>Ga0307411_10000101_pt1 | contig 26369 bp, 21 predicted proteins | sample DK1Ometagenome_2_FD_203712 | JGI IMG/M metagenome (GOLD analysis project Ga0307411, IMG submission 203712) | Maize rhizosphere microbial communities from greenhouse at UC Davis, California, United States - DK15-O-1 | ecosystem: Host-associated > Plants > Roots > Rhizosphere > Soil | place: USA...
TGATATTGCTGGTTTGAACACCTTGTTCAGTCCGACGTCAGCCTTCTCAAGGATCGAGTTTTCATGCTTACCGTTCTATCTCTGCTGGATAACAGGCTACGTCCTAAAGGATCACGAGATCCCTTGGCCATCGAGTCCATCTGGAGCTCGGTGGGGCGAAAGGCGGTGGGTAACCTGACAACGGTCACTAGCCGCATGAGCCATTTCATGGTCGCGTTGCTGGCCTGCCGATATGCGCATACAGGCACGAAATCTCGTCCCCTTGAAGATGTCCAGCAGCGGTACGCACGCGCCGAGCAACTGTCGGCTTACCTGCGACTTCATGACTCTGTTAAAGCAGGGCCACTGGGAAGCCAGCTTGCTATCGCCAATCTCAAGCGCGACTCGATGGAATTGGGCATACACAAGAAGGCGCAAATCCTCAGCAATCAACTCAGCTATGGGCTGTGGGGGCTGTATTCCTCCGCACTACAGGCAGCGGGTCTTATCAAAGGCAGTGAAAGACGACTGACTGACCGAGGTGTAGCGCTCACGGATCTTATGTTGCAGGTGTTTGGTGACTCTCGGTGGCAACGCTTCGAGGATTTTGCCGGCCGGAACAATGTGACCCGGGCGCAACTGTCCCTGTTGGCGCCCGACTTTGCCGCGCTGCTCAATGACAAAAGCGTACGCAAGCACATCGTCCTGGCGCTGCTGAATTACCAAGGGGCTGGCCCCCTGCAAGTCGCGTTGTTCGAGGCGGTTAACGTGTGGCTCCTGTTGCCTGGCGATAAATCTTCAGTGCGCGATTTCATTCAGTGGGCGCTGACCGAGCAGAGTGTCGACCCCCAATTGCAGGATGTTCTAAAGCAAATTTTGCTGCTGCAACCAGTGTTGGTGTTTGCCAATACGCTTGTTGCCTGGTTGCAAAGCCAGAAAGGCCGCAGCCGCAGCGATTTGATTGACGACTTGAGTCCACGGCTCACGGCGCCATTTCTACCGTTGGGCTGGAGCAAGCCGGGGTTGCCGCATTTATCGTTCCTGCAGAGCCTCGTGGAGGCTGCCAACGGCGGCGATGCCGCTTCGGTAATCGAGCAGATCGTCATCCAGAATAGCGCCGTGATGGATCAGAGAGGTGGGGCCGCTTGGCTTCACTGGGAGGCAGACAAACTCAGGGTTCGGGTTCCCGTGGATCGCGCCTGGTTGCCTGAGGATCTTTGCGGTCACTGCGGAAAATCCTGGGATTACAGCTTTTTTCTTCATTCCTTCCTGACCATTGCCAAGGCCGGCCATCAATGAAAGCACACACCATCAGTGACGCATTCCGAGCCTGTATTGGTGAGCGCGAAGTGACCTCGGCTTTTTTCACCACCTACAGTTTCGAACCAGACTTCTTTGAGCAGGAGGTCATCCCGCTGCTATTAGGCGATCAGGCACTTTCAAGCCAGAGCGATATTCGCTCGGTCCAGCTGCAGGCATTGATGCAGGACAAGGGCAGGCGCTTTGCCGTGGTGCATGACGTGGATGTATTCAACCCCACGGCAGGCAGTCGCCTCGAAGTCGATTATTTGCCCGTGCGGATCGGCGGGGGGTGTCAACACGCCAAGATGGCAATGTTGGTTTTGCAGGAAAAGGGCGATCAGATGCCGACGATTCTGCTGGTGGCAGGGTCATTCAACCTGACCAAGGCGGGATGGTGGGACAACATCGAGGTTGGACATTTTGTCGAGCTGCAAGCGACTTGTGCGCCTGCCAATATTCTTGAACCCATGCGCCGTGCACTGCGATTTTTTCAGGCAGCCGCGCCCACCCCTGTCCTGGATGAAATAGTGAATGTGCAGGCCGGCTGGTTGGCGAGCGCCGATGACCCCGATTGCAGCTTTTATTTCTCCGGGGCTGCTTCTAACCGTTTGGCTTTCCTCGACTTCATTGGCCAGCGCCCACATACGTTGCCCGCTGCTAAGGATGCAGCCACGTTGGAAATCGTCAGTCCTTTCTTCGGCGAGAAACCGGACAGTGGCGATACTCAGAAACTGATGAGTCTGTTCCCGACAGTCCGTTTGCTGCTGCCTCGGGATGAGGAGAAGCGGGCACTTGTCGATCCTGGGGTATTTGACGCGTTCAATACCGATCAATGGTGCGGTTGGGCCTCTGCCTGGAACGATAGCCACCAGGTCATCGGAGCCCCCTTTCGCCGGGTACATGCAAAGATATTCCAGGGGCGCGGCAAGCGGTCGTGGCAGTTTGTGGGGTCAGTGAATTTCAGCCACAAGGCATTCCGGGAAAATGTCGAGGCTGGTTTTCTTCTGCAAGGAGGCGATTTCCCGCCATTGCTGGAGCCTTTGACGGCCCTGCCTTCGGGGTTTGCCCCGGACTCGGATTTGCATAGCGCTGAAGCTTCGGAAGGACTGGCAATGCCGGTCTTGCGCCTGGCATACGACTGGAACAGTCAATGGATGGAAGTGATAGCACAGGATTCGATCAGCGGTGAGTTGACATTGCTGGACAACCCAACGCCAAGCCTTGGCTCAATTGTTTTCGCACAGACAACTTCGGGCAATGCGTTTCTGCCTGCATTGCGTGACCATCTGGAACGCTCTTCTCTGGTCAGGGTGCGCTGGCAGTCAGGTGCCGAGTGCGTGGAGCGTTACCTGATGGTGACGCAGCGCAACATTTACTGTCGTCCCAGCCAGTTGCCGGCGATGGACCTGCAAAGTCTATTGCGTTTGTTCATCGAGATGCGCCTTACCAAAAAAATCAGCCAGTTCGGTGAGCTGGCTCAACAGATGCTTAACCTCCGTGCCGCACTGGGTGCGACGGATGAACAACTGCCGGAAATGATGGACGCGATTGAAGCCAAAAGCTTCTTCGCGGAGTTCTCGCAGGTCAATGGCGCGTTCTGGCAATTGGAACGCACCCTTGCACTGGCAGCAGACGAGAACAGCGCAAAAAAACTCGCGTACTACCTCGCTGGCTGTCAGCCCGACTCTTTGAAGGCCATGCTGGAAAGCGTGGAAGCGGGGGGCGGTGATGAGGAAACGGTGGTTGTGCGCTATTTGACGCTGGTCAGCATGCAAGGCTTGTTGACCCGATATCCGCAGCACAGCTGCGCGACCCTGATACGGCGAGTACAGGCACTCATCGCTGAACTGGAAAATGACGAGCTGTTGTGTCATCTCGACGAGGCCGAAGGTACGCGTTTTCTCGAATGGTTCAGGACTCAATTTCAGCGTCCGTTGACCCCTGCAAATTCACGGAAGAAGGATGTCTCTCATGCAGCGGATCAATAAAGCCACGGCCGGGACCGTCATCGATTTTTCAGGTGGCAACCCTGAACTCAAGGGATTGGCTGAGCAGCAACTGTTGGGCGCGGTCGCCCTGTACAACAAGCTCGCGGACCATCAGGTGGCGTACCTCGCCGATGAAGTGGGGATGGGCAAGACTTACATCGGCCTCGGTGTCGTTGCATTGATGCGGCATTTCAACCCCGGTTTGCGTGTCCTGTATCTGTTGCCAAAAAACAACGTTCGCGACAAATGGATCAAGGACTATCGGGCGTTTGTACATAGCAACTACCGGCTTGAGGATATGGCGGTCAAAGGCCTGGGTGGGGAGCCGGTCACTCCGTTCAGAGCCTGTCACAATTTGTCTGAGGTGGTTCAGACAGTGGCGAGTGGCAACGAGCGCGATCTATTTATCTGCACATCAGCCTTCAGCTTCGCAATGGGAAATACCGTAGCCGACATGCTGCGTTGGACACAGCGATTTGAGGAGTTGATGCCCCAACATCGCAAGCTTCTGGAGAAGATCGTCAGGCAGTTGAACACTATGGACGGCAGAAGCAATCCTGGGGGACTCAAGCGGCAGGTCAAGGATGTCTGGGTGAAGGCGTTGGGCGAGATGTTGCCCCGCTTCGATCTGGTGGTAGTGGACGAAGCGCACAACCTGCGTGCTGGCCGTGAAAGCAGCGACCGTAATCGCTTGTTGGCGACCTTGCTGGGCGACAACAAGCGTATCAAGCGCCTGTTGCTACTGTCGGCAACACCCTACGACCGCCATCTTGAACAGTTGCGCAACCAACTCGCGTTGTTCGGCTTCCAGGGGCATGCGGCACTGCCGGAGGGCGGCGATCCGGCCGACCCCGACTTGCACGCGGCGCTCAGTCGCTTGTTCGTACGTCGCCTGAACACGCTCACGCTTGATAAGGTGGATCACACCCGCAACATGTATCGTCGTGAGCATCGCAGCGGCGAGGCCGCGGAAGTGAAGATGACCGTAGCGCAAAAATTGTTCGCCGCTCTGCTGCAAAAGAAGGTGAGCGAGCACTTGCAGGAGAACTGCTCTAATCGTTTTGAGCTGGGTATGCTGGCGTCGTTCGAGAGTTACCTGCCTGGCGAAAAAAACCGGCCGGTAGAGTTCGATGGTCATGAGGCCGCGGACGAAGGCGATTCGTTACGGGATGCGGCAGACCGCAGCGTCGTTGAATATCTGGTGGACGATTACGAGAACTCCTTCAAACGCAGACCACCGCATCCAAAAATGGACAGTGTGAGTCAACAGACGCATCGTCTGGCGTTTGTCGACGGCAAGAAACAGTTGATTTTCGTCCGCCGTGTGCGCAGCGTTTCCGAGCTGAAGTTCAAGCTCGAAGAAGCCTACGACGATTGGATTAGTAGCTACATCGTCGGCGACAATGCCGTTGTCAAAAGTTACCAGCTATACCGAACGCGCACGGTCGAACGTAGTCATTCCCTGATCGAAAACGATGGCGCTGACGTGTTCGATGCACCGGCAAGCAGCGACAATTTCTTTACCTGGTTCTATCGTGGTCAGAATCCGGAGCTGTCCAGCATCAAGGGCCTGGGGCAGTTGCCCCACAACTTCCGTAGCACGCTGTTGCAGAGCCGATTGTTCGAGGCTAACTGGTTATCTTTGCCGGGCATGCCCTCCATGACGTCGTTGAAAATCGATTGGAGCGTGATCGGCAAGAGCGAGTCTGTCGCCAGTCCCGGCCAACGTTATCGATTGGCTCAATATGCGTATCTGCGGGCAGTCGCAACGCGTGACGATGCAGCCGCGACAGTCGCCAAGTGCGTGTTGAATGTGTTGTTCGAAGGGTTTCAGGCCACTTGTGACTTGGCTGATCCTTCAGTTCTTGCCCGTGAGCTGGAGCGTTCAACACTCTGGGATAGCCTGCGGCGCCATGACGAACTTGCCGTACTTGCACCCCAATGGAGCCCAGAGGTATTCAACCAACTTGCCACTTTGAACAATGGTGCTGTTGATCGGCTGTTACGCAGACTGAGTACCCATCAGGAGCTGCTGGGTGCCCTGTGCCGTGTGGATCATCCTTTCATTGATCTGTATTCGCTCAGGAACGCTCGCAGGGAAAAGGACGGTGACGCCGACGGCCTGTTCATAGAGGCACTGGTCGAGCTGTTGGGCGTTCAATGCGTGAAACACACCCCGTTCAGCAGTTATCAGATACTGCGCGATACCGTCGTGAACCTGGATTTGTTGATCAAACTCAACTTTCCGGAGATTTACTCCCGGTCGGTCAGCAGCCTGACCAAGTACCTGGCCACCCAGGTCCGTTCCACTTCACCCATTCGCGGAGCTACCGGCGAGAACAGCGCCAGCCGTACAGCAATTGCCACGCTCTTCCGCATGCCTGGCTATCCACGTGTGCTGATATCCACCGATGTCTTTCAAGAAGGGGAAGACCTGCATACCTTCTGCGACAGTGTCGTGCATTACGGTATTTCCTCCAGCCCCATCGCTCTGGAGCAAAAGGTCGGCCGTGTTGATCGGGTCGGGTCACTGGCACATCGGCGCATGCTCTCGGCCGGCACCGGTTATGCCGAGCATTTCATTCAGGTGGGCTTTCCGCACATCCGTCAAAGCATGGAGTTTTATCAGGTACGCCAGGCTGCGGCCAACATGAACGCATTCATTCAAACGCTGCATGCCGTGGGCCGCCAGGGACCCCGGTTCAAGCGCGAAGTGGAGCTGCATGAGGAGTTGGTGGACCAGGCGCCCGTGAAGCCGCAGATCCTCGATTTTCTCACCAGCCATTATGAAATCACTGACGAAGACCTTCAGGGCGATGACCGCAGTGAGGCGATAAGCAATCAGGCCAGTGTCATGACGCGGCGTCTGGCTCATGTCAAAACCCAATTGGGGACCACGCTCAGAGATCTGACTGGCGATTCACAGGCTTTCGTGAGGGACGCTGGAGACGGCTGGCATCTGTCGACGGCGGATTTCGACACGCCGAGTGTTACCGTGCGCAGCGCTGTTGGCATGGCTGAATTGTTGGTAGCCGCGACGATACCCCGCGATATCGACGAACCAGGCGACATCCTTAGCCCCATCGGCCGCGTCCGCTTCCTCAAGACCCTGCAAGCAGTCCCGTTCAGACGGGTGTTGCTGGCTCCGACAGCCGAAAAAACCAAGCGATTCGCTTTGCAGTACAACGCCGAAAATTATGCGGGCAGCGATGGTGTTCTAGTCGGTGACGAAATTCTCGACGTCTATCGGCGTGTCTCAGGCTCGAGTTCTACATCCAGCAAACACACCGAGGAAACGATCGCGCGCATCCACGGGATGGTAGACAGACTCGTACACGACACTGAGCGCATGAGCGTCAGGCGGCTTTCGACGTGGAGGCTTGAGTTCCATTTCAAACTGGAGGGGCGATACCAATTGGTCCGGTGGGGGTTCAAGGGCCAGTACGTGGTGTTCACCTCCAAGGTTGTCGATCACAAATGGACCAGAAAATTGGCGATGTTCAAACAGTTCAGCCAGTCACCGCTGGTGGAGCACACGCTTGGACGCAATTGCCGATTCGATCTGGTGGACTTCCATGTCGACCAGGACGAGGAGCTGAGTGTGCGGGCGTGTCATCCAGTGCAACATCTGAATGATGAAGAGTTGATGCACATCGCCCATCAGGTCGCATCTCAGGCAGACAGGCTGGAGCACGTATTGATGGGGCGGGAAGGAGAAATCGGGGACGACGACTGAGTATCACCGCCAGGGTGAGTATTTTTCGTGCCTTTGGAATCTGCGGTTCGGCCCCGACACAATCTGTCGCGACCGGCTCTTAGGCTGAGCACAGACCACAAGAGAGGGATGCGAAATGCTGAAGAACGTGCTGGCTACCGTCGGTTTGGCCGTGGTGCTCAAAGCGAGCTTTGATCTGTATCTGAAGTACAAACAGATGGAGCGAGAGAATGATACCTGGCGCAAGTCGGCCTCCGGCGGGGAGTGATGCGCTAATTGCCTGGTTTTTTAATTGATCCAAAAAATCTTCAAGTTCGACGTCTGCTGTCCGATAGCTTTCTGATGCGCCGATGGGTTTCCAGCGGCTCAATCAAGACACTGCCTTCGGACTTCCGCAAGCTTCTCTTGCAAGGCTGTAAAGCCCAAGAGCTCAAATCAATGGACTGGTGATTACAGTGTCCTCCAGAGACTATCTCTATCAGAAGTTACGGCCTGAGCTGTTGGCCGCCACCGAAGAACCTCCCGCCAAGACTGCGCTCGCATCGCGAAGCACATTGCCTCGCTTCACACTGGAGCGGGACGTAGTGCTTTCGCCGCAGGTCAAGCAACAGCTCGATGAAGCCTTGGTGAAAATTCACCACCATCACACCATCTACGTCACTTGGGGCTTCGCTGAGGTCGACCCTTGTGGCAGCGGCACGATCCTGAACTTTCATGGCGCGCCGGGTACGGGAAAGACGCTTACGGCCGAGGCATTTTCCGGGAGTATCGGCAAACGGCTTATCAGCGCCAGCATTGCCGACCTAGAAAGCAAGTTCATGGGCGATACGTCAAAGAATATTGTGCAGTTGTTCGAGTCGGCGCGTACTGAAGACGCCGTATTGTTTCTGGACGAGGCCGATACTTTGCTGGGTAAACGCTTGTCTTCGGTCACCCAGGGCATTGATAACGAGGTCAATGCCATGCGCTCCACGCTACTTATCGAGTTGGAGAAGCACACTGGCGTAGTGATTTTTGCGACTAACTTTGCGCGCAACTATGACAGCGCCTTTGTCAGCCGCATTTCTCAACACATCCGTTTCGAACTACCTGGCGAAAGTGAGCGGCGAGCGCTATGGGCACGCATGCTGGTACCGGGAATTCCTCTGGCGGAGGAGCGGGAAGGGGTGCTTGACGTCCTCGCTGCCACTTCTGAGGGACTATCGGGTCGTGAAATACGCACATGTTTGAGACTGGCTTTACCCAAGCCCTTGCTGGCCCATGGTGCCGGTGTGCTGCACCAGGCTCATCTTCAGGAAGCACTTGCTCAGCTGTTGGCTGCGCGTCAAGACATTCACGTTTCGCGACCCGAGGTTGATCTCGGTACTGTCGCGGCGAACCGTAAAGCATTGGGCATTCATCAAAGGAGCGATATTTAATGGGCTGGTTTGATTCTCTCGTCAGCACGGTTTCAAACGCCGTTTCTTCGGCGTTCCGCGCCGTCAAACAAGTAGTCGGCAAGGCCGTTAAATGGCTCGCCGACGAAGCAGAAACCTTTGTCGGAGAAGTCAAACGGCTTTACCAGGCAGCCAAGCCATATATTTCCAGCATGCGCGTAGGGCTTCGAACCTTGGCGGGCTTTGTGCCGTGGCCATGGGTCAAGGCCCTGAGTCTTGGTCTGGAGCGTGCATTGGCCGTGCTGGAACACTTGGACACCCACCCGCTGGCGGCCAAGGTGCAGCAGGCCATCGATTGGGTGATTGCCCGTGCCCGCGAATGGCAGAAAAAATTGCTGGATGAACAGGAAATCGCCGAAGCGCAGGCGCGGGAGCGGGATCTGAATGCTGCCATGGCCAAAACCCAAGGCCCAGAGCGCGAAGCACTTCAGGCGATTGCACTGACCAACCGTTATCACTTGGTCAAGGCATTGACCAAACGCCTGATCGAAACGGAAGCCTTTGTGGATTTCGACCACTACCTGCGTGTTCGCGCCGTGCAGAAACTGCTGCAAGTTTACGAAGAGCAAATGACTCAGCTGGAAGACGTCGCGTCCCTGAGCCAGGAGCCGCTGTTCATTATCGACGTCGCTACCCAACTGATCGAAGCGCGGGCGGAATTGGACGATGCTGACGTACAACGCCTGGACGATCTGACCGTCAAACACTTTGGCAAGGCCGTGATTCCGTTTGTGTTCGAGGAAATGATCATGGTCTGGGGCCTGGGTTTGCAAAACGCTCAAATAGCCTGGGACGAGCTCAATAAACGAGTGGTCAAGGATCGAGTGCTCAAGGGCCGCCTGGAGCTGGAGGCTGAGCTGGAACCACTGGAGCCGGAAGAGGCACGGATGCTGGACGATCTGCGCATGCTGTTGCCGCGCGACGAAGTTCAACTTGAAGCGCTGGGCAAGGAGGCACGCGCCAAGCGTAACTATGTGTTTGCCGCGGAAGGTTTTCTGCAGTTGCTTGAGAAAAGCGAGGAGCAGCTCGTGGCTGACGATCAGGAATATTTGATCGAGCACGGTGGCAAGGTTGGTGAGATTCTGGTGCGTTGTGCTCAAAACGGCGAAAAATGGGAACGCCTTAGCCCAGAGGAGCAGTCGCTGATCATCAGCTTCGCCAATATTTTCGAGGCCGACTGCAAGAAGCGTACTGAGGCCTTCAAAGTGATTGAGGTTGCAGCATGATTGGCGAAATCCTGCAGTTTTTGACCCCTTCGCTGAGCAACCCGCTGGAAGTGTTTTTTTTCAGCATCATCCTGTTCGGTCTGCTGCTGTCGCTGATTACTTCACAGGTATTCGGCCAACCGGCGAAGTGGGAAAAAAACTGGCGCGGCGGGGCTCGCATCAACGCGTTGGACATTGAGCACGGATCCATCGGTGAGTTGAGCCACGCTGTCGCCTCAGGTTGGGAGCGCTTTGCTTCCAACATGCCGGGGTTGCTGCTGATCATCGGGCTTCTGGGCACGTTTCTGGGGCTAGGCCTGGCGTTGGACAAGGCATCAGCCATTCTCCAGGGGCATGACGATTCTCTCAATGCCATGAGTGGTTCTCTGACCCAGCTTACCGGCATGATGAAAGACTTGGGCACCAAGTTCAAAACTTCCACCTGGGGGATCATTGCCTTCATTGTGATCAAGCTGTGGGAAGCTGCACCGTGGTCAGCGGAAAGCAAGCGCACCGACTGGTGCCTGGGGCACATGAAGGCTGAGATTGATCTGAGCCGCAAAGCCGCGCTTGCACTGCATGCCGAACGTGATCAAGTGAGCCTGACGGCCCTCGAGACGGTCGGTACACGATTGGTAGAGGCGTTCAATGCCCAAGGTTTGCTGGTGGCCTCCGAGCTCAAGCAGATAAAGGCAGTCGAGTTCCAGAACGGTAAACAATCCGAAAGCCAACTCACTGCGCTGGATGAAAGGCTTGCCAGTCTGGCAGTCGAAATTGATCTCGGTCGTAAAGCCTCGCTGGCGCTGCGCACGGAAAGTGAGCAGGCGAATCGGGCCATGCTGGAGAATGTCGGTACTCGGCTGATTGAGGCATTCAACGCGCAGGGTCTGCAGCTGTCGACCGAGCTCAAACAGCTCAAAGCGGTTGAATTCCAGAACGGTAAACAGGCCGAGAGCCATTTCAATGCGCTGGATACCCGGCTTGCCGACCATCACCAACAGCTCGGCGAGATCGCCAGACTCAGTGAAAACCTTCCACAAATCGCCGAGATGAGTACTCAGCTCAGCCGCTTGGTTGAGGTCGAAGAGAGCCTCAAGGGCCTGCAGACGCTCGAGATGCAATTGGGCGAAGTGGCGGACAGCACCAGGGCGTCGCGCGAAAGTCTGCAAGGTTACGTGGAGGCCAAAACCGACAACTTGCTACGTCAGGAGGCCGCGGTACAGTTGATGGGCGAGTCCGCCACGCTACTGGCTGATTCGGCTGGGCTGCTTAAAGGCGGTGTGCAGGTCATGCAGGAAAAACTCAGCGGCGCGATTCACTCGCTGAATGAGGATTTCGCCGGGCACTTGGTAGAAATGAAGGTGAGCATGGATGGCAACATCACCCGGCTGGGCACCGTCATGGAGACTATCGAAGGGAGCCTGACCGGCACCATTACCACAATGAGCCGGGACTTTACCCAGAATACCCAGGACATGGCCGCCAACCTGAAAGGCGCGACCGACAATATTTCCACTGCGGTCCATCAGTTGTCAGAGCATGTCGGCACGGTGGTCAATGAAGTCAAGGTGACCACTGAAAGCGCCAAGGACATGCAGAAGAAAACCAGCTCTCAGTTCTCGCAGACAAGCACCACGCTTAACGAAGCGATAGCAATTATGAGCTCCAACATGGATGAGCTCGGCAAGAGCATCTCGGAGGGCCTGAAGGAGGCTTCCAAGGCTGGACACAAGATGGATGCAGTGGCGAGCAAACTGGTGACGTTCCCGCAGCTCGCCGAGCAGTTCACTGCGCTCAATGTGCAGTTCAAAACCATGACAGACCAGGGCGCTAAAACCCAGGAGTCTCTGGATGCGTTGCCGGCCGGGTTGGCCCCTCTGGGAGCCAGTGTCAAACTGCTTGAGCAATTATGTGATTCGGCGCGACAGTTGCCTCCGGTTGTCCAGGACGTGAAGGCGCTCGCGGACTCGCATCGTCAAGGCCAACAAGCCCTAAGCGCTCTGCCTGAAAAGCTGGCGGCCAATATCGACAAGCAGTTTGCCAATCGCCTCCAGGTGCTCAGCGACGCTGCACAGTCGACCGTGACATTGCTTGGCCGACTCACGGCGGACTATGAACCTGCGCCTGCGAGTGGTTTGCAGACCGATAAAGCTCAGCTGGCGTAATCGACCATGAAAGAAAAACCCAGCGAATGGATTTCAATCTCGGATCTCATGGCAGGTGTCATGGCGGTCGTGATGCTCATGCTTGTCGTCTCGGTGTTGCAGAACAAAGCGGCCGAGGCGGCGATGCGAGTCGAGAAGCAACAGATGGAAGCGGCGCGTCAGGCAGAAAAAGCCCAAGGTGCGGCAACTCAACAAACACGCCTGAGTGCTTTGCTTGAAGCGATGCAGGCGGACCTTGCGCATGGCGGTGAAGGTGGACTTATCGACGTCGATATCAAGCACCGCCGGCTGACTTTGCCTGACAACGCCTTTGGCCGTGGCAGCGCCTGTATTACCGATGAGGCCAGGCAGGCGCTCACGCAACTGAGCGTTCGCGTCGCTACCTTCATTCACGATTACGGCCAAGGCCAGGTATTGGTCGAGGGGCATACCGACAATGTGCCGGTGAGCCGACCTGTCATCGATTTTGCGCGGTACTGCACGGTCTATGACGATAACTACACGCTCTCCGCAGCTCGGGCACGAGAGGCGCGCAAATTGTTGGTGTTGGCCCTGGACGGGCGGCAATCACAGCGAGTGATTGTGGCGGGCTACGGTGACTCCAGACCAAAACCCGGCCTGGACCCGGCAAGCGCAGAAAATCGGCGGGTTGAAGTTCAGTTGGTGGTGTCTCAGGAGGATCGCTCGCTTGAAGGGCGCTGACCTTTTCTTTAAGGGCACGGCATGCATGTGACATGTCCCGTGGGTAGAAATGTTGCCGACTCCCGCTGTCTGGGGCGTCGGCAATCGGGATTCGAACGCTCAATTCGCCAATCTGGCGACCCCCACGCATTCATTACCCTGCATTTTCAGTTCAAGGATGACCTTGCGCGTATCCAGCACTGCTTGGCTGATTTCACGCAAACGTCCGGTGCTGTCTGTCGTGAGTTTGAGCAGACGTTTTTCCTGGGCCTTCAACAAGGATTGACGTCGCGCATTGAGCTCCGCGCTGGACTCGGTAAGGGCGGACAACTTCTTGGCTCTTTCCTTGTAAGCATCGCGAAATTTTTCGACGGCGCCGTGTTTACCCTCGAACCTTTCGGCGACGCTGGTGAGGGCGTCAAGGCGCACTTGGACCCACTCCATTTGCCCCGGAAAGGTATCGAGCAAGCGGCACGCGACCATTCGGGCAGCCAGGCAGAGCTGTGATTGTTCGAGCGAATGACTGAACCTTTCCAGCTCTTTTTCCAGCGCCGCTTTCAGCTTGCTGGTGCCAAAGGTGGTGGAAACATTCAGTGTGTGAATACTGTTGGTGATGTCGTCGAGTTCGAGTTCCAGATGCTTCTGGATTTGCCCAAGTTGCACTTCCTGAGCTTCAAGCTGAGCAGGGACTGAGTCATTAAGTTTCCCGTTCAAAAGCGCGGGTGCGATTTGACGCAGGTAATCAATGCTGCCGGTGATCTGGCCTTCTCGCTTGTTTTGCTGAAACTGCTCGATGCGCTCTACCCCGGCGAGGATGTCACTCAACTTGGCGCTGATGTCTGCCAGGTGCTGTTGGGCGACGACGGCGGAGGCAATCTGAAATAACGCAGCCGAATTCACCAGACTTGTCAGGTTGTTGTCCTGGAACAGTCTGGCGTGCTCAGTAAATTTTCCGTCGGCAGATCTGGAGAAGGCACGCAGACCGTTGCCATCCTTCGCCGCTGCCAACGGGCCATTGATCTCTACTCGAAAATACTGACTCGAGTTTGCAACGCCCGTAGTGATCAAGTTGGGTATCGACTGAAGGAGGGGGGATAGCCGGCTCAATCCGAGTTGTGCTACCTCGTTGCTGTCACCGTGATCAGTTGCAGTTGGCAGTGAGAGTGCCTTTACCGATAGCACAGGAGCATTTTCGCTCGAGCCAACCAGCCATTGCTCACCATCGTCCAGTTTGGCGAGCCCTTTGATGCGGGTAATTTCACCGGTCATGGTTTGACTCCTGGTAAACGAGGCAGCATGCTTTTCTGTCGGATGTAGGCGATTTGAACGACGCAAGGCAAGGTGATTCGATAGGCAGGTGACGCCAGAGAATAGCCTGCTAGACCTGCACCTAGAGCGATTCCAATTGGACCCAGCGCCAAACCTGCCAACCTGCCCATGATCATCTCGGTTCCCAACACAGCACCTGCGCCGAGAAGGTTGGCGCCCAGGGAGGTGGAAACAAATGAGGTCACATCCAGTGTTGCCGCATGCCCAAAGCCCATACGGTTCAAGAAGTGGGTGAATGAGAAAGGATTGGCGGCATCAGACTCGCCAAACTTCTCTGCAAATTGCGCACGCGCTTCCTTGGACATCTTGTCCCATGCCTTGTCCAGTAAGCGTTGCAATACTTTGAGCTCAATCGTGGCGAGGTCGTCTGAATCGGTCTTCTTTCCACCAACATGGGAAAGCACGTCGGTAGCGATCTCTTTATACGTCACGCCGCCACTACGGAACAGATTGGTAATACTGTTACCGCCAAACATGCGGAGCTCGTGCACCAGCAATGCCAGTACATCTTTGTCAAAGGCCTTGTCCTCACGAGCCTGGTGCAGAAACTCCTTTACTGTACCGGCAAGCGAGATCCGGCCTTTCCCTGCGTCCGTGATGTAATCGACCAATAAACAAACGTCATCCGGTTCGGCTGTCCGCAGCAGCGCAAGCAACGGTTCGTCACCGGCAATATCTATTTCAGACATCTACTCCCCCTTGGTTAAAATCACGCATCGTAAAAGTACTTCTGACGCTGTTGGCGCCGGATTTCATAGCCCTAGCATCAGCTCACCAACACTTGCGTTCGCCAGTTTTACGAGCTGAGTACAAGCGCGGATCATGAAAAAATAAGGGCGAGCTCACATTGTTGATGACCACCCCGGCTTGAGCCGAGGTAGTCTATCGGACGGTGTGAGATTAGAGATAACCCATTTCGGCCAACGACACGCTGCCTTCACGACCCACAACCACGTGATCCAATATCCGGGTACCAACCATGTTGAGGGCGTTCTTGAGGGTAGTGGTCAGGGTGCGATCGGATTGGCTGGGCTCCGGGTCGCCGGAGGGGTGGTTATGTACCAGAATCACGGCTGCTGCATTGTGTTCCAGCGCAATCTTGACTACTTCGCGTGGGTAAACGCTGGCTGCATCTAGCGTGCCTCTATATATCTCCCTGAAGGTAATAACTCGATACTTGCTGTCGAGCAGCAGCAGAGCAAAGACTTCGTATTCGTGGTACTGCAGCAGAGTTTGTAGGTGGCTGAAAACCTGCTTCGGCTCAGTCAGTGCCCGGCCTTTAGCCAGACGACTCATTGCTAGCTGTTGAGCCATCTGCAGGATGTCGGCCTCAGTGACCGGTGACTCCATGATATAGGTGCCGGATTCTTCTCCAGCCCGGAGTTTGTGATATTTCATGACGGTATTCCTGTACGAATGAGGGGGCACGCTGGGCAGCATGATCCAAGGCGCTCTGGTCAAAACCGGAGGCTTGCCGGGCTTCGTCCAATTGCTTGGCTTCTAGCAAGCCGTCTTCTAGGCTCAGCCCGCTGCGCACTGTGACGTCTACGTAGAAGATCGGCGTGCCATGGCTCTGGCGGGTGGATTTGCCACGCAGACGCAGCTCCAGCGGTAGACAGGCCAGACGATTGCCGGAGATGGCTTGCAGGTAATGCAGACGCGCTGCCAAGGTACGGATGCTGTTGTAGCCCGTGGTACGGAAGACAAAGCTGCCCAACGGATCGTCATCGCCAATCACCACGTTCAGCCGGCCGTAAGGCTTGCAGGCATTGCCTTGAGCCAATGAACAGCCATCCGGTGAAGGACAGGACAACGATTGGATGCCGTCCTTGGTCAGACGCTTGCAGGTCTCACCATTGCCTACGCACAAAGTCCTGCCAGTGTTTCGGTCGAACAAGCTGTAGTCAGCGCGAAAATTCAGATCCGGCTCGTTGAACAGCAGCCGGATCGGAATACTGCGCAACTTGCCGTCCTTGCCATTGCGTAGTTCTTCGTTAAGGGGATGCAGTAACCAGCCGTCACGGTTTTGTACCTGCGAAGTAATGGTGAATTGATCATCTTTCTCCGGCAGACGTTTGCCGTTTTTCTCGACGACCTTGCCGATGGAAATGCGCCCGAGCACGGGCGGGGTGATAGCCAGACCTTTGAGCATGGGAGTTCTCCTGCATCTGAAATAAAAACGCCACCGAGACCGCGCAAACGGCCAGGGTGGCGTTGGAGAGAAAGGGCATGGGAATAAGGGCAAAGCGAACAAACGTTCAGGCCAGCAGAAAACGCCGACTGCCGGTTTTGGTGGTTGCGTAGCGCACTTGCAGATAGGGCTTTTCTTTCAACAGGCGGGGGATATCCAGGGCCATGCTGTCTTTGGCTTTCTTCCAAGTGATGCAGCCAGTGGCGAAGGTCGCCCTACTGGCATCGCCCATAGCCTGTTGTAATGTTTGCTTGAACTGAGCTTCCAGCTTCTCCTGCTGTGCAATTGACGCGCGCACTCTCTGCAGTGCGGTAAAGGTCGTACAGAGCAGTATGTCCTGGCTGAAGTCCACGCTCTGCCCACTGTCCTGTGGATAGAGACAGCGCAACGCCTGCTCCGCTGAGGCAGATCCGTCTGCCGGCGGCGGGGTATCACTGACGACGTAATCCCAGAACAGCCGCTCCAAGTCGATCAGCCGAGCAATCAGTGAGTCGTTGCGTTCAATGCGATGGATCTCCAGGTGCTGACCTCCGAGTAGTACCGCCACATCAGCGGCCTGCTTGCCGGTGACGGCGAGTTGGTGCATGACTTGCAATTGCACATACTCGGGCACACCCTCTTTCCAGAGGCGTGCGCCGTTTATGCCGGCGGTTTTACATTCGAGAATCTGTACTTCTGACGCACCGATTACTTCACGGTCGATGTTGGCCAGCATCCAGGGCAGTTTGGGATCAGGATGCTGCAGCACCGCATTAATCCGGCGGACCCGATGACCACTGCGCCGGGTGTAATGGGTTGCGACAATCGGCTCCAGGATGTTTCCCCAGTAAGCAGGGCTCTCTTCATCTTGTGGATCGAGCTTGGGCAGTGCGGTATCACGGCCGGTTTTCTCCAGCCACAGCTCCAGTTGGGACTTGTAAGGGTTCAAGCCCACGGCAGCGGCAGCATCCGAGCTGCCGATACCTTGTTTACGCACGGCCAACCAGTCCTCGCGCGGCAGTTGTTTAGTACCCACCAGACGTAAGGCAGGACGGGGTTTGCTGCTGGTTTGTTGCAGAGTTTGTGTGCCCATGATGTTTTCCTGTCTGCATAAAAAACGCCCGGCCAGCAGAAGCTGACCACGCGCTTTAATAGTTGAGTTAGTGAGTGGAGCTAGGCGGCGAGTTGCAGTGCGGCCTGCAGGGCGCGTTGTTTGATGACAGCCCCTTGGCCAAACCAGGCCGAGTCCATGCGGTATTCGGTACTTCGGGCGCGCCGCTCGTGATCAACGTACTCGGTCACTGCATTGAGCAAGCCCCACGCGGTTCCTTGGGCAGACTCAAGTGTGGCGCCGCGGCCTTCGCCTTCGTACAGACTTTGCACCTTGCGCAGTGCGCGCTCGTTCGGCAGGACTTCGGGTAGTTTGCTATTGGGCGTTACGTCACACAGCACGTGCATGAAAAAGCCCATTGCTTCATGCCACTGCACCTTACGTTCAGCCAGATTCTTCATTCGGTACGTGAACTCGTCCCATTGGGAGACGGCGATGCCTAACTGCTTTTTCACCGCCTGCGGATCGAAGCGGGTGTTGTGCGGCACCTTGATCGCGCGATTAGTGCCATCCAGAGCGATGGTCAGGGTGTTGTTGCAGACCACGCGCACAGTGGTGGGGGTTGCAGTGGTGGCCAAGGTGCCATCACAGGAGGTGGCCAGCAGCAGGTAGCCATTGACCTGGTCGTTGCCCTTCAACGCCGTACCTTGCCCGGTACGGGCCAGCGCCCAGAACTTACGACCGCCTTTGAGCACTCCAGCGGTTTCCAATTCGTAGCCCGAGACTTCGGTGAGATCGCGATAGAACTCCAAGACCTCACGCGGCTGCACTACCTGGTAACGCTGAGAAACCACCGACAGTGGGGTCTTGGTGTCGGAGCGGTACAGCACCTTCTGTTCAGGGAAGGTGTGAATTGAGCCCAGAGTACCGATGCTGTCGGACTTGAAGTGCACCGGACTGTCCTGGATCTTCCAGTCCATGCCCGCTTCGTGCTGCCAGACTTCGAGCGGTTGTTTGGGGGAGAGGCGACTGCCCAGACCATGCCAGGGCGTGGCACCAACGTAAGCCATTTGTTCAACGAGATGAGCCATGGGAGTGATTCCTTGCGAATGAATGGAAAAGAGCGTCGTTGTCAGCCACAAGTGACGCCTGTTCACTAAGACTTAACGGTTGACGCTGAAGCTGTAACCGCAACGCAGGCACTGGTAGTTGTTCAGCGCCTTGTCATCGATCTGCTCGCCCAGCGTGGCTCCGGCAATGCCTCCCGCGACCCCGCCGATCAGGCCACCCAAAATCGCCCCGGCGATGCTGCCGATAGCTATGCCCACCGGCCCGCCGACTACTCCCAGCACCGCGCCGGCTTCTGCACCTGACAGGGCACCGGCAGCGCCACTGGCCGCACCGCCTGCCGCACCAATTAATCCACCCGTTTGCTTACCGATATTTTTCGTGATGACGCGTCCTGAATTACAGCTTGGGCAAGGGGTATACATATTCAGATCCTCTCAAATGATGAGCGTGCTGAGCCAAAGCTGGCACGCCAATTCCCCGATACCAATCGATACTGTGGGGCGTTCATCGGAGTGATATAGGTCTGAGATTTTTTTGATTGAAGTCGTATCGGTTCACTTCCTACGGCAGAGCCGCGAAAAGGCAGCCCTTTTGGCCCTCAACGCCATGAATACGGCAGTGCTGTAAGTTTTTACCTGGCTGCGGTATGACATGTCTATATGACCGAAAAACCGCTGACAGGCACACCAGTTGATTCATACGTTTTTATTCGAAGTAAAGAATGGAATCTTTTTAGAATTTAATAATTAAATTCTCTTGCTGCAGCTTTGGGAAATTTAATTCTACACGAAAGCTATTTCTCGGAGATTTTTCAGATGCGGCATTGCTGTTGTTACGGTTAAAGTAGTATGTGTCTAAAAGAGGTTGTTGTAATAACTAATAATCATCATGGTTGTTATGGGTTGTGGCGTGATAGATAGCGCTCATCAATAGAGTGATATCGTACTTTTAGAATTCTACAATACAGATCTGCCATAAACAGCAGAAGTAACGTACAGCGTTGACTGCAAGTCAAAGCGTTGAGAGTCTGTAAGAAACGTATAAGTCGAAGCAAGGTGCCTGATGCACCTAACTCCGTGTGCCTGCCGGTAGACCATCCATACACGGCCGACAGGAAACCGATTATGTTCCATCATCAACCGAAACGTCATCCCAGCAATACTAAACTCAAGCTGCACTACAGCAATGAATACCGTGGCTTCGCCGTGCAGCAGCAACTGGCACACGGCCCGTTGATCGAGAACTACCTGGAGCGTGGGCTTGAGACCTTGCAACACTGTCTCTCAGTACAGGCCCGCACCTTCGTCTGCAGGGTCGACTTGCGCTACCCCGTCGGTCGCATGCCGTCGGATGCGCTCATCAGCAATGAGGTGATGACTCGCTTCTTCTACCACCTAAGCAAAGAGCTGACTTGGGCAGACACCAAATATCCTACCGAAATCCGTTACATCTGGTGCCGGGAGCGGAACATCAGTCAGGTACCGCATTACCACCTCATGCTGTTGCTCAACTACGACGCATTCGGAGGCCTAGGGAACTACGGGCATAGCGAAGACGGCACCTACAGCAGGGAAAACCTGTTTCATCGCATTGTGCGTGCCCGGGCTTGGGCAATTGGCTGTGCACCACACGAGATGTCAGGGTTGGTACATGCCTGCCAGGACAAACTCAGTGGTCAGGTTTACCATTGCATGGAGCGGCGCTTTCCTGACTCGATCAAGCCGGTGGTCTATGCCATGAGCTACTTATGCAAGGAGTACAGCAAGTCACAGGAACTGGGACAGGGTTTTGCCGTGTTCACCACCAGTCGGGTCTGAGGGCGGCTGCGGCATGTGAGTAGCGTACCTATGGTATGGCGCGGCATTGCCGCATCATCCCTCACCCAAAAGGAGCCTTTCGCATGACCTACAGCGAGCATTGGCGTCGTGAATTTCTCGCACGACATCCTGAGTATGAAAGGCAGCCACAGGTGCTTCAGCAGGAACCAGTGGAGCCGACGTTCACTGAGCCGGCCGACCCACTCCCTTGGTCGGCTGCGTTCCCACAAGCGACCGCGACACTCTCCTTACCCAGCGTCGTGACGCATGTCACAGGAACTTCGGGAGTTGCAGAGGAAGTCCCGAACAAGCTTCACGAAACCGGGCAGGAAAAGCTCTCACCTTCGGAGATTGTCACGCAAGCTTGTTACTTGCGCCGTCGGCTTCAGCTTACCCAGCAGGCCTTTGCCACGCAGATGGGTATTAGCTCTCGTACTCTACAGGACTGGGAGCAGGGGCGACGGCAGCCGAATGGTCCAGGAAGGGCGCTGTTGCTGTTCTGGATTGCTCAGCAGGAGAAACGTTCGAGCAATATTTAGATCTTCAAAATGATGAGGATCCACCTCATGGAGGCCCTCCATTCGCACATAAATGGCCTACGGACCTGCTTTTCCTGCTATTCGTAGCAGAAATAGCAGCTTTCATGATCATTTCAGGTAGCGCTGTGAGCGTTTTTAGAACGCCGGTCGGGTTTAAAGTCAAGTGATCTGCTTGAGTTCACTTTAGGCTTTCAAGTAGCAATATTGGGAACGTCTGTCCGCTTCCGTAAGTTGGATGTCGCCGCTGGGAGTACCTCAGCGGCATACCAATCCAACAAGTTGAGAAGAGACACTATGTACTACCCCGTTCAATCCAAGCTTCCCGCTCCAGGCCAAGGTCAGCTCGACACTCGGCCGCTGACACAAACGCTACTTTGGCAGTCCAGTATGCAACTGAGTCAGAACTGCCAAGTGCAGCCGGACATGACCATTTTGACTCTGTTGGCTGGAGTTTCTGCTGTGGCCCAGGGGCGCTACGACGTGTTGCTTCCCTATGGCGTCACCAGGCCTACCTCGCTCGCCATACTGATTGTGGCGGAATCAGGGGAGGGCAAGTCGGTGGTATATGAAAAGGTCATGAATTCCATCCAGGCGGTTCAGCGCGAGCAGCGCCGCCGCCATGATCATTCGATGGCTGGCCGACGCACGCCTCGTAAGGAAACCAAGGGCGGCAAGACTACGGAGGAGCGCAAGGCCTTCCAAGAACATTGCGAGGCGTGTCCTGAGCCGCCCCGGGAGTTCCAATTGTTGTACAAAGATACGACTCCTGAGGGCTTGTTTCTAAGCTTGTCGCGGGCAATCCCCACTGCCGCCTTGACCACCGATGAAGCCGAAGTTTTCTTTAAAAGCTCGATGAGCAGTGCCAGGGGGCACATAAATACATTGTGGGATGGCCGGGACACTATTGTTATGCGTGCCAGCAAGGACAATATGGTTCTGGAAGATGTGCGCTTAATGCTGTTGTTGATGTCCCAGCCCGGTGTGCTGAATGCCTATGTCACTCAACAAGGTCAGCAGGCGCGTGACTCGGGGATGCTTGCCCGATTTATTGTCTGTGCTCCTCCCTCCATTAGGGGGCAGCGAGTTCGTTATCAGCACAGTCAGCAGAACTGGGATATCTGGAGCGAAGCTGATGATCGGCTGCATAAACTAGCTAGAGACAATCTGATCCTGACTACCGCGCCCCGCACGGAGCGAACTATTCTGACGTTTTCCGAACTGGCCGCTGCCCACTGGATGGACGTTGCGAACGAAATTGAATCACAGATGGCTCCCTCTGGACGCTTCCAGGCTTGCCCGGATCATGCCTCGAAGTTAGCAGAGAACATTGCTCGCGTAGCTGCACTGATCCATGTGTTTGAAGGGCGCGAGGGTGCCATCACAACCGATACCGTGATGGCGGCCACTGCGTTGTGCAGCCATTACTCCGAGTACTTTCAACAGGTTTTCTTGCTGGCGTCCCAAGAGGTCCAGGACGCTCAGTTACTGTCCGCGTGGTTCAACGAATTGCGGCAATACGGTGAACTCTCTGTCCGCTACAACTTCGTTCGGCAGTGTGGTCCAGCACCACTGCGTTATAAGAAACGTCTGAAGGATGCCATCGAGGTGCTGCTAGCTTGGCAACAGATTTCGGTCTACACCCAAGGTAAAAAACGCTACATCAATCTGGCGCCAATGCTCATGGATATGGGGAATGGGCTAAAAGCGCCATTTGTTAACGGCATATAGTAAAATTTGCCGTTTCGCGCAAGTTGAGAGCGCTGCCTTGAGGGGGGCGCTTTCATGCCGCCGGGACATCACTCTTCAGGCGTCCTGAATAACCTCATCCAGCGACTGAGCTTTTGTCAGCTGTTCCAGATAGGTTTGTAGCTGATCCAGATTGTCCGCCGCCTGCAGCGCCTCCAGTACTAATCTCGGCAGTTCACCAAAACGTTGTTTCAACTGCTGAATCAACGCTTCTCTTATGCCTTCAATCCGTCCTAAGGTGCGCGCCGCATCGACATCCATCTGTCGCGCTTCTTCCGTGTCCCGTTTCGGAAAGGAGTGGCGGAGGGAATATCCTAGCTGTAAGCGATCTGCTTTTCGGCTGCTACCTTGCATGCTGGTACGGGTAAGCTCGTACAATATGTTGCGCACCTGATGTTTCAAGTCTTCGAGATTTTTGATGTCTAACATTTCGTATTCGTTATTGGATTTGAAGATGCGTGTTGCCATCTCGTCGGCAGCATCGGTTTTATCCATTTTTTTCGAGCTGGGGTTGTTATAGATCATGCCCTTGACCATGGTGTGAATAAGTTGAGAGGCCATCTTGCTGGAGGGGGCTTCGTGTTTGGCATGTCCCCCCTTGGCTCCTCGCACGCTGTAATGTTTGCCTTCTAAGTTCTTGAGCGCCGCGAGCATCGCAAAGTGACGATTGGCCAGCATCAAGGCTGTGATCATTTCCTGTAGGCGAAGCTCATATGCGGCGGCTGCTCCCAGTGCATTTTTTGGTGGCAGGTAATTGTCGTGGACAAACTGCACATAGACCGCTTGGCGCAGGGCGATGTCGGCATGTTCGGTCACCTGTGCTTCAAACGCGACCTTCCCCTGTCGGATGATCAGGTCGACATCCTGATCCTGGCGAGGTTGGTTCTCAACACTGTCCATCCTTTCATAGAGTGTCTGCCAGCGCTGCCTTCGCGCAGGTGGAGCAGTTCCTAGTAGTTCAAACACCCACTGCGCGACATTTACTGCTTGAGCTACCAGCATTGCCGCCGTGCCAAGTAGAGGCTTTTCTTGATTCGCTTCAACGTTGGTCCGGAATGACACCTTCACATCCCCGTCTTGTGGATTGGTACGACAGAGTAGCAGCGAGCGCAGCATGAGTCTCAGTTCTCGTTGGTGCATCTGCTACTACTGAGCGATTCAGTTCTTGATCATATAAAAGTATTCTTGTCTACATGTCTGCTTAATCTCTCTGCCCCTCTGCAAGCACGCGTAGTTCCTCGCGTCGCCCAAGTCCCTAGCATTGGCGGTGACTTAGACATGACGGGGAATCTGATGAAAAGAACAGACGAGATGACAGGAGGCCAAGGGCCTATGGTATCGGAGCTGCCAGCGATAGTTCGTATGAAGCGATTGAAGCAGATGATTCCAATAGGGCGAGCGACATTCTACGACTGGATGAACCCTGCCTCGCCGAGATACGACCCAACTTTCCCAAGACCCATTCGGTTGTCCAGCAGCGCGAAGGGAGGGGCTGTTGGGTGGTTAGAGTCGGAAGTAGTGAAGTGGATTGAAAGTCGTATTTCTCAGAATGGATAAAATCGATTGACCTCGTAGTGATCGGTAAGATTACTGCCCGAGATTACAAATGTGGGGAGCCCCGGTTTTAATGTTTTTTGATCGCTGGAGCCCAAATCACGACGGTCATTTGAGATCGCTTTGGCCTTATAGCCGGCGATCTCAAATGGCCGTTTTTTTATCGGGGGCGTAAGACTGGGTACCTCGGGTGGCTAGATCTAGGTGCGCACCCAGTCTGTTCCAAGCCTCTGACATTTCGTTTGTGTAGCTGTGGCGTTGGTAAGTGCGCTTTACCTTGTTTTCTTCTGTGTGGTTCAGGCAGCGCTCTGCCACTTCAGGGAGCACACCCAATGCTGTCATGACTGTAGCGCCCGTGCGTCTTAAGTCGTGCGGTGTCCATTTGCCGCCAGGTAGCAGTAGAGCCTGTGCTTTAGCGCTACGGCGGCTCATGGTGCCTTGATCTGGTTGGCGCTGTCTGTCCCCTAACTGCTTCGTCACTGTCTTAGAGCAGACTGGGCCGCTGTCGTCAGTATTGGGATAGCACCAGGCAGAGTTGCCGTTATGCGCTCGAACGTTCTCGAACTGTCTGACGGCGAACGGTGACAGAGTGATGCTATGGGGTTTGCCGTTTTTGCTGTTCTCGGCAGGAATCAGCCAAGAGCCCTTCATTAAGTTTAGATGCTCCCAACGTGCGCCAAGCAGCTCGCCAATACGGCAGCAGGTGGAAAGAGCAATCCAGATAGCGGCTTCGGTGGAAGGTAGCAATCCGGCTTCGGGGGCTAACTTAGCTAAGGTGCGGATTTCTTCATCACTCAACACGCGGTCGCGCTCGACATCCTTGCCACCGATCTTGGCTTTGCGGATGCTGGCGGTAGGATCGTATTCAATCAAATCGCGATCCACTGCAAAGCGAAACATTTGGCGCATCAGGGAAAAGGCAATTTTCGCAGCGCGATTGACTCCACGGGCTAGCATGGCGTCGGTCACTACTGTGATATGGCTTTTTTTTATGTCTGCTACAGCCAGGCTTCCCAAGACCGGTAGGACGTCCTTTTCAAACATACGACGCACCTCTGCGCCTTTATCTTTACGGTTGATCAGGTCAACCTTGGCCCAGTGCTCGAATAGCTCAGTGACGCTCTTCCTTGCAGCCTGCCTAGCTTGCTCTGCCTCTATAGCGATTTTTTCTGAGCTCAGGCGAACAACTTCGGCATCGCGTGCCGCAATGCGGGACACTTCCTCGGCCGTCAAATGTTCCCGAATATCACGGATCCCCGTCTTATGCAGGCCGGCGAGCTCTTTGGCTCGCTGGCCTGCCTCGGCGAGCGACATTGTGCCTTCCGAGCCATTACGGCTATAGGTACCAATGGGGTAGGTGACGCGCTCGCTGCTGCTGTTTGAGTAGCGAAAATAGAAAAGACGCTCACCGCTAGGTGTAATGCGAGCTACCAAACTACCATGCCCCCAGATGGCAACCTCGCTCAGCCATTTATCATTGTTGCCCGGCTTGGCCGTCATCTGCCGGTCCGTGATCTTCGCCATTCTCAGTCCGTTTATCCAGTTGCCAATTCGTTGCCAATTGAGATTGGCTTCTTTTGAATTCTATCGGATACCTTTGGACTGTAAAATAGCTTTAGCTCAGTAAAGTCAGGGGGGTTAAGCTTCTCGTTAGATTTCGCAAGATTGCTTTGGATTGTAATTCACCTTTATGGGGTGCTAGGGGTAGAGTGTTCGAATCACTCCGTCCCGACCATATTTTCAATGACTTAGGCCAATGTTCACAGCATTGGCCTTTTTCATGTGTGTGAGATTTGCGGGGCTACTCGATCACGCCTGCGACTCGCATCACCAAGTGTTTGGGTTAGTCAGAATGTCCGCTCGTCGAGCAAATAGCACTCTCTGTGCGCCGATCTCCTCTCACTTATTAAGCGCAGCCCCTGCGCCACTGACGGGAGAGAATGATGATCGACGACAACAATGGCGCTGAAGCGCCATATCCGGGACCAAGCGAGCAAACCCCTGATTCTGGCGAGGGTCATGACTCCGGCCTGGAGCAAGCTGACTCTGAGCCAAAGCAGGGTACCGACGAACGACCAGAGGATTGGAATCCGCCACCCGGGAACCCAGGCTCTGATCAAGATGCCCAGACGGGTCGCGACAACGGCGGCGCGAAATAGGCGCATTGAATTCATATCGTGTACGAGACCCGGCCATCGCGCCGGGTTTTTTATTGGTGCGCCAGGCATGGCGCGTTGCGCGAAGCGCAACCAGCTTGGCTGTGGTGGCCTCGCTGGTGACTTGGAGGTGAAAGTCCTCTACACACCCGGCAAGGGGAAGTGTTAGCCAGAGGCAAGGGTGTCGCGGGTGACTGCGAATCTGAAGGAAGCCCGAGGCAAAATGCTGGCCTGACGAACAGGAAGCGGATTAGGCGGCGCAGCGGGGTAAGAAGGCCAATATCTTCAAAGCCCAATACTTGCACGGAACGCTGCGACGTAGATCCGACAGGCATAAGCAGGAAGGTCGCGCGAATTACCCTGGGAGATCTACACGTTTGCCACTGTGCTACCGAGCGTCGAGAGGCGACGGGATGGGCGTGCAGAAGTCAGCTGAAGACGTAGTAATCGCCGAAACCGGGGCGA
>Ga0307411_10000102_pt1 | contig 26234 bp, 17 predicted proteins | sample DK1Ometagenome_2_FD_203712 | JGI IMG/M metagenome (GOLD analysis project Ga0307411, IMG submission 203712) | Maize rhizosphere microbial communities from greenhouse at UC Davis, California, United States - DK15-O-1 | ecosystem: Host-associated > Plants > Roots > Rhizosphere > Soil | place: USA...
CCTCCTGCGCAAGACGCGTGGGCTCCTCGGCTCACCCCTGCTGCCGGCAGACCGGCGCGCCGCCGTGCTCCGGCGGATCGGCGACGAGACTCGGCTCGCCCAGGCGTGGGAGAAGCTGGGGCCAGAAGCCCAGTAGTAGCAGTGCTCGGCTCTCGGCCCTCGGCTAGGGCGTGAACGACGGGAACCCCTCGGCGTCAGGCGGACGTACTCGACGCCCGGGGGTCCTGCCGTTGCCGCCCCAGCCGAGGGCCCACAGCCGAGAGCCGCTCTTAAGGCCGAGCGCTGTAGTTCAAGCTGTAGTTCAACTAGACCACGATGTTCAGCAGCCGCCCCTTCACGTAGATGACCTTCTTCGGCGGCCCCGTGACCCACTTGGCGACCGACGGCTCGGCCATCGCCGCAGCGAACGCCTCGTCCTGGGTGGCCTCGCGGGTCGCCGTCACCGTGCCGCGCAGCTTGCCGTTCACCTGCACGGCGAGCTGCACGGTCTCCTCGGTGGCGAGCGCCGGGTCGTACGCCGGCCACCCGGCGTCGAACACGCTCTCCGTGTGGCCGAGCCGCTCCCACAGCTCCTCGGCCACGTGCGGCGCGAACGGCGCGACGAGCTGCACCAGGGGCTCCACCTCGGACCGGTGTGTCGCGCGGTCGTTGGCGCGCAGCACGTTCATGTACTCCATCATCGCCGCGATCGCCGTGTTGTAACTCAGCCGCGGGATGTCCTCGCCCACCTTCTTGATCGTCTGGTGCAGCTTGCGGAGAACCGTGAGGTCCGGCGCCCCCCCCGTCGCGGCGGTGTGCGCCGAGAGCCAGAGCTTGTCGAGGAACCGCTGCGGCCCGATCAGCCCACTGTCGCGGAAGTCTCCCCCCGCCTCGTAGGGGCCGAGGTACATCAGATAGGTGCGGAACGTGTCCGCGCCCCACCGCTCGATGTAATCGTCGGGGTTCACGATGTTGCCCTTCGACTTCGACATCTTCGCGCCCTCGCGGATGATGTGCCCGTGGGCGCGGAAGCGCGTGAACGGCTCCTCGAAGTCGACGTACCCGGCGTCCTTGAGCGCCATCGTCACGAAGCGGGCGTACAGCAGGTGCAGCACCGCGTGCTCGTTGCCGCCGATGTACGAGTCCACCGGCAGCCACCGCTCCGTGAGCGCGGGGTCGAACGGCACGTCGTCGCGGTGCGCGCTCGGGTAGCGCAGGAAGTACCACGCGCTGTCGAGGAACGTGTCCGACACGTCCGTCTCGCGCCGCGCCCGGCCCCCGCACGTCGGGCAGCTCACGAAATACCACTCCTCGTGCCGCGCGAGCGGTGACACCCCCGAGTCGTCGGGCTTGAAGTCCTCGACGAACGGCAGCCGCACCGGGAGCTGGTCCTCCGGCACCGGCACGATGCCACACACGTCGCAGTAGATGATCGGGATCGGCGACCCCCAGTAGCGCTGGCGCGAGATCGTCCAGTCGTGCAGCCGGTAGTTGACCACGGCGCGCCCCGCATTGCGGTCGGCGAGCATGGCGACGATCGCGCGCTTCCCGTCCTCCACCGCCAGGCCGTCGAACTCGCCGGAGTTGACGAGCCGGCCGGCCGCGTTTTCGGTGTACGCGCCGTCGAGCGGCGTCTCCGGCCCTTCGCCCTCGCCCGCCACGACGCGCACGATCGGCAGCCCGAACTTCTCGGCGAACTCGTAGTCGCGCTCGTCGTGCCCGGGCACGGCCATGATCGCGCCCGTGCCGTACTCCATGAGCACGTAGTCGGCGATCCACACCGGGACGAGCTTGTTCGTCGCCGGGTTGAGCGCGTACGAACCGGTGAAGGCGCCGGTCTTCTCCCGGGTCACCTTCCGACTCACGACGTCCTGCTGGGCGGTGCGCGCGCGGTAGGCGTCCGCCTCCGCCCGCTGCGCCGCGGTGGTGATGGCGTCGACGAGCGGGTGCTCCGGCGCGAGCACGAGGTACGTCGCGCCGAACAGCGTGTCGACGCGCGTCGTGAAGACGCGGATCTCGTGCGCGTCCATCAGGACCGCGTTCTCGTCCGCCTCGCCCTGCGGGCGCCCCTGCGTCGGCGCCAGGAAGACGATCTCCGCCCCCACGCTCCGCCCGATCCAGTTCCGCTGCGCGGTCTTCGTCGTCTCCGACCAGTCGAGCCAGTCGAGGTTCGCGAGCAGCCGCTCGGCGTAGTCGGTGATGCGGAAGAACCACTGCTCCAGAAAGCGCTGCTCGACCGCGGTGCCGCACCGCTCGCAGTGGCCGTCGACGACCTGCTCGTTGGCGAGGACGGTCTTGTCGAGCGGGCACCAGTTGACCGCAGCAGCCTTCCTGTAGGCGAGCCCCTGCTTGTAGAGCTGCAGGAAGACCCACTGCGTCCACTTGTAGTACTCCGGGCTGCTCGTGTCGACCGAGTAGCGCCAGTCGACCATCAGCCCCGCGCGCTCGAGCTGCCGCCGGAAGTTGGCGACGTTCTTCGGCGTCAGCTCCATCGGGTGCGCCCCGACCTTCAGCGCGTAGTTCTCCGAGTGGATGCCGAAGGCGTCGAAGCCGAGCGGCTCGAACACGGTGTGCCCCTGCAGCCGCTGAAATCGTCCATAGATGTCGTTCCCCGTGAACGCGAACAGGTTGCCGACGTGCAGCCCCTCGGCGCTCGGGTAGGGGAACATCATCAGCGCGTAGAACGGGCGCGCACCCCCCGCCAGGTCGGTGTGGTTCGTTCCGCGCTCGCGCCAGCGCGCTTGCCACTTGCGCTCGACGGCGGTGGGGTCGTAACCGGCGGCGGGCTCGCCGGTGGGCGGCTGCGATGTCAGGACGGTCATTGGCGTGCGCGGAACGCGGGTGCAGCGAGGCCGGCGCCGCGCGCGGTCGGCGAGACTCGGGCGCGGCCGTCGGCGTGTAACGCGGTTGTGGCAGTTGTGGTGGTGTACGGCAATCTAACCCATACGGCCCGATACGGCGCCCAGTGACGACGCACAGACCCGGTCCCGACCCCCTGTCCGTCCCGCCCGCCCCGGGCGCGGACGACGCCCACGACCGTCAGTTCGCCGTCCGCATGGCGGTGGTCGCGGCGGTGGCCATGGGAGCGCTCGCCTGGTTCGGGCACGACCTGCTCCCCGCGCTCGCCGCCCCGCGCACGGCCTTCTTCGTCGGTGCGTTCTCCGTGGCGCTGGCGTGCCTCATCGCGGCGGTCTACGTCGGAATGTCGATCGCCGCCCGGGTGAGCCGGCCCGCCGCCTCGCTCGCCGCCGTGGCCGAGGCGGTGGCCGGCGGCGACCTCTCGGCCGACGTGCCGGCGGTGCACAGCGGCGGCGAGGTGGGGCGTCTCTCGGACGCGGTGCGCGGGATGATCTCCGAGCTGCGGCGGCTGGCCACGGCCATGCGGGACTCGGCCCGCGAGACGTCGGCGATGGCCGCCGAGATCACGACCGGCACCGACGCCATGGCGACGACCGCCCAGGAGATGGCGTCGACGTCGAGCCAGTTGAGCGCTCACGCGGCGGAGATGGCCACGACGCTGCACGAGCTGTCCACCGACGCCGGCCGCCTGGTGGGGATCGCGGCGGAGCTCACGAGCGGCGCGGAGGAGTCGCTGGCGCGCAACGCCCACGTCCGCACCCTCGCCGGCGAGAACCGCGCCCGGCTCGAGGCGAGCGCGGGCGCCCTCGAGGCGCTCGCCGGCGACGCCGCCCGGAGCGCGGCGGCCATCGACGCGCTCGCCGAGGCGGCCGAGGAGATCACGGCATTCGTGGCGCAGGTGAAGAAGATGGCGCGGCAGAGCAAGCTCCTCGCCCTCAACGCGGCGATGGAGGCGGCGCGCGCCGGCGAGCACGGCCACGGCTTCGCGGTGGTCGCCAACGAGGTCCGCCGCCTGGCCGCCAACTCCGCCGACGCGGCCGAGCGGACCGCGGTCCTCGTCAAGCAGGTGCTCGGCCGGGTGGAGGACTCGCGCGAGTCGAGCGCGCGCACGGTGGGCACGGTGCGCGGCGTGCTCGACGCGACTCGCGTCGGGCGCGAGTCGTTCGCCCAAGTCGAGGATGCCGTCGCGGCGGCCGAGCGGTGGTCGGCGTCGATCGTGCAGGCCGCCGGCGCGTCCAACGGGCTCGTGCGCGACATGACGGGCCGGATCGAGCGCCTCGCGCGCGGCACGGAGTCGTTCGCCGCCGCCATGGAGCAGGTGGCGGCGTCGAGCGAGGAGCAGAGCGCGAGCACCGAGGAGATCGCCGCCGCCGCGACGTCGCTCGCGTCCGCGGCACGGAGCCTGGCCGAGCTCGTGGCGACGTTCCGGCTGGACGGGCCGGAGACGGATTCGGCGCCCGTGGAGCACGCGGAACTACAGCTCTCGGCTGTGAGCTCTCGGCTCTCGGCTCCTGCGTGAACGGCAGGAGGACGTGCCGCGCGCCGAGGCAGTTCCCAGTCACCGCCCCAGCCGAGAGCCGAGAGCTCACAGCCGAGAGCCGCCCTTACTTAGTCTGCCGCCAACCACCCCGTCCGCCCCGCCGGCGTCCGCACGAACAGGTACGCCCCGAAGCGCCCGAGCACGGGCACCGGCCTCCCTGCCTCCACGCTGTCGAGCGTCGCGGCAACGGGGCTCGGCCGGTCGCGGACCGCCGCGGACCGTGCCGGCCGCGTACGCTCCACGGGCGTGTCCGCGGCCGACGTACCGGATGCCGCCACGTAGCCGTCCGTGCCGTCGGGGAGCCGCACCCGATAATAGCGCCCGGCCGCACCCTCGACGCGCATGACAGTGCGCGGCTCGAGCTCGCGAAGCGCCGTGAGTCCCGCCGCCTGCTCGGCCGGCGCGGCGTAGAGCGACAGCCGGCGCCGCCCTTCCACCCGCCGCCACGTGCCGAGCCTCCCCGTGTCCGCGGCGATCGCCGGCGGCTCCGCGCGCGGCCGGTACACGAACGGGTACGGGTCCACCGGCCCCTCCCCGCGCGCGTAGATGCCGAAGTGCAGGTGCGGCGCGGTAGTTCGCGCGTTGCCGGTGTTCCCCACCCACCCTAACGTGTCGCCGGTGCGCACGACCTGTCCGGTACGCACCGCCTGGCTGTCGAGGTGCGCGTAGTAGAGCGACCGGTCGTGCTCCGGGTCCCACACCCACACGACCCGGCCGCCCAACTCGTTCTCACCGACGTTGGCGACGCCCCCGGCGGCGGCCCGCACCGGCGTGCCGCGCGGCGCGAAGATGTCGATCCCCTGGTGCGCCCGGCGCCCGCCGTCGCGCACGGCGCCGAAGTAGCTCCGCACCGCCCGGCCGTCGCGCCCGTCCACCGGGAAGGCGAGCGACGCCGTCGCCTCGAGCGTGACCAGGTAGCGGACGCCCCGCAGCAGCTCCGGCTGCACGCGGACGACGTAGTCACCGTCGCGCCCGGCCTCGAAGGCGACGCGGACGACGCCGCCGTCCGCACTGTCGGCGCTCGTCAGGCGGACGGGCGGGGTCGCGGAGTCGCGCGGCGGCTCGAAGACGTCCACGAACACCCGAGCCGCCGGGTACCCCTGCGCGTCCGTCGCGGCGACGATCCGCTGCCCGCGCCGCGCCCGCACCCGGTACGCCACCGCCCGCGGCTCGCTCTCCGCGAAGTACCCGGCCTCGCGGAACGGCAGCGCCACCGGCGTCGCCGTGGTCAGCGACCGCTCGGCCGCGGCGAGCCAGTCGCGCCCGAGCGCCGTCGCGTCGAGCCCTGCGTCGCGGAGCGATCGCGCGTAGCGCTCGTGCGGGCTCTCGGGACGCGCCGCGCGGTGGAGCGCGGAGTTGACGCCGCCACAGGCGGCGAGGGGGAGCAGGGCGAGGGCGAAGACGAGGAGTGCGGCGCGGCGAGGCATGGCCGCGTAATACACCGACAGCAGCAGTCGTTTCCCTAGCCCTCACCTTGACCCTGACCCTGCAACGGGTGGTCGGGCCCGACCCCGGGTGGCGCAATACAGCGCAATACAGTATCGAGGCCACGCACCCTTTGCAGGGCCAGGGTCAGGGTGAGGGCCAGGGCTAGGGTAAACCTCGTCCCTCCTCCCTCGTCCCTCCTACCGCCGCGGCATGCTCCCCGACATCGGCCGTGTCGGGCGCTCCTCGCGCTTGAACAGGTACGCGCTGTCCATCAGCCGCGCCCCCTTCGCGTCGGAGACGGCGAACTTCCCCCCCTGATACGCGCACGCCCCGGCGAAGCGACCGTCCTTGGCGACGGCGTAGTAGTTCAGGTCGAAGTACGGGCGGCCGCGCTCGTCGAGGAGCCGCTTCTCGGTCATGGCGATCACGCGCTCCATGACCTTCATCAGCGCCGCCTCGGGCTCCATCCCCTGGCGCATGAACTCGACCGCCAGGAACGCCCCGCACACCTTGATGTTCGCCTCGCCGCGCCCGGTGGAGCCGGCCGCGCCCACCGTGTTGTCGCAGTACTGCCCCGCCCCGATGATCGGGCTGTCGCCGACGCGGCCCGGGATCTTCCAGCTCAACCCGCTCGTGGTGGTGACGCTGCCGATGTCGCCCTTCGCGTCGACCGCGTTCATGTTGATCGTGCCGGTGGTGAAGGCGATCTTCACGTCGTCGTCGTGGTCGAGCCAGTTGTCGTTGGGGTTCTGCTTGGCCTTCCATCGGAGCCACATCTGCCGGCTCTTCTCGGTGAGGAGGTTCTGCTCCTTGAACCCCATGTCGAGCGCGAAGCGCTTGGCGTCCTTGCCGACCAGCATGATGTGGTCGGTGTAGTCCATGACCGCCTTGGCCACGAGCGACGGCGTGGCGATGTCCTCCAGGCAGCCGACGGAGCCGGCGCGCCGGGTGGGCCCGTGCATGCAACTCGCGTCGAGCTGCACGACGCCGGCGGCGTTCGGCAGCCCGCCAAGGCCGACGCTCTGGTCCTCCGGGTCGAGCTCCTGGATGTTCACGCCGGCGATCGCCGCGTCCAATGGGTCGGCGCCCTGTTGGATCATCTGGTACGCCTTGGCCACGCCACGCAGACCGTTGGCGGACGAGACGACGACGGGGCGGGACGCCAAGGATGAGGGACGAGGGACGAGGGACGAGGCGAGCAGTTCCGTGGCGCCGGCCGGGCGGGTGAGGGCGAGGCCGGCGGCCGCGGCGCCGGCGCCGAGGAGGTCGCGACGGGAGATGGGCACGGGCAGCTCTTGGGAGGTCGTGGGCGCGAGTGGACGCGAACGGGCTCCCGGATTCTATGCGGCCTCACACGACAGAGGAATGCTGGCGCGAGGCTCCCCGGCCGTGCGCCTGACGGCCCCGGAGCGTGGCGCCTCCGGAGGCGCGCGGCGCGGCGGCGTGGATCGGGGGGTACCGGTGTCGTGTACATTGCTATAGGGACGGGCGACAGCTCGACCTTTTCTACGCACCTTTGTACGCACCTTTGATATCGGATTACTTCTATGACTTTCCTGCTCGATATGCCCCTCCCGCCGGGTCCACAGAGCCGGGCCGGCGCCTTGCGCGCGGGGTGGGCGCTCGTGATCGCCATTCTGGCGACTGCGGTCGTGTCGGTCGCGAGCGCCTCGCTCGCGCCTCGCTTCGCGGCGGCCGATCGGCCCGCACCCGCGGCAGCCGGCTCGGTGCGGTAACGACTCCCGCACCGTCCCGAACGGGAACGGCCCGGCAGCGAGCTCGCTGCCGGGCCGTTCCCATTTACTGACTATCTCAAATCGCACGGTGCCAGTCGCGGGGCACCGCACAAGCGAGTTGAACCAGTTTCAGCTCCGGCGGTGACCCTGTCGTACAAAGGTCCTGGGGCGGGCACTGTGTAGGGTGAGTGGTGGCCTTCCCGTGCGCCGGCTCGTATGTTCGCGCCACCGAGTTCAGGCGGGGCCGCTAGTGAGCAGCGAAGGCGCAGCGCGCGACGTGCGCGAGCAGTTGCAGACGGCGCTGGGGGGGACCTTCACCGTCGAGCGCGAGCTCGGCGGGGCCGGGATGAGCCGCGTCTTCGTGGCTGAGGACGCTCGGCTCGGCCGGCGCGTCGTCGTCAAGGTCCTCCATCCCGACCTCGCCGCCGGCATCAACGCGGCGCGCTTCGAGCGAGAGGTTCGCCTGACGGCCCGACTGCAGCACCCCCACATCGTGCCGGTGCACACGGCCGGCGAGATCGGGGGGCTGCCGTATTACACCATGCCCCTCGTGGAGGGCGAGAGCCTGCGGGCGCGGCTCGCGCGCGAGGGCGCGCTTCCGATAGCCGGCGCGGTGCGGCTCCTTCATGAGTTGGCGGACGCCTTGTGCTACGCGCACGGGCACGGGGTCGTCCACCGCGACCTGAAGCCGGAGAACGTCCTCCTCTCCGGCGGGCATGCGATGGTGGCCGACTTCGGCGTGGCCAAGGCACTCGCGTCGGCCACGCAGGGCGGCGCCGAAACGCCAGAGGCGACGGTGACCGGCACCCGGTCTGGCGGGGCAGTCGGCACGCCGGCCTACATGGCGCCGGAGCAGGCGCTGGGCGAGGCGGGCGTGGACCACCGCGCGGACCTCTACGCGCTCGGCGTCATCGCGTACGAGCTGCTCACCGGCGCGCACCCCTTTGCCGGCCGCTCGGCGCCGGCGGTGGTCGCCGCCCACCTGACCGAGATGCCCGCGCCGCTCGCCGTGCGCCGCCCGGACGTGCCCCCCGCGCTCGCCCTGCTCGTGCACCGGTTGCTCGGCAAGCGGCCGGAGGAGCGGCCGGCGAGCGCGGCGCAGGTGCTCGGCGAGCTGGACGCGGTCGGCACGCCGAGCAGCGTGACGGCATGGCGGCTGATCACACATCGGCCACTGCGCTCGCGTGTGGGGTGGGCTGCGTTGGCCACGGTCGTGGTGCTCGGGCTCGTCGGGGCCGGCATGCTCGCGCGCGACTACTTGGAGGCCAGTACCGACCGCCAGGCGGTGGACGCCACGACGGATGCCACGACGGACGTGCCGGTCCGGCTGGCGATCCTGCCGTTCGAGAACCGCGGAGCGGCCGGCGACGACGACTTCGCCGACGGGCTCGCCGACGCGATCCGCGGCCAGCTCGCCGCACTGCCGGCGCTGGCGGTGATCGACAGCCGCAGCACCGGGCAGTACCGCGCGAGCACCAAGGACGTGCGCGAGATCGGCCGCGAGCTCGGCGTCGCCTACGTGCTCCAGGGGACCGTGCGGTGGGAGCGACGTCCTGACGGGACCCGGCGCCTGCAGGTGCGCCCGGCGCTGGTGCGGGTCGCCGACGCCGCGACTCGCTGGGCGGCGCCCTATACCGCCGAGCCCAGTGACCTGTTTCAGGTGCAGGCGGACATCGCCGGGCGGGTGGCGACGGCCCTGGAGGTCACCATCGCCGGGCGCGGACCGGGATCCCCGGGACTGCCGGCAGCCCCGCCAACGAGCAACCCCGACGCTTATGAAGCCTACTTGCGTGGACTCGGCCTGGCCCAACGCGCGGTGCTGACGGCGGGGGTGCCCGACCTCCGGGCCGTCGCGGGGGCGACCGCGCGCGCCGTGGCGCTCGACCCGCGCTTCGGGGTCGCCTGGGCGTCGCTCGCGGTGGCGCGACTCTCCGCGTGGGGGTACGCCGGCGGCGGAGACGCAGCGCTCCTCGACTCGGCGCGCGTGGCGCTGGACAGCGCGCGGCGGCTCGCCCCGGACGCGCCGGAGACGCACGCGGCCGTCGGCGTGTACGCGGCGCTGGTCGAGGGCGACTGGGAGCGGGGAGCCGACCACCTGCGGCGCGTACACGAGCTGCGACCGAGCGACGCCGCCGTGCTCGCCATGATGGCCGAGTGGCTCGCGTGGACGCCTCGATTCGACGAGGCGCTCACCGCCTTCGCGCGCGCCGCCGAGCTCGACCCGCTCACACCGCCCATACGGGCCGCCAACCACTTCCGGCGGGCGGGCCGCTACGCGGAGGCGATCCGCTACGCCGAGCGTGTGATCGCGCTCGTGCCCGAGGAGATTGTGGGCTACAACCTGAAGGCGCTCGCCCTCATCGACTCTGGTGCCGGTACGGCGGCCGCGCGGGCGGTCCTCGACAGCGCCGTCGCGCGGGCCGGGCCGACCGCCGTGGTCAAGGAGCTGGCCCACACCTGGACCACCGACGTCGCGGGTATGCTGGGGGGGGGGTACGAGGTGTGGCAGCACGCGCTCACCCTGGCCGACTACGGGCCGACGGCGACACCTGCCGACAGCGCGACCTACTATCGCACGAAGGCGCTCGCCTGGCGCCGGAAAGGGGACTCGACCCGAATGGCGGCCTACTGCGACTCGGCGGCCCGTCTGCTCGCCCTAGTCGTAGGGCCCGGCGTGCCCGATCTCGCCCGCGCGCGGCCGAGCGTCTACACGGCGGTCGGGTATCTGGCGCAGATGTCTGCCTGCGCCGGCCGGCGTGGCGACGCCCGTCGGCTGGCGGCCGCCTTCTCGGCCCTCCGCCGGTCGCCGGGCCAGCACGATGAGGGCATCGTGGCGTTCATGCTCGGGCGCGTCTACCTCATGCTCGGCGACCTGGACGCGGCCATGACGCAGTTCGAGCGTTCGCTGCAGCCGCCCCACGACCACTCCGTCGCGTGGCTGCGCGCGGACCCGTTCTACGCGCCGCTGCGCGGCCGCCCGCGCTTCGAGGCGCTGCTCGCGCGAGGGTCGCGCTGAGCGGCCGGGGTCCGCGGTCATGCGGCGCACGGGCGGCAGACGGCAGCTGCGCTTGGTGTGCGATGAACCGCCAGGAGGTTGCATGCGCGAGCGACCACCGGCACCGATCCCGGTGCCGACCGTCTGGCGTGTGCCGGACGACCTCTGGGTGCTCGTCCGGCCGGTGCTGGACACCTACGACCCGCCGAAGCGCACAGGCCGACGACGCATCGACGCGCGCCGCGCTGGACGCGATCATCTTCCGTTTGCGGAGCGGCTGCCAGTGGAATCGCCTCCCGCGCGAGTTCCCCGACGTCAGTTCCGTGCATCGCACGTTCCAACGCTGGGTACGCACCGGCGTGTTCGAGCGCATCTGGGCCGCGCTGGTCGAGCATTGCGCTGAGTTGGGCGGCGTCGACTGGACGTGGCAGGCGGCCGACTCGGCGCTGGGCAAGGCCCGCTCGGGGGGATTACGTGGGCCGTAACCCCACCGACCGTGGCAAGGCCGGCGTGAAGCGTAGCATCCTCGTCGAGGCGCGCGGTGGGCCGCTCGCCGCCGTCGTGGCCGCGGCGAACGTGCACGACACGAAGCTACTCGCCGCCACGCTCGACGCGGTGGTCGTGCCTAGGCCGGAGGCGACCGCCGAAGCCGCGCAGCACCTCTGCCTCGACAAGGCGTACGACAACCCGACGGGCCGCGCCGCCGTCGCCGAGCACCGGTACGTGCCGCACATCCGGCGCATCGGCGAGGAGAAGCTCGACGCGACTGGCGAGAAGCGGTACCCGGCTCGCCGGTGGGTCGTGGAGCGCACGCTGGGCTGGCTGTCGAAGTGCCGTGCGTTGCTGGTCCGCTACGACAAGAAGGCGGGCAACTTCCTCGGCCTCATCCAGCTCGCCTGCGCCCTCCTCTGGTACCGCCGTCTCCACCGGCTCGCCGGGGATTTGAGATAGTCTGTTAGTGCTGCGTATTGCGTATCGCCCTTCCGCTCACACTTGAAAGCTCGACACCAGGGCCTTGAGGCGCGCGGCGTTGGCGCTCAACTGGTGAGCGGTCGACGCCACCTCCTCGGCGGTCGCGGCGGTCTCCTCGGCGGCGGCCGCCGCCTCCTCGCTCGACGCCGCCTGCGCCTCTGCTCGAACCCCGGTGGCCGCGAGCTGCTCGGCGAGTGACCGGACCGCCGCGCGGTTGGACACGGCCGCCCCGTCGAGCGCCGCCGCCACGGCGTCGACCCCGGTCACCGCGGTATCGATCTCGTCGAGGGCGCCGGCGGCGGTGCGCGAGACGGTGCTCACGTCGCCGAGACTCGCGGCCCCCTCCTTGAACGCGGCGGCAGCCTTGGCGACCTCCGCCCGAAGCGTGGCCACGACGCTCGCCGTCTCGGCCGCCGCGGCGGCGCTGTGCGAGGCGAGCTTGCGGACTTCCTCGGCCACGACGGCGAAGCCGCGCCCGTGCTCGCCGGCGCGCGCCGCCTCGATCGCGGCGTTCAGCGCCAGCAGGTTGGTCTGCGACGCCACCCGCTGAATGACGTGGACGAACTCGCCGACCGCCTCCGAGGCCGCCTCCATCTTGTCGACCTCGGCGGCCGAGACGCCGATGACGTGCTGGGCGCGCTCGAGGGTCTCGATCGCCTCGGCGATCCCGGCGCGCGTCCGCACGGCGGTGGAGCGGATCTCGTTGCCGAGCGTTTGCGACCGGGACGCGATCCCCGCGAGCTCGGCCGCGGACGCCTCGACCGAGGCGAGGACGCGCTCGGACGTCGCGAGGTTGTCCTGCTGCCCCTGCGCCTCCCGGGCGATGTCGGCCATGGTCGCACTGATCTCACCCGTGGACGAGGCCGCCTGCTCGGAGGCGCCATTGAGGGCGTCGGCAGCGCTCGTCACCTCCTCCGCCTCTCGCTGGATGTCGGTGACAGCAGCCCGCAGCCGCGCCGACGTTTGTGCGATCGCGTCCGTCAGCTCCCGGTACTCGGCGTCGAGCCCGTCGGCGCTGACCTCCACCCGGAGGTCGCCATGTCCGAGGGCACGAGCGGCGGCCGACAGGCGATCGAGCGGCGCCGTGATGGCGCGCCACGTGACCGCGCCGAAGAGCAGCGCCGTGACCAGGCCGGCCGCCAGCAAGGCGGCGAACACGAGGCGCTGCCGGCCGATGTTGTCCCACACGCGCCCGAGAGTCACCTGCGTGCGGGCGTCCTGCGCCCGGTCGATCGACGCGGTGGCGGCGAAGAGCGTGTCGAGCGCCGCCGTGGCCAGCGCTGCCTGCCGAGCCGCATCCGGAAGCCGGCCCACGTCGCGGTACGCCCGGCCCACCGCGAGCCGCACCTCGATGCGCCCCTGCACGGCGCCCACCTGCTCGAGCACCGCCCGGTCGGCGGTGGTGAGCGTGGCGCCGGCGAGCACCACTCGCCGCAGCGAGTCAGCCAGGGTGGCGAGGCTGTCGAGTCGGCCGTCGAGCTCGCCGCTCCCCGCGAGCAGCGCAGCCTCGGCGAGCGCCACGAACTGCAGGGTCGCGGCGTGGCTGTGGAACAGGGTCCGGTTGACCTCGGAAGCCTCGCCGACGCTCGAGCGCACCTGCCGGTGTACGCCGCCGAGCGAGCGGATGCCGAGCACCCCGGAAGCCAGCAGCGCGAGGAACACGGCCCCGAACCCGACGAGCAACCGCGCGCGAATCGTGCGCCGCGCCCGCGCGCGCCGCGCCGGACGATGCGCGAGACTCGGCGGCACGGCGGCGACCATTGGGGGCGTCGCGGCCGTCATCGCGCCACCGACCCGATGAGCACCGGCTTGTTCACCGCGTCCCCCCACTCATTGAAGCGGATGGGCCCCGTCACCCCGTCATGGACCGGCGCCGTCCGCCCGACCGCGGCGATCCAGTCGCGCACTTTTCGGCGGTCTCCCCCGGTCGCGGCCGCCGCGCGGCCGATCAGCATCGCGGCGTCGTAGGACAGCGCCGCCCGATGGTCCGGCTCGGCACCGAAGCGCGCTCGGTACGTGGCCGCGAACGCGCGGGCCTGCACCGTCGTGACGCGGTCGGCCAGGAAGAACGCGGTGAAGCGGACGCGCTCGAACTCGCGCGCCCCGCCCGCGGCGGCCGCGAGCCCCGCCACGTCGTCGGTGCCGAGCACCGCGGGGCGCGCCCCGGCGCGGTGGACGGCGCGCATGATGGCCGCCGCGTCGTCCGCGCCCCCCGCGATGACGAGGGCGTCGACGTCCCGCCGGGCGATCCGCTCGGCGTACGCCTCGTACTCGGTGAGGCCGGCCAGGTACGGATCGCGCTCCAGCACCGGCGTGCCGAGCGCCGCGAGCGCCGGGACGAAGACGCGCGTGAAGCCGCGCCCGAACAGGTCGTTGCGGTAAATCACCGCGACGCGCCGCGCCCGCAATGAGTCGGCGGCGAATTGCGCGAGCGCCTTGGCCCCGTCCTCGTCGGTCGGGCACACGCGAAACACCCACTCGCTCGCCCGGGTGACGCGAGGGTTCGTCGCCGTGGGCGATACCGCGACGAGTGCGCGCCGCCCGCCCTGCTCCACGTCGCCGTAGATGGGGGCGGCTTCCATGGTCTGCGCGCTCCCCGTGTGGCCGACCACGCCTACGACGTCGGAATCGTCGCGGAATGCCGCCGCGACCGCCACCTGCGTGGGCTGCTCCTCGAGCGGGCGCCGCATCGCGTACGGGCGCTCGCCGGCAGCGCGCTCGGCGTTCAGTCGCTCGACGGCCAGCTCCACGCCCCGGAAGTAGGCGGCGTTCCCTTCGGTCACCGCCGCGGCGACCCCGATGTAGAGCGAGTCACCGGCCGTCGGGCCGCCCGGCGAGCCGCCGCTCTGGCTCACGGGACTCTCGGCCACGCGCGCACAACCCGCCGCGGCGCAGAGGAGCGCCGCGGCAGCGCAACGGGAAAGGCCTGACGTAACAGTCATGGCAGTCGGGGCGATGCAGCAATGCATGAAGGGCCAACGGGCGGCGCGGGCCCGTTGCTAGACGCGCCCTCGGCGCGGGACGCAACGCCAGTTGCGGCTCTCGGCTCTCAACGGGGCGTCCGTCAGGAACACCTCGGCACTGGGAGCGTCCTCCTGCCGTTCCCGCAGTAGCCGAGAGCCCAAAGCCGAGAGCCGAGAGCCGCCGTCACTGGTTGCTCCCCTCTCCCCTCCGCTCTACCTTCCCCGCGCCATGGCAACCGCCTCCAGCACCCGCAACCAGCTCCGCGCCGCCTCCTTCCTCGAAGGCGTCCCCCAGTCAGCCCTCCATCGGCTCGCCCAGATCGTGGAGCCCGCCACCTTCCCTGCCGGCACATTCCTCTTCGAGGAAGGAATGCCGCGCCGCATGCTGGCCATCATTACCGAAGGGGCCGTGGCCATCGAGAAGCAGGCGAGTGGCCGGTCGGAGCGACTGGCCACGCTCGGTCCGGGCGAGGCGGTGGGCGAGGGAATCCTGCTCGACGAATCGCCGCACGGCACCACCGCCCGCGCGCTGCAGGACACGCACGCCTTCGTCCTCCGCGCCGACCAGGTGCGCCAGACGCTCAAGGACCATCCGCAGCTCTACGCCTCGCTCGTCGCCCGCGCCGCGCGGGCCATCTCGCGCCGCCTGCGTGCGGCGGACGCCACCCTCGTCGGCCGCGGGCGCACGCTCGGCTTCGGCGGCACCCGCCACCGCCTGGAGCACGACCTGCTCGGCGACCGCGAGGTGCCGGGCGAGGCGCTGTACGGCATCCAGACGCTGCGGGCACTCGAGAACTTCCCGATCACCGGTGTCCCGCTCCGCGAGTTCCCCGCGCTCATCGGCGCCCTGGCGGCGGTGAAAGAAGCAGCCGCGCTCGCCAACCTCGACCTCAGACTGCTGACGCCTGAGGTCGCCGACGCAATCGTCACGGCGGCGCGTGAGATCCGCGGCGGCCGACATCACGACCATTTCCTGGTCGACATGATCCAGGGCGGCGCGGGGACCTCGACTAACATGAACGCCAACGAGGTGATCGCCAACCGGGCACTCGAGCTCCTCGGGCGCAGCCGCGGCGATTACGACGTCGTCCACCCCAACAACCACGTCAACCTCAGCCAGAGCACCAACGACGTCTATCCGACGGCAATCAAGCTGGCGCTGCATCAGAGCCTCGACGGGCTCCGCGACGCGATCCGCAACCTGGCCACCGCCTTCCTGGCCAAGGGCGAGGAGTTCGCATCGCTCCTGAAGATGGGCCGGACGCAGCTCCAGGACGCGGTGCCGATGACGCTCGGGCAGGAGTTCACCGCCTTCGGCCACACGCTCCTCGAGGACGTCGAGCGGCTCGGCGAGGTCCAGCCGCTCATCCGGGAAACCAACATGGGGGCGACCGCGATCGGCACGGGGATCGCCGCCCCGCCCGGCTACGCCGACGTCGTGCGGCGGCACCTCTCCGAGATCACCGGGCTCGCGCTCGTCACCGCCCCCGACCTCGTGGAAGCCACCGCCGACACCGGCGTCTTCGTGCAGCTCTCGGGCGTGCTCAAGCGCTGCGCGGTCAAGCTGTCGAAAGTGTGCGACGACCTCCGCCTGCTCTCGTCCGGCCCGCGCGCCGGGCTCGGCGAGATCAACCTCCCGCCGATGCAGCCCGGCTCGTCGATCATGCCGGGCAAGGTCAACCCGGTGATCCCCGAGGTGGTCAACCAGGTGTGCTTCGACATCATCGGCGCCGACGTGACGGTCACGATCGCCGCGGCCGCGGGGCAGCTCCAGCTCAACGTGTTCGAGCCGGTGATCGCCTTCCGGCTCTTGAGCGGCATCAACGCGCTGATCAACGCGTGCGGCGTGCTGCGCGACCGGTGCGTCACCGGCATCACCGCCAACGCGGACCGGATGCGCTGGTTCGTCGAGCACTCGATCGGCATCGTGACGGCGCTGGTCCCCGTGCTCGGCTACGAGACCTCGACGGCGATCGCCAAGGAGGCGCTCGAGACGGGGCGCGGCGTCTACGACATCGTCTGCGACCGCGGGCTCCTCACCCGCGACCAGCTCGACCGACTCATGAACCCCGACGCCATGGCGCGCGTGGCGGACAACGGCAGCTCTCGCTAACGGCGGCTCTCGGCCCTCGGCGCTCGGCTCTCGGCAAAGCGGGGTGAGGAAGGACTCGGCGTGAGGCACGTCCGCCTGCGCTTCCCGCCGTACGCCGAGGGCCGAGGGCCGAGAGCGGAAAGCCGCCGTACTCCGAGCGCCGAGAGCCGCAGTTAACAGCCTGTGCATTCGCTTGATTTACCATATAATGGCCGGTACCTTGCCGTTGCTGTCCGCACCCGTACCGCGCCCGAAGCGGCGCCGCAACCCACGCCAGTACAGGAATTTGGCATGGCCAGCACTCACCGCCTGCGCCGGCCCGCGACCGCTGCGCTGACGGCCGGTCTCGCGCTCGCGATCGTCGCCCTCGCCGCGTGCACGAACGACAGCTACCCGAACTCGACGTTTCATCACACGACCGAGTTCAACGAGGCGATCGACAACCTCTGGGACCGCACGATCTTCCTGGGTACCATCGTCTTCATCCTCGTCGAGACGCTGATCGTCGCGGCGATCGTGAAGTTCCGGGCGCGCCCCGGGCAGAAGGAGCCCGAGCACGTGCACGGCAACACGACGCTGGAAATCCTCTGGACCGCGATCCCGGCGGTGATCCTCGTCTTCATCGCCGTGCCCACCGTTCGCACGATCTTCCGCACTCAGGCCAAGGCCGTGCCGAACGCGCTGCAGGTGGAGGTGATCGGGCACCAGTGGTGGTGGGAGTTCTACTACCCGCAGTACGGCGTGCGAACGGCCAACGAGCTCTATCTGCCGGCGGGGCGCACCGTCAACTTCGCCCTCAAGTCGGCCGACGTGATCCACTCGTTCTGGATCCCGCGTCTGGGCGGCAAGCGCGACGCGGTCCCGAACCACACGAACTATCTCTGGTTCACGCCGCGCGACTCGATGGCCATGAAGGCGCTGAACGGGAGCTGCAACGAGTACTGCGGCGCGAGCCACGCGAACATGAGGTTCCGCACCTTCACGGTGACGCCGGCGCAGTTCGAGAGCTGGGTCGCGCACCAGAAGACGCCCGCCGCCTTCGGCGCGGTGACGCCTGCGGCCCCGCAGACCCCCACCATCCCGGCGACTCAGCAGACCGGCCCGGGAACGCCGGCCCCGACACCGGGTGGCGCCACGCCGCAGCCCGGCACGAAGGGCGGCGCGACACGTGGGGCGACGACCGGAGCCACGGCGACGGCCGGCACGACCGTGGTGCAGTCGGCCGGCAGCGTCGTGCAGCAGCCGCAGAGTGGCGTCAGGCAAGAGCCGGCGAAGGGGCCGGGTGACAAGGTGCGCTCCGAGCCCACCCAGGGCACGATGGCGCAGACGGCGGGCGCGCAGGCCGCGGCCTCCGGGGTCGCGGGCTTCGTCTTCCCGCGCGAGAGCCTGCCCGACTACGCCATCCCGACGCAGGCGATTCCCAAGGCGGTGAGCTTCCCCGCGGGACTCAAGGGCGACCCGGCGCGCGGCCAGCAGATCTACTCGTCCAACGCCTGCATCGCCTGCCACGCCATCTCCGGCAACCCGATGTCGGTCGGCAAGGTGGGGCCGGACCTCACCCACATCGGCACCCGCTACACGATCGCCGGCGCGCAGTTCCCCAACACCCCCGAGTACTTGGCGCGCTGGATCAAGAACGCCCGCGCGATGAAGCCCGGCAGCCTCATGCCGACCCTCGGCAAGGGGCAGCGGGACCCGATCACCAAGCAGACCGTGACTGCGGGCGGGCTCACCGACCAGCAGATCGCCGACATCGTCGCCTACCTGCAGGCGCTGAAGTAACCGCACCGCCGCACCTGGAGATCGTACAGAATGGCAACGACTGCCGCCGCACCGACCTACGCCCCGCGCCGAACCGCCGCGGAGCCCACCGGCCTCTGGAGCTGGCTTGCGACGACGGACCACAAGCGCATCGGCTTGCTCTATCTCTGGACCTCGCTCGCCTTCTTCCTCTGGGGCGGCATCGAGGCGGGCATCATCCGCAGCCAGCTCGCGGTGCCGAACAACACGCTGGTTGACGCCGAACTGTACAACCAGCTCTTCACGATGCACGGCACGAACATGGTGTTCCTGGCGATCATGCCGCTGTCGGCCGCCTTCTTCAATTACCTCATCCCGCTCCAGATCGGGGCCCGCGACGTCGCCTTCCCGCGCCTCAACGCCTTCAGCTACTGGGTGTTCCTGCTCGGCGGCCTCTTCGTCACCCTGCCGATCCTCTTCAAGGCCGCGCCCGACGGCGGCTGGTTCGGCTACACGCCCCTCACGTCGCGCCAGTACTCGCCCGGGATCAACATCGACTTCTGGGTGCTCGGCCTGCAGATCCTCGGCGTCTCGACGCTAGCCGCGGGGTTCAACTTCGTTACGACGGTCATCAACCTGCGGGCGCCCGGCATGAGCTTGATGCGCATGCCGCTGTTCACCTGGAACGCCTTCGTCACGCAGTTTCTCATCATCCTCGCCTTCCCGGTCATCACGGTCGCACTGTTCTTCCTGCAGTTCGACCGCTTCTTCGGCACGAACTTCTACACCACCGCCGCCGGCGCCGACCCGATCCTCTGGCAGCACCTGTTCTGGATCTTCGGCCACCCCGAGGTCTACATCCTCATCCTGCCGGCGTTCGGCCTGATCTCGGACGTGATCCCGACGTTCGCGCGCAAGCCCATCTTCGGCTACCCGGTGATGGTGTACGCGACGATCCTGATCGGCTTCCTCGGCTTCGGCGTCTGGGCGCACCACATGTTCGCCGTCGGCATGGGCCCGGTGGCGGACTCGGTGTTCGCCCTGACGACGATGCTCATCGCCATCCCCACCGGCGTGAAGATCTTCAACTGGATCTCGACGATGTGGGGGGGCTCGCTCCGCTTCACGACGCCCATGCTCTTCGCGACGGGGCTCGTGGCCATGTTCACGATCGGCGGCATCTCGGGCGTCACTCACTCGTCCCCGGCGCTCGACCTGCAGCAGACCGACACGTACTACATCGTCGCCCACTTCCACTACGTCCTCTTCGGCGGCTCCCTCATGGGGCTGTTCGCCGGCATCTACTACTACTACCCGAAGATGTTCGGGCGGATGATGGACGACCGCCTGGGCAAGTGGCACTTCTGGCTGAACTTCATCGGCGGGAATCTCACCTTCTTCCCGATGCACTTCTCGGGGCTGCTCGGGATGCCGCGGCGCATCTACCAGTACGACGCCGGGCAGGGGTACGAGGGCTTCAACATGGCCTCGACCATCGGCTACGGCTTCCTGTTCGTGTCGATGCTGTTCTTCATCTACAACTTCCTGGTGAGCCGGAAGCGCGGCGCCCCGGCGGGGAACGACCCGTGGGGCGCGGGGACGCTGGAGTGGTCGATCCCCTCCCCGCCCCCCGAGTACAACTTCCGCGACCTCCCGACCGTCACGTCGCGCTACCCGCTCTGGGACCTCAAGAGCCCGCACCTCACCGCCGAGGTGCCGCACTCGAGGGACGGCGACAAGGAGCTCGAGGTCGACGTCGCCGCCAAGGAGGTCGGGACGGCCCAGGTGAACCCGTCGGACCGCAACCGCGTGCCGCGCGAAGCGCCGATGCACATGGAGCGCGGCTACCCGTCGGCCAAGGAGCTCGGCATCCCGATGCCGACGCCAACGATCAAGCCCCTCCTCACCGCCGTCGGCCTGCTGGTCATGGTCTCGGGGCTGCTCTTCATCCACCTGCCGAACAAGGCGCCCTTCTACACCATCGTCCTGACTGGCGCCACGATCATGGTGGGCAGCCTCTACGCCTGGCTCACGAGCCCGCTGGAGGAGGAACATTGAACGGCAGGGAGTAGGGAGTAGGGAGTAGACCTACTCCCTACTCCCTACTCCCTACTCCCTACTCCCTGGTTGTCTACCACGCCATCCCAACGCGCACTGACGCCAGACACTTCGCCGAGCTTCATGACTTCCCTTCCGACCACCATGACGTCCGCCAACGAGTCGCACGTGGCGGGACATCACTACACGACGACGGGGCTCGACAGCCGGAAGGTCGCCATCTGGGCGTTCATCGGCTCCGAGTGCATGCTCTTCACGTCGCTCATCTCGACGTACCTGATTTACAAGGGGCGCTCGCTCGTCGGTCCCTTCCCGCACGAGCGGTGGACCGACCCCGCCACGGGCCGGACGTTCAACGCCATCCTCAACATCCCGGTCACCTCGGCGTCGACGTTCGTGCTCCTCATGTCGTCGCTGTTCATGGTGCTGGCGCACAACGCCGTCGTGAACAAGCGCGTCCCGAAGACGACTACCGGGGAGCGGATCATCGGCAACTCCAAGCTCTGGCTGGCCGGCACGGCGCTGTTCGGGCTGATCTTCCTGATGTTCCAGGCGTACGAGTTCACCTCGTTCGTCCACGAAGGGCTGACCATCCGCACCAACCTGTTCGGCTCCTCGTTCTTCACGCTCACCGGCTTCCACGGCGCGCACGTGACGGCGGGCGTGCTCTGGCTTCTCTCCCTGCTCGCGATCGACTTCAAGCGCGGGCTGGGGCCGGAGGACGCGCTCAACGTCGACCTGTCCGCCCTCTACTGGCACTTCGTCGACGTCGTCTGGATCGTGATCTTCACGCTCGTCTACCTCATTCAGTAGCGGGAACCAGGATACCTTCGATGGCTCACCCCCCGACGCACGCGCCCCTCACGAACGCCCCGCACGCGGCCGGCGCCCCCGACGAGCACCAGCACCACCCGACCGCCGGCACGTATTTCAAGATCGGCTTCTTCCTCACCGTGATCACGGTCCTCGAGGTCGCGGCGTACTACTGGCCGGCGCTCGTCGCCACGCGGATATTCGTCCCGCTGCTGCTCGTGATGTCGGCAATCAAGTTCGCGACCGTGGTCGCCTTCTACATGCACCTGAAGTACGACCACAAGCTGTTTCGCTCGCTGTTCGTCGGCCCGTTCCTCATCGCCGCCACGACGCTCATCGGGCTCATGTTCCTGTTCGGGAAGCTCGCCGTCCGGCTGGGGATCCTGACCTGAGCCGACGCCTCGCGACCTGACGCCACTCGCCTCGATGGTCCCCGCCGCCCCTGTCGCGCCGCTGGCGGTCGTTGCCGCCCTCCTCCACCCGGCGCAGCAGATCGGGTGGCTGAACTGGACCGTCCACCCGAGCACCGTGATCGGGCTCGCGGCGCTAGCGGGATTGTATGAGTGGCGGGCGAACGAGCAGGGACGAGGGACGAGCGTCCGCCCCGCGTCCCTCGTCCCTCGTCCCTCACCGGGTCAGCGTCTCGCGTTCTACGCCGGCCTCCTACTCATGTTCGTGGCGCTGAACGGGCCGCTGCACGACCTCAGCGACTCGTACCTGTTCAGCGCGCACATGGTGCAGCACCTGCTGCTGTCGCTGGTCGTGGCGCCACTGCTCATCGTGGGCACGCCGGGGTGGATGCTGCGCCCGCTCCTCGCGGTGCGCGGGCTCGACGCGCTGGCGCGCCGGGTGACGGGGGGCCCCGCGTGCTTCGTCATCTTCAACGTCGTGCTCGCGGCGTGGCACGTGCCGGCGCTCTACAACCTGGCGCTCGCCCACCACCCGATCCACATCGCCCAACACCTAACGCTGCTCGCCGCGTCGGTGCTGATGTGGTGGCCGATCCTGAGCCCCCTCCCGGAGCTGCCGCGCCTCGCCTACCCGGGGCAGATGCTCTACTGCTTCCTCATGGTGATTCCGATGTCGGTCGTCGCGATCTACATCGCGATGGCGGACCACCTGCTCTACCCGGCGTACGCGAGCGCCCCGCGCCTCTGGGGCATCTCCCCGTCGATGGACCAGCAGATCGGCGGCCTGATCATGTGGATCCCGGGGGGACTCTTCTTCTACGGCGTGATGACCGTGGTCTTCTTCAAGTGGGCGAGCCGCGGCGAAGACACCACGGCGGCGGCCCAGGTGGGATGGCGCGGAGCCAAGCCGCTGTGGTGAGTGACCAGTGGTGAGGGACGAGTGGCGCCAACATCAACCGGGCGCCAGTGAACCGATGACGAAGAGCGGCCCGCGCGAGAGGACTCAGCGCGGGCCGCTCGGTGTTCGGGATTAAGGCCTGCGTGGTATCTCGCCACTCGCCACTCGTCCCTCGCCACCCGTCCCTACCGTTCCCCTCCACCCAGCGCGAACGCAAACTCGCTCCGGAGCTGCGGATGGCGGCGCCAGAGGTAGGTGCCCATGAGCACCGCGGCGATCAGGTTCGCCCCCATCACCTGCCACCAGGCGAAGTCACCCCACCGCTCGGTGAGCAGCGCCGTCCAGCCGTAGAAGCCGATCTCGAAGGCGACGAAGAGGATGAGGACGCCGGCGAGGATCGACGGGTTGCTCTCGGCGCGGTGGACCAGAAGTGCCGCCAGGATTCCGATCGCGATGAACACCGCGAAGTGAAACACGGTGTAGAGTGCGACGTGCATGAACATGCTGTCGCGCGAGATGTCGGGGCCGAAGAGCGTCGCCAGTGACGAGCCGAGGAGGTTGGGCGTGTAGAACGGGCGGCCCGCGGCCATGTCGAGGATGAAGAACCATACGGCGATCCCCGCGGCCCCGAGCAGTCCCGCGATCGCTCCCTCCCGAACGGTGCTGTGGTGACGTTCCTGCCCGCGAACAGCCTGAGCGTCGAACGACATATCCGTCCCTCCTCGTGGCTGGGAGCGTCCGCCGTGCCTGGTCGTCTCGATCCTACGACGGCGTCGGCGAACTTGGCAAGACCCGGCGGATCGTACGGCTCGACAAACACTTAGGCTCGTATATCATCAAACCATGGGCCATGACCTAGGTTCCGCCGCGGCGCCGGCTCGCGCGAGCGGCGGCCGATGAGCGCCACCGTTGCGCCGCCAGTCGAGCGGCGCCCACAGGCGCCCACGCCGCCGGCCCCCTCGCCCTCGGCGCCCGCCGTGACGCGCGAGCGCCTCCTCTCCCTCGACGTCTTTCGCGGAATGACCGTCGCCGGGATGCTCCTCGTGAACAATCCGGGGAGCTGGGCGAGCATCTACGCTCCCCTCGAGCACGCCCAGTGGCACGGGTGGACGCCCACCGACCTGATCTTCCCCTTCTTCCTGTTCATCGTCGGGATCACGACCCACCTCTCACTCAGCACGCGGCGGGCCCGCGGCGACGACGAGGGCACGATCGTTCGGCAGATCCTGCGGCGCGGGGCGCTGATCTTTCTCTTCGGCCTCGTCCTCTCGGCCTTTCCCTTCTTTCAGTGGGGCTCGATCCCCGAGCTGGCCGACCCGACGTTCCTCGATCGGGTCGTCTACCGACTGGACCACCTCAGGATCCTGGGAGTCCTCCAGCGCATCGGCATCGCCTACACTGGTGCCGCCCTGCTCACCCTCCGCACGTCGCTCAAGCAGCAGGTGGCGATCCTCGCCGCGATCCTCTGCGGCTACTGGCTCGCCATGACGGTCATTCCGGTCCCCGACCAGGGCCTTCCCGGCGCCGTCCTGCTCGACGATCCGAGCACCCCGCTCAGCGCCTGGCTCGACCGCACGATCCTGGGCGAGAACCACCTGTGGATCGGCGGTAAGACCTGGGACCCCGAGGGGCTGCTGTCGACAGTCCCCGCCATTGGCACGGTGATGCTCGGCCTCTTCGCCGGCCGGTGGATCGGCCAGCCGCGCCCCTTCTTCGAGCGGCTGGCCGGCCTCTTCGCCGTCGGGGCGATCGGCATGGTGCTCGGCCTGATGTGGAGCTGGGTCTTCCCGATCAACAAGAACTTGTGGACCAGCTCGTACGTCGTCTTCACCGGCGGGATGGCCTGCGTGGCCCTCGCCACCTGCATGTGGGTGATCGACGGCCACAAGGTGCGGTGGTGGACGACGCCCTTCGTCATCTACGGCGTCAACCCGATGATCGCTTTCCTGGGCTCGGGCTTGATGGCGCGACTCATCTACTCGATTATCAAGGTGCCCTACGGCGGCAAGGAAGTGTCGCTGCAGTCCGCCATCTACCAGGCGCTCTACGCGTCCTGGCTGTCGCCGCATAACGCCTCGTTGCTGTTCGCCGTCAGCTTCGTCCTGGTCTGGCTCGGCATCCTGACGGTGCTCTACCGGAAGAACATCGTTCTGAAGGTCTAGCCGGAGCGACACGGCAGCCCGCTCTTGCGGTTGCCGTTCGCAGTTCCGGCGTTCATCCGCGGCCCCTTCGTTGGGGTATGACCGCGGGCCGCCGGAATGACAGGCGGTGCCGTTCGAGCGACACACCGGTCGACGCTTGGCCGCGACAACCCACCCGAGTCCCGCGGCCCCCGGGCCCCCGACGCGACCAATCGCTGGAACGCGAGTTGCCCTTCCCGCCTGCATGATGAAGTCCGCCAACTCCTTAGCCCACCTCTTACCGCACCGTTCCGTCGCCACTTTGGCCGTGGCGGCGCTTGCCGGCGTACTCGCCGCTGGGGCGCCGGCCACCGCGACTGCCTCGACCAGCGCTTCGGCCAGCGCTTCGACTAGCGCTCCGGCGCCCGATCGCCCCGAGCGGGTGATCCTGGTCCGGACCGTGGGTCACGCGGCGCAGCCGTGGGGGTCAGTGCTCCAGCAGACCACGCCGTCGCGCCGGCGCGCGGCGCGCCAGGGTACGGCCCGCGCCCGTCGGTCGTCCTCCCCACGCCGCATCCAGCGCTCGCGCCGCGCCCGCGTCCAGCGGTCGGTGGCCGTCGCCACGGCGGCGCCGGCGTTCCGTCACACCGCCCCGCGCAGCGCCGACGCTCTGGCGCGCGACCTCGCGTACCTGCTCCAGAATCGCACCCGCAGTGGGGCGTGGGGCGCGGCGGTCGTCTCCCTCACGCGCGGCGACACGCTCTTCGCGCACGAGGCCGACCGGCAGCTCCTGCCGGCGTCGACGATGAAGCTGCTGACGACGGCGGTCGCCCTCGAGCGCCTCGGGCCGCAGTACCAGTTCAGCACGGACGTCCTGCGCGACGGGACCGTTGCCCCCGACGGGACGCTGCACGGGAACCTGATCCTGCGCGGCGACGGCGACCCGGCGCTCTCGAATCGCTTTCTCCGCGGCGACCCCGACGCCCCGATGGCGCTCCTCGCCCGATTCGTCGCCAGTCAGGGGATCAAGCGCATCACCGGCGACGTCGTCGGCGACGCCAGCGGGTTCGAGCCGCAGAAGATCCCCGACGGCTGGCTGGCGCGCTACCTCCAGTCGGGGTACGCCGCGCGCGTCTCGGCGCTCTCGCTGAACGAGAATCTCGTCTGGGTGGCCGCCTACCCCGGCACCGGCCGCGGACCGGCGCGCGTGGTGCTCGAGCCCTCCACGAGCACGATCCCGCTCGTGAGCACCGTTCGCACCGTCCCGGGCAACGCCGGCGGCGACGTCTCGGTCTTCCGCGCGACCGACGGCCGAGTGTTCGCGCGCGGGTGGATCGGGTCGCGCTCCATCCCGCGCAAGTACTCGCTCGTCGTGGAGGACCCGGCGTCGTTCACGACCGGCGCCTTCCGGAATGCCCTCGTCGCGCAGGGCATCCAGGTGGACGGCCAGGTGCGCGTGGGCACCACGCCCCCCGCGGCGGTGAAGCTCACGTCGCTCCCCTCCCCACCGTTGGCGCGCCTCGTCTCGGTGATGAACCGCGAGAGCATCAACCACTACGCCGAGCTCCTCTTCCGCAACGCGGCGCGCGGGCCCGCGAGCACCGAGCACGGGGCGGCCGAAAAAGCCCCCC
>Ga0307411_10000103_pt1 | contig 26223 bp, 20 predicted proteins | sample DK1Ometagenome_2_FD_203712 | JGI IMG/M metagenome (GOLD analysis project Ga0307411, IMG submission 203712) | Maize rhizosphere microbial communities from greenhouse at UC Davis, California, United States - DK15-O-1 | ecosystem: Host-associated > Plants > Roots > Rhizosphere > Soil | place: USA...
CATCGCCCGCCAGGAGCTGCGCAGCTACCGCCAGCTGCCCAAAAATTTTTATCACATCCAGACCAAGTTCCGCGACGAGCGCCGGCCCCGCTTCGGCCTGATGCGCGGCCGCGAGTTCACGATGAAGGACGCCTACTCCTTCGACCGTGATGTCGACGCGGCCGGCCGCAGCTACGACAACATGTACGCGGCCTATTGCAAGATCTTCGACCGCTTCGGCCTGCAGTACCGCGCCGTCGCTGCCGACACCGGCGCCATCGGCGGCGACCGCTCGCATGAATTCCAGGTCATCGCGGACACCGGCGAAGACGCCATCGTCTACTGCCCGACCAGTGACTACGCCGCCAACATCGAGTTGGCCGAAGCCGTTGCGCTGCTGCCCGCGCGCGGCGAGGCGCTGCAACCGCTGACCAAGACGGCCACGCCCGGCAAGGCAACGTGCGACGAGGTCGCGCTGCTGCTCAGCGTGCCGCTGTCGCAGACCGTCAAGTCGCTGGTGCTGGCAACCGACGAGTTAGACAAGGACGGCAACATCGCCAAGACCCAGGTGTGGCTGCTGTTGGTGCGCGGCGACCACGACCTGAACGAAGTCAAGACGGGCAAGGTCGAGGGGCTCAAGGGCGGCTTCCGTTTCGCGACCGTCGGTGAGATCGTGGACCACTTCGGCTGCAAGCCCGGCTACCTCGGTCCCATCGGTTTGAAGAAGCCGGTCAAGATCGCCGCCGACCGCACCGTCGCCGTGATGAGCGACTTCATCTGCGGCGCCAACGAGGTGGACTTCCACCTGACCGGCGTCAACTGGGGGCGCGATCTGCCGGAGCCCGATGTCGTCGCCGACATCCGCAACGTGGTCGCTGGCGACCCGTCGCCCGATGGCAAGGGCCTGCTCGCCATCCAGCGCGGCATCGAGGTCGGCCATGTGTTCTATCTCGGCACCAAGTATTCGGCCGCGATGAACGCGACCTTCCTGGACGAGAACGGCAAGCCCAGGCTGCTGGAGATGGGCTGCTACGGCATCGGTGTGACGCGCATCCTGGGCGCGGCCATCGAGCAGAACCACGACGCTCGCGGCATCATCTGGCCGGACGCGATCGCGCCGTTCACCGCCGTCATCTGCCCTATCGGCATGGACCGCAGCGAAGAAGTCAAGGCCGCGGCGCACAAGCTCTACGACGAGCTGAAGGCGCTGGGCGTGGACGTGCTGCTGGACGACCGCGGTGAACGCCCGGGCGCGATGTTCGCGGACTGGGAGCTGATCGGCGTGCCGCATCGGGTGGTGCTGTCGGACCGCGGCCTCAAGGAAGGCCAGGTCGAGTACCAGGGCCGCCGCGACGAGGCCGCGACCAAGCTGGCCGTCACCGAGGCCGTGGGCCACCTGAAGGGCCTGCTCAAGCTTTGAAGCGCTTGAACCGGCGGGTCGTCGTCCTGGGCCTGCTGGCCGCGCCGCTCGGCGTTCGGGCTGGTGCCCAGCTCGAGGAGCCCCTGGCCGATGCGGTGCGCTCGGCCCTGGGCGCCGCCATCGCGCAGAACGCACCGCCGCGACCGCGCTTCGACGATGTCGAGGCGCGCATGGCCTATCTGCGCTGGCTGGGTGCCATGAGCGAGCGGCTCAAGAAGCGCAAGACCGAGACGCAGATCCGCATCGAATTTCTTGAGACCGTCTGGTACGAGGCCAAGCGCGCGGGCCTCGAGCCCAGCTTGGTGCTGGGGCTGATCCAGGTGGAAAGCGGCTTCCGCAAGTACGCCATCAGCACGGCCGGTGCACGTGGCTACATGCAGGTCATGCCGTTCTGGACCAAGGCCATCGGCGACGGCAACGCGTCGCGGCTCTTCCACATGCAGACCAACCTGCGCTTTGGCTGCGTCATCCTGCGCCACTATCTGGACGTGGAAAAAGGCAACCTCTACCTGGCACTCGGCCGCTACAACGGCAGTCGCGGCCGGCCGGAGTACCCGAACGCGGTGTTCGCGTCGCGCAGGCAGTGGTTGATGCCAGGGGAGAGCTGAGGCGCTCCCCCTCCCGCTCAGCGCATCACGATCAGCTGGACCCGACGGTTCGTGCTGCGGCCTTCACGGGTGTTGTTGTCGGCCAGGGGCGCGGATTCGCCATAGCTGATCGTTGCCATGCGCGCCAGCGGCAGGCCGGCGCGCGCCAGGTGCGTGCGCACGGCTTCGGCTCGCTTGAGGCCCAGTTGCTCGTTGCCGGCATCGCTGCCGGTCGCGTCGGTATGGCCCTGGATCTCGATGAACACCGGCTGGTTGTCGGCCTTGAGCTTGGCAACGAGCTGATCGAGTTCCTGGCCGGCCTGCGCGGTGAGCTGCGCGCGGCCTGAGGTGAACTTGATCTTGTCATCGGTCAGCACGGTGCTCATCAGCAGGCCGGGCGGCTTGGGCAGGTTGTTGAAGGCCTGGGTTCGCGCCGCGGCCTCCTGCTGCAGCAGGGACGTCATGCGCGCCTCGCTGCTCTGCAGCTTGCCATCCAGCGCCTTGAGGCCCTCATCCTGCGCCTGCACGCGCGTGTTGAGACCGTCCACGCTGGTCTGCACCGGCGCGACGGTCTCCTTGACGAATTCCTTGGTGGCGCAAGCGCTCAGCAACAGGACGCTGCTGGCAACGATCAGGGGCGACAGTCTCGACATTGGTGGTCTCGTGGTGGAAGAAAGTTGCGCGACTCTAGGCATTCCTTCACGGACAAACGTGTTGAGCTGTGAGCAATCCTTGCGCCATTAACCGCGCCGAACAAAGCCTTACCGTTCAGCGCCCATTCCGAGCAATGGGACAGACGATCTAAAGCCCGGTCCAGGCCTTCGGCTCGGCCTGAGCGATGCCGCTCAACTCCAGCACCCGCTCCACCGTTTCGTTCACCATCTCCTCAATGCTCTCGGGGTGGTGATAGAAGGCCGGCAGCGGTGGGAAGCAGATGCCGCCCATCTCGGTCACGGCCACCATGTTGCGCAGGTGGGCGAGGTTGAGCGGCGTCTCCCGAACCATCAGGATGAGGCGGCGGCGCTCTTTCAGCGTCACGTCGGCGGCGCGGGTCAGCAGGTTATCGCCGAGGCCGTGCGCGATGGCGGCCAGCGACTTCATCGAGCAGGGCGCGACGACCATTGCGGCCGTCGTGAAGCTGCCGCTGGCGATGCAGGCACCGATGTCGCCAGGAGAGTAGGCGTGGGTCGCCTCGGCCTCCAGCGCGGAGCGGTCCAGGCCCAGCTCGTGGTGGGCATTGAGGACGCCGGCAGGCGTGGCGATCAGGTGGGTCTCGACGCCCAGTTCGCGACAACGGCGCAGCAGGCGCAGCGCATACGCCGCACCGGTCGCACCCGTCAGCCCGACGACGAGGCGCGTCACGCCGTGGCGAGCGCCTGTTGCAGCTCGCCCGACTCGTACATCTCCATCATGATGTCCGAGCCGCCGACGAATTCGCCGCCGATGTAGAGCTGGGGGATGGTGGGCCAGTTGGCGTAGTCCTTGATGCCCTGGCGCACTTCCTCGTCTTCCAGCACGTTGAAGGTCTTGATGTCGCTGGCGCCGGCGGCCTTCAGGATCTGAATGGCGCGGCCGGAGAAGCCGCACATCGGGAACTGGGCCGTGCCCTTCATGAAGAGCATGACGCGGTTGGATTTGACGAGGTCGTCGATGCGTTGCTGAACGTCGCTCATGGCTGTCTCGGGTTCGGTGACAAAACCCGATTATCCGAGACGCTTCCGGGTCGACGTCAGTAGCTGTACGCCAAGCCCAGCTGAAGCAGGGGCTTGAAGCGCAGGTCGCGCATCGCGTCCTCGATGCCCTGGGCGCTGCTGCGGCCCAGCCGCAGGCCGCTGTACGAGCCAGACATCAGGCCGAGGTCGGCGCTGAACGCGAAGCCGCTGCCCTGCACGCGGCCGGTGTAGCCGATGCCGACATAGGACAGGTTGGCACTCGGCTCCAGCGAATAGGCGTCCATGCGGTTCAGCGACAGGCTGCGCCGGCCGGCGGCCACGGGGCCATCACCAAGTGCGAGGCCGCCGCTGCTCTGCGACATGGACAGCGGGCCGAGCAGCAGGCCGCCGGTCGCGCGCAGGCCGCCCTGCAGCTTGGAGGAACCGGAGCGGGTCAGGTAGTAGTCGCCCAGCAGGTTGGCGCTGAGGATGCGCGAGCCGCCGAGATGAGGCGTGGCGTCGGAGGCGGCATCGGTGCTGCTGAGTTGCAATCGGGCCTGCCATCGGGGATTGGCTTCGCCGTCGGCCCAGGCCGAGAGCGTGAACAGGGCAGAAAGGCTCAGAACTGCAGCGCGTGCGAGGCGGGCCATGATCGACTCCTGCGCGGTGCAACGAGTGGCACCGGGATTCGATACTACGCCGGCTCTCGCTTGCGGTGAATGACGAACTGACGGCAAAACATCACGCAAACGCGGGACACGTTCGCCAGCGGGCAAGCCTGGCTTCAGCCCGGCCAGCGGCCGCCACTGGCGCGAGCCCGGCCGGCGAGGTCGCGCCTCAGTGTCACGTCGGCAAAACCGCGCGCCGCCAGGTGTTGCGCCACCGCATCGGCCTGGTCCCAACCGTGCTCCAGCAACAGCCAGCCGCCGGGGGCGAGGTGTTGCGGCGCCGCATCGATGAGCGTGCGCAGGTCGGCCAGGCCATCGCCGCCGGAGGTCAGCGCCGTGAACGGCTCGTGGCGCAGCCCGGGCAGGTGCGGGTCGTCGTCGGGGATGTAGGGGGGATTGCTGACGACCAGATCGAAGCGCCGGCCGGCCAGCGGACCAAACCAGCTGCCGTGCCGCCAGTCGACGGCGAGGCCCAGGCGCTCGCCGTTGCCGCCAGCGACGGCGAGTGCAGCAGCACTGAAGTCGACGGCCGTGACCTCGGCGCCGGGACAGGCGGCCTTGATGGCCAGCGCGATGGCGCCACTGCCCGTGCCAAGGTCGACGACGCTGGCCGGCCCCCCGGAAGGCCGAGGGCGGGCGGCCAGCAGCTCCAGCGCCCAGTCGACCAGCGTTTCGGTGTCCGGCCGCGGGATCAGCGTGGCCGGCGTGACCCGCAGCATCAGGCCGTGGAAGGGCTGCCAGCCGGTCAGGTGGGCGAGCGGCTCGCCGGCGGCCAGGCGGCGCAGCGCCGCTTCGGCGCCGGGAGCCGGCGCGTCGCCATGGGTGATGAGCCAGGCGCGATCCTGGCCGGCCAGGTGGCTCAGCAGCGTTTGCGTGTCGCCGCGCTCGACGCCGAGCTGGCGCGCCAGGGCCAGCGCCTCGTCGATGGTCACGAACGGCCTTCTTCGAGCTGCGCCAGCTGCTCTGCGGCCTGGGCGGCCAGCAAGCCCTGGATCACGTCGTCGAGGTCGCCGTCCATGATCTGCCCGAGCTTGTAGAGCGTCAGGTTGATGCGGTGGTCGGTCAGCCGCCCCTGCGGGAAGTTGTAGGTGCGGATGCGGTCGCTGCGGTCGCCGGTGCCGATCAGGCCCTTGCGCGTCGCGGCCTCCTTGGCCTCGCGTTCGCTGCGCTCCTTGTCCTGGATGCGTGCCTGCAGCACCTGCAGCGCCTTGGCCTTGTTGCTGTGCTGGCTGCGGCCGTCCTGGCATTCGGCCACGATGCCGGTCGGCAGATGGACGACGCGCACCGCGGAGTCGGTCTTGTTGATGTGCTGGCCGCCGGCGCCACTGGCGCGGAAGGTGTCGATGCGCAGGTCGGCAGGGTTCAAGGTGATGGCCTCGGCCTCGTCGGGCTCGGGCATCACGGCGATCGTGCAGGCACTGGTGTGGATGCGCCCTTGTGCTTCGGTCGCCGGCACGCGCTGCACGCGGTGGCCGCCGCTCTCGAATTTTAGGCGACCGTAGACGCCCTCTCCCTCGACGCGCACCACCAGCTCCTTGTAGCCGCCCAGGTCCGACACGTTTTCGGACAGGATCTCCGTGCGCCAGCCCTGTTGCTCCGCAAAGCGCAGGTACATGCGCGCCAGGTCGCCGGCGAACAGCGCGGACTCGTCGCCCCCGGCGCCGGCGCGAATTTCGAGGAATGCGTTGCGTTCGTCGTCGGGGTCCTTGGGGATCAACGCGAGCTGCAACTCGGCGTCCAGCGTTACCAGTGCCGCTTCGTTGACGGCGATTTCCTCGCGCGCCATGTCGGCCATCTCGGGGTCGTCCAGCATGTCGCGCGCCGCGGCAAGGTCGGCCTCGTGCGTCTGATAGCGGCGGTAGCGCTCGACGAGGCCGGACACCTCGGCCTGCTCCCTGGTCAGCGCGCGGTAGCGCTTCATGTCCGAGGCGACGCTGCCGTCGGCAAGGATGGTGTCCAGCTCCGTGAGGCGATAGCCGAGGCGTTCGAACTGCTGGCGCAGGGAGTCTTTCATGGCGGGATCGGAGAGGCAGTCAGGAGGCGGCGCGATGCACGCGCCGGGCGGCGGCGGTGAGCGCCGCTAAGACTGCTTGCCGCCGCGCAGGAACAGGCGCGAGACGGTCTGCGCCAGCTGCAGGCGCTGCTCGCCGTCGCTGGCGTTCAGCTCGGCCAGCGTGCCGTGCAGCAGCTTCTGCGTGATGCCCTTGGACAGCGCGTCCAGCACCTCGTCCACGTCCGCGCCCTTGGCCAGCAGCTTGCGCGCGCGGGCGATTTCGAGCGCCCGCCAGTCGTCCGCCTGCGCGTGCAGGGCCTGGATCAACGGCACGGTGTGGCGCTGGTCCAGCCAGTGCATGAAGCTCTGCACGCCGGTCTCGACGATGGCCTCGGCCTGCTCGACGGCGGCCTGGCGCTTCTCGCCGGCGGTCTGCACCTGCACGGCGAGTTCGTCGACGGTGTAGAGATAGACGTCGTCCAGCTGGGCGACCTCGGGCTCGATGTCGCGCGGCACGGCCAGGTCGACCATGAACATCGGGCGGTGCTTGCGCTTCTTCAGTGCGCGCTCGACGGCGCCCAGGCCGATCAGCGGCAGGCTAGATGCGGTGCAGGACACGACGATGTCGAATTCGTGCAATCGGTCGGGCAGGTCGGACAGGCGCACGGCCTCGGCGCCGAAGCGGATCGCCAGCTTCTCGCCGCGCTCCAGCGTGCGGTTGGCCACGGCCATGTGGCGCGGCGTGCGCGCGGCGAAATGCGTGGCCGTCAGCTCGATCATCTCGCCCGCGCCGACGAACAGCACGCGCGTCTTGGCCAGGTCCTCGAACAGCTGGCCGGCCAGGCGCACAGCGGCGGCCGCCATGCTGATGGAGTGGGCGCCGATCTCGGTGGAGCTGCGCACTTCCTTGGCGACCGAGAAGCTGCGCTGGAAGAGTTGGTGCAGCGTCGTGCCTAAAGCGCCGGCGGCCTCGGCCTCCTTCACGGCCTGCTTCATCTGACCCAGGATCTGCGGCTCGCCCAGCACCATGGAGTCCAGCCCGCTGGCGACGCGGAAGGCATGGCGGGCGGCGGCGCTGCCCTGCATCACGTAGGCGTGTTCGCGCAGCGCGCCGGCGTCGACGCCGCCGGTCTGTGCCAGCCAGGCGATGGCCGGCTGCACCTGGGTCGGTGGTGCGGCGACGTAGACCTCGGTGCGGTTGCAGGTCGACAGGATGGCCGCCTCGGGCGCGCCCGGCAGCTTCTGGCGCAGGCCGACGAGGGAAGGTGCCAACTGCTCCAGCGTGAACGCAAACCGCCCGCGCAGATCGAGCGGGGCGGTGTTGTGATTCAGGCCAAGAGTGAAGACCGACATGGGTGTGAATTGTAGGATTCGAGGCTTTTCCGCTTCTGACGCCCGTCAAGCCCGAATGAGCCCTTTCGACGCCTTTTGGCACATCGCCAACCTGTTTGCACCGGCCTGGGGGCTGGCGGCGCTGCTGGCGCTGGCGATCAAGGGGCTGTGGCGCCGCGAGGCGAAGTCTTTGCGCTGGCCGCGGCTGTGGGCCTGGGGGGCGGCGGGCGGCAGCGCCGCCGTGATCTTGGCGCTGGTCCTGCTGGGCCGGGACGGCAGGATTGCCGGCTACGCGTTGCTGGTGCTCGGCGTGGCGCTGCCGCAGTGGTGGTTGCTCATCATCAAACGCTGAGGATGTCCTCGGTCGTCACGACCTCGCCGCGCAGCGAGTGCGCGAAGGCGGTCGTGATGCGCACGTCGACGAGCTGGTTCATCAGCCGCGCCGAGCCGGGGAAGTTGACGATGCGGTTGCACTCGGTGCGGCCCATCAGCTCGGTGACGTCCTTGCGGGCGGTGCCGGTGACCAGCACCTTTTCGACCTTGCCGACCATGCCTTGCGAGATCGTCAGCGCATGGGCCTCGATGGCGGCCTGCAGTTCCTGCAGGCGCTTGACCTTGACCTCGTAGGGCGTCGTGTCCTCCAGCGCCGCAGCCGGCGTGCCGGGGCGGGGGCTGAAGATGAAGCTGAAGCTCGCGTCGAAACCGACGTCGTGGACGAGCTTCATCAGCTTGGCGTGGTCTTCATCGGTCTCGCCGGGGAAGCCGACGATGAAGTCGCTGGCCAGGCGCAGGTCCGGGCGGATGGCGCGCAGCTTGCGCACGGTGCTCTTGAACTCCAGCGCCGTGTAGCCGCGCTTCATCGCCATCAGGATGCGGTCGCTGCCATGTTGCACGGGCAGATGCAGGTGGTTCACCAGCTGCGGGATCTTGCCGTAGGCCTCGATGAGGCGCGGGCTGAACTCGTTGGGGTGGCTGGTAGTGAAGCGCAGGCGGCGGATGCCGGGGATCTCGGCCGCGTACTCCAGCAGCAGGGCCAGATCGGCGAACTCTGCGGTGTCACCCATCTTGCCGCGGTAGGCATTGACGTTCTGCCCGAGCAGGTTGATTTCCATGACGCCCTGGTCAGCCAGACCGGCGATCTCGGTCAGCACGTCGTCGAAGGGGCGTGAGACCTCTTCACCGCGCGTGTAGGGCACGACGCAATAGCTGCAGTACTTGGAGCAACCTTCCATGATCGACACGAAGGCCGACGCGCCGTCGACCTTGGCCGGCGGCAGGTGGTCGAACTTCTCGATCTCGGGGAAGGAGATGTCCACCTGCGGGCGGCGCGTCTCGCGGCGCGCTTCGAGCATCTGTGGCAGGCGGTGCAGCGTCTGCGGGCCGAAGACGACGTCCACATACGGCGCGCGCTCGATGATGGCCGCACCCTCCTGCGAGGCCACGCAGCCGCCCACGCCGATCATGACGCCCTTGGCCTTCAGGTGTTTCACGCGGCCGAGGTCGCTGAAGACCTTCTCCTGCGCCTTCTCGCGCACCGAGCAGGTGTTGAACAGGATGAGGTCTGCCTGCTCGGGGTCGTCCGTCGGCGTGTAGCCCTTGGCGGCACCCAGCACGTCGGCCATCTTGTCCGAGTCGTACTCGTTCATCTGGCAGCCGAAGGTCTTGATGTAGACCTTCTTGCCCATCGTCGTATCGCTGCTCATTGCTTGATCCAGGTCTGGTTGCCGGGGTTGAACTGCCAACTGGCGCCTTCAGCCCGCGTCGTCGGCCACGGCTTGTTGGCCAGCTCCACAGGGTTCAGCACCCAGACATCCATGATCAAGCCGCTGCTCTCGACCGTGTAGTGCACGGTGAGCTTCTGGCCCGTCAGGCCGGCCGGCGGAATCCAGAGGTTGGTGTCGCCCTTGATGCGGCTGCCCGGCGCCAGGCGGGCCGGCTTGCCGTTGAGTTGGGCGTCGGGGAACTGCGTGATCACCAGTTCGCCGCGCAGCGCGTGAGCGGGGAAGAAGCGGTGTTGCTGGGCCTGGGCGGCCAAGCTGCTGACGACGAGCATCAGTGGGAGAACACAGCGGTACATGGCATGTCCAGTGGCTGCGGCAACAGCCACTTCTGAGTAGCTGCTGCGGAAATGAAAACGGCCCGAGCAGTGTGCTCGGGCCGTTCGGATTTTGGTGGCGCTTCAGGGACTCGAACCCCGGACCTGTGGATTATGATTCCATCGCTCTAACCAACTGAGCTAAAGCGCCTGAGCCCGCTATTGTAAGCGAAGTTTTTTGAGCTTGGCAAGCGTGGCGCGCAGATCAGGGCGCGGCGGGGCGCAGGAAGCCCTGCAGCGGCTGGCCCGGCAAGCGCTTGAGGCCTTCGACGACCTGGGCGGCGTTGAAGACGGCACCGGCGTCATTCGTGTGTGTGCGGGCGTCGGAGAAGAAGCCGTCAACGCGCTCGGCGCCCGCCTTGCGGTAGGCCTCGGTGACGAGCGTCGTCAGGTCGATGAACTGGGCGCCGTTGGCTCGCGCGACCTGTTCGCCCCAGGCGGCGTAGTTCTCGAAGTCGCGCGGCTGCTCGGGTTTCCAGCGGTCCTTGTGCGGGATGGGCGACAGCACAACGGCGTTCGCCCCCTTGGCCTTGGCGTCGTTGATGTAGCGCGCCAGGTACCAGCCGAAGCTCTGCACCATCTCCTTAGCTCCATCGGGACGGGTGTCTTCCACCACCTCCGGGCCGATGCCGGGGACCGAGCCACGGTTCTTGCCGGCGGGGTCGCCGATGCGGGCGCCGTCGTTGTGGCCGAACTGGATCAGCAGCGTGTCGCCGGGCTTGAGCTGCTCCAGCACCGAGGCCCAGCGGCCTTCGGTGAAGAAGGTGCGGCTGCTGCGGCCGCCAATGGCGTTGTTGACGATGTTGATGCGCTGGGTGTCGAAGAACTGGGCCAGCCGCTCGCCCCAGCCGTAGGCGCCGTTCTGGCCGCCGCTGCGCACCGTGGAGTCGCCGATCAGCACGAGGCTGGGCAGCTTGGGATCGCGCGGGGCTTCGACCTTCACCTTGCGGGCGTCCACGACGGGGCGCTCGTCGCTGCCGTCGGGCGCGAAGCGGCGCGTGTAGACGGCGTCGGGCAGCACCTTGTTCTGGATCAGCCCGGCGATGACCAGCTGCGCGTTGACCGCCGCGCCGAGCCAGTTGGTGTGTACGGTCTCCTGCGGCATGTCCGCCGGGAAGAACTTCTCCACCGTCTCCTTGCCCAGCGCCTCGTAGCGCAGCGCGCCCCATTCGTTCAGGTCGATGAAGGCGACGCCCTCCTGCTTGGCGACCTCGGCGGCCCAGGCCGCGTAGTTGCCACCGGCACGCTGCACCTTCAAACCATCGGCCTCCCAGCGCTTGCGGATCGCCGGCGAGCAGACGACGGGCGTGGCGCCGGCCGCGCGGATCTCGGCGATGTAGCCGCGCAGGTAGGCGCCGTAGGTGGTGACCGTCTCGCGCTTGCCGGTCAGCTGGTTGTCGATCTCCTGGCTCTCGGGCCCGGTGCCGCGCAGCACGCCGCGGGCGCGGCTGTTGTCGTTCACCGGGCTGGCGTCGTTGTGGCCGAACTGCATGACCACCCAGTCGCCCTTCTTGATGAACGGCTTGGTACGGTCCCAGTGGCCGCTGGTGCGGTAGGTGCGGCTGCTCAATCCGCCGACCGCGCGGTTGACGACGTTGATCTTGTTCAGGTCGATGTAGGCGGCGATCGGGTTGCCCCAGCCCCACTGGCCTTCGGCGCCCTTGCCCTGGCCGTCGTCCCGGCCGTTGCGCACCGTGGAGTCGCCGATGAGGATCAGCGACGGCAGCTCGGGCCTGGCCGGCTCGGGCAGCTGGACCTGGGCGCGCGCCGGGTCGGTCGTCGCAGTGAAGGCTTGCGCATGCGCGGCAGGCAGCGCCAGCATTGTGAGCAGTGCCGCGGCACAGCGGCGGGTGAGGGCGAGGTTCATGGCGCGGATGCTAGGAGCAGCCGGACCGCGCGGACCGGCCGGGATGGCGCAAGTTCTTGAGCGATTGAGGTCCAGCAACATCGCGCAACAGAGCCGGTTCTAGAGTCTCGCCACCCTTGCTTCCCAGGCACCGCCACCATGTCGCGCTCCAAGTCTTCCCTGTTGATCGGCCTGTTGCTCGGCCTGGCGCTGTCGCCCGCCTGGGCCCAGATCGGCCAGCGCTTCCCGTCCGAGAAGCGCGTCGTGCCCGATCCGGTGACCGGCACGCCGCTGACCTTCCTGACGACCCAGCCACGCGGCGACGCCAAGATCTACCCCAGCCATCCGCAGTGGACGGCTGACGGCCAGTGGCTGGTGTTCCGCTCCAACCGCGTGAAGGGCGAGGCCATCGCCGTGCACGAGGCCACCGGCGAGATGGTCCAGGTCACCGAAGGCGGCTACGAGGGCATGCTCAACCTCGCGCAGTCGGGCGGCAACAAGCTCTACTTCCTGCGCAAGGAGCCGGGCAGTGCAGGCAACGACAAGGTCCGGCAGGCGGTTGAGGTGGATCTGGACCGCGTGTTTGCCGACAGCAAGGCCGGCGCCATGAAGCCCGCCGGCGCCTACCAGCGCGTCTTCGCCACGCTGCCGGCCGAGCTGGAGGCCTATGGCGACAACGCGCTCGACGCCGACGGCCAGTGGTTCTACTTCCGCATCCAGGGCAAGGCCTACGCGGGTGCCAAGCTGCCCGCCGGCACCAAGATTGAGCCGCCGTTCGGCCCACGCGGCATGGGCGCGGGGCCGCATGCCATCGGCAAGATCAATGTGAAGACCGGCGACTTCCAGCACGTCGTCTCGGTGCCGTTCCAGATCGGCCACATCCAGAGCAACAGCTGGAATCCGGGCGAACTGGTGTTCAGCTGGGAGACCGGCGGCAAGTCGCCGCAGCGCACCTGGACCGTCAAGGGTGACGGCACCGGCCTGCGCCCGCTGTACCCCGAGGCGCCCTACGAGTGGGTCACGCACGAGGCCTTCATCGGCAAGGACGAAGTCGCGCTGGCCATCATGGGCCACCGCCCGATCCCCGGCGTCGTCGACCCGAGCCGGCCGGCCGGCACCGACGTGGGCGGGGCGAACCCCGGCCAGGACACCGCCTGGGGCGACTCCGGCACGCGCGAAAAACCGACGGGTCTGGCCATCGTCAACCTGCGCTCGCGCGAAATGATCATCGCCGGCCAGACCCCCAAGGGCAGCGGCCTGTGGCACGTGCATGGCTCGCCGGACGGGCGCTTCGCGGTGGGCGACGACTTCAACCGCGACCTCTACCTGATCGACCGCAAGAGCCGCGAAATGATCCTGCTGAGCGCCGGCCACAAGACGACGGCGCGCGACCACCCGCACCCGACGTTCAGCCCGGACGGTAGGAAGATCCAGATCCAGTCCGCCATGCTGGCCGCCGACGGACGCGAGATGAATATCTGCGTGGTGCCGGTGCCGCAGGCCTGGCTGGACCGCAAGCCCTGATATCCCATATTTTTCTAGAGCATGGCGTGTGAATCGAGGATTTCGGATTTGAGTATTCGGAAAACATGAGTTCGCGCCTGCGTTCATATTCGACACGGGCGTGATTGCGCCCGCGCGTTTGCCGCTCGTTCACGCGCGTGCATTGACTGCAGCGAGCGGTGGGGTGCTGCAGATACTCAGGAATCTGAGCGAAACAGGTGCCAACCAAGGGTTTGTGCGGCCCCGAACCGATCATCGTCTTGATTCTTTCCTGGACGCTTCGCACAGCCGGAAATCAGGCCTCTAGACTGGTTCTGGGGCAATAAGAGAGAGCCGGGTTTGACGTGCTCCTCGTCGATATTCTGGAGACAGACAAATGCTGAAGAAGATTCACGGCCGCGCGCCGGTTTTGCGTGGAACTCCGTTGGCGCTGGCCCTTTCAGCCGCCATGGCCGCTCTGGCAGGCCAGGCCCAAGCCCAGCAGGCGGCCGCGCCGGCGGCGGCTGCATCAGCGCCGGCGCAGGCCGACAAAGCCAACCAGCTCGAAACCGTCGTCGTGACGGGCATCCGCCGCTCCATCCAGAGCGCCAATGACCGCAAGAAGAACGCGTCGACGGTGCAGGACAGCCTGGTCGCGGAAGACATCGACCAATTCCCGGACAAGAACGTCGGCGAGGCGCTGTCGCGTGTGACGGGTGTGCAGCTGTCGCGCGATTTCGGCGAGGGTACGCAGGTGTCCATCCGTGGCGTCGAGCCCAACCTGAACCGCATTCAGGTCAACGGCATGACCGTGCTGAACAGCGGTGGCGGCGCGGGCCGCGGCGCCGACCTGCGCGAGCTGCCCTCCGAGATGATCCAGTCCATCGACGTGGTCAAGGGAGTCACCGCCAACATGACCGAAGGCGGCATCGGTGGCACGGTGGACATCATCACGCGCAAGCCCCTGGACTTCACCAAGCGCACGGTGTCGATGCAGCTGTCGGGCGAGCAGGGCAGCCTGCGCGGCGGCGTGCAGCCGCGCGCCTCGCTGCTGCTGGCCGACAAGTTCCTGGACGGCAGGCTTGGCCTTATGGGCATGCTGGTCTACGACAACGTCCTGACGCGCGGCGACTTCGTCCGCAACACATCCTGGGCCTTCCTGCGCGACTGGGATTTCGCACCAGAGAAGACGGTGACGAGCCTGAACGCCAATGCTGCGGCCGTGACGACACCCGGTGGCTGTGCTTCGTTGGCCGCCGCGGACCGCGGGCCCTGCAACTCGCAATGGTTCGACTACTCGCCGCGCACCTCGCGCTACGGCATCTGGACGCGTGACCACAAGCGCACCTCCGTCGACCTGACGGCGCAGTACAAGTTCACCAATGACTTGGACGCCTACGTGAGCCACAAGCTGAACACCGGCAAGTCGACGTTGAACGACCGGAACTTCGGCACCGACTTCTCGGCAGTGACGCGGCTGTCCGCGCCGGGCAATGCGCCCGTTTATTCGGCCACGGCCGTGCCCTCGGGCGGCACCTGCACAGGCGCCAGCACCACGGCCACGCCGGCCGGCATGGTGGTCGAGAACCACCACGTCACCCAGTTCACCGTGGGCAACTGCCTGAACGTGGCGGGGCAGGGCGGCCAGGCGGCCTTCAGCACGTCGGCACGCGACTTCGCGCAGGACATCGAATCCAAGTACACGGATGTCGGCTTCAAGTTCAGGAACAACACTTGGCGGGTGGAAGGCCAGCTGGTCGATTCCCAAGCCGACTATTCGAACGAGACGAACAACATCATCCTGACGCAGAACGCGCCCGGGCTGGTGGTGAAGCTCGGCAACGACCGCCTGCCGCAGTTCACCTTCCCGGCGAACTACAGCCCTGACAACGCGGCCTCCTACGTCCAGGCGCAGCTGCAATACCGCCCGACCGCGACGCAGAACAAGGAGCGCATGGGCAAGCTGGACCTGCAGTACAACTTCGACCACAGCTTCTTCCAGAGCCTGTGGTTCGGGGGCCAGGCGCGCGAGACCAGCTCTCGCCAGTACAACGGCGGCGGCTACCTGGTGCAGAACAATGGCAGCCTGACCAACACGGACGAGGCGGTGGACATCAATGCCCGCACGGCCAACGTCAACCAGGTCATCAACTTCGACCCGCTGTATACCGGCACCGCGCAGCGCCCGAACGACACGCAGACCTTCATCAACAGCGGCTACCGGACGTCCTACGTGAACGGCGCGCGGATGCAGGAGATCGTCAACGCCATCCGCAGCAAGTCGCCCGGCACTTTCATGGGCGGCTACGGCGCGTCGGGCCTGCCGTCCAACTGGACGGCTCCCAGCTACGAGTCGGCCGCCGCAGCCGGCATCTTCGACACCAGCGCCTTCAACCCCAACTACCTGTACGAGACGCCGGGCAGCGACGGCAAGACGTATCCCCAGATTCCCGCCTTCTTCATCACGGAGAAGATCAAGGCGGGCTATGTGCGCCTGGACTGGGGTACCGAGATCGCGGGCATGCCGCTGGACGGCAACATCGGCGTGCGCTATGCCCGCACCGACGTCACATCGACCGGCGTGCAGGTGGACCGTATCTGCGACCCGACCGTGTTGACAAGCTGCACGCCCCGCGTGATTACCAACAAGGTGGTTTCCCTCGACAACAGCTACAGCGATGTGCTGCCCAGCCTGAACGCGGCGCTGCAGGTGATCCCGAACAAGCTGATCGTCCGCGGCGGTTGGGCCAAGGTGATGTCGCGGCCCGCGCTCGACCTGCTGGCGCCCAACGTGACCTGCACCACCGGCAGCGGCAACCCGGCGTACCCCGGCGGCGACGGTACCGACGACTGCACGGCCGGCAACCCCGACCTGAAGCCCTATCGCGCCACCAAGTACGACCTGAGCCTGGAGTACTACCCCAACCGCGACACCAAGCTCTCGCTGGCCCTGTTCCGCACCAATATCGACACCTATGTGCGCACCGGCATCTACCAGCCAGGCGTGAACTTCTACGGTGACGGCCGTCTGTTCGACGTGACCCAGGCCATCAACGGCCAGGGCGCCAAGACCCAGGGCTTCGAGCTGGACGGCAACCAGGCGCTGACCTTCCTGCCCGGCTGGCTGAGCGGCTTCGGCGTAAATGCCAACTACACGCGCATGACATTCAGCTATGCCGCCGGCAACCAGCTGATCAGCCCGCTGGACAACTCGGTGCTGCCGTACCCGGGCCTGTCCAAGAACGCCTACAACGTGGGCCTCTGGTACGACAACGACGTGATCAACGCCCGCGTGGCCTATCACCACCGCGACAAGTACTACACCGGCGGCAACGACGTGTCCGGCAACCCGAACTTCCGCGACAAGACGGGCTACCTGGATGCCAAGATCCAGTGGAAGGCCACAAAGAACTTCACGCTGTCGGTCGAAGCCAAGAACCTCACCGACCAGGCCGAGCTGAGCTACGCGGGCGACCTGTCGCGCCCCAACGAACTCGCCTGGTCCGGCCGCCGCTACTACATCACGCTGGGCTACAAGCTCTGATCTCCGGGCACGGCCGGCATGGCCCATCCTGTTGCGCCTGACCTTCAGGCGCCCGGCCTCGCAAGGGGCCGTTTTTATTGGCATCGCGAATCAGCATGACCTCCATCGTTTCCCTCACCCGCCAACTCGCCTGCGGTCTGCTGCTGGCCGCTGCCACGTCGGCCCAGGCCGACGTGCGCCAGATGGAGAAGCTCGACCGCGGCGTGGTCGCGCTCGCCACGCCGTCGGGCGTGCTCGTCACCTGGCGGCTGCTGGGGACCGAGCCGGCCGGCGTGCGCTTCAACGTCTACCGCGACGGCAGGCGCATCAACGCCGCGCCGCAGGCCTTGACCAACCTGCTCGACGCGCAAGGCCGCGGCGACAGCCTCTACACCGTGCGCGCGGTGCTGGGCGGCACGGAGCAGGCCGCATCCGGCAGCACGGCGCCCTGGAGCCAGCCCTATCTGCGGGTGCCGCTGCGCAAACCCGACGGCGGCGTGACGCCCGATGGCGTGGCCTACACCTACCAGGCCAATGACGGCGCGGCTGCCGATGTGGACGGCGACGGCCAGTACGAGCTCATCCTGAAATGGCAGCCCACCAACGCCAAGGACAACTCGCAGAAGGGCCACACCGGCCACACGCTGGTGGACGCCTACAAGCTGGACGGCACGCGGCTGTGGCGTATCGACCTGGGCGCCAACATCCGCGCGGGTGCGCACTACACACACATCGTCGCCTACGACCTGGACGGCGACGGCAAGGCCGAGGTCATGATGAAGACCGCTGACGGCACCGTCGATGGACAGGGAAAAGTCACTGGCGACGCGGCTGCTGATCACCGCAACGCGACCGGCTACGTCTTGGCGGGGCCGGAGTGGATCACCGTCTTCAACGGCCTCACCGGCGCTGCGATGGCGACGGCCGACTACAACCCGCCGCGCGGCGGCCAGGGCGAGGGCTGGGGCGATGCCTACGGCAACCGCGTCGACCGCTTCCTCGCCGGCGTCGCCTACCTCGACGGTGCGCGGCCCAGCGCCGTGTTTGCGCGCGGCTACTACACACGCGCCGTGCTCGCGGCCTGGGACTGGCGCGACGGCAAGCTGACGCAGCGCTGGATCTTCGACAGCGACGCCGACGAAGCCAGCAAGCCGGTGGCCGGCCAGGGCGCGCACTGGTTCTCGGTGGCCGATGTGGACCGCGACGGCCGCGACGACATCATCTACGGCGCCGCCACCATCGCCAGCACCGGCAAGACGCTCTACAGCACCGGCCTGTGCCACGGCGACGCGCTGCACGTCAGCGCCTTCGATCCGGCTCGAGAAGGCCAGCAGATCTTCATGGTGCACGAGAGCCCGCGCTGCTATGGCGAACACGGCCTGGAGATGCACGACGCGGCCACCGGCAAGCTCCTGTGGAGCATGTCCGGCAAGAACACCGACGTCGGCCGCGGCGTCTGCTTCGACATCGACCCCGCCCACCCCGGCGCCGAATGCTGGGGCAACGTCGGCGGCCTGATGAGCGCGGGCGGCAAGCTGATCAGCGAGCAGCACCCCAACCGCTACAACTTCGCGCTGTGGTGGGACGGCGACCTGCTGCGCGAATCGCTGGACCATGTCGCCATCGACAAGTGGAACCCGGCCGACTTCAAGTTCGAGCCGCTGCTGAACGGCAAGGCCTTCGGCGCCGCGTCCAACAACGGCACCAAGGGCAACCCGGTGCTGTCGGCCGACCTGTTCGGCGACTGGCGCGAGGAAGTCGTCTGGCGCAACGAGGACAGCACCGCACTGCTGGTGTTCTCGACGCCGCACCCGACCGCGCACCGCCTCGTCACGCTGATGCACGACCCGCAGTACCGCGCGCAGGTCGCCACGCAGAACGCCGGCTACAACCAGCCGCCGCACACCAGCTTCCACCTCGGCGCCGCGATGAAGGCGCCCAGGCCCGCTGCGATCCAAACGCCATGAGAACCGTCGCCGCCCTGCTGCTGCTCGCCGCGCTCGCGGGCTGCGCCGCCACGCCCGAGCCCGCGCCACGCCCGCTCTACCGCGACCCGGTGCTGGACGGCGCGGCCGACGTGTCCCTCGTCTTCAACCGTGGCCTCAAGCGCTGGGAGATGTTCTACACGAACCGCCGCGCGACGCTGCGGCTGGACGACCCCAAGGACGTGAGCTGGGTGCACGCCACGCCCATCGGCATTGCCACGACCGACGACGGCAACCACTGGCGTGCGGCCGGCGAGGCGAAGTTCCCCGCCGAGTGCACCGGTGTCACGCTGTGGGCGCCCGAGATCCAGGACTTCGACGGCACCTACCACCTGTGGCTGACCATCGTGCCCGGCGTGCACAAGAGCTGGACCGGCGAGCGCCGCATCGAGCACCTGACCAGCACCGACCTGCGCACCTGGCAATGCGCTGGCCGGGTGGACCTCGGCTCGCCCAAGGTCATCGACGCGTCCGTCATTCGCGCGCCACAGGGCGGCTATCGGATGTGGTTCAAGGACGAGCAGGCCGGCAGCAAGCTCAAGGTGGCCGACAGCCCCGACCTGAAGACCTGGACCGTGCGCGGTCCCGTAAGCCCACTGGCCGGCGAAGGCCCGACGGTCTTTCAGTTCGCCCGCAAGTGGTGGCTGGTGGCGGACCTGTGGAAGGGCCTGCTGGTCATGCGCTCCGACGACGCGGTGAACTGGGAAGAACAGCCCACGCGGCTGCTGGCCGGTGTGGGCCGGCACCCCACCGACCGGGCCAAGGGCCAGCACCCCGGCGTCACCGTCGTCGACGGGCGTGTCTACCTCTTCTACTTCACGCACCAGAGCGGCGAGCCCGAGGCCAAGACCGACGACCGCTGGCACCAGCGCACCGTCATCCAGGCCGCGGAGCTGCAGGTGAAGGATGGCTGGCTGACCGTCGATCGCGACGCGCCGCCGCCCGACCTTCGGGCGGCGTTCAAGGCCCGTTGACCGTCATGCGCCGGCTGCTGACAACCCTGTGGCTGGCGCTGGCCGGCACCACCGCCCACGCGGGCCTGGACGTGTCCACGCGCGCGAAGGCGGACAGCCTGCCGCTCAATGGCGCCGTTGTGGTCGCGTCGCCCGATGCCGACCCGCTCGAAGCCTTCGTTGCGCAAGACCTGGCCGACGACCTCAGGCGCGTGGGCCTGCGCACAGGTGCGAAGGGCTCGGTGCAGATCTGGGTCGGCACCGCCGGGCGCCACCCGCAGATCGACGCACTGGCCGCGGCCGGCAAGCTGGACGTCGCCAAGCTGAAGGACTGCTGGGAGTGCTTCCAGATCGTGCAACTGCGCGACCCAGCGCCCGGCGTGAAGCACGCACTGGTCATCACCGGCGCCGACCGCCGCGGCACGGCCTATGGCGTCTACACGCTGACCCAGGCGCTGGGCGTGTCGCCCTGGGTCTGGTGGGCCGACCTGGCGCCGCGCCAGCGCGGGCCGCTGCATGTGCGCCTCACCGCGCCACTGCACGACGGCCCGGCCGTGAAGTACCGCGGCCTCTTCATCAACGACGAGGACTGGGGCCTGCAGCCCTGGGCGGCCAACACCTTCGAGCCGGAGGCACGCAACATCGGCCCGCGCACTTACGAGCAGGTTTTCCGCCTGCTGCTGCGCCTGAAGGCCAACACGCTGTGGCCGGCCATGCACCAGGTGTCGCGCGCGTTCAACGACAACCCGCGCAACGCCGAGCTGGCGCAGCGCTACGGCATCGTCATGGGCTCCTCCCACGCCGAGCCCATGTTGCGCAACAACGTCTCCGAATGGAAGGCGCCGCACGCGCAGTACAACTACGCGACGAACGCCGAACAGGTGCGCGACTACTGGGCCGAGCGGCTGAAGGCGAACGGCCGCTACGAGAGCCTGTTCACGCTGGGCATGCGCGGCATCCACGACTCCGGCATGCAGGGCGGTGGCACGGTGGCCGAGAAGCAGGCGCTACTGAACCGCCTGCTGGCCGACCAGCGCACGCTGATCGCGCAGCATGTGGGCGACCCGACCCGGACGCCGCAGGTCTTCGTGCCCTACAAGGAAGTGCTGCCGCTGCTGCCAGGGCTGGCGTTGCCGGACGACGTGACGCTCGTCTGGCCCGACGACAACTTCGGCTACCTCCGCCAGTTCCCCGATGCCGCGCAATCGAAGCGTTCGGGCGGCTCGGGCGTGTACTACCACTTCAGCTACCTCGGCGCGCCGCTGTCCTACCTGTGGCTGGACACGACGCCACCTGCGCTGGTCGCCGAGGAGATGGGCCGCGCCTTCGATGCCGGCGTGCAGCGGCTGTGGGTCGTCAACGCGGGCGACATCAAGCCGCATGAAGTGAACCTCAGCCACTGGTTCGACCTCGCCTGGAACCCCGCCGCCGTCCGTGCGCAAGGGCAGGGCGCCTACCTGCGCGACCTGGCGGCGCGGCTGTTCGGCGTCGAAGAGATCGCGGCGATCTGGGACGGCCACTACCGCGTCAACTTCGAGCGCCGGCCCGAGCACCTGCAGTTCCACCTGGCCGGCGAACGCATGAAGCGCAGTGGCTGGTCCGCTGGCGTGGTCGACGAGCGCCTGACCCGCTTCGCACAGCTGCTGGCGCGGCTGGATGCCGTGCGCCCGCGCATCGCCGCGGCGCAGCAGGCCGCCTTCTTCCAGCTCGTCGAGTACCCGCTGCGCGCATCGGCCCTCGCCAACGAACGCTTCTTCGCGCTGGAGCGCTACGCTGCGACGTTGGAGCGCGACCCCATCGGCGCACGTGCCATCGCGGCCCGCGCCGTGCGCGCCGACCGGCGCCTCAAGGCGTTGACCGCGCGCTACAACGCCGGACGCTGGGCCGGCATCCTGGCCGAGGAACCCGCCGACGGCCTGTGGACCAGCTACCGCCAGCAGGCGCCGCTGCTGCCGGCGCCCGGCCTGGGTGGTGAAGCCCCTGACGCGCTCGTCGAGCTGACGCGCGCCGCAGCCGACCTCGCGCCGCTGCCGCTTGTCGAGTCGGTCGCGCCGCTGCTGCGTGTCACCGCCACCGACGGCTGGCGCCGCGTGCCCGGCCTGGGCCGTGGCGACGGCGTGATGGCCGCGCAGCAGCCCGGCGCCACGCTGACACTGGAGGCCGCCGCGGCGCACACGGGCCCGAGCTGCCTGCGCGTGCACGTGCTCCCCAGCTACCCGCGTGTGACCGGCGAAGCCTGGCGGGCGACACTGGCCGTCGACGGCAAAGAACTGCCGTTGCAGTGGCCGCGCGGCCTGCAGGACGCCGCCTGGGCCCAGGGCGTGCTGGCCAACCGCATGGCCGCATCGGTCACGCTCGCCGAACGCGCCGCCGGCCCGCTGCGCGCCGTGTTCGCCGCGGGCCAGCGCGACCTGATGTTCGACGGTGCCGAGCTGCTGCCCGGCGCGTGCAAGCCTTGAGGAGATCCGTTTGAAGCTGCTGTCCTTCATGGCCGCCGCGCTGCTGGCGACCAGCGCTGCCCTGGCGCAGAACCCGCTCAACCTTGGCAAGGACCTGCGCACCGCCGACCCGTCCGGCCACGTCTGGGCCGACGGCCGGATGTGGCTCTACACCTCGCACGACGAGGAATGCCAGGCCGACTTCCACATGAAGGACTGGTACGCCTTCTCGTCCACGGACCTCGTCCACTGGACGAACCATGGCGCGGTGTTGTCCGTTAGAGATTTGAAGTGGGCGGACGACTACGCCTGGGCGCCCGACGCGGCCTACAAGAACGGCAAGTACTACCTCGTCTTCCCAGCCGGCACCGGCATCAAGGACCGACAGAACCCCAAGAACAGCACCAAGTGGATGGGCATCGGCATCGCCGAGAGCGACTCGCCCGCCGGCCCCTTCAAGGACATGATCGGCGCGCCGCTGTGGCGCAAGCCGTATGCCAACGACCCGGTGCTGTTCGTCGACGACGACGGCCGCGCCTACCTCTACAGCCGCACGTCGGGCGTGAACTACCTGGTGGCCGAGATGGCCGACGACATGCGCAGCCTGAAGGGCGAGCTGCAGAAGATGGAGATGGGCGGCTACGAGCCGCCGATGGAAGGCCCGTGGGTGTTCAAGCGGGGCGGTCTGTACTACTTCACGATGCCCGAGCACAACCGCATCCTGACCTACTACACGGCCAAGTCACCCAAGGGTCCGTGGACCTACCACGGCGTCATCATGGAGCAGGAGAACAACGCCAACAACCACCACTCCATCGTTGAGTACAAGGGGCAGTGGATCCTGTTCTATCACCGCTGGCTGGACGTGCCCGGCGCGGCATGCGCTAAGAAGCAGCGCCATGTGACGGCCGAGTACCTGCACTTCAATGACGACGGCAGCATCCGCAAGATCGAGCGGACCAAGGAAGGCGTGGGCGACTTTCCGAAGCGGGTGGGTGGGCGCTGAGGGGCCAGGACTTGACGGCTTAGCCTTTCCGGGCCAGCAGCAGCCGCTCCGCCAGATCCGTCACCACCCATTCCTCCGCAATCAACCCACGCTCGAAGCGGCTGACCACCATGTCCCGCCACACGAGCGCCTTGCCGCTGGCCGGAAAGCCTTTGAACGCACCCGACTGCGTGCCGCGACAGGTGCGCAGCCAGGCGACGCGGTCGTCGCCCTCGACAAGGACTTCGACCTCGACCTTCAGGTCGGGCACCGCACGGCGCAGTGCGTCGATGACGGCACCCACGGCGCCGTGGCCGTTCACGCGCTGGTCGGCCACGTGCGCGACGTAGCCGCTGGCGAAGAACTCGGCGATAGCCTCATGCCGGCCCTGTTCGAGCACGGTCTGGTTGGCTTGGCGGATGCGGTCGGGCAGGGGCGTCGGCATGGCCCCAGTTTCTGCATTCGGAACCGGCACTGCCATCCCGCGAACACGCTTGGCCGCGGCACCGCTCGGATGCTGCGCCGCTTCGCGCCCAGTGCTCAGCGCATCAGGTGCGCGACCAACCCGTTCAGATAGCGCTCCAGCACCGTGTAGCCGGAGGCGGGGTCGACGCGTGCAGCGTCGGCGGGGTCGCTCGGGTTCAGCCCCTGGGCGGCCTCCCATGCATCGGGCATGCCGTCGCCGTCGCTGTCCAGCGGCGCGGGCTTCGATCGAAGCGCGGGCCAGTCACCCACCTCGGTCTGGCTGTTGATGAGCCGGCCGCGGCGTTGGCGCACGTCGTCGATGTGACGCTGATCCACCGCGTCGCGCACGAGGGAGGCACCCGCGCTGGCCAGCACGCGCTCCAGCGTCCTGCTGGGTGAATCGACCGTCACGTGCTCGAAAGGCAGGGCCGTCGCCAGCTTGTAGCCGTCGGGCAGGCCGCCCGGCAGATTCCTGGCATGCGTACGCACCAGCGCCCACGGGTCGGCAGGCACGGGGCCGTCCATGCTGTTGCCGGCGAAGAAGGCGCGCGAGCCGGGGTTGCTTTCCTCGAAGGCGAACGCGCCCTTGGAACTGGGCCCGCGCAGGTAGACGTTGCCGACGAAGTTGTAGCTGGCGCGCTCGCCGCCGCGGTCGAGGTTGTAGCCGGCGCGCTCCGTGCCCCAGTTGTAGAAGACGTTGGCACGGAAATCGTAGAAGCCGCCGATCGGGTCGGCCTCGGGCTTGAGGTAGTTGCCGGGGCGCGGCATGCGGTCCTGATGGTGCGCCCACAGGTTGTGGTGCATGGAGAGCCTGGTGCCGCGCGCGCCGCGCAGCAGGCTGCCGAAGCCGTGGCAGGCGCCCTTCTTGGCAGTGTTGCAGTTGAGGGACTCGCCGATCAGGCTCCACTGCACGGTGACGTTCTGGTAGGCGGGGCGGCCCAGGTCCTCGCGCAGCACGGAGACCGACAGCGACTCGTCGCTGGACCAGCTGGTGGACACGTGGTCCAGGATGATGTGCTGGCCCGAGCCGACGGTGATGGCGTCGGCGTCGACGTTGCTCACGTCGCCCAGGCGCGAGCGGATGAAGCGCACGATGACGTGGTCGGCATCGATCATCAGCGGCTGGTCGCGCAGCGTGATGCCGTCGCCGGGGGCGGTCTGGCCGGCGATGGTGATGTGGCCATGCTTGATCTCCAGCGGCGACGTCAGCGCGATGGTGCCTGACACGGCGAAGACAACGGTGCGCGGGCCGGTGGCATCGATGGCGGCGCGCAGCGAGCCGGGTCCGGCGTCGGCCAGCGTGGTCACGTAGATGGCGCGCCCGCCGCTGCCGCCACGCGACCAGCGGCCTTCGCCCTCGGCGCCCGGAAAGGCGCGCCAGGTGGTGGGTGCGACGATCAAAGGGCCCGAGCAGGCCCCGAGCATCAGCGCGGCGACTGTGAGGGCGGCGGCGGTTCGCATGGTGTAGTCAGTCGTCGTGAGCGGGGCGTGCGGCAGCGCTGGCGGGAGTGTCCAGCGCCGTCAGCCGCAGCGCGATGCCGGGTTTCGCGGGCAGCTTGATCGCGCCGCTGGCGACGAAGTGGTAGCGGCCCTGGGGCTTGAACTGCAGCGGCGCCTTCACCGGCGTGACCGTCATGGCCCAGGTGTCGAGGACCTCGGCCTTGAAGCGCTGCCCGTCGCGCAGGCCGGTCAGGTAGAGCTGCGGCAGCCACTCCGTCGGCGCCTGGGCGCCGAAATAGACGAGGTAGTAGCGGCCGGGCTGGCCGGCGATGAAGACGTCCTCGAAGGTGTCGATGGGGTCGATGCCCTCGGCCGGCGCCGCATCGAGGATCTGCCTGAGGAAGGCCAGCCGCGGCGGGCTCTCGCCGCGCAGCTTGACGCCCTGGGCCAGCCAGATCAGGCCGTCGGCATCGGGGATGAATTCGCTGTGCCCGCCGTAGCCGCCGGCGATGGTCGTTGACCAGAAGGCATGCACCATCTGCTGGCCCGTCAGCTGCGCCCAGCGGCGGTCGTGGCGGCCCTCGTACTTCAGCTCGTCGAAGACGACCGGCTTGCGCCAGGCCTCGCGGAACAGCACCGCCCGGCTGGCCTCGGCAGCCGCCATGCCGTGCTGCATGCTGACGTGGGTGATCCACGGCCGCGCCTGGTCGAAGATGCGCTTGCCGTTGTGGATGGAGCGCAAGTGGTCGTAGGGGTCGATGCGCTGCAGCAGCTGGCCTAGGTGCTCCCAGTCGGCGTCCGTCTTGGTGCGGATGAAGTCGAACTCGTTGGCCAGCGACCACCAGACGTTGCGGTAGGCCGCTAGCCGCGCGACGAGGTAGCGCGCATAGCGGTCGTCCTGCTCGCGGGTCATGCTGTCGAAGCCCCATTCGCGCTTGTCGTCGTAGGGGTGGTGCAGGATCAGGTCGGCCTCGATGCCGAGGTCGCGCAGCTGACCCACGCGCTGCTCCAGGTGGCGGAAGAAGGCGGGGTTGAAGCGCGCGTAGTCCCAGTTCCTCGGCGGCGTGCCCGAGGACGCTTCATAAGGCCACAACGGCGGCGGATGTTTGTCGGTACCGGCCGTCTGGGGGAACACCAGCATGCGCACCTTGTTGAAGGGCGCCGCGGCCAGCGCCTTCAGCGTCTGCTCTTCCAGCGCCGCACCGCGGTGTGCCCAGCTGTACATCGTCGTGCCGACCGGCTTGTAGGGCGTGCCATCCGCATGGCCGAAGTGGTGGCCGTGCCGCACGCCGACCGGGCCGTTGTTGCCGGGCCTGGGCGGGGTGGCGGTGAACTCACCCTGCTTGTTCGTCAGAGACCATCGGTTGCTGTGTGTCACCC
>Ga0307411_10000106_pt1 | contig 26146 bp, 26 predicted proteins | sample DK1Ometagenome_2_FD_203712 | JGI IMG/M metagenome (GOLD analysis project Ga0307411, IMG submission 203712) | Maize rhizosphere microbial communities from greenhouse at UC Davis, California, United States - DK15-O-1 | ecosystem: Host-associated > Plants > Roots > Rhizosphere > Soil | place: USA...
CCGCGGCGGCGAGCGAGACGTCCTCGTGGACGACGCCGCGCCGCGGGACGATCCCGATCTTCCCTTCCTGCTTCGACTCGCCGGTCGAGGGGTCCGTCACGGCCGTGGCTTGCGGCACGACGCTGATGGCGACTGCCTGCCCGCCCCGCACTACCTCGAGCCGCACCGTCCGTCCGGCCGACGCGGCGACGCGGCGCGAGAGCGCCGAGAAGCTCGTCACCGGCTCGCCGTCTATCGCCACGATGCTGTCGCCCGCCTGCACGCCTGCGCGCGCCGCCGGCATGGTCGAGAGCACCGAGTCCACGACCGGGGGGATGTAGAAGTCGAGCCCCTCGAGGACGGCGCGCCGCTGCTCGCTGCCGGGCGCGCCGAGGTCGAGCGCGAAGCTGTCGCGGTGAGAGACGACGACGACGGGGCTCGGCCGCGTGAGGAGGCCGCGCAGGACGTCGTCCCACGTCCGCGCCGGCTCGCTGGCGACGCGGAGGATCGTGTCCCCCATCGCGAGGCGCCCGCCGAACGCGGTGGCCGCCGCGCCGCTCACGTTCCCGACGACGCGCGTGGCGACCGCCGTGCGTCCATAGTGCGCGACCATAAAGGTCGAGACCACCACCGCGAGGACGATGTTCATCGTCACGCCGGCGAGCATGATGAAGAGGCGCGCGGCGAGCGACTTCGACTCGAACCAGCGGTGCTCGGGGACCGGCTTCGGTCCGAACGGGTACATCGCGTTCTCGTCCCAGCCGGCCGGCCTCGACTCGCCGACCGACTCCGCGGCGACCTCGGCGAGCACGCCCGGATGCGCGCCCTCGTGCCGCGCGGCGTGCGCCTTCTCGCCGCCGCCCTCGAGGATCGCCATCGTCTCGTCCTCGCGCGACGCCATGCGGACGTAGCCGCCGAGCGGGAGCGCCGCGATGATGTACTCCGTCTCCCCCCACCGCTTGCGCAGCAGCGCCGGACCGAAGCCGATCGAGAAGCGCGGCGCGTACACCCCCGTCGCCTTGGCGGCGAGGAAGTGCCCGAGCTCGTGAACGAAGACGACCAGCCCGAAGACCAGGATGGGCGCCAGCAACGACAGACCTAGCATGAGCTCCTCGTGAAATGCCTCTGCGCGGCCCGCGGCGCGGGTGCGCCAGCGCCGAGCGGGCGCCTATCAGCAGGCATGGCTCTCGGCGACGTGGCGACGCGCCGCGGCGTCCGCTGCGAGCAGCGCCTCCCGCGTCCCCGCCGGCATGCCGCCGAGCGCGGCGAGAGCGCTCTCGATGGCGCGCGGAATGTCCATGAAAGCTATCCGCCCCTCGAGGAACAAGGCCACCGCCCGCTCGTTGGCCGCGTTGTAGACGGCCGGCGCGGCCCCGCCAGCGCGCCCCGCCTCGACGCCGAGCCGGAGCGCCGGGAAGTCGTCGCCCCGCACGCGTTCGAAGGTGAGCGGCGAGAGCTCGACGGGGTCGAAGGGCGGTACCCCCGTGTCGGGCACCCGGTCCGGATGGGTGAGCGCGTACAGCACTGGCAGCTCCATGCTCGGCACGCCCATCTGGGCGAGCACGCTGCCGTCCACGAACTCGACGAACGAGTGGACGACGCTCTGCGGGTGGACCACGACCTCGATCCGGTCGTAGGGCAGTCCGAAGAAGAAGTGCGCCTCGATCACCTCGAGCGCCTTGTTGGCGAGTGTCGCGCTGTCCACGGTGATCTTGCGGCCCATCGTCCAGGTGGGATGCTGGAGCGCGTCGGCGACCGTCGCCCGCGCGAGCCGCTCCGGGCTCCAGCCGCGGAACGGGCCGCCCGAGGCGGTGAGGACGAGCCGCCGCACCTCGGCGCGCGGCCGGCCGGCGAGGCACTGGAGGATTGCCGAGTGCTCGCTGTCCACGGGTACGATCTCGCCCCCGCCCGTGCGCGCCGCCTCGGCGACGAGCTCGCCGGCGACGACGAGCGGCTCCTTGTTCGCGAGCGCCACGCGCTTTCCGGCGTGGAGGGCCGCCAGGGTCGCGTCGAGCCCGACCGCGCCGACGACGGCGTTGAGCACGACGTCCACGTCGCCGCGCGTCGCCGCCTCGACCAGGCACTCCGGACCACGACGCCAGCCGGCGTCTTCAGCCGCCGCGTCGCCGACGAGGCCGACGAACGAGGGCGCGAAGATCTCCGCCTGCTCGCGCAGCAGCGCCGCGTTGCTGAACGCGGTGAGCGCGGCGACGCGGAAGCGCTCTCGCTGGCGCGCGAGCACGCGCAGCGCGGTGGTGCCGATGGAGCCGGTGGAGCCGAGGACGGCGACGCCCCGTGGCGCGCTCACGGCGGCGCTCACAGCGGCGCGGGCACGAGCAGCCAGAGGAGGAGCGGGTACGCTACGGGCAGCACGAAGAAGAGGCTGTCGAAGCGGTCGAGGATGCCGCCGTGGCCCGGAAGAATCCGCGAGCTGTCCTTGACGCCGGCCTCGCGCTTGAGCAGTGACTCGACGAGGTCGCCGAGCTGCGCGACGACGCTGATGCCGAGGCCGAACGCCAGTGCGCCGAGCGGGCTGAAGGCGAGCTGCGCGGCGGGCCGCAGCAGGAAGCGCGAGTACGCCAGGCAGACGAGCACCGTGACGACGACCGCGCCGACCGCGCCGGCGACCGTCTTCCCCGGGCTGACGGAGGGGATCAGCTTGCGCTTGCCGAAGGCGCGCCCGACGAAGTACGCCCCCGTGTCGCTCGCCCACGTGAGGAGGAGCGGCAGCAGGACGACGGCGGCGCCGGCCGCGTCGCCGATCGCGTAGGGGTAGTAGCGCAGGGCGTAGCCGAAGCTGAGCATGACGCCCGTGTAGACGACGCCGAACAGCGTGACGGCGACGGCCGACAGCGGCTTACCGTCCACGCCGCGCAGCCAGACGCTCGCGCCGAGCAGGGCCAGGACGGCGAGCGTGGCGGCGCTGACCGGCACCCGCAGCCACTGCACGTGCTCGGCGTGCACGAGCATCGGGATGGCCGCCGCCGCGATCACGCCGGCGGCGACGAAGGGCGTGCCGCCACCGGCGCGCGCCATTCGGTAGAGCTCCCAGGCGCCGAGCCCGGAGATCAGCCCGAGGAGCAGCGCGAGCGGCAGCCCGCCGAACCAGAGGACGGCGAGAGCGACGGGGACAGCGACGACGGCGAACGCGACACGTCGCGCGAGCTCGGACACCGTGCGGTCAGGCCGAGACGCGGCCGAAGCGCCGCTCGCGCGCCTGGAAGTCCAGGATCGCCTCGAACAGCTCGCGCCGGCCGAAGTCGGGCCACAGGACGCGCGAGATGAACAACTCCGTGTACGCCACCTGCCAGAGGAGGAAGTTCGAGATGCGCATCTCGCCCGACGTGCGGATGAGGAGATCCGGGTCCGGGCAGTCGGCGGTGAACAGACGCGCGGCGAAGTCCTCCTCGGTGATATCCTCCGGCACGACGCGCCCGGCGACGGCGTCGCGGGCGAGCAGGCGCGTCGCGCGCAGGATCTCGGCGCGGCTGCCGTACGAGATGAAGAGGTTGAGCACGAGGCGGTCGTTCGCCGCCGTACGGTCCACGACGCGGGCGACTGCCGCCGCCGCGGCCGGCGTGAGCCGGGAGAGCTCGCCGAGGACGCGCACCTGGACGCCGCGCGCCGCGAGCTCGTCCGTCTCGCGCGCGATATACTCCTCGAGCAGCGACATCAGCGCGCCGACCTCGGTCTCCGGGCGCTGCCAGTTCTCCTGCGAGAACGCGAACAGCGACAGCACCTCGAGCCCGACCTCGATCGCCCCCTCGACGACGTCGCGCACCGCCTTCATGCCGGAGCGGTGGCCGAACGGCCGCGGCATCATCCGCTCGCGGGCCCACCGGCCGTTGCCGTCCATGATGATGGCGACGTGCCGCGGTACCGCGCCGTTGACGCGGATGCGGCCGAGGGTGTCTGCAGCGCTCATCGTGACGGGAGGGGCCGTGAGGAGGGGGCGGCGGTGCGCGGCGACGGTCGCGCCCTCAGACGGCCATGATCTCGGCTTCCTTCCCCTTGAGGAGGAGGTCCAGCTTGCCGATGTACTCGTCGTGCACCTTCTGGAGGTCCTTCTCGGCGTGCTTCTTGTCGTCCTCCGAGACCCCCTCGAGCTTCTTGATGCGGTCGCGGGCCTCGGTCCGCGCGTGCCGGACGGCGACGCGCCCTTCCTCGGCGAGCTTGTGGACGACCCGCACGAGCTCCTTGCGGCGCTGCTCGTTCATCGACGGCAGCGGGACGCGGATGACGCCGGCCTGCGTCGCCGGGTCCAGCCCGAGGTCGGACTCGCGGATCGCCTTCTCGATCGCCTTCATCTGGCCCTTGTCGAAGGGCGTGACGAGGAGCGACCGCGGGTCGGGCGAGCTGACGCTCGCCACCTGGTTGAGCTGCATGTGCTGGCCGTACATCTCGACGCGTACCGTGTCGAGCATGTTCGGCGACGCCTTGCCCGATCGAATGCCGGAGAACTCGCGCTTCGCCGACTCGATCGCCTTCTCCATCCCGGCGCGACAGTCCTTCAGAATCTGCGGAATCGTGGTCATCGAACGAGAGTCCCCACGGCTTCGCCCCGGATCGCACGGGCGACGGCGCCGTTCTGGTGGATGTTGAGCACGATCAACGGCAGGCTGTTCTCCTTGCACAACGTGATCGCGGTCTGGTCCATCACCTTCAGCTCCCCGAGCATCACGTCGCGGTAGCTGATGGTGTGGTAGAATGTCGCGCCCGGCTCTTTCTTCGGGTCGGCCGAGTAGACGCCGTCGACGCTCGTCGCCTTGATGATGACGTCCGCCTTCATCTGGATGGCGCGGAGGACGGCCGCGGTGTCGGTCGAAAAGTACGGGTTGCCGGTGCCGGCCGCGAAGATCACCGTGCGGCCCTTCTCGAAGTGGCGCAGCGCGCGACGCCGGATGTAGGGCTCGGCGAGTTCCTCCATGCGGATCGCGGTCATGACGCGCGTGTCGATCTCCTTGCGCTCGAGGACGTCCTGGAGGGCGAGGGCGTTGATCACAGTGCCGAGCATCCCCATGTAGTCGGCGCTCACGCGGTCCATGCCGAACTGCGAGAGCTGCGACCCGCGGACGATGTTGCCGCCGCCGATCACGAGGCCGACCTGGGCGCCCATGTCGACGATCCCCTTCACCTCGTTCGCGAGGCGCTCGATCGTCGCGAAGTCGAAGCCGAAGCCGCGCTCTCCGGCGAGCGCCTCGCCGGAGAGCTTGAGCAGCACGCGGGGGTAGCGGAGCGCCCCGCCCCCGGCCTGCTCGGGTTCACGCTCGAGGACCGAGGCCACCCGGCCCTACTCCTCGCCGAGCTGAAAGCGCACGAAGCGCTTGACGACGATCGCCTCCCCGACCTTGGCCGACGTCTCCTTGATCAGGTCGCCGATCGTCTTCTTCGGCTCGCGGACCCACGCCTGGTGGAGGAGGGCGACGTCCCTGTAGTACGCCTCGATCTTCCCGGTCACGATCTTCTCGATCATGTTCTCGGGCTTGCCGCTCTGCCGGACCTGCTCCTCGAAGATGCGGCGCTCCTTCTCGACCTTGTCGGCCGGCACGGCGTCCTTGTCGATGCCGAGTGGCGCCGCGGCGGCCACGTGCTCGGCGATCGCGCGCACGAGGTTCTTGAAGTCGTCGGTGCGGGCGACGAAGTCGGTCTCGCAGCCGACCTCGACGAGGACGCCGAGCCTGCCGTTGTGGTGGATGTAGCTGCCCACCATCCCCTCGCTGGTCGCCTTGCCGGCGCGCTTCTCGGCCTTCGCGATCCCCCGCTTGCGGAGGTACTCGATCGCCTGCTCGATGTTGCCCTTGTTCTCCTCGAGGGCCTTCTTGCACTCCATCATGCCGGCGCCGGTGCGGGCGCGCAGCTCCTGGACGTCCTTGGCGGTGAATGCGGCTGTCGTCGTCATCGTCCGTTCCTGCGGTTCGTGGAAACGCCGCCGGCGAAGCGGCCGGCGGCGTAGAAGTCTACTGCAAGGGGAAGGCGGCAGCTACCGGAGCGGCCGCCCGGCGGCGCGTCACTCGGGCGTCGCCTCGTCGCTCGCCTCGGCCTCGGCCTCGGGGGCCTCCGGCGCGGCCTCGCCCTCGGTGCCAGTGCGTAGCCGCGCGGCGATCGCCTCGGGCTTGGCGCGGCGGCGGCGTGGGCGGCGCTTGCGTGCGTCCTCGGCCGAGCCGCCACCGGCGGACGGCCCACGATCGCCGCGGTCGCCCGGCGCGCGCTCGACGCCGCGCTCGGAGCTGTAGGTGCTCTCCTCGCCCTCCTCGGCCTGCTCCCTCGCGGCGGGCGCCTCGCGGCGCGCCTCGAGGATCGCGTCGGCGATCGCCTTCGTCATCAGCTCCACCGAGCGGATGGCGTCATCGTTGCCGGCGATCGGCACCGTGATCAGGTCCGGGTCGGCGTTCGTGTCCACGATCGCGATGAGCGGGATGCCGAGCTTGTTCGCTTCGCTGACGGCGATGCGCTCCTTCTTGGAGTCGATCACGAACATGAGGCCCGGGAGGCGCGTCATGTTCTTGATGCCCGAGAGGTTCTTCGACAGCTTGTCGCGCTGCCGGCTCATCATGAGCTGTTCCTTCTTCGTGTAGTTCGAGAACTCGCCCCCTTCCTCGCTGCCCGCCTCGAGCTCCTTCAGCCGGCGCGTCTGCTTCTTCACCGTCTGAAAGTTCGTCATCAGGCCGCCCAGCCAGCGCTCGGTGACGAACATCGCGCCGCACCGCTCGGCCTCAGCCTGCACGATCGCCGAGAGCTGGCGCTTGGTGCAGACGAAGAGGACGTTCTCGCCGCGGAGGATCACCTCGCGGGCGAGCTTCTGCGCGAGCTCCAGCTGCCGCAGCGTCTTCTGGAGATCGATGATGTGAATGCCGTTCCGCTCGGCGAAGATGAACCGGCGCATCTTCGGGTTCCAGCGGCGGGTCTGGTGGCCGAAGTGAACGCCGGCCTCGAGGAGCTGTTCGAGATTGGGCTGCAGCATCGTGGAGAGGTTCCTGAACTCGGGTTGATTCGTCCGCGTCCGTCGGCGCCCGTGGCGACCGGTCGTGCCGGCACCCGCCAGGGCTCGGGAGGCGTGAGAGATGAAATACGGGGAGTGGCGAATCGGGAGCCGGGAGAGGAAACGACTCCCCACTCCCGAGATCCCGATTCCCAGATCGGCTACCGCTTGCTGAACTGGAACCGCTTGCGGGCCTTCGGGCGGCCCGGCTTCTTGCGCTCGACCGCGCGCGCGTCGCGCGTCAGGAGGCCGAGCTCACGGAGCTTGCGGCGGTGGCCCTCGTCGATCTTGACAAGGGCGCGCGCGACGGCGAGGCGCAGCGCGCCGGCCTGGCCCGTCTGCCCGCCGCCCTCGACCTTCGCCTCGACGTCGTACTTGCCGAGGTTGTCCGTCGCCGTGAACGCCTGCTGGATCGCCGACACGAGCGCCGGGCGCGGGAAGTAGTCGCCGAGCGTGCGGCCGTTGATGTCCCACTTGCCGGAACCGGGCTTGATGTAGAGGCGGCAGACCGCCTCCTTGCGGCGGCCGACGGTGTGCGTCGTCTGGTCAGCCATGACTACTTCTCGCTCGCGGTGAAGGTCAGGACCTCGGGCTGCTGCGCCGCGTGGTCGTGCTGGGGGCCGGCGAATACGCGGAGCTTGCGGCGCAGCGACTGCCGGCCGAGCGCGGACTTCGGGAGCATGCCGTAGACGGCCTTCTCGATCACGCGCTCGGGGTGCTTGGCGAGCATCGTGGCGAACGGCGTGAAGCGCTCGTGCCCCATGTAGCCGGTGTGACGGAAGTACTCCTTCTGCTCCGCCTTGCGGCCGGTCACGCGGACCTTCGACGCGTTGACGACGATGACGTTGTCGCCCGTGTCCATGTGCGGCGTGAACATCGGCTTGTGCTTGCCGCGGATGATCTTCGCCACCTCGGTGGCGAGCCGCCCGAGCACCATCCCGTCGGCGTCGACCACGTACCAGCGGTGCTCGATGTCGCTCGGCGTGGCGGTGTAGGTCTTCATTTGATGCCCAATACCAGAGAACGATGGGTCCCGCGCCTCACCGGTGCGTCACGCAACCCGGGTCTCGGCCGCCAGCGAAGGCGTTTTTAGACAGACACGTAAGCTAGACAAGCAGTTAGACGCTGTCAACGGAGCACGACGAGGGGGCGAGGATCGTTCCCCGCCCCCGCCGGACTAGCCCTACTGCCTCGGATCAGCGCGCCGTGAACTCGAATCGCTGCTCCACCATCTGTGCCGCCGGCCGCCCCCCGAGCTCGGCCGGGAAGTAGCGCAGCAGCGGGACGACGCGCTTCACCTCGCGCGTGAACCCCTCGTGGGAGCTGCTTGCGATCTGCAGCGTCGCCGGGTCCACGCGGCCGGCGGTGTCGACGAGGAAGCGCGCCTCGACCTCGCCGTGCATGAACGTCCGCCCGACGCCCGTCGTCCCCTCGTTGCTCGCCATCTGGGTGTTGGTCGGGGCGAGCTCTAGCGGGAAGCTGGGTCGCGGGCTGTCGGGCCGCTGGACCGCCCAGCAGAAAGTGCGCTCGACGAAGCGCAGCTGGCGCCCGTTTGGCTGCTCGCCGAAGTGCACCGTCACGGTGACGGGGGGCGAGCCGGGCTTCCGCACGAGGACGTCGAACGCCTTCTCGTGCGCGGCCGCGTCCACCGCCTGGCGCGTCGCACGGTCGAACGCCGCGTCGCCGGCCGGCTCGCGCTGCTCGACGGCGATCGTGTCGCGGCCCACCAGGACCGCGAACGAGGTGTTGCGCACGGCACTCGCCGCCTCCGGCCGGAACCAGTAGGCGACGTCCCGGGCGATGCTGTCGAGCGTGGCCGATCGCGCGCCGCCTGGACCGGCCACGATCACCGACTCAATGCGCTCCTTGTCGCACGACCCCTCGGGCCGCTGGACGAGCGGGGTGGACGGCTCCTGCGCAACGGCAGCGGAGCCGGAGAGGAGGGCGACGGCGACGGCGGCGACCGGCGAGAGGCGCATGGGCTAGCAGGGCGAGGGTCGGGAATCGGATGGGCGCCCTATGGTGCGGGCGGCGGCGAGAACGCGCAACATCGCCTGCCACCGCCCACGAATCCCATACAGCTTGCTTACGCCAGCTCGATGAGGAGTGCCCCCTTCTCCACCGCTTGCCCCACCCGCGCCGCGACGCTCTTCACGGTGCCGTCGGCCGGCGAGCGAAGCTCGTTCTCCATCTTCATCGCCTCCATGACGACGAGCGGCTGCCCGGCGCGCACCTCGGCGCCCGGCTCGACGTTCACTCGGACGACGAGTCCCGGCATCGGCGCGAGCAGCGGCGCAGGGCCAGCCGCGACGTTCGACGCCGCCGAGAGGTCCCGGATGGCGCGGGTGCGCTCGTCGAGCGCCTCGACCTCGTAGCGGTAACCGTCGAGCCAGAGCGTGTAGCGCCCGCGCTCGCCGCGGCGCCGCACGAGGACGCGGTGCACCTCGTCGCCGATCGCGACCAGCCGCACCGGGGTGCCCTCGACCTCGGCGAGGTGGGCGCGCAGGCGCTCGTCGCCGACGTGCACGCCGTCCGCCTCGAGCTCGACGATGACGCGCTCCTCCCCCACCTGGACGACGTACTTCATGCTGCCTCACGCTCCAGCTCGCAGACCGTCTCGACGTGCGCGGTCTGCGGGAACATGTCGAAGCAGCGCAGCCCCGCCACGCGGTAGCGCGGCAGGCGGGCGAGGTCGCGGGCGAGCGTCGGCGGGCTGCAGCTCACGTAGATGATGGCGGGCGGCGCCGCGCGCTCGAGGGCGACGGGCACCCGCTCGTGCAGCCCGGTGCGCGGCGGGTTGACGATGACGAGGTCCGCTGGGAGCGCGTCCTCGAGCGCATCCTCGACCCGCGCAGCGAGCGACCGCGAGCCCCGCGGGAGCCGGCTCGCGCACCACCGCGCCGCCTCGGCGTCGGCCTCGATCGCCGTCACGCGAACGCCGCGCGACGCGATTCGCACCGCGCTGTCGCCGGCGCCACTGTACGCGTCCACGAGCACCGCCGGCCGCCGCGCCTCCACCCGCCGCTCGACGAACGTCCAGAGCGCGTCCGAGACCTCTCGGTTGACCTGCGTGAACGACGCGCCGGGCGCGCCGTCCGGCCGGCGCTCGTGCAGCAGCCGGCGGCGCCCGCCGTCACGCTCCCACCAGAGGGCCTCGCACTCCGGCACGGCGTCGAAGAACGCATGAGCGCCCGGCCACTTCTCGCCCCCCTCGAGCACGAAGGACACGCCGTCTCCCAGCAGGCGCACGGCGCCTCGCAGCTCACGGGCGTGCGGAAGGAGCTCCTGGGCGGCCATCACTCGTCGCCACGCCGCGACGACGCGCTCGTCGGTGATCGGGCAGTCGCGCAGCTCGAAGACGCGGCCCGGCGCGTCGTAGGGATGGAGGCCGGCGATCCAGCGGTCGCCGCGACGGCGCAGCGCCAGCGTCAGCTTGCGGCGGTAGCGCCACTGGCGCGGACTCGGCTCCACGGCGGGCCGCTCCACGGATCGCTTGCCGATTCGAACGAGCGAATCGACGACGATGCCCTGCTTTGCCTCGAGCTGCGCGTCGTAACGCAGGTGCTGGATCTGACAGCCGCCGCAGCGATCCTCGGTGTAGTGGGCGCACGGCGGCGCGACGCGGAGCGGCGACGGCTCGGCGAGCTCGATCATCTCGCCGCGCGCAAAGCGACCCTTCACCGCCAGGCGCGCCCTGCCCACGTCGCCCGGTGCCGTGCGCGGCAGGAACGCGACGAGCGGCGCACCAGAGTCGCCCGCGACGCGCCCCACACCGTCGCCGCCGGCGGCGATGGACTCCACGCGAACGGCGGTCAGCGCGGTCACGTGCTTCGCAGTGCCTCAGCGCGCGCGGCCCGTCGCCAGCCGTCGCCGGCGGTATCGGGTCTGCCGGCGGGGGGCGCAGCCGCAGCGCCCGGCGCCGCCGCCGTGCCACGGTCCCGCTGCGCGATGAGCGCGGCGGCGATCGCCGCCACGCGCAGGCCGCCGGGCGGCGGCGGCGTGCGCACGATCTCCTCCATCCGCTGCTCCAGCCACTGGATCGAGATCTCGCCGCGCCGGAACTCGTCGTTCTCCATCACGCGCAGGTGGAAGTCCCGCGACGTCTCGACGCCATCGATCGTGAGCTCGAGGAGGGCGCGGCGCATCCGCGCGATCGCCTGGTCGCGACTCCTCCCGTGGACGATCAGCTTGGCGAGCATGGGGTCGTAGAATAGCCCGATCTCGCTGCCCGTCTCGATCCCCCCGTCCCAGCGCACGCCGGGCCCGCTCGGCAGGTGGAGGTACGAGACGCGTCCGGTGGACGGCAGGAAGCCGTTCGCCGGGTCCTCGCTCGTGATGCGGCACTCGATCGCCCACCCCCGCGGCTCGAGCTCCGACTGCACGAACGGAAGGCGCTCGCCGGCCGCGATCCGGATCTGCCACTGCACGAGGTCGACTCCCGTGACCAGCTCCGTGACGGGGTGCTCGACCTGGATGCGCGTGTTCATCTCGAGGAAATAGAACTGCCCGCTGCGGTCGAGCAGGAACTCGCAGGTGCCGGCGTTGACGTACCCGGCGGCGCGCGCCGCGGCGACGGCGGCGGCGCCCATGCGGGCCCGCAGCTCGCGCGTCACGGCGACGCTCGGCGCCTCCTCGATCATCTTCTGGTGGCGGCGCTGGATCGAGCACTCGCGCTCGCCGAGGTGGAGCATCGTGCCGTGCGTGTCGCCCAGCACCTGGATCTCTACGTGGCGCGGCCCGTCGATGTACTTCTCGACGTAGACCGCGTCGTCGCCGAAGGCGTTGCGCGCCTCGCGCTGCGCCGCCGCGAGGGCGCTGGCCAGCTCGCCGCGCTCGCGCACGACGCGCATCCCCTTCCCGCCTCCCCCAGCGGCCGCCTTGAGCAGCACAGGGTAACCGAATCGGTCGGCGACGGCCGCCGCCTCGTCGGCGTCGCGGAGCGCGGTCGTCGTGCCCGGCACGACCGGCGTTCCGGCGGCGATGGCGAGCTCGCGGGCGGCGGTCTTGCTCCCCATGCGCGCAATCGCCTCGGCGGGCGGGCCGACGAAGACGAGCCCCGCGTCGCGCACCGCGCGGGCGAACCACGCGCGCTCCGAGAGGAAACCGTAGCCCGGGTGGATCGCCTCGGCGCCGGTCCGCAGCGCCTCCTCGATGATTCGCTCCCCGCGTAGGTAGCTCTCGGCCGACGGCGCGGGCCCGATGTTCACCGCCTCGTCGGCCTCGCGGACGTGCGGCGCGCGGGCGTCGGCGTCGCTGTAGACCGCGACCGAGCGCACCCCCAGCTCCTGGCAGGCGCGCACGACCCGCAGCGCGATCTCACCGCGGTTGGCGACGAGGAGCTTGGTGAACATGAACGAGGGTATCGGTGCGGAGTGTCGCCGTCAGAGCGGAATGTTTCCGTGCTTCTTCGGCGGATTGCGGTCGCGCTTGCCCTGCAGGGTCTCGAGTGCGTCGATGAGGCGTGGGCGCGTCTCGCGCGGGTCGATGATGTCGTCGAGGTAGCCGCGGCCGGCGGCGACGTACGGATGGGCGAACTTCTGCCGGTACTCCTCGACCTTGGCGTCGGTCGCGGCGGCGACGTCGTCCGTCTCGGAGATCTCCTTCTTGTAGATGATCTCCACCGCCCCCTTCGGTCCCATCACCGCGATCTCGGCCGTCGGCCAAGCGACATTGTAGTCGCCGCGGATGTGCTTGGAGCTCATGACGTCGTAGGCGCCGCCGTACGCCTTGCGGGTGATGACGGTGAGCTTCGGCACGGTGGCCTCGCAGTAGGCGAAGAGCAGCTTCGCGCCGTGCTTGATGATCCCGCTGTGCTCCTGCCCGACGCCTGGCAGGAAGCCGGGCACGTCCTCGAACGTCACGATCGGGATGCTGAACGCGTCGCAGAAGCGGATGAAGCGCGCCGCCTTCAGCGAGGCGGCGATGTCGAGCACGCCGGCGAGCACGGCGGGCTGATTGGCGACGATCCCCACGCTGAAGCCGCCGAGGTGGGCAAAGCCGCAGAGGATGTTGCCGGCGTAGTCGCGCTGGACCTCGTAGAACTCACCGTCGTCCACGACGTGACGCAGCACGTCGTGCATGTCGTACGGCTTGTTGGGGTTGTCCGGGACCACGTCGAGCAGCGCCTCGGCGCGGCGGTCGCGCGGGTCGGTGCCGGCGCCGCGTGGCGGGTCGCTCACGTTGTTCGACGGCACGTAGCGGAACAGCTCGCGAATCGCCGCGAGGCTGGCGAGCTCGGAGTCGTGCGCGAAGTGCGCCACCCCGGAGGTACCGGCGTGTGTGTCGGCGCCCCCGAGCTGCTCCATCGTCACGTCCTCGTGCGTCACCGTCTTCACGACGTTCGGGCCCGTGACGAACATGTACGAGGTGCCGCGCACCATGTAGATGAAGTCGGTGATCGCCGGCGAGTACACGGCCCCGCCGGCGCACGGCCCGAGGATCGCCGAGACCTGCGGCACGACCCCGGAGGCGAGCGTGTTTCGGAGGAAGATGTCGGCGTAGCCGCCGAGGGACACCACGCCCTCCTGGATGCGCGCGCCGCCCGAGTCGTTGAGACCGATCACCGGCGCGCCGTTGCGCACCGCGAGGTCCATGACCTTGCAGATCTTGGCGGCGTGCGCCTCGGACAGCGAGCCCCCGAAGACCGTGAAGTCCTGCGAGAAGACGTACACCAGGCGACCCTCGACGCGGCCGTAGCCGGTGACGACGCCGTCGCCGTAGATGGGGTGGTCGCCGTTCTCGGACGACCGCGCCGTGACGAAGCGGTCCAGCTCGACGAAACTCCCCTCGTCGAGCAGCACGTCGAGGCGCTCGCGCGCCGACAGCTTCCCCTTGTCGTGCTGCGCCTTGAGCCGCGCCGCGCCGCCGCCGACCTCGGACTCGGCGCGGCGACGCTCGAGTAGCTCGAGCTTCTCGTGCATGGTCATGGCGGGGTAAGGTAGCGGCGCGCCGGAGGGGCAGCCAGCCTGTGCCGTGTCCGCCGCGGCAGACGCGGGCAAAGCAACGACGCCCCCCACCATGACTGGCGGGGGGCGTCGCTCACTCGAAGGCGCGCGATTCTGCGGGGCCGTTAGGCGGTCGCCGCGGTGTCGACGTCCTCCGAGCTGTGGACGACTGGCGGCGCCTCGGGGCGCGGCGGCTGGTCGGCGGGAATGTCCACCACCGACAGCACGATGCGGCGGTGGATGGGGTCTACCTCGAGCACGCGCATGTCGAGGTTCATCCCGTCGTAGACGAGGTCGGCCGGGCTGTTGACCGGACGGCCGTTGGCGAGCTGACTCACCGGCACGAAGCCCTCGATGTCGTTGCCGACGTCGACGACGACGCCCTTGTCCATCAGTCGCACGACCTTGCCGCGCAGCTCGGTGCCGACCGGGTACGTCTCGCCGATACGGAGCCACGGGTCCTCCTCGGCCTGCTTGAGGCCGAGCGAGATGCGCTTGTTGTCGGAGTCGATGTTGAGGATCACGACGTCCACCGTGTCCCCCTTCTTCACGACCTCGGACGGGTGCTGGACGCGCTTCGTCCAGGACATGTCGGAGATGTGAATCAGCCCGTCGATCCCCGGCTCGATCTCGACGAAGGCGCCAAAGCTCGTGAGGTTGCGGACCTTGCCGGTGATGCGCGTGCCCACGGGGTACTTGAGCGGCAGCACCACCCACGGGTCCTGCTCCGTCTGCTTCATGCCGAGCGAGATCTTCTCCTCGTTCGGGTCCACCTTCAGCACCACGGCCTCGATCGCCTCGCCGATGGAGACGAGCTTCGACGGGTGACGGACGTTGCGCGTCCAGCTCATCTCGCTGATGTGGACGAGGCCCTCGATGCCCGGCTCGAGCTCAATGAACGCGCCGTAGTTGGTGATCGAGACGACCTTGCCCTGGACTCGCGTGCCGACCGGGTACTTGGCGGCGACGTCCTTCCACGGGTAGCTCTGGAGCTGCTTGAGCCCGAGCGAGATGCGCTCGCGCTGCCAGTCGATGTCGAGGACTTTGACCTCGAGCTCCTGCCCGATCTGGACCATCTCCGACGGGTGGGAGATGCGCCCCCACGACATGTCGGTGATGTGCAGGAGGCCGTCCACGCCGCCCAGGTCGATAAACGCCCCGAAGTCGGTGATGTTCTTGACGACGCCCTTCCGCACCTGGTCCTTCTCGAGCTCCTTCATCAGCTTCTCGCGCTTGCCGGCTCGCTCGGTCTCGAGAATGACGCGGCGCGAGACGACGATGTTGCGGCGGCGCTTATTGAGCTTGATGATCTTGAACTCGTACTTCTGCCCGAGAAGCTCGTCGATGTTCGGCACGCGGCGCAGGGCGATCTGCGAGCCGGGGAGGAAGGCGTCCACGCCCATGAGGTCCACGACGACGCCGCCCTTGATCTTCTTGACGAGCGTGCCCTCGACCGGCTGGTCGCTCTCGTAGGCGACGCGGATGCGCTCCCAGACGCGCATGAAGTCGGCCTTCTTCTTCGACAGCACGACCGAGCCTTCCTGATCCTCGAGGTGCTCCAGCAGGACCTCGACCTCGTCGCCAGCCTTGAGGTCGGGCATGTCCTTGAACTCCTCGAGCGGGATCGTGCCCTCGGACTTGAAGCCGATGTCGAGCACGACCAGGTTGTCGCGGATCTCGCGCACCTTCGACTTGACGATCTCCCCCTCCTCGATCGAGGCGAGAGTACCGTTGTACAGCTCCATGAGGCGGTCGTACTCTTCCGACGAGTACTCGTCCTCCTCGTACAGCTCCGGGCGGCGGTTGGCAAGCGGGCGGAGCTGCGCCTTCTGCGCATCGCGCTTCTCGCGCTGCGTGAGCGCAGCGCCGGTGGACGGCGCAGCGCCGATCGTGCCGGTTGGCGTGGTGGTCTCGAGCTCGGGCATACCGAAGGAAATCTCCTGATTCGCGGAGGTTTAGGCTCGCCGCGACGAGTCCGGACTGCGGGAACGAACAGTGCCGGCGGACAATGCGACGGCCTCGCCGAGTGGCTCGGCGAAGCAGTCGAGGGTGCGTCGGCGTGAACCGTCGAAGCTAGCCCGCGCGACTGCCTCCGTCAATAGAGGACGTGCCCTCCGGCGGCGTGTCGTCGGAGTCGCTCGCGGCTCCGCCGGCGGGTCGTCGCGCCGCGGCGCGCACGAGGGCGACGATGCGCTCCACTTGCTCCGGCTGCGTCAGATAGGTGGTGTCGATCAGGATCGCGTCGCTCGCCTGCACGGTCTGCGTCGCGTCGCGCGCGTCGCGCTGGACGAGCCGCTCGGTCTCGGCGGCCGTCTCCTCGTCGGTCGGTCGGCGGCCCAGCCGCTGGACCAGACGCCGTCGAGCCCGCTCCCAGGGGTCGGCGACGAGAAAGATCTTGACGTCGGCCTCCGGGAAGACCGCGGTGCCGATGTCCCGCCCGTCCACCACGACGTCGTGCCGCTCGGCCGCGCGGCGCACGTGGTCGTTCACCCACGCCCGCACGGCGGGCATCTTGGCGACCCGCGAGACGTGCTTCGTGACGCCGCCGCCGCGCAGCTCCTCCTCGAGCGGCGCGCCGCCGATGACGGGGACGAACGCGTTGGCCCCGGCGACCACCGCCACCGTCGAGGCGCAGGCGAGGACGTGGGCCTCGGTCCACGACTCCGGCGGTTCGCCGGAGCGCAGCGCCGCCGCGGTCGCGGCGCGGTAGAGGGCGCCCGAGTCCACGTGACGGACGCCGAGCTTCTCGGCCACCCACTGTGCGGTGGAAGACTTGCCGGACGCGGCCGGCCCGTCGATGGCGACGACGACCCGCCGTTCGTCGCTCACGCCGACACCCGGGCCAGGTCGCGCCAGAAGTCCGGGTAGGAGACGGCGACGCAGGCCGGATCGTCGAGCGCGATCTCGCTCAGCGGCAGCGCCGCGAGCACGCCGAAGGCCATCGCCAGACGGTGGTCGCCGTGCGTCGAGACGGCCCCGCGCAGCGCGCGGTCGCCGCCGGCGACGCGCAGGCCGTCCGGCCGCTCCTCGGCGTCGACACCGATCGCGCGCAACCCGGCCACGACGGCGGCGATCCGATCGCTCTCCTTCACGCGCAGCTCGGCGGCCCCCTCGATCACCGTATCCCCCGACGCGCGCGCCGCGACGCAGGCGAGCAACGGCAGCTCGTCTATCATGGACGGCACCTCGGCGGCGGTCACCGCGGCGGCGCCGAGGCCGGCCGTGCCGCGCACGCGGACGGTCGCGACCGGCTCGCCGCCCTCCTCCCGCCGGTCCTCGATGCTCATGTGGGCGCCCATGCGTTGGAGCACGGCGAAGAAGCCGGCCCGCGTCGGCGTCACGCAGACGTCCGGGAGGAGGACCTCGACGCCGCTCGAGAGCGCGGCGAAGGCCGCCAGAAAGGCGGCCGACGACGGGTCGGCCGGCACGCGCCACTCGACCGGGGCGAGCGGGTAGCCGGGCGCGAAGCGCACGACCGCCTCGTCTTGCTCCACGTGGGCGCCCATCGCGCGCAGCATCCGCTCGGTATGGTCGCGCGTCCGGCGCCGCTCGCGCACGGTGACGGGGACGTTCGCGACGACGGCGGCGAGGAGTATCGCGCTCTTCACCTGCGCGCTCGCCGTCTCGCTCTCCCAGTCGAGCGGGCGGAGTGGCGCGCCGCGCACGCGCATCGGGAGCGTTCCCCCGTCCGACAGCTCGACCTCGGCCCCCATCGCGGAGAGCGGGCGCGCGACCCGGCGCATGGGTCGGCGCGAGAGACTGGCGTCGCCGGTGAACCGACTCTCGAAGGGCAGCGCCGCGGCGACGCCGGCCATGAGGCGCGCCGTCGTGCCGCTGTTGCCGCAGTCGAGCGCGCGGGTAGCCGGCGCGAGCCGCGTGGGCCCGTGGCCGTGGACGACGAGCGCGTCGCCCTCGTGCCGCGCGACGTCCGCTCCGAGCGCGCGCAGGACGTCGGCGGTCGAGCGCACGTCGGCCGAGTCGAGGAGGCCTTGGATGCGTGAGGCGCCGTGGGCGAGGACGGAGAGGATCAGCGCGCGGTGGGAGATGGACTTGTCGCCCGGCACACGCACGGTCACCACCCGACTCACGCCGCGCTCCGCCGCAGGGAGTGTGGGGGCGCCGTCACCGGAGCCACCGCTCGAGCGCCGTCGCCGTGTCGGTCCTCTCGTCGCGGTACTTCACGATCACCGGCGTCTGCAGCGACAGCCCCTCGGCCTCGGCCCACTCGCCGCGCACGCGGCGCGCGCCCGGGACGACCACCGCGCCCGCCGGAATCTCCAGCGGGCGCTCGGGCGAGCCGCGGAGCACCGCCTCGCGCACGAGGTCGAAGACCGGCGTGCCGCGCGTGAGCACGACCCCGGCGCCGAGCACGGCGCGCGCGCGGACGACCGTGCCCTCGTAGACGCCGCTGTTGCCGCCGACGATGACGTCGTCCTCGATCACCACCGGCGAGGCGTTCACGGGCTCGAGCACGCCGCCGATCTGGGCTGCCGCGCTGAGGTGCACGCGCGCCCCGATCTGGGCGCAGGACCCGACGAGGGCGTGCGAGTCGATCATCGTCCCCGGCCCGACCCACGCCCCGACGTTGACGTACATCGGCGGCATGCAGACCACCCCGGGTGCGAGGTAGGCGCCGCGCCGGATCGCCGAGCCGCCGGGAACGACGCGGACCTGGTCCTCGAGCCGCAGGTCGCGCGTCGGGAAGGTGTGCTTGTCGTAGAAGCGGAAGGTCGGCCGGTGGGTGCCGGAGTGAGTCATGTCCACGACGCGCCCGAGGCGGAAGCCGACGAGGATGCCGCGCTTGACCCACGGCACGGCGCGCCACTCGCCCGACGGGAGACGTTCGGCGGCGCGGACGGTGCCGCGCTCGAGCGCGGTGAGGAGCTGCTCGACGAGCGTCGAGGTGTCGGCCGGGAGCGGCGATCCTGGCGGCGTCTCGGCGATCTCGTCGAGGCGGCGCTGCATCACCGCGGGCTCGCACATCGTCATCGCTCGAGCGCTCCGGCATCGACGAGGCTCGCCCGCACGGCGGCGGCGTGTGGCTCGGCCAACGGCACGAGCGGAAGTCGGAGGACGTTTTCGATGCGGCCCATCATCGCCAGCGCGGCCTTCACGGGAATCGGGTTGGGCTCGACGAACGCTGCCTGCATCCAGGGTGCGAGCCGGAAGTGCAGGTCGCGGGTCGCCGCGGCGTCGCCCCTCGCGCCGCACTCGACCAGCTCTGCCATCGCCCGCGGCGCGGCGTTGGACGTCACGGAGACGAGGCCGTCGCCGCCGCCGGCCATCACGGCGAGCGTCATCGCGTCGTCGCCCGAGAGCACGCTGAAGTGCGGCGGCCGCTCGCGCAGCACGTCGAGGATCTGACCGAGGTTCCCCGACGCCTCCTTGATGCCGACGACATTGGGCAGGCTCGCCAGCTCGAGGGTGGTGCGCGCCTCGATATTGCTCCCCGTTCGGCCAGGGACGTTGTAGACGATGATCGGCAGGTCGGTCGCGTCCGCGATCGTCCGGAAGTGCGCCACGATGCCGCGTTGGGGCGGCTTGTTGTACATCGGCGAGACGTGCAGGAGGTGCGTCGCCCCCGCGTCGCGCATCTCGCGCGACAGGGAGACGGCCTTCCGCGTGTCGTTCGACCCCGCGCCGGCGACGACGGGCACGCGCCCGCGCGTCTGTTCGACGACGATCTCCACCACCCGCCGATGCTCGGAGGGCGTCATGGTCGCCGCCTCCCCAGTCGAGCCGCACGGCACCAGGTAGTGGATTCCCTCGGCGATCTGCCAGTCCACGAGCGCCCGTAGCGCGCCTTCGTCCACGTCGCCGGCGCGCGTGAACGGGGTGACGAGTGCCGTGCCGCACCCGAAAAAGCGGCCATTCCTCGACCAGCGTGGTTCGGTCATCTCTCCTCCCCCCCGCCCGGCGCGGGCGCGCCGAGCACGTCGCTCATCGTGAAGACCCCCCGCCTGTCGCGCAGCCACCGTGCCGCGCGGAGCGCGCCGTCGGCGAAGACGCGCCGGTCGCGCGCTGCGTGCTCGAGGCGGATCTGCTCGAACGGGGCGTCGAACAGGATCTCGTGCGTCCCGGGTACGGATCCGGTGCGAACGCTCGTCGTGGGCACGTCGCGACCGAGCCCCGCAGCGGCCGCCCGCTGGACGAGCAAGGCGGTCCCCGACGGCGCGTCCTTCTTCGCCACGTGGTGCGTCTCGACGATGTGGGCGTCGAACTCGCCGGCGGCCGCCACGGCGCGCGCGGCCGCTTCGACGATGCGCAGGAAGATGGCCACGCCGACGGAGAAGTTCGCGGCGTAGAGCAGCGCCCCGTCGTTGCGGCGGACGTCCGAGGCGACCGCCTCGAGCTGGTCGTACCACCCCGTCGTGCCGCACACCACGGGGACGCCGGCGTCCACGCACGCCTCGATGTTGGTCGGCGCCGCCGAGGGCTCGGTGAACTCGATCGCGACCTCGGCGCCGCGCAGCGACGCCGTGCTGATGCCGCTGCCCCCTGGGTTCTCGCGTCCGGTGATCGTCGCGACGACCTCGGTGCCCCGCTCCGGGGCTAGCGCAGCGATCGCCCGGCCCATCTTCCCCGCTCCGATGATCGCCACGCGCAGCACGTCGCCACTCGCTCCGGTCACGACGCTGCCTCCGTCGCCCGCTCGAAGAACGCGCCGTGCAAGCGCTGCACGGCCGGCGTGACATCGTCGGCGTCCACGATAATCGTGAGGTTGATCCCCGTCGCGCTGAGCGAGAGCATGTGGACCTTGACGCCGTCTATCGCGGCGAGGGCGCGCCCCATGGCGGCGCTGTCGTCGCCCAGCCCGGCGCCGACCACGGCGACGATTCCGCGGTCGCGCTCGACCGAGACGTCGCCGAGCGGCGTGAGGTCCACGATCAGCGCCTCGAGGCGCGTCGGGTCGTCGATCGTGGCGGAGATGGACACCTCCGACGTCGCGACGACGTCCACCGACGTGCGGTGCCGGTCGAACACTTCGAAGACCGTGCGCAGAAAGCCGTGGGTGAGCAGCATGCGCGGCGAGCGCACCTTGACGACGGTCGTCCCCGTCTTGCCGGCGATCGCGGTCACGGGGCGGCGCGGCGCATCGAACGTGATGAGCGTGCCGCGGCCCTCGGGGCGCCGCGAGTTGTAGACGTAGACAGGGATGCCGAGCCGCACGGCGGGCGCGATCGTGCTCGGGTGCAGCACCTTGGCGCCGAACGACGCCAGCTCCGAGGCCTCGTCGAACCGGATGCGCTCGATGAGCAGCGCCCGCTCCACGACCCGCGGGTCCGCCGTCAGCATGCCGTCCACGTCGGTCCAGATCTCGATCGCTTCGGCCTGCATCGCGGCGCCGACGAGCGCCGCGCTGTAGTCGGAGCCGCCGCGGCCGAGCGTCGTCGTGATGCCCTGGTCGGTGGAGCCGATGAAGCCGCCCATCACCGGAACGCCGCCGGCGCGGAGCACGGGGAGCAGCAGAGCGCGCGCCTGCTCGGCGATCCGCTCGAGACGCGGTTCGGCGCGCGTGAAGTGGTCGTCGGTGATTATCACCTGTCGCGCCTCCACGAAGTCGGCGGGCAGGCCGCGCGCGCAGAAGGCCGCGACGACGAGCTGCGAGGAGAGCTGCTCGCCCAGCGACGCGATCGCGTCGAGCGAGCGCGGGGTGACGTGGCCGAGCGTCGCCAGCGCCTCGACGAGCCCCGCGAGCTCGTCGAAGAGGGCGCTCATCTCGGCCGCCACGTCCCGGCCGGCGGGCGTGTCGCCGAGCAGCGCCTCGGCTTCGGCGAGGTGGCGCTCGCGCAGCCCTTCGACGGCGAGCAGCGCGCCGATGAGCTGGCCCCGGCACGCCTGGTCGGCCATCGCGAGGAGCGCGTTCGTCGCACCGGCGAGCGCCGAGACGACGACGACCGGCTGTCGTGCCAGGCGACCCTGGACGATGCGCGCCGCGCGGTCGATCGCCTCGGCGCCCCCGACGGACGTGCCGCCGAACTTGACGACGATCACGGCGTCGGGAGGAGCCCGCGCGCCGCCATGAGCTCCGCGTTGAGGATCGAGGCCCCAGCCGCGCCCCGCACGGTGTTGTGCCCCATCGCGACCAGTTTCAGGTGCAGTACGGGGTCGAGACGCAGCCGCCCCACCGTCACCGTCATGCCGCCGCCGGCGCCAGCGTCGCGACGCGGCTGCGGGCGGTCCGCGGCGTCGGTCAGGGCCACGGCGCGGTCGGGGGCGCTCGGCAGCGCCCGCGCCTCCTCGGCGCCCCGCCACTCGGCGATCGCGCGCGAGGCCTCGCCGAGCGACGCGCGGCGGTCCAGCGAGAGTGAGACGCACACCGTGTGTCCGTGCTCGACGGCGACGCGGTTGGCGTGCGCCGTGATCGCCATCTCGGCCGGCGCGACCGTCGCGCCGCGCAGCTGCCCGAGGATCTTGCGCGTCTCGGTCTCGATCTTCCCTTCCTCGTCCACGATGTAGGGGACGACGTTGCCCAGGATGTCGAGCGACGCCACCCCCGGGTAGCCCGCGCCCGAGACGGCCTGCATGGTCGCGACGAACACGCCCCGCACCCCGAACGCCTGGTGCAGCGGCGCCAGCGCGAGGCTGAGCACGATCGTCGAGCAGTTGGCGTTCGTCACGATGGCGCCGCGCCAGCCGCGCTGCGCGCGCTGGGCGTCGAGCAGCGCGAGGTGGTCGGGGTTGACCTCGGGGATGACAAGCGGCACGTCGTCGTCCATCCGGTAGCTCTTCGCGTTGCTCAGCACGATGCGCCCGGCGCGCGCGAACGCCGCCTCGGTGTCGCGCGCGACCGAGGAGTCGAGCGCCGAGAAGACCACCGGCGCGGTGACGGACGCCGGGTCGCAGGCGAGGACGGTGCGGCCGCCGGCGTGTGCCGGCATCGTCCCCTCGAGCCACCGCGCCGCGTCGGCGTAGGGGCGGCCGGCGGAGCGCTCGGACGCCGCGAGCTCGACGAGCTCGAACCACGGGTGGCCCTCGAGGTGTCGCACGAACGTCTGCCCGACGGCGCCCGTCGCGCCGAGCACGGCGACCGGGATGCGCGAGCCTCGCAATGCGCTCACGCCGCGAGCAGCGACCGCACGAGCCGCTCGTAGGTGTCCACGCTGGCGCGCAGCTCGCGCACCTCGATGTACTCGTCGGGCGTGTGCGCGACGTGGATCGAGCCGGGCCCGAAGAGGAGCGGCGTGCCCCAGCGGTCGAGCAGCGGGATGTCCGAGGTGTAGGCCACCGGCGCGACCTCGAACCCGGGTACGGTGTGAAAGCGCTGGGCGGGGATCGTCGAGCCCCACTCGATCTCGGCGCGGCCGCGCGCCCAGTCGCTCACCGCTCGCTTCACGTCCTCGACGTCGCCGACGAGCCGGAACATCAGCTCGGCCTCGGCCAGCGCCGGGATGACGTTCGCCTCGGTGCCGCCGCGAATGGTCCCGATGTTGACCGTGGTCGCGCCGAGGTCCGTGTCCGCGGGGAGCGGCAGCTGCTTGATCGTCGGCAGCAGCTCGAGCATCGGCTCGATCGCCGACTTGCCCAGGTGCGCGTACGCCGAGTGCGCCTCGCGGCCATGGGTCCGCACAGTCACGCGCAGCGAGCCCTTGGCCCCGCTCGCCAGCCGACTCTCGGTGGGCTCCCCGTTCACGAGATAGCGGCTCGTCGCCGGGAGGTGGTTCGCCGCGCGCGCGCCGTCGGACCCCTTCTCCTCACCGACGACGAGGAGCAGCTCGACGCGCTTCTCGCCCGCGTCGGCGAGGCGCTGTGCCGCCGCCATCATCGCCGCGGCGATGCCCTTGGCGTCGCACGAGCCGCGGCCGAACAGCCGCTCGCCGTCGAGCCGCGGCGCGATGTAGGGTGGCACCGTGTCGAGGTGAGTGGAGAGCGCGACGCCCCGCCGCCCGCCGCGCGACGCCCAGACGTTGCCGCGCCCCGGCGTTACCTCCTGAACGGTGACGTTCCAGCCGCGGCCGACGAGCCAGCGGGAGACGAAGTCCACGGCGCGCCCTTCGCCGCCGGTCGGGGACTCGATCGAGAGCAGCTCCGCGGCGAGGGCGACGACGTCGGTCATGCCGGCAACTTAGCCGCGCCGCGCGGGCCACGCCAAGCGCGGCGCGGGAGCGGTGCGCCGACGATGCACGTCCTCCCTGCGGCCGACGAGGGAGGGTGGGACGCGTCATGCGCGGCGCGCGCCCTGCCTCGGGATACGACGTCTCAGGCCGGCGGCCGTCGCGTGACGACGCCGCCCTTGCCGTCGCGGCGCGCGCCATCCGCGCGCGGCGGGCGGGCACTCTCGGCGTCCGCGTGCGGCGCGTTCTCGGCGGGCGAGCAATCGATGCGCCTGGCGAACGAGCGCACGGGGGCGGAGGAGCGCGGGCGCTTACCCTCCGGGCGGTCCGAGCCGTCCGGGCCGCGCGTATGCGAAGCTGTCATCGACTGCACCGTTCCCTGGGTTTCCGGGCCGACGACTGCAGCGTCGTCCGCCCTGCCAATAGCACGTTGGCCAGTTCCGGATCGCCGCCGCAAGGGGTGCCGTGAATCGCACCTGGTGGAGCTCGCTCGCTCGTGCACGCAAAACGGCCCCGCGAATCTCGCGGGGCCGCCTCGTTCGTCGGTGTTCGCGCGTCGCTACAGCCTGGTGTCGGTCGAGCGCGTCGTGCCGACGCTGGTCACGCCGGCCGCACCCTGCGCGTGCTCGACGAACAGCTGCTGCACGAGGCGGTTCGCGTCGCGCACGTACTCCTCGTGGTGCCGCTCCCCCGTCTCGCCCAGTCGCTGCAGCTCCGAGATGCCGAGCTGACGGCCGGCCTCGCGGAAGGTGGCAAACGTGTCCTGCGCCTGGCGCGCCGTCACGATGTCGCCGACGAGGCGCAGGAAGTCGCTCTCGCGCGCCGAGTCGGCGAGATCGCGGGCGACGCCGAGCGCCTTGCCGAGGGCTTTCTTGCCGGTGCCCAGCTCGGCACCGATGGACTGCTGGTACTGCTCCAGCATCCGCTGGTGCTCGCGCATCAACGGGATGTAGCGGCTGCACAGGTCGCGGTAGCGCGGGTCCTCGGCCTGGCCCTCGTGGTCCTTGAGGTTCTCGAGGAAGGTCTGGTGCTGCATCACCGCGTTGTTGACCTGACTCTTCAGAAAATCGGTCCCTCGGTCCATATCATCCTCCTTTTGAGAGGGCGACACGGGTTGCACATCGCGGGCCACGGACCGGGGTCGTGCGAGGGGGCTAGACCTCGCCGTTGATCACGCTGCCGCGCAGCTCGAAGAACGAGCCCGGCAGCCGCACCTCCGACTCGCGCGCCACGTCCTCCACGCAGTTGAGTAGCTCGCGCTTGAGACGCGCGCCGGGCGTCCCCGTGGGCAGCGTAGCGAGCGTGCGGAGGAGCAGCGCCGAATCGGCGACGTAGGTCGCGAGGTCGAAGGGGGCGCGGGTTGCTGGTGCAGGCTGCGCCGTCTCGGCGACGGGCCCGGCGCTGCCGCTCGGCCGCCCGTCGCGCAGCTGCCGGGAGTCTACCTGGAGCACCTCGGCGAGCCGGTGGCAGAGCGACGACGTGAGCTCGGACTTCCCGGTCATGACCCGCCAGAGCTGCTGGCGCGAGGTGCCGGCATCACGCGCCAGTCGCTGCTTCGAGAGCCCGCGCTCGATGCGCAGCATCTCGACGCGTTTGCCGAGCGGCGTGAGCTCCGGAAAGCCACCCCCTTCCGGGATCTGTTCGGCTTTTTCCGTTGACATTCGTTACCAAGTCCGCTAGCTTCATGTACCGAAAATGCACCGAATACGCGCGACGTTTGTTGCATAACGTAGGAGCCGAGGTGTCGAAAGTCAAGCAAGTGAAGGGGGTGGGCAACGATCGTCGCACGTCGCGTGTAGGCGGCGTGGAGGCTCCGATCGTGCCCACGCGGGGGGCGCCAGATTCGGTGCTGGCAGTCCCAGCGTCGGGGGCGAGGAAGCCCGTCGAAAAGGCGGCGCCTCGTTCGACGCAGAGGAAGGCGGCGGCGACGAAGCCGGCACCGTCGCCACGTCAGGCTGCGGCGACGAGGGGCAAGCCGGCGGGAGTGCGCGGAGCGCAGCCGAAGGCCGTCAAGAAGGGTCGTTCGGCTCGCACCGTCGTGGTGCCGCGCGCAGCGGCGAAGAAGCGCGGAGGGGCACCGTCGAGGAAGCCGGTTCCGCGCCGGGTAGCCGCGTCGAAATCGAGGTCGGCGCGGGTTTTACCGATGAGTACGCCGAGGGGGGCGGCGACCAAAAAGGGAGCAGGACGCA
>Ga0307411_10000107_pt1 | contig 26103 bp, 16 predicted proteins | sample DK1Ometagenome_2_FD_203712 | JGI IMG/M metagenome (GOLD analysis project Ga0307411, IMG submission 203712) | Maize rhizosphere microbial communities from greenhouse at UC Davis, California, United States - DK15-O-1 | ecosystem: Host-associated > Plants > Roots > Rhizosphere > Soil | place: USA...
GCGCCTGCCGATGAACGACGCCAGGCGCAAGGGCGGCTACGGCGTCTACTACCACTTCGATTACGTCGGCGGGCCGCGCAACTACAAGTGGCTCAACACCAACCAGATCGAGAAGACCTGGCAGCAAATGAACCTCGCGCACGAGCGCGGCGCCGATGCGCTGTGGATCGTCAACGTCGGCGACATCAAGCCGATGGAGTTCCCGATCAGCTTCTTCCTCGACATGGCCTGGGCGCCGCAGCGCATGACGCCGGCGGCGCTGGCGGCCTACCCGAAAGACTGGGCGGCGCGGACCTTCGGGCCGGCCCAGGCCGTGGACATCGCCGAGGCCGTCACGCGCTTCAGCCAGTACGCGGCGCGTCGCAAGCCGGAGCTGGTCGATGCGAGCAGCTTCGTGCTCGGCGCGGCTTCGCCCGACGCGCTGGACGGTGGCGACTTCGGGCGCCGCGTCGCCGAATGGGAGGCGCTGGAAGCCCGCGTCGCGAAGATCAAGGCCGGGCTGCGGCCCGACCAGCTCGATGCCTACTTCCAGCTCGTCGAGCATCCGGTGCTGGCGCTGGCCAACCTCTACCGCCTTTATTACGCGGTGGCCTGGAACCGCAAGCTGGCCGCCGCGGGCGACGTGCGTGCCAACGTGTTTGCCGACCGCGCGGAGGCCGCCTTCCAGCGCGACCAGGCGATCAGCGACCAGTACCACGCCATCAACGGCGGCAAGTGGGCCGGCATGATGCTGCAGACCCACATCGGCTACACCAGCTGGCAGCACCCGCCGCAGAACATCATGCCCAAGGTGCAGCGCGTGGCCGGCAGCGCGGACGCCGCCGAGGTGCAGCGCCAGCTGGCGCACGCCGTTGCGCCCAAGCCGGCATCGTCGGCGATCACCCTGGAGGCGCCCCACTTCAGCCGGGCCGTCAACGGCCGTGGCTTGACGTGGACGGTCATCCCCCATCTCGGCCATGGCCTGGGCGCCGTGACCGCCCTGCCGCAGGGCCGGCCGTCGACGACGCTGGCCGACGGCGTGCGCCTGGAGTACGACGTCGAAACGCCGCACGACGGCGACATGCAGCTCAGCCTGCACATGGTGCCGACGCTGGACACGCGCAACGCCGGGGGCATCCGCCTGGGCGTGGCCATCGACGACCGCCCGGCGCAGGAGCTCAATCTCCATCTCGTGCCGACTGCCGGCGCGGAGAACACGCGCGAGGAGAAGGACTGGGCCCGGGCCGTCAGGGACAACGACTTCGTCCTCAAGGCCCGCTTCGCCGGCCTGAGGGCGGGCCGCCACGTCGTGCGCGTCTGGCGGCTGGACGACAACGCCGTGCTGCACAAGCTCGTGCTGACGCCACTGTCCAACGCCGCCGCGCCCAAGGGTGCGGCCCATGCCGGCCAGTACCGCAACCTGCTGCGCGAGTTGCGCCCCGACATCAGCGAGGCCGACATCGCCGCCAAGCTGGCCAGCTACTGGAAGTCGCTGTTCGAGGGCGGCCCGCAGCAGCGCATCGTCTTCCCCGCGGCCGCGACGCCCGACGGCCCGGCGTTCTATGTGCTGGACGTGGGCAACAACGACGTGCGCAGCGAAGGCATGTCCTACGGGATGATGGTCGCCGTGCAGATGGGCCGCAAGGCCGAGTTCGACGCGCTGTGGAACTGGACCTGGACGCACATGCGCTACCGCGCCGGCCCGCGCCAGAGCTATTTCCGCTGGCAGTGCCAACCCAAGGGTTGCGAAGACTTCGGCAAGGACGCCGTGCCCGCCTCCGACGGCGAGGAGTACATGGCCACCGCGCTGCTGATGGCCGCCTCGCGCTGGGGCAACGGCCAAGGCATCTACGACTACAACGCCCAGGCCCAGGAGATCCTGACGGCCATGCTGCACAAGGAGACGATGAACGGCGGCGTCAAGGACGGCGCGCGCTCGATGTTCTCGCCCGAGCACGGCCAGGTCGTCTTCGTGCCGGTGGGCAATGCGGCCGACTTCAGCGATCCGTCCTACCACCTGCCGGCCTTCTACGAGATCTGGGCCCGCCGTGCCGCCAAGCCCGAGGACCGCAAGCGCTGGAGCGAGATCGCCGACATCAGCCGCGCCTACTTCAACAAGGCCGCGCACCCCAAGACCGGCCTGACGCCCGACTACGCCGAGTTCGACGGCCGCCCCAAGGTGCTTGATGGACACGAGGACTTCCGCTATGACGCCTTCCGCACCGCGGTGAACTGGAGCGTCGACGAAGCCTGGTGGGGCAAGAACCCGGCGGCCGCGGGCCTGAGCCACAAGCTACTGAGCTTCTTCGCGATGCAGAAGCAGCCCTACACCCACCTCTACACGGTGGACGGCAAGCCACTCAACGACGAGCCGTCCAAGGGCCTGATCGCCTGCAATGCCGTCGCGGCCCTGCTGGTCGACAAGGCGCTTGCCAGGCGCTTCGTCGACGACCTCTGGGCGCTGGAGCCGCCCAGCGGCCAGTGGCGCTACTACGACGGGCTGCTGCAGTTCATGGGCATGCTGCATGTGACGGGGCGCTTCAAGGCCTGGTGAGCGGCCACGCGGGCCGGCAGCCCGTGAAAAATCTCAGGCGCGTGAGCGCGGCGCGCAGAGCCGGCATCCCTAACATCCGCATCGCGCACGCCAGTGCGTCAACCAAGGGATGGATGCCATGAAGAACAACACCTGCGGCCGCACCCGGCTCGCGCTGCTGACCCTCGCCCTGGCCGCCGGCCAGTCTTTCGCCCAGACACCGCCAGCGCCGTCAGCGGCCGCGTCGGCGCCAGGCCGGCCCGCGCTGACCCTGCCCGACCCGGGCGAGCCCAAGCCCTTTGACAAGGTCATCACCGCGGAGGCCAAGACGCAGGAGGGCCTGTTCCGCATCCACAGCCTCAAGAACAAGCTCTATTTCGAGATTCCCAAGGCCTTGCTGGAGCAGCCGCTGCTGATGGTGGCCAACGCCACGGCCGTGCCGGCCGGCCAGGAGCATGTGGGCCGCGCGCTCAACCAGGACGTGCTGCGCTTCGTGCTGAAGAACAACCGCGTGATGCTGCAGCTGGTGTCGCACGATGCGGTCAGCGCGCCGGACAACCCGCTCGCGCAAGCCGTGCGCCTGTCGCAGCGCGATGCCATCCTGGCGGTGTTCCCGGTCGAGGCTTTCGGCAAGAACGGTGCGCCGGTCATCGAGGTCACGCGCCTGTTCAATGCCGAGGTGGGCGACTTCAGCGCCCGCAGCTTGGTGCGTGGCAACCTGGACAGCAGCCGCAGCTATGTGGAGCAGACCAAGGCCTTCCCCGGCAGTGTGCGGGTGGATGCCGTGCACACCTACACCGTCATGCCCACGCCCACACCGCCGGTGCCGACGGTGCCGGGCGTGCCGGCGCTGCCGCAGATGCAGCCCGCGCGCAGCGCGTCGCTGAACCTGGCCTACAACATCGTCCAGCTGCCGCGCGAGCCGATGATGCCCCGCCTGCTGGACGACCGCGTGGGCTTCTTCAGCGTGAGCCGCACCGACTTCGGCGGCGGCATGCAGGAGGCTCGTCGCGAGCGCGTCATCACGCGCTGGCGGCTGGAGAAGAAGGAGCCCACCGCTGCCCTGAGCGAGCCGGTCAAGCCCATCGTCTGGTACATCGACAAGGCCACGCCCACCGCGCTGGTGCCTTATGTGAAGAAGGGCATCGAGGCCTGGAACCAGGCCTTCGAGGCGGCCGGCTACAAGAACGCCGTGCAGGCGCGGCCCTATCCCTCGCCCGAGGAGGACCCCGAGTTCGACCCCGAGGACGTGCGCTACAGCGTCATCCGCTGGGTGCCCTCGCCGATCGCCAACGCCTACGGCCCCCACCTGGCCGACCCGCGCAGCGGCGAGATCCTGAACGCCAACATCGTGATGTTCCACAACATCGTCCAGCTGCAGCGCGACTGGTACGTCACGCAGGTCGGCCCGCTGGACCCGCGCGCCCGCAAGCTGCCGCTGCCGGACGACCTGATGGGCGAGCTGGTCGCCTTCGTCGTCACGCACGAGGTCGGGCATTCGCTGGGCTTGCCGCACAACATGAAGGCCAGTTCCCTCTACCCGGTGGACAAGCTGCGCGACCCGCAGTGGCTCAAGACCATGGGCCACGTGCCCTCGATCATGGACTACAGCCGCTTCAACTACGTCGTGCAGCCCGAGGACAAGGTGGACCCCGCGCTGCTCATCCCCAAGATCGGGCCGTACGACGTCTTCGCGCTGCGTTGGGGCTACACGCCCATCCCCAGCGCCCGCACGCCCGAGGAAGAGCGCCAGCAGCTCAACCTGTGGGCGCGTGAGCAGGAGGCCACGCCGTGGCTGCGCTTCAGCGCGCCCAAGGCGGAGGGCGGCGACTTTGGCGAGAACGCCGAGGCCGTCGGCGATGCCGATGCGGTGGCAGCCACGGGGCTGGGCCTGCGCAACCTGCAGCGCGTGATGGCGATGCTGCCCGACGTTGCGCCCCAGGACGGCAAGGACGACCAGATGCTGGAGAACCTGTACCGGGCCACCTGGATGCAGTGGGCGCGCGAGATGGGTCATGTCGTGTCCCTGGTGGGCGGGTACGACGTCAAGAACAAGCACAACGACCAGCCCGGCGCCATCGCCACGCCGGTGTCACGCGACCGCCAGGCGCGGGCGATGAAGTTCCTGGCCGAGCACGTGCTGGCCACGCCGCAATGGATGCTCGACGCGGCCGTCACGCAGCGGCTGCGCGCCTCGGAGCGGCCGATGTGGCTGGGCGTCTACCAACGCGGCCTGCTGCGCCAGCTGCTGGCGCCGGCGCGCACCCAGCGCCTCATGGCCCAGCAGGCCCAGCTCGGCGCCCAGGCCTACCGGCTGGAGGATCTGCTGGCCGACCTGCGCCGCAGCGTGTTCACCGAGCTGGCCGGCGGCGCGGCCATCGCGGCGCCGCGGCGCAGCCTGCAGCGCCACTATGTCGACGCCCTGACCGCCCGGCTCAACGTCGTCAACCTGGTGGGCCAGGACGACGGCGAGGCCGGCGTGCGGGCGGAGCTGCGCGAGCTCAAGGGCGTGATCAGCGCCGGCGCCGCCAACGGCGACCGCACCCGGCGTGCCCACCTGCAGGCGCTGGCGGACACCATCGGCAAGGCCCTGGACCCGCGCTACGCGCCGCCCGCCAACCCGCTGGCCGCGGTGCTGCGCGTCATGGGTCACCAGGCCGACCTGAGCGGGGACACCTCGGCCTGCTGGCCGGCGCATGAGGCCCTACCGGGCCACGTGGCCCACTGAGCTCGCGCTGCGCCCCCGATCCGGTGGGGCGAGGCGCCGCCTGAGCCCTGCCCGGGCACCGACAATCGTCCCGATGACGGGCAGAGAGATCGAGGCAGGGCAGGGGGCGGCGGCGTGGCCATGACGGCACGCCTCACCGGCCGGCGCATCGACCGCGCGCTGCTGGCGTCGCTGGTGGTCCACGCGCTGCTGTTGTCGCTGAGCTTCGGCCAGGGCGACGGCCTGCCGGGGCTGGAGTTCCCGTGGCAGAAGCGCCGCGCGGAAGCCGCCGAACTGCGCGTGGTGCTGGAAACGCCGCCCGTTCTGCCTGTGCCCGCCACGCTGCCCGCGCCGCTGCCCGAGGCGTTGCCCGAAGCGCCCGCGGCCCAGGCCCCGCCGGCCGCGCCAGGGCAGGACGCGCCCGCCGAGGCCCGGCTGCTGGAGCCCGCCGAAGCGCCGCCCCCGCCGCCCGCGCGGGCGCTGATCGCCGTCGAGCGCGCGCGGCCCGACCAGTGGACCGTGGACACCGACCCGACCGTACCGACCGCCGCCATCGCCGCGCTGTCCGCCGCGTCCAGCCCCGCGCTGGAGCCGCTGGCGCGCAGCCGCGAGGCGCTGCGGCCGCGCGAGGACCGCAGCACCGAGCTGGCCCAGCTGGCCGCGCCGCGTGCCGAGGCGGCCATCGCTGCGCTGGGTGCCGCCTCGGCGCCGGCGCTGGAGCCGCTGCGCCGTGCCAGTGCCGGGCTGCGCCTGGAAAAGCTCGCGTACAGCGCCGGCTGGGAGGCCGCGGCGCCGGCGCGCGCGCTGCCCAGCACCGTCGTCGCGACGCTGGCCGCCGGAGCGGCCTCGGCCCCTGCCGTCGAAGCCCTGCGCCGCGCCAGCGACGGCCTGCGGCCGAATGCCGAGGGCAGCCGTGCCAGCGACCTGGCGCAGCTCGACGCCGGCCGCCAGCAGGCCCAGCAAGGCGCGCAGCGGCTGGAGGCGGCGCGGCTGGACGCCTTGCGCCAGGAGGCCGCCCGCTCTGAGGCCGCACGGCAGGAGGCCGCGCGTGCCGAGGCGGCTCGGCTTGAGGCGGCCCGGCTGGAGGCGGCCCGCGCCGAAGCCGCGCGCAACGAGGCGGCGCGCGTTGAAGCCGCCAAGGTCGCCGCGGCCCAGGCCGAGGAGGAGCAGCGCGAAGCGCGCCGGCGCGCGATGGGCCGCCAGCTGGACGAAGAGGCCGCCAAGCGTGACGCCGAGCGCCAGCGTCCCGACTGGACGCCCGCCCGCCGCGGCCGGCTGTTCGGCCGCGCGGACAACAACGCCGCGCTCGTGACCTATGGCGAGGTTTGGGCGCGCAAGATCGAGAAGAACGTGAACCTGGACCCCCTGCGCGAGACCTTGCGCCAGCCGCATGCGGATGCGATGGTCACCGTGGCGGTGCGCAGCAACGGCTCGGTCGAGTCGGTCACCTTCGTGCGCTCCAGCGGCGTGCCGGCCGTCGACGACGCGATCCGCCGCATCGTGCAGAGCCAGGAGAACTACCCGGCCTTTCCGCCCGCACTGCTGCGCGACTACGACGTCGTCGAGATCAGAAGGACCTGGCAGTTCGACATGGCCATCCGCCTGTACTGAGGCTGGGCTCCGTCCTACAACCAGGCCTGCGCGGCAGCCGCATGGTGGCAGCTTCCAGAGCTTCAGGAGAGCACCATGCCCCGCGGTGACAAGTCGTCGTACACCGACAAGCAGAAACGCCAAGCCCAGCACATCGAGGAGGGCTATGAAGCTCGCGGCGTGCCCGAAGACGAGGCCGAGGCCCGTGCCTGGGCGACTGTCAACAAGGAGACCGGCGGCGGCAAGAAGTCCGGCTCCGGCCGCGGCAAGCCCGAGAACCACGAGCCCTCGCGCAAGGGCGGTCGCCTGGGCGGCAAGGCCGCGGCCAGCCGCACGGCGGCCGAGCGCTCGGCCTCGGCCAAGAAGGGCGCCGAGACGCGCAAGCGCAACGCCGCGGCCAAGGCGCGCACGCACCACTGACGCGCCCTTCGGATCACAGCACCAGCGTCGTGAACGGCTCCACACCGAAGTGGAAGTCGAAGTGATCCGGGTGCTGCTCGAACTTGGCCTGCGCCCAGCGAGCCACTTTCAGCATGTGGTCGCGGTTCTGCCCGGCCGCCTGCACCTCCGGCGAGGTGCTGAACCAGAACTTGAACGGCCGGCCGGCGGCGCGGGGCGAGCGCGCGCGCTTGGGTCCAGGGCCGAGGCGGGCGGCGAACATCGCCTCCAGCACCGAGAGTTCCGGGTTGCTGTGCGAGCCGTCGCCGCAGAAGAGGTAGTGGTCGGCCGACACCATGCGCGAGAACTCGTCGGAGAGGTTGTGGTCCGAGCCGTGGTGCTGAAACTTCAGCACCTCCAGATGGATGTGGCCGGCGGGGACCAGGCCGGCGCGCTTCAAGCCGTCCATGATCATGTCCGGGTGGCTGTCGCCGGTGAGCAGCAGCCGTTGCCCCGCCTCCTCGACGAGCAGCACGGTGGACGCCACGTTGGGCACCGAGACCTGCTTGTAGTCCGGCACGCCCTGCCAGTCGAACAGCTGGAAGGCATCGACGGCAAGGCTGGTGGTGCCGTTCTCCAGCTGGCCGGCGTAGAGGTCGCGGATCTTTCGGGCCGTCTGCCGGTTGGTCTCGCTGCGCAGCCAGTTGTTCCAGCCCTCGCGCAGCTTGCGCAGCTCCGCCGCGGTGGGGCACAGCACGGTGACCTTCAGGTCGCCCAGCGTCTCGGCCGCCTGGTCGGGCCGGGCCATCAGCAGCTTGCCTGAATGTTGGGGCGAGGCCGCCAGCGTGTTCAGGGCTATGTCCAGCAGCTCGGGCTTGACGAGGCGGGAGACGGTCAGCGCCTCCTTGATGGACGTGGCGATCTGCGCCTGCGCATGGCCGATGTCCGCCAGGCCGGGGTCGCGGCTGGCCTGCAGCAGCGGCGCGCTGGCCGCCAGCAGTGACTCGATGCGCCCGGCGTTGCTGGTGATGAGGTCGCGGAAGGCGTTGTGCCAGATCGTCTTGATGGCCGGCGGCCGTGGCAGCGCAGGCTCGGCCGAGGGGTCGCCGTGGCGCTGGTGGAAGTCGAACACCTCCCACTGCACCGCCAGGTCCAGCAGGAGCGCCACGCCGCCGATGTGGTCGCTGTCGATGTGCGACACGCAGAGCAGGTCGATGTCCTTGCCGGCTTCCTGCCACGCCGCCAGCGCCGCCGCGATGCCGTCGCGCATGGCGTTGGGCGTGCCGCCGTCGGACAGCAGCCGCGCCTGACCGGCGTCGTCCTCGACCATCAGGCAGTCGCCCTCCCGGGACTGGAAGATGTGGATCTGCATCGCTTGCCTTTCGCTCAACCGCGCCGTTCGGCGCGCTCGTCGAAGACCCGCGCCTCCTCGATGGCGGCGACCGGGTCGATGACACCGAAGCCGGCGTCGTTGCGCCACTCATAGCCGTGCGAGGGCAGCGGCCGTGCGGTGCGCTTGAGGATGCCTTCGCACTGGGCCGCGTTCAGGCTGGGCTTGGCGGCCAGCATCAGCCCGACGACGCCGCAGACATAGGGGCTGGCCATGCTGGTGCCGGTCATGGCGACCCAGGTCTCGCCGCCGCCGAAGCCGTTGGCCGCCACGATGTCGGTGCCGGGCGCGGCGATGTCGGGCTTGCCGCGGCCGTCGCGCGTGGGCCCCTGGCTGCTGCTGCGGTGGACCTTGCCGGCCGTGGCGTCGATGTTGGCCACGCCGATGACGCGATGGGCGCAGGCCAGCGAGCCGATGGAATGCGAGTCGACATTGCTGGCGGCCGTGAAGAAGGACGGGAAGCGGAAGGCGCGCAGCTGGTCCATGCGGCCGATCTCCATCGGGTCGTCGCGCTCGATCCAGGCATGGAACGCGCCGGAGCGGATCTCCTCGCCGTGCAGCCGCACTTTCCACACGCCCGGCGCGACCGGCGCCATCGTGCCGGGGTTGAGGTTGGGCGACAGGTAGATGGCGATGTAGTTGTCGCCGTTGGTCGGGTGGTAGAGCTCGTTGTAGATGGACAGCACGGTGCCGTTGTCCAGGCGGCGGTTCTCGATGTACTCGCGCGGCCCGACCATGAACCAGTCTGGTGAACCGGGCGGCTGCACCGCGACCGAGAGCCGGTCCTGCGGGCCGTACCAGATCTCCATCTCGTTCTCGGAGACGTCGGCGATGCCGTCGCCCACGACGGCCCACTCCAGCTCCACGTCCAGCCCGCGCGACTGCACGCGGCCCATGGTGTGGATGCGGCCCATCACCCAGCCCAGGTCGTCCGGCGTCGCGCCGCCCTCCTGGCCGGCGTTGCCGGCCGCGACGCAGATGGCGCGGCCGGGGGTGTTCAGCGACGCGTCGATCCAGCGGCAGGGGCCGTTGGAGCCGTCGTGCGCGCCACCGTTGGTGCCCAGGCTGATGTTGATGGACACCGGCAAGCCCAGCTCGCGGCCCACGCTGTAGAGGTATTCGATGGCGTCGACGATGCGGGAGGAGTCGCTGAAGTTCATGCGGCGCTGCTCGCGCAGCCCCTGCGGTTCGGGCACCGACACCAGCACGCCGGCGATGCGGGCGCCGGGGCACACGCCACTGGCGCCCGCCGCGATGCTGGCGACGTGGGTGCCGTGCGAGCCGACCGAGCGCTGCGACTGGCGCTCCAGCTCGACCGCTGGCAGGCCGCCGCCGCGCTGCGCCTTGACGGCGTTGGCCAGCCGGCTGGCGCTCAGCTCCGAACCGTAGCCATAGTCCGCGGGCGGCGCGCGGAAGTCGCCGCCCTGGTCCCAGATGGCGACGAAGCGCGTGTCGCCATGGCGGTCCAGGAAGTCCGGGTGCGCGAAGTCGAAGCCGCCAACGTCGACGACGCCGATCAGCACGCCAGCGCCGGTCTGGCGCTTGCCGCCGACCGTGACTGCGCGCGGCGTGGGCTTGAGCCGGGCGCTGCCGCCGGTGGCCACCGGCAGCGTCAGCGACAGCGATTCGGCCGCATGCACGAAGCTGACGCCCGGCATGGCGGCAACGTCGGCCAGCAGCGCGACCGGCACGGTGGCGGAGATGAAGTTGCGCCGCGGCACGACCCGGCGCGAGATGCCGTCGGGCAGGCCGGCCTGTTGCAACAGGTCTTCCAGCCTGGCCGTGACCTGCTCGGCCGGGCTGGCCTCGCCGGGGTCGGCGTTGACGGTCTCGATGAAGACGTTCACATAGGCCTGCGCCGCGGCGCCGGCTGCGGCCATCGTGGGGCGCCGTTCGGGCCGCCGGGTGACGGGCACCTGGTCGCCGTCCAGCGTGCCGCCGGCGAAGCCTTCGCAGGCAGCCAGCTGCGATTCGGCCGTGGCGCTCAGGCTGCCGGCGTCCAGCTTCATCTGGCTGGCCATGCGGCTGGAGAACACCGACGCGGTGGCGTTGACCCGGTCCGTGCGGTTGCCGATGGCGCGCAGCTTGGGATGCAGCCGCCGGTCGTCCTGTATCCCCATCTGAGCCTCCCCATGAGCAGGCTGGGATTGTTCGCCGCCGGCGCGCCGGGGCGGGTCCTCAACGTTGGGGAGGCTTCAGAGGGTGGGAGGGAATCCGGCGTGCCCGGAAGGGGCGACAAGGCGGGAATGTTGGATGTCCTCTCACCCTCTCAGGCGAACTCGCTGCGCAGGGCCGTGTAGAGCCGCTGGAAGCGGGCGTGGCGGGGCTGCAGCGCCGCCGCCAGGGCCGGGTCGGGTTCGGCGACGCGGGCGATGTCGGGCGTGCGGCAGACGTCGTCGATGCTGCCGCCGCAGGCCAGCCACGCCAGGCGCGCCGCGCCGAGGGCGCCGCCGGCTTCGGCACCGACGCCGTTGACGAGGCGGGTGTCCAGCAGCGAGGCCAGCAGGCGCGCCCACCACGCGCTGCGCGCGCCGCCGCCCACCAGCCACAGCGAGTCCGCCGTGCCGCCGCCTGCCTTCAGGGCGTCCCAGCCGTCGAGCAGGCCAAAGCCGACGCCTTCCAGCACGGCATAGCCCAGGGCCGCCGCATCGTGCGCGTGCGTGAGGCCGAAGAACACGCCTTGCGCGTTGGCGTTGTTGTGCGGCGTGCGTTCGCCGCTGAGGTAGGGCAGGAAGATCGGTGCCTGCTGGCGCTGTGTATCGCTTAAGGCGGCGACCTTGTCGATCAGCACCGCCTCGTTCGGCTCGCCCAGCGTCTGCGTGACCCAGCGCAGCGCGCTGGCGGCGCTGAGCATCACGCTCATCTGGTGCCAGGTGTCCGGCAGCGCATGGCAGAAGGCGTGCACGGCCCGCGCCGGGTTGGGGCTGAAGGCCTCGTTGCACAGAAAGATGACGCCCGAGGTGCCGAGCGACAGGAAGCCGTGACCCGGCTTGACGACGCCCATGCCGACGGCGCTGGCGGCGTTGTCGCCACCGCCGCCGGCGATGGGGATGCCGGCCTTGAGTCCCCAGCGCACGGCGAGGTCGTGCCGGAGGCCGGCGCTGGGCGCGCTGCCTTCGACGAGGCGCGGCATGTGGCTTTCGTTCAGCCCGGTCAGCGCCAGCGCCTCGGGCGACCAGCGGCGGCGCGCGACGTCCAGCCACAGCGTGCCGGCGGCGTCGCTCATCTCGCTGACGTGCGAGCCACTCAGTCCCAGGCGCAGCCAGTCCTTGGGCAGCAGCACCTGGGCCACCCTGGCGAACAGCTCGGGCTCGTGCTGGCGCATCCACGCCAGCTTCGGGGCGGTGAAGCCCGGCATCGCGAGGTTGCCGGTGATGGCCGGCAGCTCGGGGCAGGCGGCCATCATCTCGGTGCACTGCGGGCCGCTGCGACCGTCGTTCCACAGGATGGCCGGCCGCAGCACGCGGTCGGCCGCGTCCAGCGCGACCGCACCGTGCATCTGGCCCGACAGGCCGATGCCGCGCACGGCGGCGAGCGCCGTGCCGTGGTCCTGCTTGAGCTTGGCCATGCCGGCGTCGAGCGCGGCCCACCAGTCGGCCGGGTTCTGCTCGCTCCACAGCGGCTGAGGCCGCTGCACGGTGAGCGCGACGCCGGTGGTGGCGACGATGGTGTGCTCGTCGTCGAGCAGCAGCAGCTTCAGTTCGGAGGTGCCGAGGTCGATGCCCAGGAACATGGTGGCGTTGATGTATTGCGTTGTTGGGCCGAGCGCCGGGCCGCTTCCAAGCCGGCCCGGCTTGGCGATGCTTGCGGCTCAACGACGCAAGCATCGCCATCCCCTCGGGAGATCGACCAGACTCGCCCGCGTTCAGCGCGGCGAGCTGGGCGAGGGGTCAAACAAATGCGTTGACGATGTTCTCCAGGCGTTCCTGGCGGCCCGAGCGCGCGATGGGCGAGATGCCTTGCGCGTGCACGATGCTGGCCAGGTCGTCCAGGCTGGCGCCACCGTGGATCTTCTTGCCGAGGTCGCCGTCCCAGCCGGCGTAGCGATCACCGACAGCCTTCTCCAGCTGGCCGCTCTCGTACAGCGCCGCGGCGCTGAGGAAGGCGCGGGCCATGGTGTCCATGCCGCCGATGTGGCCCTCGAGCTGGTCGGTCGGGTCGATGGACTGGCGGCGCACCTTGGCGTCGAAGTTGGTGCCGCCGGTCGTGAAGCCGCCGGCACGGATGATCTCCAGCATGGCGGGCACGAGCGCGGCGTGGTTGTTGGGGAACTGGTCGGTGTCCCAGCCCAGCTGCTCGTCGCCGCGGTTGGCGTCGATGGAGCCGAAGATGCCTAAAGCGCAGGCGGTGGCCACTTCATGCTCGAAGCTGTGGCCGGCCAGCGTGGCGTGGTTGACCTCGAGGTTGACCTTGACCTCGTTCTCCAGGCCGTAGGTCTTCAGGAAGCCGTAGACCGTGGCGCTGTCGTAGTCGTACTGGTGCTTGGTGGGTTCCTGCGGCTTGGGCTCGATGAGGATGCTGCCCTTGAAGCCGATCTTGTGCTTGTGCTCGACGACGGCGGACAGGAAGCGGCCGTACTGCGCCAGCTCGCGCTTGAGGTCGGTGTTCAGCAGCGTCTCGTAGCCCTCACGGCCGCCCCACAGCACGTAGTTCTGGCCGCCCAGGCGGTTCGTCCACTCCAGCACATGCTTCACCTGCGCTGCGGCATAGGCGAAGACTTCGGGGTCGGGGTTGGTGGCCGCGCCGCTCATGAAGCGCGGGTTGGAGAACAGGTTGGCCGTGCCCCACAGCAGGCCGATCTTCTGGTCCTGCATCTTCTTGGCGGCCGCTTCGAGCAGGGCGTCGAGGATGCGGTTGGACTCGGCCAGCGTTGCGCCTTCGGGCGCCACGTCGCGATCATGGAAGCACCACCAGGGCAGGCCCAGCTTGCCGAAGAAGTCGAAGGCGGCGTCGAGCTTCAGCTGCGCCGCCTTGACGGCATCCGCCTCGCTGAACCAGTTGCGCTGGTGGGCGGTGGCGCCCAGGCCGAAGACGTCCTCGCCTTTCCAGCAGAAGTTGTGCCAGTAGCAGACGGCCGGGCGCAGATGCTCGGCCAGCGTCTTGCCGAGCACGACGCGCTTGGCGTCGTACCAGCGGTAGGCCAGCGGGTTGGTGGATTGCGGGCCCTCGTACTGGACGACGGGAAGGTCGGAATAGGCGGTGCTCATGGCGGGGTCCTTACTGCGGGAAAGTTGCGGTGATAGATAAGGTTAGGCGGCCGTCGGATCGATACCAGCTTTGCGGCGGCGCTCGGCGAGTTCGTCGGACATCTTCAAGGTGGTTTCCTTGTCGAGCTTGTTGGCCAGCAGGCTCAGGGTGCAACCCGCAAACAACAGGCCGACGACGATGCTGGACATGACGCGGTAGCCCTCGATGGCGTTGGGTGCCGTGGGCATCTGCGTGTCGTAGCCGAAGAAGCCGGCCAGCATCCACAGGAAGCTCGCCGAGCCCAGCGCGAGGCCGGCCTTCAGCGAGAAACCGATGGTGGCGAACACCATGCCGGTGAAGCGTCGGCCGGTCTGCCATTCGGAGTAGTCGGCGGCGTCGGCGTACATGGACCACATCACGGCCACGCTCGGCGCATAGACGACGGCGCTGAGGATGTGCAGGCTCAGCATGCCGGTGACGGCGGTCGGCGGCAGCAGGTACATCGCGAAGGCCGTGAGCGTGGACAGGCCGAAGCTCGCAATGCCCACCGCCCGGCGGCCATAGCGCGCCGACAGGCCCACGGACAAGGCGATGACGATCATGGTTGTCGCCGTGCCGGACATGTTGATGATGCTGTTGAACACGTCGGCCACGTTGGAGCTGGCGAGGTTGTCGCGCGTGCCGTGCACGATGTAGCCCAGCCAGTCGGCCAGGCTGCCGGTGCCGGCAGCGTCGGGCGTCGTCAGGCCGACCGTCTCGAGGAAGTCGAACATCGCCGCCTTGTCGGCGTAGTGGTGGTAGTAGTTGAAGTGGGCGCCGCCGCGCAGGGCCAGCATGCCGAAATGGAAGACGGTGTAGGCGATGAGGGCGATCCACGGGCCGTTCTTCAGCAGGTCCAGGAAGTCCTGCTTGGGCGAGCTGTGGGTCTCGACGAGGGGCTTGATGCGTTCCTTCGTCGTGAAGAAGGTGACGAGGAAGAGGATCAGGCAGGCCACCGCCCAGATCGTCATCGTCATCTGCCAGCCGTAGGCGCGGTCATGCCCCTGCGCGAACTTGGCCACCAGCGGCAGCGTCAGGCCGCCGACCAGGAACTGCGCGGCGTTGACGGACACGAAGCGGTAGGAATTCAGCTTGGTGCGCTCGTTCAGGTCCGCCGTCATCACGCCACTCATCGCCGAGTACGGCATGTTGTTCATCGAGTACAGCGTCATGAGCAGCGTGTTGGTGATGCCGGCATAGGCCACCACCATGCCCACGCTCCAGCCCCAGCTCGGGTCCGGTGTGGTGTAGGCCAGGATCATGACGACGCACCAGGGCACCGACGTCCACAGCACCCAGGGGCGGAACTTGCCCCATCGGGTGTTGGTGCGGTCGGCCAGCACGCCCATGATGGGATCGAACACGGCGTCCCACAGGCGCGGCCAAAGCAGGATCGCAGCCGCCGTGCTGGCGCTGAGGCCGACGACGTCCGTGTAGAAGTTCAGCTGGAACAGGATCATGGACATGAAGACCAGGTTCGCAGCGGCGTCGCCGCAGCTGTACCCGGCCTTCTCCATGAACGAGAGTCTCTGGCTCATACGTCTCCTCTTGTCGTTTTGTCGCCTGCCCGGTGAGCCGGGTCAGACCTTCGCTTCATAGCTCAGAAAGTCGAAGTAGGCCGACTTGCCGGTGCCGGCCATATCCTGACAGGCGATGCCGATGAAGTTGCCGGTGAAGCCGAAGTGGTTGGCGAAGCCGTTGATGAAGCGCGTTGCGAACTCGTCGCTGAGCATGGCGGTGTCCAGCGCCGGGCCGATGGGCTGCCAGTCCTGGCCGTCCTGCTTCAGGTGGAACTGGTAGGTGTCGTGGCTGAACTCGACGGCCAGGTCCACCGGCCCCGGCGCGACCGGCAGCGGGGCGCTGACGGCACTGAGCGCGGCATCGCGGTTCACGTGCAGGCGGACGACGCGCTCGTTGCTGTCGATGTCGCGCGTGACATGCAGGTAGGCGTGGTTGCGCGTGTTGTAGTACGCGACGAGGCCCGCCATCTGGTGGAAGTTTTCCGGCTCGAAGTCCACGCGCGTCTCGACGCGGCAATTGAAGTGCTGCTGGCGGCGCGCGACCAGGCTCTGGTCGAACAGGCTCATCAGCGACTCACGGCCCTTCAGGCGCAGGTGGCCGGGGCGCTCAGTCAGCGAGGCCCAGCTGTCGTCGAACGGCTTGCGCAGCGAGTTCAGGTGGCCGTTGAAGGTGGCCGAATCGAAATCGTCGCGCACCGGCTCGGCCGGGAAGGGGTGGGGTGGCAGGTCGGGCAGGGCGATCTGCATGCTGGGTTGCTGGCTCGGTCGACCGTTGACGCCGACCAACTCGGGCCAGTCGTCGTCGCGCCAGATGAGGCGCTGCAGCGCCGTCTCGCGGCCCAGCGGGCAGTGCAGGCCGGCATAGCCGGACTCCGGTGAGTTGTTCTCGGCGTTGGGGCCGGTCCATTCCAGCGGCCGGCCGCAGAGATGAGCCAGGAACCACTCGCCGCTGGCTGTCTCGACCAGGCTGGCGTGGCCCGCGCGCTGCAGGCCGTCGGTGGGCTTCTGCCAGGCCGTCAGCAGCGGGTTGCCGGGCAGCGTCTCGTACGGGCCGTCGATGCTGCGCGAGCGCGCCAGCGTGACGGCATGCTCGTAGAAGGTGCCGCCCTCGGCGGTCAGCAGGTAGTACCAGCCGTTGCGGCGGTACAGGTGCGGGCCTTCGACGACGCCCAGCTCGGTGCCGGCATAGATGTTCTTCACCGGGCCCACCAGGCGCTTGGCGTCGCGGTCGTACGCCTGCAGCAGGATGCCGTTGAAGTGGTTCTTGCCCGGCACATGCGTCCACTGCTGGTTGAGCAGCCAGCTGCGGCCATCGTCGTCATGGAACAGACTGGGGTCGAAGCCCGAGCTGTTCAGATAGATCGGCTCGCTCCAGGGGCCGTCGATGCTGGGCGCCGTGACGAGGTAGTTGTGCGTGTCCTTGTGCGCGCCGATGGTGCTGCGCACGTCGGTGTAGATCAGCCAGAACTGGCCATGCGCATAGCTCAGGCAGGGCGCCCAGACGCCCGCGGAGTCGGGGTGGCCGGTCAGGTCGAGCTGGCTGGTGCGCGTGACGGCATAGCTGTGGTGCCGCCAGTTCACCAGGTCGCGCGAATGGTGGATGCGCACGCCTGGCCACCACTCGAAGGTGGAGGTGGCGATGTAGTAGTCGTCGCCGCCTTCGCCAGGGACGCGGCAGATGGAGGGATCGGCATGAAAGCCCGGCAGGATGGGATTGGTGATCATCGTCAGGAGCTAGCGTTCGGGCGCCGCGTTGAGGTGCTTGTCGGAAAGAAGGGAGGACGGTGCGGCAGGTTGCTGGCCGTGAGGCCGTCCGGCGAAGGCGAGCAGGGCGCCGATCAGGCACAGGCCGCCGGCGGCGGTCAGGGCCTGGGCGGCACCGGAGAACTTGGCCGCGGCGACGCAGGCGTCCCAGTTCGCGGCGATGAGCCAGACCAGCGCGGTGCCCAGCACGCCGAGCAGGCCACCGGCCGTCAGCAGCGGGCGGTGGGCGCGCGACAGGTCCAGGCCGGCGTCGACGTCGACGCGCTCGAAGCGGCCGCGGAACCACAGCAGGAAGATGCCCAGGCTGGTCAGGTGCATGACGCCGGCGTAGACGAAGGCCCATTGCTGGGTGCCGGTCCACTGCACGGTCAGGGCAGTCAGCAGCGCGATGAACATGCCGCCGATGCCACCGGCCGTGGCGCCCAGGCCGACGACGGCGCCGGAGACCTTGGTCGGGAACAGGTCGGTCGCGGAGGTCAGCAGGTTGGCCGACCAGGCTTGGTGGCAGGCGGTGGCCAGCGTGATCAGCGCGACGCAGACGGCGAAGCTGTCGCTCCAGTAGGCCAGCAGGCTGGCCGGCATGCAGGCCGCGAACAGGCCCATCGTCGTCAGCCGCGCGCGGCCCACCGGCCAGCCGCGCTGGGTGAGGTGCCCTGACAGCCAGCCGCCGAAGATGGAACCGACGCTGGAGCCCAGGTAGATGAGGGCCACGAGGCCGGCGCTCTTCAGCGGGTTCTGGCCGCGCTCGCGCTCCAGGTACGACGGCAGCCAGAACAGGAAGAACCACCACACCGGGTCGGTTAGCAGTTTGGCGCACAGGAACGGCCAGATCTCGCGATAGCGCAGCAGTGCGGTCCAGGGCAGGCTCAGCGCCTGCTCGCCGGGCGCCTGGCCGGCGCGGATGTGAGTCAGCTCGGCGGCGGACAACTGGGGGTGCTGCTCCGGCGCATGAAAGCCGCGCTGCCAGAACACCAGCCACAGCAGGCCGGCCGCGCCGATGGCCACGAACGCGGCCTGCCAGCCGAACGTGAGGGCCAGCCACACCGTCACGGGCGACGCGATGATGCCCAGCGCCGTGCCGGCGTTGAACAGGCCGGTCGCGAGCGCGCGCTCCTGCTGCGGGAACCACATCGCCACGGCCTTGATGGCGGCCGGAAAGTGCGCGGCTTCGGCCATGCCGAGCAGAAAGCGCACGAAGACGAGACCCAGCACCGTCGCGACCAGGCCGTGTGCGGCCGACGCCAGCGACCACAGCACCAGCGCCACTCCCAGGCTGCGCTTGACGCCGAAGCGGTCGATGGCCGTGCCGATCAGCGGCGGGAAGGCGGCATAGGCGGCCGTGAAGGCGAAGGTGATCCAGCCGTAGTCGGCGTCGGTCAGCGCCAAGCCGCCGGCCTCGAAGGGCTGCTGCAGGCTGGTCTTGAGCACCGACAGCGCATTGCGGTCGATGTAGTTGATCGTCGTGGCCGCAAACAGCAACGCGCAGATCCACCAGCGCTGGCGGCCGACGGCCGCGGCGGTTCCCTGCGCCATCACGCGGCCCATCCGCGGGTGTTGGCGGCTTTGGTAGCGCTAGCGATAGAGGCCCGGGTAAACCCCTGTCGCGGCAGCGACGAGGCGGGGGTTCCGAGCGCGTTGTTGTCCAAGACGTTGTCTCCGTAACGTGCGGCATTCGTGCATGCCGTCGAGGGGCTGTTCTCGGACGCAAATGTAGCGCTACCATTTGGATTCGCGCAAGCCTGTGTTTTGCGCATTGCGAACGCTGGAGGAGACGAATGAGGATGACGAGCAAATGGCTCTGGACGCTGCTGCTGGCATTGCTGCCTGGCTGGGCCATGGCCGAGGACGGCTACGACCTGTGGCTGCGCTACCGGCCGCTGCACGGCCAGGCGCTGCTGCAGTTGCAGACGGGCGCGCGCACCGTCGTGCAGGGCGCGCCGTCCTCGCCGACGTTGCAGGCGGCGGTCGCGGAGCTGCAGCGCGGCATTGCGGGCATGGCCGGGCGCAAACCGACGCTGTCGACCCGCATCACGCCCGGTGCCCTGGTGCTGGCGACGCCGGCCAGCGCTCCGCCCGGCCTGAGCCTGCCGTGGGCCGAGCTGGGCAGTGAGGGTTTCCTGCTGCGGCGAACGAGGCTGCAGGGCGCCGAGGTGACGCTGATCGCGGCCAACAGCGACATCGGCCTGCTCTACGGCAGCTTCGCCTGGCTGCGCGCGGCGCAGACCGGTATCGACCTCGCCAAGCTGGACTGGCGCTCGGCACCCAAGGTCGGCCTGCGCCTGCTGAACCATTGGGACAACCTGGACCGCAGCGTCGAGCGCGGCTATGCCGGCGCGTCGATCTGGGACTGGTGGAAGCTGCCCGACCTGCTGGACGCGCGCTATGTCGACTACGCACGCGCCAACGCGTCGCTGGGCATCAACGGCACGGTGCTGAACAATGTCAACAGCAAGGCGGAGTCGCTGACCGCGCCCTTCCTCGCCAAGGCGGCGGCGCTGGCCGGCGTCCTCCGGCCGTACGGCATCAAGGTCTACCTGTCGGCGCGCTTCTCGGCGCCGGTCGAACTGGGCGGCCTGAAGACGGCCGACCCGCTGGACCCGGCCGTGCGCGCCTGGTGGCAGGGCAAGGCGGCGGAGATCTACCGGCTCATCCCCGATTTCGGCGGCTTTCTCGTCAAGGCCAACTCCGAGGGCCAGCCGGGGCCGCAGGACTACGGCCGCAACCATGCCGATGGCGCCAACATGCTGGCCGAGGCGCTGCGCCCCCACGGCGGCGTGGTGATGTGGCGGGCCTTCGTCTACGCGCCGGAGGCCAAGGACCGCGCCGCCCAGGCCTATGCCGAGTTCCAGCCGCTGGACGGCAAGTTCGCGGCCAACGTCATCGTGCAGGTGAAGAACGGTCCCATCGACTTCCAGCCGCGCGAGCCTTTCCATCCGCTGTTCGGCGCGATGCCCAAGACGCCGCTGGCGCTGGAACTGCAGGTCACGAAGGAGTACCTCGGCTTCGCCACCCATCTGGTCTACCTCGGCCCGCTGTTCGAGGAGGTGCTGCAGGCCGACACGGGGCATGGCGGCACGGTGGCCCGCGTCGTCGACGGCCGCCTGCACGGCCATCGGCTCACGGCCATCGCTGGCGTGGCCAATATCGGCACCGACCGCAACTGGAGCGGCTCGCAGTTCGACCAGGCCAACTGGTACGCGTTCGGCCGCATGGCCTGGGACCCCGACCTGCCGGCCCGGACCGTCGCGCGCGACTGGGTCGCCCAGACCTTCACGGCGCAGCCCGCCGCGCGCGACGCGGTCGTCGAGATCATGGCGGCCTCGCGCGAGGCGGTCGTCGAGTACATGACCCCGCTGGGCCTGCACCACCTGATGGGCACGGGGCACCACTTCGGCCCCGCGCCCTGGGTCGACAACCTGGAGCGCGCGGACTGGAACCCGGTCTACTTCCACCGCGCCGGCCGCGACGGCATCGGCTTCGACCGCACGCCCGCGGGCAGCAACGCCGCGGCCCAGTACGCGCCCGCGGTGGCGCGCCGCTTCCGGGACCCGCGCACGACACCGCCCGAGCTGCTGCTGTGGTTCCACCACCTGCCCTGGGACTTCGCACTGCCGTCAGGCCGCAGCCTGTGGGCCGAGCTCGTTGCGCGCTACGACCGCGGTGTCGCGACGGTGGGTGACATGCGGCGCCGCTGGGCCGCGCTGCGGCCGCACATCGACGCGGCCCGGCATGCCGAGGTGTCGGCCTATCTGGCGGTGCAGGAGCGCGAGGCGCGCTGGTGGCGCGATGCTTGCGTTGCCTATTTCCAGTCGGTCTCGGGCCTGCCGTTGCCGGCGGGCGTGCGCCCGCCCGAATACCGGCTGGAGCACTACAAAGCCTTGCACTTCCCCTTCGCCCCGGGCCGGGGTGGCTGAGCTTCATGAGGGCGCAACCATGGCATTGATACAGAATTGCGGCCTCAACCGCGCGCTGACCGCGCGGTTGCCAAGAACAATGAACACTCGAGGTGCAGATTGAAGCCAAACGTGCGCCAGGGGCGTAGCACCAAGGTCGCCACCATTGCCGATGTGGCCAGCCTCGCCGGGGTGTCGCCGATGACGGTGTCACGCGTCGTCAATGGGGAGCTGAATGTCAGGCCCGGCACGCGCGAAAAGGTGCAGGCCGCCATCGCGCAGCTGAACTACCTGCCCAACCAGGCCGCGCGACGGCTGGCCGGCTCGGAGCCCATCCGCATCGGCATGCTCTACATCGACCCGACGGCCGGCTACCTCAACGAGTTCCTCATCGGCCTGCTCAACAAGAGCAGCTTGAGCCATGTGCAGCTCATCGTGCAGCGCTGCGATGCCGAGCGCGACGGCGAGGAGAAGCCGGTGGCCGAGATGATCGCCAACGGCATCGACGGCCTCATCCTGCCGCCGCCGTTCTGCGACTCGCAGATCCTGCTCAAGCTCGTGGCCGAGACCGACACGCCCGCCGTCGCGGTGTCCAGCGGCAGTCCGCCTGAAAGCGTCTGCGCGGTCGGCATCGACGACTACCAGGCCGCCTACGAGATGACGCGCCACCTGCTGAACCTCGGCCACCACCGCCTGGGCTTCATCATCGGCGACCCCTACCAGAGCAGCAGCTCGCGGCGCCTGGCCGGCTTTCACGCCGCCATGACCGATGCGGGCCTGAACATCGCCGAGGAGGAGGTGGTTGCCCAGGGCATGTTCACCTACCGCTCGGGCCTGGACGCGGCCGAGCAGCTGCTGTCGCAGGAGCAGCGCCCGACGGCCATCTTCGCCAGCAACGACGACATGGCCGCGGCCACTGTGGCTATCGCCCACCGCCTGGGCCTGGACGTGCCCAGCGACCTGACCGTCGTTGGCTTCGACGATGCGCCGCTGGCGACGACCATCTGGCCGGAGCTCACCACCGTGCGCCAGCCCATCATGGAGATGGCCGGTGCCGCGGTCGACCTGCTGGTGCGCCACATCCGCGCGCGCCGTGCCGGCGAGCCCTTGCCCTGCGAGCACGAGCTGCGGGATTTCAAGCTGGTGCGCCGCCAGTCCGACGCGGCGCCGCGGCTGAGGCCCAAGCCCCTCGGCCAGACGCGCCGCTGAACGCAGGCCCACCTGGTCGGTCTTGCAGACCGCGCGGCCGACGCGGCGGCCGCCCTAAAGGGGACGGCGAAGGACATCACACCCTGGATGACGACATGGAACAACTGACTGGACTGCGCTTCAAGCGCCTGCTGTTGACCGGCGCCGCCGGCACCCTGGGCCGCATGCTGCGCCCGCGCATGAAGCGCTACTGCGAGACGCTGCGCGTCTCCGACCTGGCCGCGATGGACCCGGCCGGCGAGGGCGAGGAGGTCGTCGTCGCGCCGCTGGAGGACGAGGCCGCGATGTATGCGCTGCTGGATGGCGTGGACGCGGTGCTGCACTTCGGTGGCGTGTCCGTCGAGAAGCCCTTCAGCACGGTGCTGCCGGCCAACATCGTCGGCGCCTATAACCTCTATGAAGCCGCGCGCCGGCGGGGCACGAAGCGCATCGTGTTCGCCAGCTCCAACCACGTGACCGGTTTCTATGGCCAGGGCGAGACGATCAGGGCCAATGTCGTGCCGCGGCCCGACACCTACTACGGCCTGTCCAAGGCCTTCGGCGAGAACCTCGCGCAGTTCTACTTCGACCGCCACGGCCTCGAGACGGTGTCGCTGCGCATCGGCTCCTGCCTGCCCGAGCCGGTGGACCGCCGCCAGCTGTCCAGCTGGATCAGCCACGACGACATGGAGCGCTTGCTCGTCGCCGCGCTGACCGCGCCGGTCGTGGGCCACAGCATCGTCTACGGCGCCAGCGACAACCGAACCACCTGGTGGAACAACTCGGAAGGCAACCACGTCGGCTACCGCCCGCAAGACAGCTCCGAGCCGTGGCGCGCGCAGGTTGAGGCCCGCCAGCCCCACGTCGACCCGACCCGTCCCGAGGCGCGCTACCAGGGCGGCGGCTTCGTCGTGCTGGGCCCGTTCGCCTTCGCCGGGCAGCCCGGCCGGCCCGGCGAGGAGGGCGCATGAGCGGCATCGAACGCGGCCCGCGCATGCCGTTCCAGCCGGCCTCGCGCCTGCCCGACGCGGCCTTCGAGATCCTCGCGCCCGAGGGCCGTGAGCTGCGCCTATTCTCGGCCTGCGTCGAGCAACTGGCCAGCGGCCTGCAGTGGGCCGAAGGGCCGGTGTGGTTCGGCGATGGCCGCTACCTGCTGTTCTCCGACATCCCCAACGACCGCATCCTGCGCTGGGACGATTGCAGCGGCGCGGTCAGCGTGTTTCGCCAGCCCAGCGGCAACGCGAATGGCCATGCGCGTGACCTGCAAGGCCGCCTCGTCAGCTGCGAGCACCTGGGCCGGCGCATCACGCGCACGGAGCTCGATGGCCGCATCACCGTGCTGGCCGACCGCTTCGACGGCAAGCCGCTCAACTCGCCCAACGACATCACCTGCGCGGCGGACGGCGGCCTGTGGTTCACCGACCCGGAGTTCGGCATCTCGGGCGACTGGGAAGGTGCGCCCGCCAGGCCGGAACAGCCGCATGGCGTCTACCGCATCGACCCGCAGACCGGCGAGTTGCAGCGCGTCATCGACGACCTCGCCGGCCCCAACGGCCTGGCCTTCAGCCCCGATGGCCAGCGGCTCTACGTCGTCGAGAGCCGCGCGCAGCCGAACCGGTTGATCTGGTCCTATGCAGTCGACGGCGCCCGGCTGAGCCACAAACGGCTGCTGATCGACGCGCAATGCGCGGGCGCCTTCGACGGCATCGCCATTGACACCGCGGGCCGCCTCTGGTGCGGCTTCGGCAGCAACGGCCAGGCCGGAGCCGATGCGGCACAGCTCGACGGCGTGCGCGTCTACGCGCCCGACGGCAAGCCGCTGGCGCACATCCACCTGCCCGAGCGCTGCGCCAACCTCTGCTTCGGCGGCGCCAAGGGTAACCGGCTCTTCATGGCCAGCAGCCATTCGCTGTATGCGCTGTACGTGAACGCACGCGGGCTGGTGCGCTGATGGGCGCCAGCGTGGGCGTGAGCGACTACGGCCGCCTGCCCGATGGCTGCCAGGTGCGCGAGTACCGCCTCGACAACGGCCACGGCCTGGTGCTGACGGCGCTCGACTGGGGCGGCATCGTCACCGGCCTGTGGGTGCCCGACACAACCGGCCGCAGCGACAACGTCGTGCTCGGCCTGGCCAGCCTGGACGCCTATCTGAGCGGTGCCGGCAGCTACCTCGGCGTCATCGCCGGGCGCTATGCCAACCGCATCGCCGGCGCCAGCTTCGAGCTCGACGGCGTGCGCCACCAACTGCCTGCCAACAACGGCGCGCACTGCCTGCACGGCGGCCCGGGCGGCTTGCACAGCCAGCTCTGGCAGGCCGCGCCGCAGCCGCCGTCCACCGACGGCAGCGTCAGCCTCGTGCTGCAGCTCACGAGCCCCGATGGCGACCAGGGCTTCCCCGGCACGCTGCAGATGAAGGTGCGCTACACGCTGGGCCCCGACATGAGCTGGCGCATCGACTACGAGGCGAGCTGCGACCGACCGACCCTCGTCAATCCGACGTCGCATGCCTACTTCAACCTGGCCGGCGCGGAGTCCGGCCCGGCGCTCGACCAGCAGCTCACACTGCACGCCAGCCGCTACACCGAGGCCGATGCGACCGGCATCCCGCTGGCGCACCGCAGCGTCGAAGGCACGCCCTTCGATTTCCGCGACGCGCGCGCCATCGGCATGGGCGTGGGCTATGACCACAACTGGCTGCTCGACCACCCGCTGGACGGCGGCCTGCACGCGGCGGCCCGCCTGCACGACCCGGCATCGGGCCGCAGCATGGACGTGCTGACGACCGAGCCGGCGATCCAGTTCTACGCCGGTACCTGGATGGACGGCTCGCTCACCAGCCCCGGCGGGCGGCCGTACACGCGCGGTGCCGGCGTCTGCCTGGAAACGCAGCACAGCCCCGACTCGCCCAACCGCCCCATCGGGGCGGATTGGCCGAGCACGGTGCTGCGGCCGGGCGAGGTGTTTCGGTCGGCGACGCTGCATCGGTTTGGCAGCTTGCCGGTGGGGTGAAGGGGCGGCTGGCAGCTTTACTGCTGCGGCCGCCATTCGCGACGCCGATAAAAAAGCGGCGGTCCGTTCGCACGGCCCGCCGCAAGAGACAGGACGCCACCAGCCGGGGGCGTCCGACCAGAGACTCAGGTCTGCAAGCGCCCTCCGCACAGGTGCTTGAGTAGCGCGCCGACGCCATAGATCCACGGCGGACTCGGGTCGCTGCGATATACGGCGTTGCGGCGATCCGCGCGCCCGACACGGCCGAGCAGCACCGCTGGGTCGGCATTGACTGGCAGGCTGGATGGTTCGCTGTGGAGGTCGGACGTCATGCGCGATGCAACGGGAGTGCACTGATTGTGAGCGTTACCGCGGGATTGCGCTACCCCTTTAACGAAAGGCTCGTCGCCGCGGGCGGAGTCTCTCCAATTTACCAATGGAGACCCGGAGTTCCTCCCGCATTGAGCCCGCTACCATCGGTCGGCGGGGTGGCTCTCCGAATCCGACGAATCAAGTGGTAGTGGCTGTATGGACGAACAGTAATGCTGTATAAAGTCACAGCAATTGCCAGGAGCCGTCATGCCCAACCCATACCGCCAGAACTACACCCCGACCCGTCCGCTGCCGCGCTGGCTGAAGCGAATCATCAATTGGCTGTAGTTGGGCCGCGGCCGGCACGCGAAGCACTGGCTGTGGAGATCGCGTCGTCGCTAGAGACAAGCTGTCAGACGGGCACACGCGTTGCGCGGCCCCGCCGCCGCCCCGTGCTACCAGTGCGCCGCCGCCAGCGGGCGGCGGCTTTGACTCAAGCGGCTTGAGCCAGCTCGCTGTTGGCCGCCATGCCGGTGCCGGCAGGCGTGGCGACACCGGTGATGAGGTGCGGTGCCGTCGCGAACTCTTGCCGCAGCCGTTGCAGCAAATCCTCGCGGTCCGGCATGGGTGCACCG
>Ga0307411_10000108_pt1 | contig 25840 bp, 24 predicted proteins | sample DK1Ometagenome_2_FD_203712 | JGI IMG/M metagenome (GOLD analysis project Ga0307411, IMG submission 203712) | Maize rhizosphere microbial communities from greenhouse at UC Davis, California, United States - DK15-O-1 | ecosystem: Host-associated > Plants > Roots > Rhizosphere > Soil | place: USA...
CGGCCATCGGGGTGCAGCGCATCTGCGGCAGCGGCTTCGAGATCATTCGCCAGGCGGCCGACCAGATCACGCTGGGCTACGCCAGCCTGGCGCTGGTGGCCGGCGCCGAGTCGATGTCACGCAACCCAATCTGCGCCTACACCCACCGCAGCGGCTTCAAGCTCGGCGCGCCGGTCGACTTCAAGGACTTTCTGTGGGAGGCGCTCGACGACCCTGCGGCCAAGGTCTCGATGATCCAGACAGCCGAGAACCTGGCGAAGCAATACGGCATCACCCGCGCCGAGGTGGACACCTACGCTGCCGCGTCCTTCGAGCGTGCACTGCGGGCCCAGGCCGACGGCTTCCTCGCGGGCGAGATCGCGCCGGTGACGAGCGAGCGCTTCGAGCTGGATGGCTACGAGCCGCGCGGCATCAAGCTGCCGCGCAAGGTGGCCGCTGCCGATCGCGATACCCATCCGCGTGCATCGTCATTCGAGGCGCTGTCCGCGCTGCGCACGGTCTACGACGGCGGCGTGCAGACGGCCGGCAACTCCGCCGCCTTGGTCGACGGCGCGGCGGCTGTCGTCGTGGCCTCGGGCGCGCAGGTGCGTGACCGCGGCCTGCAACCGTTAGCCCGCCTGCGCGGCGCAGCGGCAGCCGGCGTGCCACCCGAGATCATGGGCATCGGCCCCGCGCCGGCCATCCGCGCGCTGCTGAAGCGCTGCGAGCTGAAGCTGTCGGACATCGACCTCATCGAGATCAACGAGGCCCAGGGCGCCCAGACCCTGGCCTGCGTGAAGGAACTCGGCCTGGACCTGACCAGGCTCAACGTCAACGGCGGCTCCATCGCCCTCGGTCACCCGCTCGCCGCCACCGGCGTGCGCCTGACCCTCACCGCTGCGCGCGAGCTGCAACGCCGCGGCGGCCGCTACGCCGTCGTCTCCGCCTGCGTTGGCGGCGGCCAGGGCACGGCCCTGCTCATCGAGAACACCCAAGCATGAAGATCATCACTGCCGACCAGGTCGGCCCGCTCGTCAAGGACGGCGCCACCCTCTTCCTCGGCGGCCTGGCCATGATGGGCCTGGCCGAAGAAGCGCTGCAGGGGCTGGAGCGTCACTTCCTGGCCACCGGCCATCCGCGCCAGCTCACCAGCTGGGCCTGCGGTGCCATCGGCAACGCCGGCACGGGCGGCATGGCGCATCTGGCTCACGCGGGCATGGTCAAGCGCGTCGTCGCCGGGCACTTCGGACAGACCGGCAAGGCCATGATGGCCATGGTGCATGCCGGCGAGGTGGAGGCCTACAACTTCCCGCAGGGCTCGCTGTCCAGCCTCACGCGCCACATCGCCAGCCGCTCGCCGGGCCTGCTGACCAAGGTCGGCCTGGGCACCTTCGTCGACCCGCGGCTGGAAGGCGGCAAGCTCAACGCCGCCGCGCAGGAAGACCTCGTGCGCCTCGTCGAGTTCGAGGGCGAGGAATGGCTGTTCCACCCATCGCCGCGCATCGACGTCGCCTTCATCCGCGCCACCTATGCCGACGAGCGCGGCAACCTCAGCCTGGACAAGGAAGGCATCCTGCTGGAGCAGCTGTCCATCGCCCAGGCCGCACGCGCCTGCGGCGGCATCGTCATCGCCCAGGTGGAAGCGGTCGTGGCCGCCGGCAGCCTGCATCCCAAGAGCGTCAAGGTCCCGGGCCTGGTGGTGGACTACGTCGTCGTCGCCAAACCCGAGAACCACCTGCAGACCATCACGACGGCCTTCAACCCGGCCTTCAGCGGCGACGTGCGCGTACCGCTGGGCAGCATGCCGGCCATGGCGCTGGACGAGCGCAAGGTCATCGCGCGGCGTGCGGCGATGGAGTTACAGCCCGGCGCCGTCACCAATCTGGGCATCGGCATTCCGGCCGGCATTCCCGCCGTGGCCGCCGAGGAAGGCGTGGCCGGGCTGCTCAGCCTCAGCGTCGAGTGCGGCGTCAACGGCGGCGTGCCGGCCCAGGGCGGCGACTTCGGACTGGCCTACAACCCCGAATCCATCATCGAGCAGTCCTCGCAGTTCGACTTCTACGACGGCGGCGGGCTGGACTGCAGCTTCCTGGGCCTGGCCCAGACCGACCGCCACGGCAACGTCAACGTCAGCAAGTTCAACGGCCGGCCCGTGGGCTGCGGCGGCTTCATCAACATCACCGCATCGACGCCGCGCCTGGTGTTCTGCGGCAGCTTCACCGCGGGCGGCGTCGACCTCGCCGTGGCCGACGGCCAGCTGCACATCCGCCAGGAAGGCCGCGCGCGCAAGTTCGTCGAGCAGGTCGAGCAGATCACATTCAACGGCCGCGACGCGGCCAGGCGTGGCCAGGAGGTGCTGTTCATCACCGAGCGCGCCGTGTTCGCGCTGCGCCCGGACGGCCTGGAGCTGACCGAGATCGCGCCCGGCATCGACCTCGAACGCGACGTGCTGGCCCACATGGAGTTCCGCCCGCTGATGCGCAACGTGAAGACCATGGACGCAGGCCTCTTCCAAGAACACTGGGGCGGCCTGGCCGCCGCTCTCTCCAAGCAGACCCACGCATGAACGCCGCCACCGACTTCCTCCCCGCCAGCGGCCTGCTGGCCCAGCTCGACCTGCTGCGCATCGAGCATGCCGGCGCCGTCACGCACCTGTGCCTGAACCGCCCGGCCAAGCGCAATGCCATCAACGAAGAGCTGATGCGCCAGCTGCACACCGCGCTGCTCAACCTGCCGGCGTCGACGAAGGCCTTGGTCATCAGCGGCGAGGGCAGCCACTTCTGCGCCGGCCTGGACCTGTCGGACCTCAGCGAGCGCAGCGTGGCCGAGGGCGTAATGCATTCGCGCGGCTGGCATGTCGTCATGGACGCACTGCAGTTCTGCCGCGCGCCGGTCGTCGCTGCGCTGCACGGCGCCGTGGTGGGCGGTGGTCTGGAGCTAGCGGCCGCCGCGCACATCCGCGTCGCCGACGAGACCGCCTACTTCGCGCTGCCCGAGGGCCAGCGCGGCATCTTCGTCGGCGGCGGCGGCTCGGCGCGCATCCCGCGCCTGGCCGGCGTGGCCTGCATGACCGACATGATGCTGACCTGCCGCGTGCTGGACGCCCATGAGGGCGAGCGGCGCGGCCTGGCGCAATACGTCGTGCCGGCCGGCCAGGCCGTGGCCAAGGCCATCGAGCTGGCCGGGCGCATCGCACAGAACGCGCCGCTGTCCAATTTTGCCGTGACGCAGGCGCTGCCGCGCATCGCCGACCTGTCGCAAGCCGACGGCCTCTTCATGGAGTCGCTGATGGCGGCCATCGCCCAGGGCGACGACGTGGCCAAGGAGCGCCTGCAGGACTTCCTGCAGAAGCGCACGCCCAAGGTCGTCAAGTCATGAAGCCGCGCTACCGCCCGGTCGCCATCGGCGGCTGCCTGCAGAACGCCAGCGTCGAGCACCGCGCCGATGGCGGCTTCGTGTTGCGCTCGACGGAACAGTTAGCCGCCTACCCGCAGCACATGGGTGAACGCCTGGCGCATTGGGCACAGGTGGCGCCGGGCCGGCTGCTGGCGGCGCAGCGCGGGGCGGATGGCGGCTGGCGTCGCGTCAGCTATGCCGAGATGGTCGAGCGGGCACGCTCCCTCGGCCAGGCGCTGCTGGACCGGGGCTTGAGCGTCGAGCGGCCGCTGGTCATCCTGTCCGACAACGACCTCGAACACCTCAGCCTGATGCTGGGCGCGATGTGGGCCGGCATCCCCAGCGTCAGCATCTCGCCGGCCTACTCGCTGGTCTCGACGGACCATGGCCGCCTGCGCCACATTCTCGGCAAGACCACGCCGGGCGCGGTCTACGCGGCGGACTTGAGCTATGTCAGGGCGATCGCAGCCACCGTGCCGGCGGACGCCTGCGTCATCCTTGGCCAGGGGCAGCTCGATGGCCGCGCCAACGAGCGCTTCGCCGACCTGCTGGACACGCAGCCCGCTCCCGCGCTCGACGCCGCCTACGCCCAGATCGGCCCCGACACCATCGCCAAGCTGATGTTCACGTCCGGCTCCACCAAGGCGCCCAAGGGCGTGGTGATGACGCAGCGCATGTGGTGCGCCAACCAGCAGATGACGCTGCAGGCCATGCCCTTCCTGGCCGAGCAGCCGCCCGTGGCGCTGGACTGGCTGCCGTGGAACCACACCTTCGGCGGCAACCACAACCTGGGGCTGGTGCTCTACAACGGCGGCAGCCTCTACATCGACGAGGGCCGGCCCGTGCCGGGGCGCTTCGACGCCACGCTGCGCAATCTGCGCGAGGTGGCGCCGACGATCTTCTTCAACGTGCCCAAGGGCTTCGACGAACTGATCTCGGCGCTGCAGGCCGACACCGCCCTGCGCGACCACTTCTTCAGCCGGCTGCAGCTCGTCGAATGCGGCGGCGCGGGGCTGTCGCCGAAGACGCTGGACGCCTTCAACCAGTTGGCCGAAGCCGCCATCGGCGAGCGCATCCGCATCGCCGCAGGCCTGGGCATGACCGAGACCGCGCCCACCTGCACCTTCGCCATCCCCGAGGAGGTCCGCGCCGGCTTCATCGGCTGGCCCATCCCCGGCGTGGACGTCAAGCTCGTTCCCATGGGCGACAAGGCCGAGGTGCGATTTCGCGGCCCCAATGTCATGCCCGGCTACTGGCGCGAGCCCGAGCTGACGCAGGAGGCCTTCGACGACGAGGGCTACTACCGCACCGGGGACGCCGCCAAGCCCTGCGACCCCGCCGACCCGACGCACGGCCTGATGTTCGACGGCCGCATCGCTGAGGACTTCAAGCTCTCCACCGGCACCTTTGTCAGCGTCGGCCCGCTGCGCGCCCGCGTCATCGCGCTGGGCTTCCCCTGCGTGCACGACGCCGTCGTCACGGGCCTGGGGCGCGACGAGATCGGCCTGCTGATCGTGCCGCGCGTGAACGAGGCCCGCCGCCTGGCCGAGCTGCCCGACAGCACCGCCACCGCCGACGTGCTGGCCCACGCGGCCGTGCGCAGCTTCTTCCAGGCGCTGGCCAACCAGCTCTGGGCCGAGGGCACCGGCAGCGCCACCCGCCCGGCCCGGCTGCTGCTGCTGGCCGAGCCGCCGTCCATCGACGGCGGCGAGGTCACCGACAAGGGCTCGATCAACCAGCGCGCCGTGCTGAGCCGCCGCGCCGCCCTGGTCGAGCTGCTGCACGAGGCCGCTGCCGGCCACCCCGACGTCATCACCCCGAACCGCTGAACTGAGCTGACCCACATGAACATCTCTGGACAAACCGCCCTCGTCACCGGCGCCGGCTCCGGCCTCGGCGAAGCCGTCGCCCGCGCCCTGGCAGCACAAGGCGCCCGCGTCGCCCTGCTCGACATCAACGAAGCCGGCGCCCAGCGCGTGGCCACCGACATCGGCGCCGACCGTGCGCTGGCGCTGCGCTGCGACATCACCGACGCCGCCTCGGTCACCGCCGCGCTGGACGCGGTCGCAGCCGCCTTCGGCCCGGCCCGCATCCTGATGAACATCGCCGGCATCGGCAGCGCCAAGCGCATCGTGCAGCGCGACGGCTCACCCGCGCCGCTGGAGGACTTCGAGCGCGTCGTGCGTATCAACCTGATCGGCACCTACAACATGACGCGCCTGGCAGTCAGCCGCATCGTGGCGTTAGCCCCTTTGGCCGATGGCGAACGCGGCGTCATCGTCAACACCGCCTCGGTCGCGGCCTTCGACGGCCAGGTGGGCCAGGAGGCCTACTCGGCATCCAAGGGCGGCATCGTCGGCATGACGCTGCCGATGGCACGCGACCTCGCGCAGTTCGGCGTGCGCGTCTGCACCATCGCGCCCGGCCTGTTCGCCACGCCGCTGATGAAGGAGCTGCCCGAGGAAGTGCAGGCATCGCTGGCTGCGTCCATCCCCTTCCCCAAGCGCCTCGGGCTACCCGAGGAGTTCGCCGCGCTGGCCGCCCACATCGTCGCCAACGGCCATCTGAACGGCGAAGTCATCCGCCTCGACGGCGCACTGCGCATGGCGCCCCGCTGAAGGAGACAGCCCATGTTCATCACCAACACCTGGTACGCGGCCGCCCGCAGCGACGAGGTCGGCACCGAGAAGCCGCTGGGCCGCATGGTCTGCAACCACGCGATGGCGTTCTTCCGCAACAGCGCCAGTCACGTCAGCGCGGTGGAGGACTTCTGCCCCCACCGCGGCGCGCCGCTGTCGCTGGGTAGCGTGCAAGGCGACACCCTCGTCTGCGGCTATCACGGCCTCGCCATGGGCGGCGACGGCAAGACCGTCGCCATGCCCTGCCAGCGCGTGCGCGGCTTCCCGGCCATCCGCAGCTTCCCCGTCCATGAGGCGCATGGCTTCATCTGGGTCTGGCCGGGGGACGCCACCCAGGCCGACGTGGCCAAGCTGCCCGCCTTCGAATGGCTGGGCAACCCGGCCTTCGGCTACGGCGGCGGGCTGTACACAATAGCCTGCGACTACCGCCTGATGGTCGACAACCTGATGGACCTGACGCACGAGACCTATGTGCACGCGGGCAGCATCGGCCAGAAGGAGATCGACGAGATCCCGTGCACGACGCGCGTCGACGGCGACCACGTCATCACCGAGCGCCACATGCAGGGCATCGAGGCGCCACCGTTCTGGAAGATGGCGCTGCGCATGAACGGCCTGCCCGACGACCAGCCGGTGGACCGCTGGCAGATCTGCCACTTCACGCCGCCCAGCCACATCATGATCGAGGTGGGCGTGGCGCTGGCCGGCCAGGGCGGCTACAACGCGCCCGACGAGGTCAAGGCCGCGAGCTGGGTGGTGGACTTCATCACCCCCGAGACCGATACCTCCATCCACTACTTCTGGGGCATGGCGCGCAAGTTCAAGCCGCAGGACGAGGCGCTCACCGCGCAGATCCGCGAGGGCCAGGGCAAGATCTTTGCGGAAGATCAGGAGATGCTGGAGCGCCAGCAGCTCAACCTGCTCGCCTGGCCCGGGCGCAAGCTGTTGATGCTCAACATCGACGGCGGCGGCGTGCAGTCGCGCAAGGTCATCGAGCGGCTGCTGGCGGCAGAGTCATGATCACCGTCCGCATCGAGGCCAAGACCGCGGTCGCGCAGGATGTCTGCGCCCTCACCCTCGTGCCCGCTGACGGCGGCGCCCTGCCCGCCTTCACGGCCGGCGCGCATGTCGACGTGCACCTGCCGGGGGGCATCGTCCGCCCGTACTCGATCAGCAACGACCCGGCCGAGACCCACCGCTACGTGCTGGGCGTGCTGCGAGAAAGCGGGTCGCGCGGCGGATCAAAGGCGGTGCATGAACTGCTCGCAGCGGGCCAAACGCTGCAGGTGAGCGCACCCCGGAACCACTTTCCGCTGGCGCCGCAGGCCCGCCGCAGCCTGCTGATCGCCGGTGGCATCGGCATCACGCCCATCCTCGCGATGGCCCGTCAACTTGCCAGAGCCGACGCCGACTTCGAGCTCCACTTCGCAGCGAGCAGCGTGGAGCGGATGGCCTTTCGCGCAGAGATCGAAGCGAGCCCTTGGGCGGCGGTCGCTCGGTTGCACGTCGGCGATGAACGATTGGACGTCGAGCAATTGCTGGCCGCCCAGGACGCCGCGGTTCACGTCTACGTCTGCGGCCCCAAGCGCCTGATCGACGCCGTGACCGGCACGGCCCAACGCCTGGGCTGGGCCGGCGAGCGGGTCCATCACGAGTTCTTCGCCGGCGCTGAACCGCCCGCGGCGGGCGGGAACCACGCCTTCGAGATCGAACTGCGCTCGGGACGCGTCATCCCCGTCGCCGCCGAACAGACCGCCGCCCAGGCCCTCATTGCCGCCGGCGTGCCGCTGCTTACGTCCTGCGAGCAAGGCGTGTGCGGCACCTGCCTGACCCGAGTGCTTGCCGGCGACCCCGAGCATCGCGACCTCTACCTGACGCCGGAAGAACAGGCCGCGAACGACCAGTTCACGCCCTGCTGCTCACGCTCGCGAGGCCCGCGGCTCGTACTGGATCTCTAAACTGTCGGCGACGCCGCCCGCGACAGCGGCAACCGCACCCGCGCATCCAGCCCCGCCACCCGGCCGCCGTCCATGCGGTTGCCCAGCTCGATCTGCCCGCCCAGCGACAGCACCAGCGCCTGGCAGATCGCCAGGCCCAGGCCGGAGCCCTTGCTGGACTCGCCCACGGCAAACGGCAGGAACAGCCGCGCCTGCTGCTGCGGCGTCAGGCCTGGGCCGCCATCGGCGATCAGCAGTTGCGCCGTGCCTCCACCCACTGACAGTTCGATGCCCAGACGCCCACCCGCCGGCGTGTGCAGGATGGCGTTGTGCAGCAGATTGCGCGTCAGCTCGCGCAGCGCCCATTCGTGGCTTTCGATGGCGGCGGGCTGGGTGTGGATGTCGAAGTCCAGCCCTTGCTTGGCGATCAGCGGCGCCAGATCCAGCGCGACCGCGCGCGTGATCTCGGCCCAGTCCTGCACGGGCATGGCCTCGCCCTGCTGGCGCATCTGTTCGGCGCGGGCCAGGGCCAGCATCTGGTTGGCCAGCTGGGTGGCGCGCGCCACCGTCGTTTCGATCTCGGCCAGCGCCTGCATCGGCTCCACGTCGCCCTGGCGGGCCGATTGCACCTGCACCTTGAGCACCGCCAGCGGCGTGCGCAGCTGGTGCGAGGCGTCGCGCACGAAGCGCTTCTGGTGCTCCAGCAGCCGGGCCTGGCGCGTCAGCGCGTCGTTGGTGGCGACGATCAACGGCGCCAGCTCGGCCGGCACGTGCGGTGCCTGCAGCGGGCTGAGGTCATCGGCGTCGCGCGCCTGCAGTGCGGCGCTGAGCTCGCGCACCGGGCGGGTGGCGCGCTGCACCACGGCCCAGACGACGATGGCGATCACGGCCAGCAGCGCCGCCTGCCGCCACAGCGTGTGCAGCAAGACCTGGCGCGCCAGGCTGCGGCGCAGGTCCAGCGTCTCGGCCACCTGGATGGTGGCCAGGCCCATGCCGGTCTGGCCCGAGACCGGCTGCAGCAGAACCGCCATGCGCACCGGCTCGCCGCGAAAACGATCATCGTAGAAATCCACCAGCGCCGGGTAGGCGCCCTGGTCGGGCAGCTTGCCCTTCCAGTCGGGCAGGTCGTCGTAACCCGAAATCATCTCGCCCTTGAAGCCCAGCACCTTGAAGTAGAGCCGGCTGCGGCTGTCGGTCTCGAAGGCCTCCAGCGCCGCATAGGGCACGGCCGCCACCAGCCGGGCGCTCTCGCCGCTGCCGTCCACGCCCAGAAGTTCGCCGATGGCCTTGGCCGACGCCAGCAGCGTGCGGTCGTAGGCCGTGTCGACGGCGCGCAGCGTCTCGCGGTAGAGGCTGACGGTGTTGATGGCCACCAGCAGGCCCACGGGCAGCAGGATCCCCCACAAAAGGCGGGCCCGCATGGACAGGCCCGCCAGGCGCTTCGCGAGCTCAGTCATCGGCCTGCAGCAGATAGCCCAGGCCGCGCAGCGTCACGAGTTTGGCGCCTGTGCCCGCAAGCCGCTTGCGCAGGCGGTACGCGACGACCTCGATGGCATCCGGCTGCGCGTCTGCCGCGTCGGCGAAGACGAGGCTGAACAGCTTGTCCTTGGCCGCCGCCTGGCCGGGGCGCACGAGCAGCGCGCGCAGCAGCGCAGCCTCGCGCGGCGGCAGGTCCAGCGGCTGACCGTGGTGGTAGACGGCACCGCTCTCGGCATCGACGCGCAGCCCGCAAAAGCTGGGGGCGTCGGCCACGGCGCGCTGGCTGTCGCTGGCCTGACCCTGGCGGCGCACCAGCGCTCTGATGCGGGCCTCCAGTTCATCGAGGTCGAAGGGCTTGGGCAGGTAGTCGTCGGCGCCGGTGTTGAGGCCGAGGATCTTGTCGCCCAGCGTGCCGCGCGCCGTGATGATGATGACCGGTGTGGCCAGGCCTTCGGCGCGCGCCAGGCTCAGCACGTCCAGGCCATCGAGCCCCGGCATGGAGAGGTCGAGCAGCACGACGTCCGGCACGCTGGCGCGCCAGCGGCTCAGGGCCTTGGCGCCGTCGTCGCAGATGCTGACCCGGAAGCCGCGCCGCTCGAACGAGCGCTGCAGCGTGGTCTGCATGGCGGCGTTGTCTTCGATGACGAGCAGCTTCATGGGCCGGCAGGCTAGCACCGGCCCACCCGTGCGCAGGGGCTGAGGTTTACCCCGAGGCAATGGACAGCCGATTGACAGCCTCGCTGCTCAGCATGACGGCTCCTATAAGAACTGGAGACAACGAATGAACTTCCAAGTGAAGCTGCTTGGCGTGGCTGCATTGGCGGGCGCCTCGGCGCTGGCCTCGGCCCAGCAGTCCAGCGTGACCATCTTCGGCGTGCTCGACGTGGGCGTGCAGCGTCTGAAGAACGGCGACAAGACGCTGAATCTGGAGAGCATCGACGGCATGCAGACCAGCCGCATCGGCTTCCGCGGCCGCGAGGACCTGGGCGGCGGCCTGAGCGCTAGCTTCCACCTCGAAGGCGCGATCGGCCCGGACGTGGGCGCGGGTGGCGACTGGCGCCGCCGCGCGACGGTCAGCCTTGCCTCGAAGGACGCCGGCGAGCTGCGCCTGGGCCGCGACTACACGCCGACGTTCTGGAACATCAGCAGGTTCAACGCCTTCGGCACTAACGGCGTCGGCGCGGCCAGCAACCTGGTCTACGGCTTCGACGGCGTGTCGGGCACGGCCAAGACGGTGATCCGTTCGGACAACTCGGTCGGCTACTTCCTGCCCGACGGTCTGGGTGGTGTCTATGGCCAGGCCATGGTGGCTGCCGGTGAAGGCACGACGGGCCGCTACGTCGGCGCCCGCATCGGCTATGCCGGCAACGGGCTCGATGTCGCCTTCGCGATCTCGGACACGACCAACACCGCGGCCGGCGACAAGTTCAAGGTCACCAACCTGGGCGGCAGCTACACGCTCGGGCCCGTCAAGCTGCTGGGCCTGTACCACGTCAGCAAGCAGACGACGCGCGAACAGAAGAACTACGTCGTCGGCGCACACTATGCGATCGGCTCGGGCGTCATCCGCGCCAGCTACGTCAACGCCCATTCCCGCAACAGCGCCAACGGCCAGGACTACACCGGCAAATTGTTCGCCGTCGGTTATGTGCACAACCTGTCCAAGCGCACCTCGCTCTATACGACACTCTCCCAGGTCAACAATAGCAACACGGGCCGCTTCCTGATCCCTGGTGGATCGGCCATCACGCCCGGGCAGGATTCAAGCGGCTTCGAAGCCGGCATCTACCACTCGTTCTGATTTTCCAAACACAACGGAGACAAGCATGCGTCGCGACACGTTCCTGAAGTCCCTTGCGGCTCTGGCCGCCACCGGCGCATGGCCGTTGGCAGCCCAGGCGGCAGGTGCCAACATGAAGATGATGATTCCCGCCAACCCGGGGGGCGGCTGGGATACCACCGGCCGCGCCTTCGGCAAGGCGCTGCAGGACGCGGGCCTTGCGTCCTCGGTGCAGTACGAGAACAAGGGCGGCGCGGCCGGCGCGCTGGGCCTGGCCCAGTTCGTCAACGCCAGCAAGGGCGACCCGAATTCACTGCTCGTCATGGGCGCCGTCATGCTGGGCGGCATCATCACCGGCAAGCCGCCGGTCTCGCTGTCGCAGGCCACGCCCATTGCGCGGTTGATCAGCGAGTACAACGTCTTCGTCGTGCACGGCGCATCGCCGTTGAAGACGATGAAGGACGTCGTCGACCAGCTCAAGAAGGACCCCGGCAGCGTCAAGTGGGGCGGTGGCTCGCGCGGCGCCACCGAGCACATCGCCGCGGCGATGATCGCCCGCGACGTCGGCGTCGATGCGGCCAAGATCAACTACGTGCCGTTCCGCGGCGGCGGCGAGGCCACGGCGGCCATCCTGGGCGGCAACGTCACGGTTGGCGGCAGCGGCTTCAGCGAGTTCCAGCCCTACCTGGAAAGCGGCAAGATGCGCGCCATCGCCGTGACGTCGCCGCAGCGCATCAAGGGCCTGAACGCGCCGACGCTGAAGGAACTGGGCATCGACGTCGAGATCGGCAACTGGCGCGGCCTGTATGCGCCGCCCGGCATCAGTGCCGAGCAGCGCAAGGCGCTGACCGACCTGGTGGTGCAGGCCACCAAGAGCAAGAGCTGGGCAGAGTCCATCGCGAAGAACGGCTGGACGCCGGCGCTGTTGGCGGGCCCCCAGTTCGATGAGTTCGTCGACCGTGAGTTCGCGGTGCTGCGCGCCATCATGGTCAAGTCCGGAATGATTTGAGGCCCCTCGTCCGGTCTCGCGCCGCTGGACGCGGGCGAACCCGACCGGTCCCCCGAGGGGACGGCGATGCTTGGCGGATCGCCCGCCAAGCACATCGCCCGCGGATCGGGCACCTTTCACTACGCGAATGAGGCAACGATGACCGAAAAATCCTCCGTGGCCGGGCAGACGCTGGTGGGCGTCGGCGCGCTGCTGGTCGGCGCCGTCATGGCCTATGGCGCCACTTTCATCTCCTCCGAGGCCGGCTATGCGGGCGTCGGCCCCAACGCCCTGCCCTGGCTGGTCTCGGTCGTGCTGATGGTTTGCGGCGCCTGGCTCGTCTGGGAGGCGCGCACCGGTGGCTATCGCGAGTTGGAGACGCCGTCCGGCGCGGAACGCGGTGACTGGCATGCGGTCGCCTGGGTCATCGGCGGCGTCGTCGCCAACGCCAGCCTGATCACGACCCTCGGTTTCATCCTGTCTTGCGCCCTGTGCTTTGCACTCGCCGTGCGCGGGCTGCGCATGGCCGAGGGCAAGGCCGGCGGGGGCGCCCGCCGCAGCCTGACCGATTTCGTCACCGGCGTCGCGATCTCCGCGCCGGTGTTCTGGCTGTTCACCAAACTGCTCGCCATCAACCTGCCCGGCCTGACGGCCAGCGGCTGGCTGTAGAGGACGCCCGTCATGATGGATCTCTGGAACCAACTCATGGGCGGCTTTGCCACGGCAGCCACGCCCATCAACCTGCTCTGGGCCTTCCTGGGCTGCGTGATCGGCACGGCCATCGGCGTGCTGCCGGGCCTCGGCCCCGCGGTGACGGTGGCCATGCTGCTGCCCATCACGTCGCAGGTGGAGCCCACCGCGTCGATGATCTTCTTCGCCGGCATCTACTACGGTGCGATGTACGGCGGCTCGACGACGTCCATCCTGCTCAACACCCCCGGGGAGACCGGCACGATGGTGACGGCGCTGGAGGGCTTCAAGATGGCCAAGAACGGCCGCGCCGGCGCGGCGCTCGCCACGGCGGCCATCGGCTCCTTTGTTGCGGGCACCATCGCGACGGTGCTGGTCACGCTGTTTGCGCCGATCGTGGCGGACTTCGCCGTCACCCTGGGCCCGCCCGAGTACTTCCTGCTGATGCTGCTGGCCTTCACGACGGTCAGCGCGGTGCTGGGCAAGAGCACGTTGCGCGGCATGACGTCGTTGTTCATCGGCCTGGCGCTCGGCCTGATCGGGCTGGACCAGATCACCGGCCAGGTGCGCTACACGATGGGCGTGCCCGAGTTCATGGACGGCATCGAGACCGTGCTCGTCGCAGTCGGCCTGTTCGCCGTCGGCGAGACGCTCTACACGGCGCTCTACGAAGGCCGCAGCACGCAAGAGGTGAACAAGCTCAGCAGTGTCCACATGACGCGCAAGGAATGGAAGCGCTCCATCCCGGCCTGGCTGCGGGGCACCTTCATCGGTTTTCCGTTCGGCACGATCCCGGCCGGCGGCTCGGAGATCCCGACCTTCCTCAGCTACGCCACCGAACGCAAGCTCAGCGACCACAAGGACGAGTTCGGCACGACCGGCGCCATCGAAGGCGTGGCCGGCCCCGAGGCGGCCAACAACGCGGCCGTGACGGCCACCCTGGTACCGCTGCTGACGCTGGGCATCCCGACCTCGGTGACGGCGGCCATCCTGCTGAGCGCGCTGCAGAACTACGGCATCCAGGCCGGCCCGCAGCTGTTCACGACCTCGTCGACGCTGGTGTGGGCGCTGATCGCCTCGCTGTACATCGGCAACGTGATGCTGCTGGTGCTGAACCTGCCGCTGGTGGGCCTGTGGGTCAAGCTGCTGAAGATCCCCAAGCCGCAGTTGTATGCGGGCATCCTGATCTTCGCCACCGTCGGCGTCTACGGCATGCGCCAGAGCGCGTTCGACCTCTACGTGATGCTGGCCCTGGGGCTGATGGGCGTGGCCATGCGGCGCTTCGACTTCCCGACCGCACCGGTCGTCGTCGGCATGATCCTGGGGCCCTTGGCCGAGGCGCAGATGCGCAACGCGCTGTCCATCGGCAGCGGCAACTGGGGCGTGTTCGTCGAGCGGCCGCTGTCGCTGGGCCTGCTGGTGGTGCTGGCGGCGGTGCTGGCCCTGCCCCGCCTGTGGCGCTGGCGCACGGCGGCCAGCCGCAAGTAGAGCCGCAAGTAGAGCCGCAAAGAGTCCACCGACCGGCACGCTAGGATGGCGCGATGAAGAAGTTCGCGACCTGGAACGTCAACTCCCTCGCAGTCCGCCTGCCCCAGGTGCTGGACTGGCTGGCCGCCCACCCCGTCGATGCGCTGGTGCTCCAGGAGACCAAGCTCACCGACGACAAGTTCCCGACGGCCGAGTTCGGCGCCGCCGGCTGGCAGGTGCAGTGGTTCGGCCAGAAGACCTACAACGGCGTGGCTCTCGTCAGCCGCGAGCGGGCGACCGACGTCGTGCGCAACATCACCGGCTTCGCCGACGAGCAGGCCCGCGTCATCGCCGGCACGGTGGATGGCATCCGCGTCATCGGCGGCTACTTTCCCAACGGCCAGTCGCCCGAGAGCGAGAAGTTCACCTACAAGATGAACTGGCTCACCGAGCTGCGTGGCTGGCTCGTCGAGGAGTTGAAGCAGCACGAGAACCTCGTGCTGATGGGCGACTTCAACATCGCCCCGGAGGACCGCGACGTCTACGACCCAGTCGCCTGGGCCGGGCAGATCCACTGCACGCCCGAGGAGCGCGAGCATTTCCGCCAGCTCATCGCACTCGGGCTGACCGACGCTTTCCGCCTCTTCGAGCAGCCGCCCAAGAGCTGGAGCTGGTGGGACTACCGCAACCTGGCCTTCCGCAAGAACCAGGGCTTGCGCATCGACCACATCCTCGTCAGCGAGGCGCTCAAGCCCCGCGTGACCGCCTGCGAGATCGACAAGCTGCCGCGCAAGAACGAGCGGCCCAGCGATCATGCGCCGGTCATCGTGACGATCGACGGCTAGGGTCTTTTCGCCAGGTACCAGGCCACGAGCGCATTGGCGTGGCCGTGGCCCATCTCGTGCTCGGCCTTGAGCTTGTTCACCAGCTCCATGTGCTTGAGCGGCCCCGTCTTGGCGATGACCTGCTCCCAATGCGCAATGGGCTGCCCGTACTTCTTCTCGATGGACGGGAAATAGGAGGCGGGGCCCTTGACCTTGTCTTGCGTTGCCATTTGACGTCCTGCGTGGGTTGAGAAAGGTGCCGGCCGATGGCCGGCGTCCTTCTACGACGATCGCGGAGCGCCTGATTCGACAAACCGAATTTGCCCCGTGGGTGGATGCCCCATGAAAAGTCAGTGCCCCGAGCAGCGCGGCGCCTTCAGCCGTGGGTGATGCGCAGCGCGCTGACGTGGCGGCTGGGCAGTCGTTCGGGAACGTCCACCTCCAGCGCCTGCGCGTTCTGCCGAAACACCAGCGACCCGGCGCCCAGCAGCTCGACGCGGCGCACCGGACGAGAATCGTGGGCGTTGCCGCGACGCAGCGAGGTGATCTTCACGGCTCCCTTGGGCTCGCCCAGCGTGAGCGCATACAGCGCGTCGCCCCGGGTCGTGAAGCGGACGTCCTGCGGCGTGTAGGCCGTGTCTTCCTTGAACGCCCCGCTGGCGGCGTCGGTCGGACCCTCGCCGTAGGCCTTCCACGGCCGGGTGCCGTGGATCGCGTCGCCGTTGACCTTCATCCACGCGGCCATCTCGGTCATCAGCAGATCCGATTCAGGCGTCAGCGTGCCATCGGCGCGCTGCACCACGTTGAGAAGCATGTTGCCGTTCTTGCTGACGATGTCGCACAGCATGGTCAGCACCTGCGCGGGCGTCTTGTAGCGGTCGCGCTCGGAGTAGAACCAATCGCCGTTGGAGGTGCAGGTCTGCCACGGCAGCGGGTTGATGGCGTCGAGCACGCCGCGTTCGACGTCCTGCACGCCGACCTCGCGGATGAACTCACCCGACCCCAGCGACTTGTGGTTGTACACGGCCTGCATCGCGCCGTTGCGGCGGACCGAGGCGTTGAACAGGTGCGCGATCACGGCCCGGCCCACCTCGCCGAACGGGATGCCGCCGTCGGAATACAGCAGGTCCGGCTGATGGCTGTCGATCAGGTCGACGACGCGGCGATACCAGATCTCGTGAAACTTTGGGTTGGTGGTGTACCAGTCGCCGCCCCGGTTCAGGTACGGCGTGTCGTGCGGCTCGTGGTAAAGGTCGAAGTTCTCCGGCTTGGCCCCGTCGTAGGCCACGCCCAGCTTGGGCCAGAACTGGTCGCACTGGTGGCTGGTCCACCACCAGTTGTGGCTGGCGCCCAGGTGCTCCGACACACCAAAGTGCAGCCCTCGCTTGCGTGCGGCGCGCCCCCAGTCGCCCACCACGTCGCGCATGGGGCCGAGCTTGGTGGCGTTCCAGCGGTGGTGCTTGGAGTTCCACAGGTCGAAGTTGTCGTGGTGCACGCCCATCGACACGAAGTACTTGGCGCCCGCGGCCACGTAGCGGTCCATCAGCGCCTCGGGTTCGAAGCGCTCGGCCTTCCACTGCTTGATGACATCCTTGTAGCCGACCTCGGACGGGTGTCCATAGGTCTTCACATGGTGTTCGTAGTGGGGATGGCCCGGCACGTACATGAAGCGGGCGTACCAGTCGCCCTGGCCGGGCACGGCCTGAGGCCCCCAATGCGACCAGATGCCGAGCTTGGCTTCGCGGAACCAGGCAGGAACGGACGCCGCCCGCAGCGAATCGGCCGCAGCGTTGAACGGACCGCTGGACGCTGGCGGCTTGTACGCTGCGGGTGCAGTGCGGTCGCAGCCCTGCGCTTGCGCGACGCGCGCAGCCCCGAGGCCGGTGGCGGCCAACAGCGGAGCGGCCAGGAAGGTGCGTTTACTCAGATGGGACATACGGTTTGAACGCTGTTGTTTGGAAAGGGCGAAGCACACGGCTTCGCAGAAATGGCCTGACCAATTTGAACAATAACCGCCGCCGGCCTGACCAGAAGAAACCCTCAACCTTGTCGTATTGGGGAGAGATAGCTCGTCGTCGGGGATGCGAGCATCGAACCGAAGGAGCACGGCGATGAACGAAGCATTGAGCGGCAAGGTGGCCCTGGTGGCCGGTGCGACACGCGGCGCGGGGCGCGGTATCGCGGTCGCCCTGGGCGAGGCCGGTGCGACGGTCTATTGCACCGGGCGCAGCACGCAGGCGGGTCGCTCGGAGATGGACCGTCCCGAGACCCTCGAGGAGACGGCTGATCTCGTCAGCGCCGCCGGGGGCCGCGGCATTGCCGTGCGGGTCGACCACCTCGTGCCGGACGAGGTGCGCGAGCTGGTGGCGCGCATCGAGCGCGAGCAAGGGGCGCTGCACCTTCTGGTCAACGACATCTTCGGCACGACGAAGATCGAATGGAACAAGACGGTCTGGGAGTCGGACCTCGACTTCGGCCTGCGCAGCCTGCGCCTGGCCATCGACACGCATGCCATCACCAGCCATTTCGCGATCCCGCTGCTCCTGAAGGCGCCGGGCGGCCTGGTCATCGAGATCAACGACGGCACCGAGGCCTACAACGGCACGCGCTACCGCAACTCGTTTTTCTACGACCTCGCCAAAGCGGCCGTGCTGCGCATGGGCTTTGCGCTGGGCCACGAGCTGAAGTCGCACGGTGCTACCGGCCTGTCGCTGACGCCCGGCTGGATGCGCTCGGAAGCCATGCTGGAGGCCTTCGGCGTGCGCGAGGACAACTGGCGCGACGCCGTCGACCGCGAGCCCGGCTTCGCGATCGCTGAAAGCCCCACCTTCGTCGGCCGCGCCGTCGTCGCACTGGCCGCGGACCCGGACGTCGCACGCTGGAGCGGCCAGTCGCTGTCCAGCGGCCAGCTCGCCCGCGTGTACGGCTTCACCGACGTCGACGGCAGCCAGCCCGATGCCTGGCGCTACATGCTGGACGCCGAGGCCGGCGACGTGGACCCGAACGCCTACCGCTGACCGCCCGTCCTCGCAGGACGGCAGTCCGCCGGATCAGATGGCGTCCAGCTGCGCCTGGAAGCGTTCGAAGAAGCGGCCCACGTGCACGCCGTCGCACAGCGCGTGGTGCACGTCGATGGCCACCGGCATCAGCAGCCGGCCGCCCTCTTCCCTGAAGCGGCCGAAGGCGATCTTGGGCCGGTCGTCTCCCTGGCCGCGGGCATGGGTGAAGGCCGTGAAGGCCAGCCAGGGCAGCGCCGTCATGTGCACCAGCGTCTCCTCGCGCACGTCACCCGGCTCGTCGGCGGCGAAGAGATCGCCGCTGGCCCGGCGCACGCGTTCCACGTTGGGCTTCGCGCGCGCGGCGAAGGCGGCCAGCGAGGCGTCGCGCGGCAGCGTCACGAAGCCGAAGCTGCCGTCGTCACGCAGCACCGTCGTGCTGGCATGGATGGCGGCGAACTCGCGCACGCCGCTTCCGTCGGCCTTCAACGTCTGGCGCATGCCGTCCACCGTGTTGGCCGCCTCCAGCGCGGCATGGTGGTAGGCCAGCCACGGCGTCGCGCCATGCGCGGCGGCGCGCTCGCGCAGGCCGCTCACGTCCACCGGCACGGTAACGCTGAAGGCCGGCTGCGCCATGCGGCTGAAATGGGCCAGCGCGGCGCGGCGCGGCCAGGCATCGAGAGGGATGTCACGGTCAAGCATGTCGGGCTTGGGCGCTGCCGTAGCGGCTTGCGCCAGATCAAGGGTCGATCGGGTGGGGGCCCACATGCTCGCACGCCAAAGGACTCCAAGATGCGACTGCAGGCCGTCACCCAACGCGAACATCCCTTCCCCGCCGGCCGGACGCTGGTCTCGACGACCGACCTGAAGGGCCGGATCCTGCACGCCAACGCCGTCTTCGTCGAACTCAGCGGCTATGCGTTGGACGAACTGCTCGGCCAGCCGCACAACATCCTGCGCCACCCGGACGTGCCGGAGGAGGCCTTTCGCGACCTGTGGGCCACCATCCAGGCGGGCCGGCCGTGGTCGGGCGTCGTCAAGAACCGCCGCAAGAACGGCGATCACTACTGGGTCGTCGCCCACGTGACGCCGCTGCTGGATGGCGGTCAGCCGGTGGCCTATCTGTCGGTGCGCTCGCAAGCGACGCGCGCGCAGATCGAGGCCGCCGAAGGCCTCTTCGCGCTGATGCGCCAGGAGCAGGCCAGCGGCCGGCTGCGTCATCGGCTGGACGGCGGGGAGCTCGTCCGCCCCGGCATGGTCGCCGGCGCGATGCGGCTCGGCCGGCGCCAGCCCTGGCTGAAAGGCATGGCGGCGCCACTGCTGACTGCCGGCCTGAGTGCAGCGGCGTTCGCGCTGGCTGGGCCCTGGGCCGCGGCGGGCGTCGCCATCCTGGCAGCGGCCGGCCTGGCAAAACTGCAGCACGCCCGACTACGGGCGACGCTGGGTGCCGTGGCGGGCTTTGCGAACGCGCTGGCCGCGGGCGACCTGTCGGCGCGGCTGCAGTCCGGCGGCAGCGCGCTGACGCGCGAGTTGGAACAGGCGCTGGCGCAGGTGTCCGTCAACCTCGGCGCCATGGTGGTCGACACGCGCCACGAATTGCAGCGCATCCGCAGCGTCAGCCACGAGATCGCCGAAGGCAACCGCGATCTTGCCGAACGTACCAAGGCCCAGGCCGCCAACCTGCAGCAGACGGCGGGCAGCATGGCACAGATGGCGGCGACCGTGCGTGGCACCAGCGCCGATGCCGCCAATGCCAGCAGCGTGGCCGGGCAACTGCACGAGGTGTCGCGCCGCAGCGCCGATGTCGTGCATTCGGTGACCGACACGATGGGCGGCATTGCCGGCTCGTCCGGCCGCATCGGCGAGATCGTCCAGCTGATCGACAGCATCGCCTTCCAGACCAACCTGCTGGCGCTGAACGCGGCCGTCGAGGCGGCACGGGCCGGCGAACATGGCAAGGGCTTTGCCGTCGTCGCCAGCGAGGTGAGAGCGCTGGCCCAACGCAGCTCGCTGGCGGCGCGCGAGATCAAGTCGTTGATCGACGACTCGACCCGGCGCGTTCAGGCCGGCGAGGCGCAGACGAGAGCAGCGCGTGAAAGCATCGACGCGACGCTCGCCCAGGTGGACGCCTTCACGGCGCTGATCGCCAACATCGACCAGAGCGCCCACGCGCAGCTGCGCGGCGTGGCCGAGGTGCATGGCGCGATTCGCCAGCTTGACGGCATCACGCAGCAGAACGCCAGCATGGTGGAGCAGCTGGCGCAGGCGGCCGTGCACATGCTGAACGACACCGAGCAGGTCAGCGCGGCGCTGCGGATCTTTCGCCTCGCCGCCAATGAGAGGCGGGCCTTGCCTGACGCGGTCGAGCTGCGCCGGGCGGCCAAGCAGGCTTGAAGGCCGGGTTCAGCCGGCGGCGTCGGCCGCGCCCGGCTGGCGCATGCCGAAGTCGTGCAGGGCGAGGCTCAGTTCCTCGGCACGTTCTTCGCCCAGGTCGGCCAGCAGCCGGCTGCGCGGCGTGTTGCGGATCTGGCCGATCTGGTTGTAGCCCAGCGTCTTCGCACACTCCAGCGTCCGCGCGCTCAGCGGCAGGCAGTCGAGCGGCGCCTGGTCCGCCAGGCTCAGCAGCAGGGCATAGGTTTCAGCGGAGATGGACACCGTGGCTCCGCTCGGGGGGCAAAGGGGCGGCACCGGCTGCTCCCGCATCAACGCCAGGACCGGGATGCCGCGGGCCGCGCTGGTGCGGCGGTCGGCGTCTCGGTCTCTGGCGGCGTGCATGTCAGCTCCGATGCCTCCGGGATACAGGTTCAGCCGCCGAGCTTGGGCAGGCCGAGGAGTTCGCAGACGAAGTCGATGAGTTTCATGGTGGGCTCCTGGGGGCTGGGGGAAGAAATTCGCTAGCTCGAACTGTCCCTTTTTTCATCCCCCTAGAAACCTAGCAAGTCTTCTAGGTTGTGCGTCACACCAACGCCTCAAAGCAGGCCGGCAGCCACGCACTTCAGCACCGCCTGGTGCTTGGAACTCACGCCCAGCTTGCGCATCGCGTTGCCGAGATGGAAGTTCACCGTCTTCTCGCTCATGCCGAGGATGACGCTGACCTCCCAGGCCGTCTTGCCCTGAGACGTCCAGCTCAGCACGTCCAGTTCGCGTCTGGTGAGCTTGGGCATGTCCTTCTTGTCGATCTTGGGGCTCAGCAGGTTGTCCGCCGCCGTCAGCGCATGCGCAGCCAGCAGCTGCAGGCCGCCGATCATCTGCATCAACCCCACGCCCGGCTCGGGCAAAGCCTCCTCGCGGTCCACGCCGAGCAGGAAGTGCTTGTTGCCCGGCAGGTGCAGCTTGACCGCGATACCCGTCTTGTAGCCATACGGCGCTTGGGCTTCCCACACCTCACCCGCTCCTGCGGCGGCGTAGGTCCGCTGGTCGTAGACGACGGGTACCGGCTGGGTCATCAGCTTGGCCATGACGGGGTCGCGACGCGCCTCGCCAAGGTCTTTTGCCACCGCCAGGTAACCCTCTGGCGTGTTGCCCAACGAAGTGATCTTGACGTCCGGATCCTGCAGCAGCCCACGCATCAGCACACCCGAAATGATCGGAAAACCCAGCGCATCGGCCGTGGCCACCAGGCGGCGCTCAAAACTGGCGAAGTCCTCGCTCAAGCCGACGTCGATCAGCTGTTGATAGTTCATTTCGGGCCTGCCCATACCTGTCAAGTCTGCCAGCTTGTCCGGGGCCTGCCCGGGTCGGAGACTGCCTTCCCGTTGGAATCACACGACCGCGAGGTATGTCCATGTCGACCCTGATCCGGCTGCCCGAAGGCAGCGTCTGCTGGCCTGTGGCCGCGCTGTCCAGCGCTGCACAGGATGTCCGCCACGCCCATACCAGCTTGACCCGTGCGCGCACGGGTGGTCGCGCCGTCGGCGGCCTGACGCGCTGGGAGCGGTGCTATGCCGACGTCAGCGCCTGGGTGGAATGGGACTGGGTCGAGGTCAGCGAAGGCACGGTGGCCCAGGCGGACCCGCTCAACGTGCGCTCCAACGTGCTGCTGCTGGACGACCACGGTCGCCCGCTGCTGTCCTCGCGCCGCCGGGCGACGCTGGCGACCTTGGTCTACCTGCTGCCCTGGCAGGGGCCAGTGCTGGACAAGCTGCGGCTGACCGCGCCGCGCCACCGCAGCCTCGACCCGCTGCAACGGCTGGCCGCCTGAACCCGCGCGACAGCGCCGGCCTGCGCGTTTGCGCAGAATCGGCGGCTCCCACACAGAGCCGCCGCCATGACCTCCTCCTCCCCCGACGACATCCTCGCCCAGTGGCACGCCGACGAGGCCACCGTGCGCGCCCGCCAGCAGCTCGATACCGGGCTGGCGTCGCGCACGATGCTCGCGGGCAAGACCGGGCTGCAGCAGATGCAGGCCATGCTCGACGGCCTCGCGCCGCGGCCGCCGATCAGCGAGACGCTGGACTTCGCGCTGATTGCCGTCACTGACGGCGAAGCCGTCTTCCAGGGGCGGCCGCAGTTCAAGCACTACAACCCGCTCGGCAGCGTGCATGGCGGCTGGTTCGCAACGCTGCTGGATTCCGCGCTGGGTTGCTCCGTGCACACGACGTTGCCCGCGGGGCGCGGCTACACGACGCTCGAATTCAAGGTCAACCTCGTGCGCGCACTGACCGCGCAGGTGCCGCTCGTGCGCGCCATCGGCCGCGTCGTGCACCGTGGCCGTCAGGTGACGACATCGGAGGCGCAACTGGTGGGCCACGACGGCAAGCTCTACGCCCACGCGAGCACCACCTGCCTGCTGTTCGACCTGCCCGGCTAGACGCTTTCCTTCAGGTCTGACGTCGCGCTGGCCGAGCCGCCACGACGTCAGCCGCCGTCAGGCGCGCAGCGCGGCGGCCTCGGCGGCCAGCTGGGTGATGCGCGCCCAGTCCTTCGCGTCGACGGCGTCCTGCGGCGTCAGCCAGGAACCGCCGCAGACCTTCACGTTCGGCAGCTTCAGGAACTGCGGCGCCGTCTCCAGCGAGATGCCGCCGGTCGGGCAAAAAGCCACGTCCGGGAACGGGCCGGACAGCGCCTTCAGCAGGTTGACGCCGCCGACGGCAACGGCCGGGAAGAGCTTCAGGAAGCCGAAGCCGGCAGCATTGGCCTGCATGACCTCAGAGGCCGTCGACACGCCCGGCAGCAACGGCAGGCCCTCGGCCTGGCACGCTGCAGCCAGCGCGTCGGTGTAGCCGGGGCTGACACCGAATCGGCAGCCGGCGTTCTTGGCCGCATTCACGTCGGCCGGCGTGCGCAGCGTGCCGGCACCGACGATGGCACCGGGCACCCGGGCCATGGCTTCCATGGCCTTCAGCGCGACCGGGGTGCGCAGCGTCACTTCGAGCACCTTGACGCCACCGGCCACCAGGGCTTCGGCCAGCGGTACGGCGTCTTCCAGGCGCTGGATGACGATGACGGGGATGACAGGGCCGTGGCTGGCCAGGCTCAGGGTTTCAAGCATTCGGTATCTCACAACCAGGTGATGGCGCCTTCCTCGGCGCTCAGGACATTGCGGCGCAGGCCGGCAAAGAGTTCGCGGCCGAGGCCATGGGCGTTGACGTCGGCCTCGGTGGGGTCGAGCTTGGCCACCACGCGGGTGGCCCAATCGGTCTCGTCGACGAGAGCGGACAGTGCGCCCGTCAACGCGCAGACGCGCACGACGTCGCCATCGCGCAGCTTGGCCAGCGGGCCGCCGGCCAGCGCCTCGGGGCTGACGTGGATGGCGGCGGGCACCTTGCCCGAGGCGCCGCTCATGCGGCCGTCGGTGACCAGCGCGACCTTGAAGCCCTTGCCCTGCAGCACGGCCAGCGGCGGCGTCAGCTTGTGCAACTCGGGCATGCCATTGGCGTGCGGGCCCTGGAAGCGCACGACGACGACGACGTCACGCTCCAGCTCGCCCGCCTTGAAGGCGGCCAGCATCGCTTCCTGCGTCGTGAAGACGCGGCACGGCGCCTCGACGGTGTGGCGGTCCTCCGGCACGGCGGACACCTTGATGACCGCGCGGCCCAGGTTGCCGGCGAGCAGCTTGAGGCCGCCGGTCACGCTGAAGGGCGCGGTGGCGATGCGCACGACGCCCTCGTCACCGCTGTCGTCGGGCAGCGGCTCGCGGACGACATCGCCGCCCTGCCCCACCTCGCGCGGCACGAAGGTGTAGGGCCGCAGGCCGTCGCCGCCGACGCTGAGCACGTCCTCGTGCATGAGGCCGGCATCCAGCAGCTCGCGGATGACGAAGCCGGGACCGCCGGCCGCCTGGAACTGGTTCACGTCGGCACTGCCGTTGGGATAGACGCGTGCCAGCAGCGGCACGACGGCGGAGAGGTCGGAAAAGTCCGTCCAGTTGATCAGGATGCCCGCCGAGCGCGCCACGGCGACCCAGTGGATCAGGTGGTTGGTGGAGCCGCCGGTGGCGAGCAGCGCCACCATCGCGTTGACGATGCAGCGCTCGTCGACCAGCTGGCCGATCGGCTTGGCCGCCTGGCCGGCCGCCAACGGCCCGCGGCCGCTGATCTTCAGCGCGGTGGCCACCGCCTCGCGCGTCAGCGCCGTGCGCAGGTCGTCATGCGGATGCACGAAGGCGCTGCCCGGCACGTGCAGGCCCATGGCCTCGAGCAGCATCTGGTTGCTGTTGGCGGTGCCGTAGAAGGTGCAGGTGCCGGCACCGTGGTAGGCGGCCGATTCGCTGGCCAGCAGCTCATCGCGGCCGACCTTGCCCTGGGCATAGAGCTCGCGGACCTTGGCCTTGTCGCTGTTCGTGATGCCCGAGCTCATCGGGCCGGCCGGCACGAAGACGCACGGCAGATGTCCGAAGTGCAGCGCACCGATCAACAGGCCCGGGACGATCTTGTCGCAGATGCCCAGCAGCAGCGCCGCGTCGAAGACGTCATGCGTCAGCGCAATGGCGGTGCCCATCGCGATGGTGTCGCGCGAGAACAGGCTCAGCTCCATGCCAGGCAGGCCCTGAGTGACGCCGTCGCACATCGCCGGCACGCCGCCGGCCACCTGCACGGTGGCGCCCAGGCGGTGGGCCTCGGCGCGGATCTGCGCCGGATAGCCCTCGTAGGGCTGGTGGGCCGACAGCATGTCGTTGTAGGCCGTGACGATGCCCAGATGCGGCGCCTTCTCGGCCACGATGCGCAGCTTGTCGTTGGCGGGCAGCGCGGCGACGGCATGGGCGACGTTGGCGCAGCCCATGCGCTCGAAACCGCGCTGGCGGTTGTTCAGCTGGGCGATGCGCGCAAGGTAGTCACCGCGCGGTTTGGCGCTGCGTTCGCGGATGCGCTCGGTGACTTCGGTCAGTGTGGAATTCATGGCGGGTCTCCTGGCTCTCGGTCTCGTAACCGGACCATGGGAATTTAGGTAACCATATTACTTGCCCACAAGGCCCTGCGGGTTACGGCCTGGGTACCGCCATGCCAAGATGGCGGCGATGGCGTCACAGGCAATCAATACTCCCCATGGCCCCGCGCGCAGCGAACACCTGCTGCTGCGCACGACCGCCGAATGGCGAACCAGCGGCGAGGACCTGCTGCTCTTCGCCTACGGCTCGCTGATCTGGCGGCCGGAGTTCCAGTATGCCGAGGCCTTGCCGGCGCGCGTGCTGGGCTTCCATCGCGTGCTGCGCATGCGCTCGCGCGT
>Ga0307411_10000109_pt1 | contig 25777 bp, 48 predicted proteins | sample DK1Ometagenome_2_FD_203712 | JGI IMG/M metagenome (GOLD analysis project Ga0307411, IMG submission 203712) | Maize rhizosphere microbial communities from greenhouse at UC Davis, California, United States - DK15-O-1 | ecosystem: Host-associated > Plants > Roots > Rhizosphere > Soil | place: USA...
TAGCTCATCGGATCACCGATGGGGCCTCCCGCAGGCGGAGCAGTACAGGTATCCGGCGTACCCGGTGATCGAGCCGTCCCGGGAAACGCACACCAGGCCGACGGGATCCCCGTTCAGGCAGAACCATGCCTCGCCGCAGTGGCGGCACACGGCACCGTCGTAACTCCCTTCTCTCGCTTCGCTCTTCTTGCGGAACTCGTTGATGTCGGTGACGTCCATGCACTCACCATCCCCCACGCGGGGTGACGTACCCAAGGGGAACGGGTAATCGAACTGGCGTTCGGCCCATATAGGAGTGAGCGGCGGGATTTTTCCAGCGATCCGATTTAGGATCTCGGGTATCCCGGATGGTTTTCCCAAGGAGCGCGCCATGAAGAGGTCCCTGATCGCCGTACCGGCCCTGCTGATGGTGCTCGCAGGCTGTTCAGGCGGGGATTCGGACACCCCCGAGCCCGTTCCGACGCTCTCCAGCGACCTGAAGAAGGCGGCGGACCGCTGGAAGGACATGACCGAGGACGAGCAGGCGGCCGTCTGCGCGGCGGCCTCGGGCCCCCTTCCCGGGGAAGGCGAGATCGGCGGCACCAGCACCTTTTCCCCCGGCACGGACCCCTCGATCGACTACCGGGCCATGCTGAACGCGATCGAGGCGGCCGGGTACACCCAGCCGGAGGCGACCGCGATGCTCCCCTACGCACTGAACGAGTGCCGGTGAAACTCTCGCGCGAACAGAGAGCGTGGATCGGGAATGCACTGGTGTGCCCTCGCTGTCTTCGGCTGCGTTCCCCTATCCACTGGATCCTCGTGAAGCTGGGAATCTGTGATGACTACTCCTACTGACTTCTCCGTGTGTCCTCGGTGCGGGGACGAGATCCCGCCGGACAACGATGCGACCGGCGAAGGACCCGTGTACTGGACGATCTCCGACGAACCGTTCTGCTCCATGGAATGCGTGATCGCGCGGCACCGCGCATGGTTGAAGGAGAAGGAGCGCGCGGAACCAGAGCTGTGGGGACAAAACGGCTGAAGGCCAGAAGGCGATGACGGATGCACGGTCCTAACCTGGGACCCAAATTCAAATTCAATTCCGCATTTGGTTTTCTACCCTGAGTGAATTTCGACAGAATTTCCCGCGAATTTTTCCGCAGGTTTTCTCGCACCCGCTCCGCTCGCACTCCCGCTCACATTCCCTTGCATATCCATGTGCATTCATTGTGCATATGTGTGTGCATTGACGTGAGATAGATAGCTAGTGAATAGACCCTAGATATCCCTGCATTAGCTAGCTATCTATCCCCCTGCTTTCCCTTGCTTGCATTGCTGCGCATTCCCCCTGCATTCCATCTGTTGCATTCCCTCCCACATTCCGAGTGCACGTGATGAGAGACAGCAGATATCGAGACTCCGAATGTGCCGTTCACTTTCCATCGCTTTCCTTTTCCCTTGCCTCCCGCTTTCCTCTCACTGCATAGGTTCATGTGTATGTGTGTATTGGGTGTGACCAGTACAGACGAGAATGCGAAATAGCGATATCGAGATACCCGCGCATTCCCGTTCCGAGTGCTCCCGCATTCCCCCTGAATTCCCGCGCGCTCCCGCTCCCGCTCACGTGCTCCCACCTGCACGCATACACACATGATCATGAGCACTGCGCATAGCGAGCGATCACCCGTTCACGTGCTCCCGCATTGCGTGCACTCCGGCACTCCGGCCAGACATCCGAGCAACCCCCGACAGGCACCGTGCGCGCGTCGCTCCGGGGCGAACGCTCCCGCTCCCGTGCGCTCCCGCATCCCTCCCCGTTCACGTGCTCCCGTGCGCTCCCGCTCCGCTCCGCTCACATGTGTACTCACGTGCTCATCTGTGCTGATCATTCCCCCTCGCTTCACATTCCCTCCCATCCCTCCCCTTCCCCTTCAAATCAGACATAGCTACACACACTGTCCCTGCAATCCGGGAGCGCCCCGACGTGCTGCACTCCGGGAGCATTCCGAGTTTCCGCAGGTCAGCAGCATGATCAAAGCAAACTCCGACATTCGGGACAACGCTCTGACCTGCACTTTCAACAGTTCGTTGTACCGGTTTCGAGCGTGAGAAAGCGGAGCGATCCTGCCCAAATAAGTAACTAAGAGTGGTTGACCCTCACTTGCTTCTCACTCTCTGTATATGCATTGCAGGTCGCAGCGCTGACGTGCGCGTACATGCATGATTCGGACATGTGGGAGTTATGAGCACACATGCCGCCGCCTTCCTCGCTCCCGAAACCCTCCCCGCGCTGCCTGTCTCGCGTAGCTATGTCCGACTTTGTACATGTGACCTGCGTCACACTTTTATCGATGCTTGCTACACCTACCGATTTGCACATTCGTTTGCTCACCGCAAATTTCTGTCCTGCATGTCATCAGATGTCCGTTTCGTACTCTGTAGTCCGGTACGATCTCCATGCCTCTGACCTGCACAAACAGATTCGTTCGTCGCATCGTCGCAGGTCCAAGAGTTGCGAGAACCTTTTTCGAGAAAATCTTGAAACTCGCCGTTTCCGCAGGTCAGAGCCAAATGTGACCTGCGTCACACACTGTCGGTCGTGAAATGCGGTAGCGCTCTGACCTGCATGTTCCTTGATCACATGACACGCCGTCAGCAACCCCACACTTGCAATGGCAGCCATGTTTCTGCTTGTGTTTGGCCTGTCGCCACGACGCGGCGCCCGCTCCGGCGGGACGCGGCGCGGGGCGCACAGCACGACCGCCCGGGTTCCATCCCCGGGCACTCCGCCCCCGGGTGTTCCTCCGCTTAGCGCGGGGGGTGACCGGGGAGCGCGCATCCGAAGCACTGACGCGCCGGGCAACCGGGTGACGTCGGGCGGGACATGCGGGAGGCACGATTCCCCGTGATGCGGCGGACGGGAGCGAAACGCGCTAGCCGTAATGGCGCGGGAAGCACTCGAATGCGGTTCCTTGTGATCCTCGGAGCCCTTTCGCACACGATCCCCGGTAACCCGGGAGTGCGGGAGCGGCGCAAACGGCACGGCCCCCGTACCCGGAAAGGGGGGCCCACTGATAGGCCACAACAGGGCGAGCGATGCAAACCCTTGCGTTGTCTGTTCTTGACCCGCACGTGATTACCGGTCACTAGTCGGCCCCCTTACAGGCGCAACCTAAGCGCACGGGGGGACGGGAATACCGCGAAAGCGTAGGCAGCGAACCACTACCGACGGGAGTCGGAAGTACGGCGGTCCGGACAAACGCAAGCGCGATAACCCCTGGTCTGATCACGTAAGGCACGTGTGGTGCGGGATTCAATGCCCGTGCGGAGTGCCAGAACCGCCCCGGGACACTCCCCGGGTGGCCGGTTTGACGACGTGGCCTATCAGCCAAACGCACCATGCGGGTACGGCATGGATGATCAGCAACTCTCGACGGACGGGAAACCGTCGGGTGATGTTGCACGGTACGGCGGGATACCAGGGGTGTCGGAACCCCTGCCCGCGACGCACGGGAGCGCGTAGCGCTTCCGTGCATGTGTGATCCGGGGAGCGGACAACACGACGTGACGCACGGGACGCGCCGATAACGGGGCGCCCGGGACGATACGCGGTCCGCTCCCCTTGTGCTCCCGTGCGGGAAGCACGAACGGACAACACAGTTTCGGTCCGGTAGGCAGGGAGGCCAGAACTCCCGTGACGCTACGACGGGGAAACTCTGTCCGTTTCGCCCTCCGCACGGAGGTTCGGGAAGGATTCCGGCAATGGTGATCAGGCTTGGCAACGATGGAACCGTGACAGTCACGGATTCCGGGAGCGTGGAATACCGGCGGGGACGCGAAACGGCATGGATGCCGGGACGCGGTTCGTACGCCGAAACGGTCGAATGGCTGGAAACGGTCACGGCCAACAGTGCGGGAGTTCTGTTCACGTCGCGTAAGGCGTGAGCTGTCGGCAGATGCGCCCCGGGAATGCGGGCGCACGGACACGGAAAGCGGGAAGATCATGACTGGTTCGTTTGTGGCGCTGAACATTGACGGTGGCGCGCGGTTCTACGGTTTGGGAGCGCGGGGGGTCGGTCACGTTGTGCTCATCCCGTCGGGGATGCACAGTGACCCGCTCGCATGCGACACGCTCGAAAAGGCGTGCGACGGTAAGGCGCTGGAAAGCGGGAGGCTCGCCGAAAAGTTCGACGGTGACCGGAAGTGCGCCCGTTGCGTCAAGTGGCTGGAATCGGACGGCGGTAAGAACGATCTTGAGGCCGCGCGACAGGACAAATGGGACGACGAGAACGGCCCCGGTCTGGCCGCGATCATGGGTGAGTTCACCCTGATCACGCTTGACGACGTGCAGACGGTCACGGTTGACGGGACGGACACGCGGGAGGACTCCGCCCCGGAATCGGTCCCGGCGGCGGAGATTGCCAAGGATGCGGCGGCGGCGGGGGTCAAGGCTCCGGCCCGGAAGCGCGGGAAGCGTAAGGCTCCGGCGGCCCCGGCGGCGGCGGAGAGTGACGCGGTCGGCATCACGGGACTGACGCACGCTGAGATGCGCGCCGCCGTAGAGCGCTACTACGCGAACGGGGGCGCGGTTCCGGCCGAAATTGCGGCGCTTCCGGCGCCCGGGACGGTGAACCTGGCGAGCGGGACGGTTTCCGGGAGTGCGGCCGAAATTCTGGTCTGCGGTTTCAAGGGTGAGGTTTCGACCGTCAACCCGGAGCGGACGCACGGGAAGTGCCCGGAGTGCACGACGTACATTCCGCTTCTGCCCGGGGGCGCGGGAGGCAAGGAAACCGGCCCGAAGGTTTCCAAGATCAAGTGCGAGGGGACCGGCAAGGCTCCGGCGCCCGGGACGCGCGTGATGCGCGATGACCACACCGTGAGCGTGGCGGACGACTACGACGGCAAGCACTCCGGCAAGTGCCCGGAATGCGCCCGGGTGATCGCTGTCAGCCGTGAGGGCGGCATGCGCAAGCACAACGGTTTGGAAGTGCGGGAGGCCACGGGCGCGGACGTCGACAAGATCGGCAAGCACAACGTGGGCGGGGTCGCGACTCCGGCCGGTAAGGGCCTGTCGTCCAAGTCGATTGACACCGTGGAACACGGGAGCGTGCCCGGTGACCCTGCCTCCGCTGACAAGCGGCGCGCGGCGGAGATCGAAGAGCGGGGCGCGGACGCGCGGGAGTTCAAGGGCGGGGCGGACACGGGCGCCACGGTGCGCAAGGGTGCGCGGCTCGCACTGTCCCGGGGTCACGGTTCGGTGGACGGGAGCGCAACGACCGGGAGTCAGAACATGGCGCCCGTGCAGCCCAAGGGATGGGTGGGGGTGGCCGGGACCGGTTCGCTTCCCGCCATGGTCCGGCCCGGCATTGACCCGGAGGTGACCGGCCGTGAGTGCGTGCTCTGCGGGGAACTCCCGGAGATCGCGCACAAGGGCAAGTCGCGCGGGTGGCGTCGTCGGCACTCGTCCATGGTCGGCGCGGTTCTGCGGGAGCGTAAGGCGAAGCGGGACGCGGAGCGCGCGGCGAAGATCGAGCGGGGCGAGATTGCCAGCACGGCGGAGCGGAAGGCGGGGCGTAAGGCCGCGTCTACCGGCTCGTTCGCCGAGGGGACGTGCGCGGGTGTCGTCTCGCACGAACCGCGCCCGGAGTTCGCCCCCAAGGGTGAGCGGCGCCCGGCGGGATGGAAGGCGGGCAAGGTGACGCGGGACGCGGCGCGTAAGGCGCTGGACTCCGTCGGCAAGTAACCACACTCGGCAGGATCACGGGCCCCGGGAGTTCCCCGGGGCCCACCGGAAAGGGGAACACGGGACATGAGCACGATCACGGTTGCGCAGGGTATCGAGGACGCGCGGGAGCGCGTGACGCCGTTCTTCGAGGGACTGCGGGAGGACATGACGGCCCACTTCTGGGAGACGTTCGGCGCGGCGGCGGCGGCCTACCGGGGCGCACGGTCGGAGGGTCCGGCGGCGGACCGGTTCGCGGGAGTGGTCGGCGAACTGATCCGGGACGCGAAGGGGACCGCGAGTGACCCCGTGCTGCGCCGTGGCGCCCCGCTCCCGGCCGAGTACGGCGCCCCCGCGCGGGAGGTCCGGGAGATCCCTCCCATGCCCTCACGTGCCCCGTGGGCGACCATGCCGACCGACGGGAGCGGGAGGCTCACCCTGCCGGAACGGATCCTGTACAGCGTGATCGGTGGCGCGTGCGCGGCGGTCCTGCTGATCCTCGGATTCCTGGTCTCGGGTGTCGGGAGTTCCCCGGACGCTCCGGCCACGGACACGCGCAACGCGGGGCAGGTGGTCACGGACGCCGACCTGATCACGCAGGGTGGCTACTGGTCATGGGAGGTCGCGGAGTCGTGCGGGATGCGCGTTCCGGCCGAGTGTGACAAGACACTCCGGGAGGTCAACGCGGCGGCGGAGCGTTACGGCGTACGGGTGTGGGAGGACGGAACGATCTCCCCGCTGGGACGTCAGTACTGATCACGGGCCGTGCGGTCCGGTCGGGCTCCGGGTTTCCCGGGGTCCCGGCCGAATCGTCCGGAAGTGATGGACGAGAACGGAAACGGAGAGGAAACGATCATGGGTGCTGTCACGCTGGCCAAGCTGGGGGACGACGTCCGGGAGGACTTCCCCGGGGTCGGGATGAACTCCGGCACGGGTGCGCTCCAGTTCATCGGCGGAATGCCGACGCGCAAGATCGACGGCCCGCTGTTGCTGGTCGCGGGCATGCGCGTGAACCTGCCGGAGTCGGTCAGGGTGCCCGGCCCCCGGCGCGTCAAGGCGGTTGCCGTGGCGATCGAGCGCGACGGATTCCGGGACGCGGGCGAGACCGTGCCCAGCTACCGGGGCGTGGTGATCACCGAGGACGGGGACGAGTACCCGACCGGCCCGCGCGGTGACATGGAATCCGTGCGCCTGGCGTGGCTGCGCCTGGCCGTGGAGTCGGGGACGTTCCGCCGCATCGCCCGGATGAGCTAACATCCGGGACGTGGCCTAGGTCAGACAGGAACATCGGAAGGGAGAAACGGGATCATGCAGGAATCCATGACGCGCGGTGAGTGGTGGGACGAGTCGGCCCCGTACGGGCCGAACGGGTACACGTACGGGCGCGGTGAGCGGGTGGCGAACGCTCAGGTTGCCCGGGAGATCACGTTCGACATGCAGCCGGGTGACCCGAACTGCGTCGCGCGGGGCGTGGCGGAGATGACCGACGGCCGCGTGTACATGTTCACGGTCGTGCGGGAGGAGTTCGCCCGGCACTGCAAGGCGGACGGCCGCACCCGGCGCCGGTTCGCGTCCCTGTCGCGTCAGCCGTTCCGGGAGACCGCTTCCGAACTGATGGCGTGGGAGATCGCCGGGCACCGCATCCGACCGGCGGACGCGCCGGAGTACATGAGGCAGATCAACGCGCTCTGACGTCGGGGAGACGCCCTAGGCGAACCGGTCCGGGAACGGACCGGGGCGCCGGGAGTGCCGCCCGGCACTGCGGGCCCGGTCACATCGGATCGGGCCCTTTGGTTCGGAAAGAGAGAAGATCAACATGCGTGCAGCATTCGCGGGAATCCTCGCCGGTCTCGTCGCCCTGTTCTCGCTGAACGGGAGTGCGGAAGCGGCCCCCGCCCGTCCGTCGGTGAAGGCGGTCAAGTCGGTCTGCGAGACCGGCCACCGGGGCATGCCGGAGTACGACCGTAAGTGCCTGAAGACCGGGACGATCCTGGACGGGGTCAACCTGTGGTTCCGGTACATCGACGGCGGCGCGGTGAGCAAGGCCGACCGCCGCGCGTTCTGCAAGGACGCGACCAGCACCGGCCACACCCGCGCCGGGATCATCGACGGCCTGTTCGACGTCGCGTACGACAACTACCGGAACCACAAGCTGATGCTCTCGGTGGCCGGGACCGTCGGCGTGATGGACTGCCAGCAGCTCGGAGTCAAGATCAAGAAGTAGTCCGGCCGGACCGGCGGACAGGAGCGCGCGGGAGGGGGGCCCGCGCGTTCCAGCCTGCTTGTCCAGTGGGAACCGAGGAGAGGGAGAAGATCATGGCGAAACTTTCGGCGGCCGGGCGACTCGTGCTGTTCCTGGTCGACAGTCCGCACGCGCACGTCAGCTACTCGCTGGGGGGCGGGTTCCGTCCGTCGGTCATCGCGTCCATGGAGCGGGGTCACGGGACGAAGTCGAACCCGCGTGCCGACACGGTCCTGAAGCTGATCGACGTCGGCGTACTGGCGGGGGCGGAGTTCGCCGATCTGACGCTGACCGACCGGGGCCGGACGATCCTCGCCGAACAGGTGGCGGCCGGGTGGGAGCTGGTCACCGGGACCGGTCACAAGCCGTACGTGCAGCGCAAGGACGCGTGATCGGATGACGGGAGCGCCCGGGGTGTCGGCCCCGGGCGCTGACGCCACCTTGTCACGGACCGAACCGAGGAAAGGGAGAAACGGGAATGATCAAGCCGTACGGAATCAAGGTCACCGCGTACCGGGAAGGTTCGGACTCCGGCATGTATCACGTGCGGGAGTTCGACGCGCCGGGACGTGTGGAAGCGGTCGCGGCCGTGCGTTCGTGGCTGCTGGTCGAGGGGTACGACGTCGACCGGTCCAAGATCGAAGTGGTGGCGGACGGGATGAGCCTCGCCGCTCACATGTCCCGGGAGCTGGTGAACCTGGGCGCCCGCATGTCCCTGCGCCACAGCGTGAGCATGGACGGCCCGCGTACCTGGGTGGACGGGAACGGCGAGCGGGGCGCGGCCGTGAAGCTGTGGGCGGCGAACGGGCGCGGCGTGTCGGTCTCGTCGAAGCTGGATGAGAACGGGTTCATTCACTCGGAGTTCGCGGCGATCCGGGAGGACGCGACCGACCGGCACGGGTGGGTGTTCGACGACACGGCACAGCACTACCCGGAGCGCACGACGGTCGGGGACGGGTTCGACGGTGACGTGTCGGAGATGCTGACGCGGATCGTCGATCTGCCCCGGAAGTAACGAACGGGTCACGATGTAGGCGGACGGGAGCGCCCGGGTCCTCCGGGCGTTCCAGCCGGTCTATGATCGGGCAACGGCCTAGGCCGAACGGAAACGCGGAGAGGGAGAAGATCATGGCTCAGGAGAAGCGGAACGCACCGTCGGGCAACGTCACGTGGCGTGAGTTCATGAACGTCGTCGCGGCGGGGCGCGGCGGGGAGTACGGGCGCGTTCCGCGTGGCGGTCTCGCGGTCGGCGGGAGCCCCACGGAAGAGCTGACGTGGCTTCCCAAGGAGTGGGACGCGGACGTGGAGCACGCCTCTCACGTCGTCTACCACTACGGGACGCCGGTCGCGTGGATCGACGAGCGCAACGGCGGGTGGGTCGTGCCGGAGGTGACCTACACCCCGCAGACCAGCGGCGTACAGAACCGCATCCGGGAGTACCTGGGTTCCGGGTTCCGGACCACGGTCAAGGTCTGACGGACGGGCGCGCGGTCGCGTTCGGGAGCGTGCGGGGATCCGTCCCCGCCCGTTCCAGTGCACGACCGGACGACGGAAAGAGGGAAGACGTGGCGACGTACGAATACCTGAAGCCCGGCGAGGCGCTGGCCAGGGCGCACGAGAGCGCGCGGGACTTCGAGAAGATCATCGGGCTGCGCGGGATGGACGCCGAGAACATCCAGCCCCGGATCGAGCGGACGCGGGCCGGGTACATGCACCCGCCGTTCGACACGTGGCGCGCGTACGGGAGCCGCGACCAGATGCGGGAGATCGTCAAGGTCGAGAGGACCGGCGGCGACGCGGACCCCGGGACGATCACGGTCACGTTCAAGGGCGACGACGGCACGGAGGAGTCGACCTACCTGCACAGGTTCGACCTGCTCTGTGTCGAACGCCCCATCTGACGCGGTCGCGTTCGGGAGTGCCGGGAGGGGGCCCGGCACTCCAGTGCACAACCGACGGAAGGGAGAAACGGCAGCATGGACACGACACAGCAAAAGATCGACGACATCCGGCGGGGTTCGCTGCTCCAGACGGCGGGCGGTTTCGTGATCGCCGACCTGGACGGATGGACGGCCGGGAGCGGTGACGGCCGGGTCGAGCCGCAACAGTTCCTGTACGACACGGACGGGCGGCGCCACTTCCCCAACCCCACGGACGGGACGCTGACGGTCGGGATCGCCACGTTCCGCACGCAGGAGTACGGCAAGGTGCCCGGGAAGGGCACGCAGGGTCACGCGCTGCTCAACATGGTGCCGGGCGAGCCTCCGGCCGGTCTGTGCCCCGCGTCCCGGAACCTCGGGAACAAGCTGTCGGTCTGGTCGTCGGGGACGGCGCTCACGGGTGTCACGTGCCGGACGTGCCGGAAGATGATCGGTCTCGTCAACACGGGTGCGTCCCGGCAGAGCAACGGGATCTGATCATGGACGAGTTCGCCTACCACTCCCCCGGCGCGAAAGCGGGGGTCCTGCACATGCGGGAACTGACGGACGACGTCTTGCGCACGATCGCCCGGGACCGGGACCACGTGACCCCGGAGTTCCGGGAGGTCTACGCGTTCATGGAGACGGTCAAGGACGGGGACCGCCCGACGAACGCCGATTGGGTCACCGGGAGGGCGATCGACGAGCTGTTCGACCGGAACGTGATCGACGGTGAGCAGTGGGACCACATGCGGCGGGAGGCGGGACTGTGAAGCTGATCGCCGTTGACCCGTGGGACTGCGGGTGCACGGAGTGCATCACGGGCGAGTACGTGCCCCTGCGGTACGCCACGGACGAACAGGTGGCCGACCTGATCATGGGGAGGCTGCGCAACAACCTGAACTCCGGTACCCAACTGGAGATCCACACCACGTACGCGACGGAGAACGGGAAGCTGGTTCTTCACGACGTCACGGTGACGTACGAGCACCACGACGGAGAGACGCGGGAGTGGTCGCCGGACCCGTACCGGATGGGTCTCGCCGCGTAGTAACGCACGGAAGTCAAGGACGGACGCCGGGCCCATACGGGCCCGGCCGGAAGGGAGAAACGAGATCATGGCGCGCACCCTGGAAGGGTTTCACGACCTGCTGGCCGACCTGCTGATCAACACCCGCCGGAAGCACGACGGGCGCCCCGGACCGGGACAGCTCGGTTACCTGGGCGACGAGTCGGCCGACGCGGTGACCATGTGGCGGCACATGGCGCACCTGGCGCACTCGTACGCGAACGGGGCCGAGGTGCGCGGGATCCGGCCGACGTGGTCGGACCTGTGGGAGGACGGCATGGACCGGGAGAAGTTCCTGGCCCTGATCACCGACCGGTCCCGCATCCTGCGCGCCGTGAAGAGCGGGGGCGACATGGACACGATGCTCGTGGACGACTCCGTGCGGTACTGGGAGTTCACCCTGGCCCTGTCCACGGTGACGGACGACGAGAACGCCGAGTCGGCCCGGCGGAACGGGAACCGGGAGGCCGCGCGCCGGATCATGCTGGAAACGGAGATCGACCTGGCCGTGATCCGGGCGTACACGGACGTCGACATTGCGACCCTGCGGCGCACGCTGCGGGAGTGCAAGGGTGAGCGCCCCATGTCGCCGGGCGTGGACGGCAACGGCGCCCGGAAGTGGGAGCCGCACCCGCTGTTCGACCTGATCACGGCCAACCGGCCGACGTTCTGACGTCACGGAGCGCCGCTGTTCGGGCGGGCGCGGGGCCACGGTCCCGCATCCGTCCGTGTGGTGACGGTTCACGGGAAGGGGAAGAGATGCGAGCGACGACGACGGAACTCATCCGGGCGTTCATCCAGCCGGGAGACGAGATCGCCGACAGCCGGGCCGACGTGCACGACGTGTTCAAGGTCATGCACTCCGGCTACGGGTACGCGGGAGTGCTGCTGACGCAGCGCCCGACGGGCGGCACGGGCATGTCGTACAGCGTGTGGAACGTCGGAGCGGGCGGGAAGATCACGGCCACGATGACGTCCCGGGACTTTCCGGCGGTGAGCGCCGCGTTCCTGGCGCGCGTGGCCGAGAAGGTCCGGGAGGACGGCATGGGAGAGGTGCCGGTATGAAGCACACGTATCTGTACCGGCTCCCGGCCGGTAAGCGGTGGCTGTGGACGGCGGGACGCGCGGGCGCGGCCGACCTGTTCCTGTCTCCCGAGACGGGCGACGGGACGGATCCGGACTGGCAGGGGTACATCGGCCTGTCGAATCACCTCGGGCACATGCAAGATCTGTTGCGCAAGGCGGTCGAGGACGAGCCGCGCGTGTGCATCGGCAAGCACTACATGATCCCGGGCTCGTTCTGTGAGGTCTCGCAGGCCCGGGAGGCGGAAGCGAGCGAGACGGTACGGCTGGTCACTCTGTGGACATGGGACGCGCCGGAGCTGGTGGACACCATCCTGTTCCGGCTGCGCACGACCCTGAACCGGCCGACGGACGCGGAAGGGATGAGCAGCCGGGCCGACCGCATGGCCTTCCTGGAGGAGAACAAGGGGCACCGGATCGTACCGGTGTGGATGTGACGGAGCGCAGTGCTTCGGGCCTGCACGGGAGTGATTCCGTGCGGGTCCGTGGTGCCGGGCGGTCCGGCCGGAAGGGAGATTGAACCATGGGCAAGACGCTGGATGAGTTGCTGCACGGGCCGAGCGCACTCCCCGTGCTGGTCAAGGCCGACGGGACGTTCGAGACGGCGGTGTACCCGCCCGCGACTCTCGCCGACTACGCGCCGGAGTCGATCGACGTCGACTATGAAGGCTCGTTCGAGGACGGGCAGATTCTCGACCACCACGAGCGGGACGCGATCGAGTCCGTCAAGGACGGGTGGACCGTGCTGACGGGATGGTCGGCCGATCCGTCCCTGTTCATCATGCGCAACGACCAGTACATCGGCGGGGCCCTGGCCGAGCACATCGCCGGGACGCCCGGACTGTGGGCGATCGTCTCCGTGGAGATGCACCCGCCCACGTGCGGCGCCGGGAAGGACGGGATGCCGTGCCCGGAGTGGGACGAGCACGAGACGTGCGAGCACGCCGAGGGCGGCGAGTCCGACGGTGTCGGGTGGGCGCTGGTTCACCGGGAGCCGCAGGGCGAGAACGCCTGACCGGAGGGGACGGAAGTGCTGTACGCGATCTACGTTCCGACCGCCCGCACCCCGACGTCCGGTCTGGAAGTCGAGCGCCTGCCCTCACGGGAGCAGGCGGGGCGGTGCCTGCTGGAACGTAACCTCTTGGGCGCCGGGCGGACCTGGTTCCTGGGAGATGAGCCCTCTCGGTACGGAGCGCACCGGCCGGTGCGGGAGTGGGCCGACGCGGACGAGACCGGCTACATGCGGGTCTTCCTGCGCAAGGCCACGGAGCCGGTTCCCCGGCCGCTGGACACGCCTCATGAGGAGTGGCTGGTCAACCCGGGAGGCAAGCGCGGGGTCGTGGTCCGGCTCCCGTGGGAGGCGGCCGACGGGGAAGTGGTCCGGCTGCTCAAGGACGGGTTGCGGGTGCTGCCGTCCGGTACGGCCCCGGCTCCGGCCCCTCGGAGCCGGACGGTCACGGCACCCGCGCCGCTGGTCGTGGCGCCCCGGCCGGTCTGCGGGAGTTGCTTTCAGGTCAAGCACCCTACGGCCGGGTGCGGTTGCCCGGATACGGGCGCGGCCCTGGTGATGGAGATGCAGCGGCCGACCCGGGACGGATGGGAGGAATGCCCGGGGTGCGGCAAGGCGGTATCCGCGTACGCGCGGTGTGGTTGTTCGTGATCAGATCAGGCAAGGGAGAGGGACGTATGAGCAGCGGAAGCGGGCCCCGGGAGATCGTCGTGCGGGGCAAGCAGATCACGGCGGGCGGATCGCCGACGATGGCCCTTCACGCCCGGGACGGGCAGACGGGCGCCGTGCTGGCCGTGCCGATGCCGGTGAGGCGCAACGGGAACATCGTCGAGGGGCGGGAGGCGGCCGAGCACCTGGCCTCTCTGCTGATCCTGGCGCAGGGCTCCGGGGCGCGGCCGTCGTGGGACCGGGACACCCCGGAGACGTACGTCTTCACGGTGGCCAGTGCATGATCTTCGGTCTCGTGTTCGTCCTGTACTTCGGGTGCGGGCTGGCCTGCATGGGCCTGCGGTACCTGTGGGCGGGACTGCACAAGATCAGAGACGGCAAGGCTGGGTGATCTGAGGCATTCGGGAGGATTCGGGGCCGGGTTCGGCCCGGTTCCGATTCTTCCAGTGTGTTCCTGATCGGTCGAATGGTCATGAACCGGACGGAAAGGATGGAAGCGGTGGAAGCTGCGCGAATGAAGTTCACGGCGGCGTTCGTCGAGGAAGTGGCGGCCCGGGTCGAGAAGATCACGGGCGGCATGTTCAAGCTGGGACCGGTCGGCTCGCACCCGGAGCACGGGACGTCGTACGCCGACGCGCGGGATGACCGGGTGTGGTACGGCCCGCAGGGTGCCCGGCAGGCGTGCGCGTTCTACACGGCCGCCGCCATGCGGTACCTGCACCTCATGGGCATCGAGCCCGACGGGGACGACGGTGAGTTCCTGCTGGCCGTGCAGGTGGCGTACTCCCGCTACGGGGCCACGGCCCGGGAGCGTGTCGACTACCACGAGTGGGAGATGCGGGGCGGTGACCGGGCGCAGGAACTGATCAACGCCGCCGAGGGCGACGCGCGCAACTGACCAGCGGTACACGACGGATCACGGAAGAGGGGAACGGAACATGACGCAGGACGTGCGGGAGATGACGGCGGCGGACGCCGGGACGTGGCTGGACGGGTGGCACGGCTGGACGAACGGATACCGTGCCGTCGAGCGGGCCATCGAGTGGGGGTGGACCGTTCCGGAGGAGTACGCCGACGGGTGGCGCGACTTCCGGGACAACCACCACGGCGACCACGACGTGTGGGCCGAACTGAACGGCGACGACGGGGCGTTCGTGGACAAGGCCACGGACTACCTTCAGGAGATCGCCCCGGAGAACTACGTCTTCCGCTGGGACGACGGTCTCGCACTGATCACGGTGTGGCAGGACTGCGCGGCCGACGGCGGCGGGTGCGACGTCGACATGGACAGCAACGGCCGGGAGATCGTCAAGCCGTGCCGGGAGCACAACCCGTGCGAGGGCCACACCGGGGAGGACGCCGACCTGGTGAACCCGAACGTCGGGATGGACGAGACGACCTACTGCGACGGGTCGTGCGTCAAGCGCTGACCATCCGCGTGCTTCGGGCGGGCATCCGGGAGACCGGGTGCCCCACCGTGGACCACGGAAGGGGATTAGGAAGTGACCGACATTCAGATCAAGGACAAGGACGCATACCCGCTGAGCCTGTGGCGTGAAGCCCTGGAGGTGGCGGAGGTGGCGGAGTTCTGCCCCATCGACACCCGGGAGTGGAACGGCGGCGAGCTGGGCGCCCTCGGAGCGTGGCTGTGTGACGAGCTGTACGGCAAGCCCGTCAACCCGGACAACGCCCGGGAGGACAAGAGTGAGATCGTCACGGAGAACGTCATCGACGGGGCGCTGGCCGTGCTCGACCAGGAGGACCGGGAAACCCTCACCCCGGCCGACCTGCGCAAGGTGATCGAATCCTACCGGGGCACGACCTTCGACGACTTCGAAGAGCTGGCCCGGGACTACGCCGAGAACGACTACATCGGCCCGGACGACGAGAACCCGGCGCTCACGGAGTGGGAGGGGTTCAAATCCCCCGAGGACTTCGAGCGGTGGTTCACGAAGTACGCCACGGGCGAGGGTGAGGTCTGCGGGGAGATCCGCGCGGGCGGAGACCTGATCTGGTTCGACAAGTTCAAGTGGTGAGGTGACGGGATGCACGGCAGCTACGACGACATGAGGGACATGCAGTACCGGGAGGAGAACCCCGGGTACGAACGGGAGGTCGGCCTGACGGCCTCCGATCTGGCGGACTGTGACCCGGAAGTCGCCGTGCTGGTGGCGGAGTCGTACGCCCGGGACAACGCCGGGCGCCGGGAGAACAACCTGCGCACGCGCATCAGCGTGCTGGAGACGGCCCTGGAGAACGCCGGGATCGAGATCCCGGAAGGCTGATCACCGCGTGATTCAGGGGCGCACGGGAGGGGGGCCGTGCGCGCCTGTGTCCCACGGTGGGACCTTACGGACGGAGAGGGAGAAACGTGATCAAGAAGCTGAAGAGAATCCTGGGGCTGGCCATCGGCCCGTCGGAGTACGCGCCGAACCCGAGCGTGATCGGCTCCGTCGAGGAGACGCCGAGCGGGAACGTCGTCCTGCGCATCGGCAAGGTCATCGCCCCCGAGGGTGACCGGGAGCAGGCGTTCCCCTCCTGGCAGCAGTCCGAGCACGTCGTGATCAACGCGGAAGAGCGGGACGAGCTGATCGCCACGCTCGAATCCCAGGTCGACTACAAGACGATCAAGTGCGGCGACATCGTCGGCATGGGGTCCATCGTGCTGGCCGTGCAGTACGCGAACGGTGCGGGCGGTGGGGAGCGGCGCATCGGCACGGTCCTGGCGTGGACCGACCACAAGCGGGAGTACGTGGTCTACACCGTCGACCCGTACGGCGAGGTGGGCAACGGGACGTACACCTTCGACGAGCAGCGGGCGCTGAACGCGTACATCGCCCGGTCGAACGACCACCTGTTCCGCCACTTCAACGCCAAGCCCCCGGCCATCACGTACGCCCACGTGGCGGAGCGGGACGTCCTGAAGGGGGACCGCGCGTGAGCAGCGAGCTGACGGGTCTGCGGGTCAAGGTCGGACTGGCCAACCGGCCGGTCTACGGCGTCGCCCGGGTCCGGTACAACGAGGGCCACACGCACGCCGGAAGGTACGAGATCGAGACGGCCGACGGGACGTCCTTCCTGGCCCCGTTCGACGCGTGCAGGCCCGGCGACAACTGGGACGTCACGCCGGAAGAGGGACGGTTCACGGGAGCGGAGATCTTCCGCCCGAACTTCCTGGACGGCACCGGCAAGGAGTTCCTGAGCCGTGGCCCCGGGGTCATCGTGCCCGGGAGCATGGCGCAGATGTGGAAGCTGCTCGACCCGGTCCGGAAGGGCTGGACGGTCGAGTGGTTCAGCCGTGGCGCCAACGAGTTCCGGGGCATGCTCACGGTCGCCGAGCGGGAAGAGGCGGCGTTCCGGCTGACCGGGAAGCACGCGTTCCACTACACGTGGCCGCAGGTCGGGGAGGAGTTCGAGGTCGACGGCAACACGCTGCACGAGGTGCGGGTGCCGCCGAAGAGGACCGGAAAGCACCCGTCCCGGTCCCTGTCGCTCACGTTCCACCGGCCCTGACGGAAAGAGGGAAGAGCATGGAAAGCGGAAGCAGCCGGTACCCGGCGACGTCGTACGACAAGCTGAACGAGGAGTGGGAGGTGCGGGCGGAGCCGATCACGCAGATCCGCATCGCCTCGGAGCTGGCCCCGTGCGTGAGCGCCGGGATGGCCGTGCGCGGCGGCCCGCTGCGGGCGCAGCTCCCCGACGGTTCGAGCGGGCGGGAGATCGGCGCCGTGTCGATCGTGTGGAGTCAGACCGAGCAGGACGACGGCAGTCGTACGGTGCTCGGGTGGTACGAGTCCGGGCGGAACTGACGTCCGGGTGGCGGCCCGTGCAGGGTGCCGCTAGTCTGGCCTAGGCCGACGGGTTCGGGAGCGGCCGGTCCTCCGGGATCGGCCGCTGACGTGCCGTGTCGGACGGCGATGTTGAACCGGAGAGGGAGAAGAACATGGGGACGTACCGCACTGACGGTGAGAACGAGATCGGCGTTGCCCTGACGGACTCGTGGGCGGCCGTGTGGACCGTCGACACGCAGTACATCGAGGTCATCCGGCGCGACTTCTGGGACGAGCACGCCGACGAGATCAAGGCGGCGGCCGAAAAGGGCCGGGACTTCACCGACGAGGACGGCAACAACGGCACCGTCGCGGTGATCGGTACGGACGGCGACCTGGACGACGAGGGCTTCCCGAAGGAGTTCGGTGACGCCTCGGAGTACGTCGCGGACGAGCTGTCGTCGTGGACCAGGTCGGACGGTGGCGCGTACGAGCGGGCCACCGTCGAGGGCTACACCTACTGACGGGAGCGGTTCGATGCGCGGAGAGCTGATCAGGTACACGTGGGCGCCGAACCCCGGGATGGCCTGGGGTCTGGTTCACCTGTCACAGGGACGGGACGGTGACATGATCGGCGCCTTCGTGTACGAGGACCGCGACGCGGCCCTGAAGGGCGAGAAGCGGGCCGGGGGCACGCTGTACCGGGTGGTGCGGCAGATCCGGCCCGCCGACGAGAGCACCGGGACCCCGGATGCCGGGGCCTACGCCTTCGTGTGCAGCTCCGCCACGGAGTACACCATCTGGACCAAGCCCACCGTGAACGAAGCGGGCGGGAGCGAGTACGACGGGGTGTGGTCCTTCCGGGATGCACCGGCCGCCGTGGAGCGCACCGGATGGGCGAACAAGGACAACGCACGGTACGAGGGACCGGATAACCCCCGGTTCGCAACGTTCCTGCTCACGTGGGACGTGACGGAAGAGGAGAAGTGACATGGCTCAGATGCTGCGCGGGATCCAGATGTTCGACCGGGGCGACCGGGTCGAGATCGGGGAGGGCGAACTGGCCACGGTCGAGCACGACATGGGTGGCGAGGTCGTCCACGTGCACCCGGACGGGAGCGGGAGCCGGTACCCGCACGACGCCGTGCCGGTCGCCCGGGAGGGCGTGAAGCTGACCCGTCAGACCGAAAACGGCGAAGAGGTTCAGGTCGAGATCTACTCGAACGGATCCACGCACACCCTGTACGAGTGCTGCGGATACGACGACTGCCGGGAGTTGATCCTGGTCAAGGGCCTCGGGATCGACCGGACGGAGGCGTTCGCCGGGGACCGGTTCCTGACGGAGGTCGAGGGCGAACCGGTACGGATCACGGTCAAGCCGCTCGACGACCCGTCCTCGTGCATCTGGTGCTACGGGTGCGGCGACTTCCTCGCGCACGGCGAGGGCTGCGAGTGCGAAGACCGGGGCCACAACCCCGAGGCCGACCGGGAGCCGATGCGCCCGCTGGTCGTGGAGAACGGACAACTGGAACTGACGCCCTTCAACTGAGCGGAGACGCCCTAGGGTTCCCGGCCGCGCGCCGGGAGCCCGGGAGTGTCGCTGACCAGCGATGCCGGAACGGAGAGGGAGAACAGGATGACGGAGATGGACGTGCTGGAGACGGCGGGCCGGTACCGGGTGCGCCTGGTGGTTCAGCAGGACTCGCAGGACTGCAACCCCCGGACCGAGCAGGACTGCAACCTGACGAACGTGATCACCCCGAAGGGTCAGCGGTACATCGACGTCGACAAGGACGGCGGCCCGCTGGCCGAGGGCTGGGAGCGGATCGAGGACCGCTACGTGGACGCGGTCCCCGTCTTCACCCGGTGGGCCAAGATCTTCCACGGCGCCACGGTCATCGAGCACCGGCCGCACAACGGCGCCTGGTCCCTGTGGTACGTGATGCCGGAGAAGCTGGCCGAGACGGCACTGTCGGCCGCCCAGCTCATCGAGGTGGAGCAGAACGAGTACCAGCAGTGGGCCGAGGGTGAGGTGTACGGCCACATCGTCGAGAAGGACGTGACCCGTATCCCCCGGGACGCTGAGGACCGGGACGACCCGGAGCTGGACGACGAGACGCGCGAGTGGGAAGAGGTCGACTCGTGCTGGGGCTACATCGGCCGGGAGTACGCCGAGGAGGCGGCCCGCGAGGCGTTCGCCCCGTACGCCGAGGAGGTTGGCAAGTGACGCGGGAGAAGCGGGAGATCGCCCCGATGACGGTGACCCGGATCATCCGGGGCAGGCCGCCGGGGCACGTCGGGCCGTACTGGTTCGGCTTCGAGATCAAGGTGACCGGCCCGGCGGACGGGACGTACGTGAGTGTTCGCGCCCGCGCCCTGGCCATGGCCGACGCGCAAGCCCTGTGCAACGAGGTGAACGCGCCGGGGCTGGTGCTCCAGTTCGAGCAGTCCGGCAACTGGACCGACCCGGAGCAGTACGAGTGCACGATCAGCTTCGGTACGAGCCTTTCCGTGGAGGAGGACCCGCTGTGAGCGGCGACAACACGTGGACCCTGCCCGACGGGACGGAGCTGGTCTACCAGGACGGCGATCACGTCACGATCGACATCGACCCCGGTTCACCGTCAGCCCTGCGTCTGCCGTTCCTGAGCGGCTACGTGCGGGGGTACGACGCCGTGATCGAGGACGGCGGCCCGGCGAAGGTGGCGTACACGCTGTACAACGTCGGGAACAACCCGCTGATCGGCGTGCGGGAGGACCGGCTGAAGAAGACGGTCAGCCGGTTCGGCATCGGCCACGGCCGGGGTGCGCACGGGGACGGCAAGGCGTGCCACCTGTGCGGTGCGAATCTCTGAACGGGAGGCGCCCTAGGGCGACCGGCTCCGGCCGGTCACCCGGGAGTGCCGCTCGATCGAGCGGACGGAGAGGGAGAAGATGCTGACGAGTGAGGGTCTGGCCGAGGGACGCGCCTGGGTGGCCACGCCGGAGGAGTACGAGAAGAAGGTGCAGCCGCACGTCCGGCAGCGCAACGAGCGCCGTCTGCGGGGCTTCAACTTCGAGATCGTGATCGGTGGCCTGTGCCGGGACGGGGACTTCTCGTACCCCTATCCGGGCTACTACGGCACCACGGCCCCGGTCGTGGGACTGCGCCGGGACCAGGCCGAGCACCTGACGGCCGAGCTGCTGAAGAAGCTGGCCCCCGGCGGCGAACTGCCGACCGACGCGGCCGAGCTGCTGGACTTCGTGTCCACCGTGCTCCGCAACGGCTCCGCCCCTGCCTGACGGGAGGCGCCCCAGGGTTTCCGGCTGCGCCCGGAGGCCCGAGAGCGCCGCTCGTGAGCGGTGTGGACCGGAGGGGAGGTGATTCGGATGAGCAACGACGACGAGTGGGAGAAGGCGGGCCGGGAGGCCGACGACATCCTGCGGAGGCTGAAGGGCTGAGCCGCAGACGGAAGCGCGCACCACACCACGTGAGCACAGAGAACTGCACCCGCGAGAGGGAGAAGAACGTGACGCAGGAACCGCCCAAGATGCCGGAGATGATCAACGTGCCGATCCCGGCCGACACCCCGCCGCCGGAGGCCATCGCGGTCACCCCGGAGAACGCGCAGCAGATGGACGCCGACAAGAAGTAGCGGGCCGACGGCGCCGCTCGGGGCGGCCGGGAGACCGGCCGCCCCTTCGGAGAGGAGAGAACGTGAACCAACTGCGGGACCTGTGGCGCATGAAGTGGCGCCGCAAAGAGGGGTCGTACGACTTCGGGTATCACCACGAGGGCGTGTGGGCCTCGCCGTTCGAGACGTCGGCGAACCTGGCCATCCGGGAGGCGGCCGTGTGGGCGGCGAACGGGTTCATGATCCCGTGGGGTCAGGAGAACTACCCGTTGGTCGTGGAGATCACGCTGTACCGGATGGAGTCCGGCCAGCCGGTCAAGGCGGCCAGTCTGACGATCATCCGGAAGCTGTGCGAGGGCGGGAAGTACGAGTTCCCGGACGGGACGCCCATCGAGCGCGACCAGAAGCCGCAGGGCACGTTCCTGGAGACGCGCGAGGGCTGGACCGAGGTCCGCAAGCACTGACCGGCGGGAGGTCCCGCCAGGAAGGAGGGGAGCCGCGTGCTCACCCTGACGAAGGAACCGATGCCGGAGATCACCGGCCCGATCACGATCAGCTCCGAGTGGAACCACTCGTGCACGTCACAGTGCTCGAACCCGTGCACCGTGAACCGGCTGGGTTCGCCGGTCATCACGGCCCGCATCCCGCAGCAGCCGGGGCCGCAGTCGCCCCCGCCGCAGCAGCCGAAGGTCCCGCAGCAGCCGGGCCCCCGGGACTGAGACCGAACGAGGAGAGGGAGAAGAACATGGGTGAGTGGACGATGCACGGCCAGGTGTGGGCCGACGACGGCGACGTGGGCGGGGACACGCAGATCGGGAAGGTGGCGAGCGTCCGGTTCGTGAACCCGGACTGCCCCGGCGCCCGGGTCACGGTGTACGCCTACGCCTCCGCCCCCGAGCGCTCGATCGAGGCGAAGGTCGGTTCGATCGAGGTGTTCATGGGCTACGACGCCGACCTGAGCAACCTCGGGATCGAGTCGCAGGTCTGGTTCGAGATCGACGACGACGCCGAGGGCGACGCCGACGAGTGGGACCCGACCTGGTCGGAGATCAAGTACGAGTCGCTGGACTCGTACATCGCCCCCGGACCGGACGAGAAGCGGGTGGCCGTGGCCGAGGCGGCGGCGCTCGCATGGGTCCGGGCGTACGACCCCAAGAAGTTCATCGACTGGGACGGCAAGCGGTTCTGAGTCGGTGCGTTCGGGGCGGCGGGAGCTACGGGTTCCCGCCGCCCAGTGCACATCGGACGGAAGGGAGAAGAGGAACGTGAAGAGGTTCGAGGACGCCGAGAAGGTCACCCCGCAGCAGCTCGAAAGCATGACCCCGATGCAGGTGGACGAGCTGTTCGCCATCACCTGGGACCGCCGGTACGAGCTGGTGGCCGACGTGTACGCCGCATGGAACGAGGTGCACTACGCCGTCGGCGACCGCCGGGTCAGCACACAGACGTGGCGCCTGAGTCACCAGGAGGTGCAGGACAAGGCGGCCGGGACCGAGCGGGGCCGCAAGGCGCTCGACCGGGTGAACCGGGCGAAAGGTTCAGTCGCCGAGCTGGACGGTACGGTGCTGGCCAAACTGGAGACCGAGTTCGGCCGCCGGGGCGGATGGTCCCGGGCCTACCTGGTCACCGACGGCCACGTGCACAGCTCGATGCACTGCTCTTCGTGCAACCGGGGCGAGTTCCCGACCCGCTTCTTCTGGATGATCGACTACTCCGGGAAGAACATGACGGAGATCGTCGAGGCCGCCGGAGAGCGGGCCTGCACGATCTGCTACCCGGACGCTCCGGTCGCCCGCAAGGACAAGGGCGAGGCGGTGAGCGTGCCGAAGTCGGTGATGCTGACCTCCGAAGAGATCGAGCGCGCCGAGGCCAGGGAGGTGGAGGCCAAGCGCCGGGCGGAGAAGAAGGCCAAGGCGGCGCTGAACGCCATTACGCAGCCCGACGGCACGCCCCTGCGGGACGAGATGGGCCGGGACGGCAGGCAGAAGGGCTCGGTCGTGAAGACCGTGCGCACGGCCCGGACCGAGCTGAAGCGGCAGTGCTGGTACGCGTACGCCTGGGGCGACGACGACGGCGCCCACGAGCGGAACATCCAGCACCTGGGCAGGGCCGTGGCCTGGAAGGAGAACGGCCTGGCGGTCGGGGACGAGCCGACCGCCGAGCAGATCGAAGCGGTGATCAAGCCGCTGCGGGACAAGGCCGTGAAGGAAGTCGACAAGGCCCGAGCAGAGGGCTGAAAGGGAGAAGGACATGAACGAGACCACCATCCGCATCATCCACTGGATCTGGGGCGAGCCGAGGCTGGCCGACTTCCTGCGAGGCATCGCCGAGGGGGAGAAGATCCCGCCGCACGACGAGGTGTTCGAGTACGGGGACGACCAGCTCGCCTGCTGGATCTCCGACCTCGTCTTCCCGGAGGACCGCAGCCGGGGGATCAAGGCGTGGATCGACCTGGGCGGCAGCGACGAGCGGGCCGACACCCTGTACGAGACGCTGACCGAGGGCCGCAAGACGCCCGCCGGTCGCCTGAAGTGGCTCGACGAGATGGACATCGGCCTGATCCGGGACGCCCTGCTGGGGCACAAGGGAGGGTCGGACATCTACGTCCACTCCCTGGTCAAGCCCTACCACCCGAACAACATCTACCGGGTGCACGACTTCGGGACGGTCTACGAGCGGGGCTGGACGTCGGCCTCCGGCGCCTGGGGCCTGGCCGAGAAGGACCGCCAGGTCTGCCCCAACCCGACGGTCTCGCCCTGCGGATGCACGGTGGTACAGCGTGGCTGAACTGGTCTGCACCTGTGGTCCCGGCGAATCGGTCGCCGGGACCCGGCGGGAGATCGTCGAACAGCGGCTGGCCGGACTCTTCAGCCTCGCGGTTTCTGAGGTCCACGCTCTGCTGGATCTGCTGGACCGGGCGAACGAGGCCGCGCTGGACATCCCGGATGGCGAACGGGACCCGGAGGGCGGGGAGACTGAACGCCAGATGGCCCGGGAATCCGGCCGCAGCGAGGGCTGGATCAAGAACTTCCTGAGCGCCTGGGAGTTCACGTCCACCGCGCTGGACCAGGAACTGCACGAGAAGCACGGTCCGTGGGGCGGGCTCTTCGGCAAACAGTCCTGAACAACTGGAACTTCACGGCCTAGGTCAGTAGTATTCGAGGGCCCCGGGAGAACTGGGGCCCGGGAGGAGAGACGGCATGCAGCAGATGGACGAGTACCGACGCACGGCGGAGTTCGTGGAGGTGGTGGCCGGTTCCTACGACATGGAGCACACGGTCTACCGGTTCCCGAACGACGAGACCGGGCACGGCCGGGCGGTCGAGTACCGCAACGCCTACAACGTCGACCTCCGGCGCGCGATGGGTGTCACGGACGCCGACCTGGAGCTGGAGAAGCCCAGCCACCCGGAGCGCCCGGACGAGTACGAGCGGGCCATGAAGGTCGAGTCGTACTACGACGAGAGCGCCCGCCTGTCCTACGTCCACCCGCCGAAGCTGATCGCCAACGACGCTCCGCTTCCGACGGACTACCCGCACGACCACCAGGAGACCGGGGACGCCGATGTCTGAGCTGACCAGAGACACCACGCACTACATCGTCCACTCCACGGTCGTCGACCCGGGACCGAACTCCACCTTCGGCACCTCCGCCCCGTACTCGGGTGAGCGGGCGCTGGAGCGGGCCGTCAAGGCGGCCCATCAGGAGCTGCGGGGGCGACGCCGGGCGTTCGTGACGGCCCGGGACGACGCCTCCCGGATTCTCGCCGTGATCCCGGTCGTGGACTACCCGGTCTTCGGGGACACGCACGTCCCCGAGCACGCGCAGGACTCCATCACGGCCCTCTTCGAGGGGCTGGACTGGACGATCTGACACGGACGAAACCGGGCCCCTGGGAAGGGCTCCCGGTAGGCGGAACAGGACCGCCCTGACGAGTCCCGTCAGTACGGAGAGGGAGAAGAACATGCCGGTGAGCTACGCCTTCAAGAAGACCGACGGGACCGAGCAGGACCCTGCGGCCGACCTGAGTCCCGCACAGCAGGCGTTCCTGGCCCTGAGCGAGATGGGGATCGGGATCCCCCGGCTGGACCGCAGCACCCTGGACGAGTTCGTGCGCCGCGCGGACCTGTTGCAGGCGTACGTCGGCATCGTGTGGCGCAACGGCGACGGGACGCCCCGGATCTTCACCCGGGCCGACTTCACCGAGCTGCTGCCCGGCGCCCGCACGAACTGGACGGCCCGCAGCAAGCGGGACTTCGACCAGGCCATGAAGAAGGAGATCGACGCGTACTGGAACAGCGTCGACAGTCGGAAGTGAGGGACGCCCGTGGTGGCGGACGAGAAGGGTGACGAGTACGAGGAGACGGCGATCGGCTACGCCATCGGCGTTCTCACGTACATGCAGAACGGCGGGAAGCTGTCGAGCATCGAGGCGACCGCCTCGGAGATCGTCCGGCTGGCCGGTCGGGAGCTGGCACAGAAGATGCCCGGCCCGGAGAAGGCCAGGGTGCTGATGGAGTCGGTCGAGGAGATGCGACTCCGGCACAACAACCTGAACGCCGACGCGGTGTTCGAGGACATGATGGCGCAGGCGAGGAACGCCGGGCGCCTTCGGAACGAGGGGAAGTAGAACGTGGACAGCTTCATCAGGGTGGCCGCCGACGTCGTGACGGCGCACGAGAGCGGGACGTACCGAGA
>Ga0307411_10000110_pt1 | contig 25651 bp, 26 predicted proteins | sample DK1Ometagenome_2_FD_203712 | JGI IMG/M metagenome (GOLD analysis project Ga0307411, IMG submission 203712) | Maize rhizosphere microbial communities from greenhouse at UC Davis, California, United States - DK15-O-1 | ecosystem: Host-associated > Plants > Roots > Rhizosphere > Soil | place: USA...
TGGCGAGTGCTGAAGACTCGCCACTCGCCACTCTTCACTCGCCGCGCTACCGCTGCCCCATCAGCGCCGCCTGGTCGAACACCTTCACGCCTTTGGGGGGGGTGAAGGTGAAGGCGGCGGGGTCGACCGAGACGTTGACCGCGAGCGACGTCAGTCGGACCCTGCGCAGCAAACCGTTCGGGTCGGTCACCTCGAACTGCCGCACGGAACCGTCGGCGTCGTCCACCCAGACCGTCGCCTTCGTGAACTGCATGGGCCGCTTGGGGACGAGCAACAGCGCTCGCGCGGCGCGGCCGCCGACCTTCGCGGCACCGGCGTCGGAGATCGTGTACTTGCTCTTCGGATCCTTGAGGAACTGCGCGGTGAGGTCCACGCTGCCGGCGCCGTCGTCGGTGAGCGGGAGCTTCATCACCTGCCCGGGGTTGGAGCTCGGGAGGTAGGCCCAGAGCGCCTTACCGTCGGCGACGATCCGGTCGCCCTTCGGGTCGGTGAAGCGCACGGAGAGCCGGCCGGGCACCTGCTGCAGGTACTCGCCCTTGGCGACCACCGTCGTCCCGGTGAGCGGGTTGGTGATGGTCTGCTCGAAGGTCGCACGCGCCGTCTTGAGCTTGGCGTAGGCGGCAACCGCTCGGTTGACCGTAGCGTCGACGCTCTGCGCCGGGAGCGGCACCAGGGCGACGGCGGAGAGGGCAGCGGCGACAACATAGACTCGCATCGATTGCTCCTGAGGGACGTGGGACAAAGGACGAGGCGGTGCGGACTCGTCCCTCGTCCCTTGCCGCTCGTCCCTCTCGTTCTTACCCGACGCTCACCGGTGCGGTTCCGGGCGTGGGGGTCAGTGACCGCCCGATGGCGGCCGCGATGGGCCGCAGCTCGCCGACCAGATGCGCAAACTGGTCGGGGTACAGCGACTGCGCCCCGTCCGACAGCGCGCGGTCGGGCGTCGGGTGCACCTCGACGAGGATGCCGTCCGCGCCGGCGGCCAGCGCGGCGCGCGCCATTGGCGTCACCTTGTCACGCAGGCCCGTGCCGTGGCTCGGGTCGGCGACGATCGGCAGGTGCGAGAGCTTTTGCACGACGGGGATGGCGGCCACGTCGAAGAGGTTGCGCGTCTGCGTGTCGAAGCCGCGGACGCCGCGCTCGCAGAGGATCACTTGGGAGTTTCCTTCGGCGAGAATGTACTCGGCGCTGAGCAGCAGCTCGGCGATGGTAGCCGACATGCCGCGCTTGAGGAGCACCGGCTTGTGGAGCCGCCCGACCGCCTTCAGCAGCGAGTAGTTCTGCATGTTGCGCGCGCCGATCTGGATACAGTCGGCGTACTCGGCCACCAGGTGCGCGCCCTCCTCGTCCATCGCCTCGGTGACCACCGCGAGTCCGGTCTCGCGCCGGGCCAGCGCGAGCAGCTCGAGTCCCCGCTTGCCGAGCCCCTGGAACGAGTAGGGCGAGCTGCGGGGCTTGAACGCGCCGCCGCGCAGGGCGCTCGCCCCCGCGGCGCGGACGGCGCGCGCGGCGGTGAGGATCTGTTGCTCGCCCTCCACCGAGCAGGGGCCGGCGATGATCGGCACGTCCGGGCCGCCGAAGCGCACGCCCGGCGCGATCGTGACGACCGTGTTCTCGGGCCGCCACTCGCGCGACACCTGCTTGTACGGCTTGCTCACGTACAGGACCTGTGCGACACCGGGCATCCCCTCGATGTGCGAGCCGTCTACCTGGCCGTCGTTGCCGATCAGCCCGACCGCCGTGCGCTGCGCCCCCGGCATGGGCGCCGGCTCGTAGCCCATCGCCCGGATGGCGTCACACACGCGGTCGATGTCCCCCTGCGTGGCGTCGCGCTGCATCACGACCAGCATCAGTGCTCCTCGAGTTCGATTGACCAGCCGTCGGTGGCTACGTGCGTGCGGCCGGCGAAGCGCTCGCCGACCACGGCTGGAAGGTCCAGCTCCTCGACCGGCGGGTAGAGGTGCGTGAGTGCCAGCAGGCGCGGCCCCGCCAGCCGTGCCAGGTCGCCGCACTGTTCCGGGGTCAGGTGCGTGGGGATGGCCATCCGCTCCGGCAGCGAGCACTCGCACAGGAACACGTCGGAGCCAGCCGCCCACTCCCCCAGGGTAGGGTCGAACCCCGTGTCCCCGGTATAGACCACGCGCCGGGACGCGGCGCTCACGGAATATGCCACACTTTCGTCCGTGTGGGGAACTTTTCGTGCCGCCAGCGTCACCCCGTCGTCGAGCGTCACCTCCTCGCCCGGCGCGACCTCCCGCACCACGAGCGCGAAGCCCGGCGCCGTCATCCACTCCCCGAACGCGGCCGCCATTCGATCAAGAAGGGCCGCGGTGCCCGCGGGGCCGAGCACGGTGAGCGGTGCCGATCGCCCCGGCAGACGCGCGTACATGAACGCGAAGACGAGCGTCGGAAGATCGCCGATGTGGTCGGCGTGGAAGTGCGTCAGCGCGACGTGCGTGATGCCCCACCAGTCGACGCCGAGGGCGGCCATCCGGTGCGCGGCGCCGCTCCCACAATCGAGGAGGAGCCGCACGGGGCCGGCCTCCACTAAGTGCGCCGCGCAGCCGCGGCCCGGTGTCAGCGACACGGTGCCGGTCCCGAGGGTCGTGAGCTTCATGCGGGTCCTCCCGCGCGGCCGCCGGGCCGCGGCCTGCGGCCGCTCAGCGGCCGCGGTAGAGCATCCTGCGCACGGCGTCCACCCCGTCGGCGCGGAGCCGCAGGAGGTACACGCCCGAGGGAACGTGCGTACCGTTGGTGGCGCGACCGTCCCACGCGAAGCGCGGGTCGCAGCCGGTGTCGCTCGCCGGCGCGGCGCGCCCGTAGCGCCCCGCCTGCAGCTCGGCGCCCACCTCGCCGCTCGGCACGAGCGACCGCACGTGGTTGCCGCGCAGGTCGTACACGTCGAGCCGCACCCGACCCGGCGCCCGCAGATCGAACCAGACGCACGTCGTGGCGGTGCGCGGGGTGGGGAAGGGATTTGGAAAGTTCTGGTAGAGCAGCGTGACGAGCGGGGTCTCGGCGTCCACGATCACGAAGCTCGCGCTGCTCTCCACGCGCACGGTGTCGCCAGTGCTGAGGCGCGCGGTCACCGCCCACCGGTACGACGTGTTCGACTCCAGGTTGAAGCCGGGCACGAACGTCGTGTCGGCGAGCCGTCGTGCGATGACCGCCTCGCGGGTCGCGACGTTGACGATCTCGACGTCGTACAGCCACGGCCCGGGCGGGATGGCGACCGGCGCGCTGCTCCAGACGAAGCGCGGCCGCCGCGTCTCCAGCGTGGTACCCGTGGGCGAGTTGGGGAAGATGAGCGTGAGGAGCGGGCCGTCGGTGTCCGGGAGCTGGGCGGCGGCGCGACGGATGGGTGCGACGAGGGAGAGCAGGATCAGAAGGACCGCGAGACGGCGCGTGAGCGCGCACGGGCGTTCTCCCGCGCTGACACGGGCACCGCCACCGCCACTCCCACGGGCGGATGCTCCCGGCGCCGGCCTGAGGCCACCGGCACGCCCACCTCTGGGCGTGCCGGTGTGAGTGTCTGTGTCAGTGTCAGAGACCGCGCCGCGCGCCGGCCGCCTCACACCCCAACGCCGGCCGCATCCGACTCCTCTCCGACGCCCGCGATCGCTTCCTCAACCGCGCCCGCCCGCATCCGCACGCTCACCAACGAGCTCACACCAGGCTCCTGCATCGTGACCCCGTAGACCGAGTCGGCGGCCTCCGTGGTGGTGCGCGGGTTGTGCGTGATGACGATGAACTGCGTGCGCTTCTTGAATTGGTTCAGCATCCGAACGAAGCGCCCGACGTTCTGATCGTCCAAGGGGGCGTCCACCTCGTCGAGCAGGCAGAAGGGGCTCGGCCGCGTGAGGAAGATGCCGAAGAGCAACGAGAGGGCGACGAGCGCGCGCTCCCCGCTCGAGAGCAGGTGGATGCGCTGCGTGCGCTTGCCGCGCGGTGAGGCGTGGATCTCGATGTCGCAGTCGAGCGGCTGCTCGGGGTTCTCGAGGCGCACGTCGCACTCCCCGCCGCCGAACAACGTCATGAAGATCTGGCGGAAGTTCTCACGTACTTGCACGAAGGTCGCCAGGAACAGCTCGCGGGCGGTCGTGTCGATCTCGCGGATGGCCTGCTGGAGCGACAGCTTCGCTTCGGCGAGGTCCGCGCGCTGTCCCGTGAGGAAGTCGAGGCGCTTCACCTCTTCCTCGTGCTCCTCGATGGCGAGGGGATTCACGGGGCCGAGCTGGTCGAGCTGCTGCCGGAGGGTGTCGGCCTCGGCCCGCAGAATCGGGCTCTCGACCTCGACGGCCTCGAACGAGGCGAGCAGCTCCTCCAGCGGGCGGCGCCACTCCGTCTCGAGCCGCTCGCGAACCGCCGCCCGCCGGCCGGCGAGCTCGGTGTGGCGCAGCTCCGCGTGGTGGAGCTCGTCGCCCAGCGCCGCGCCACTCCGGTGCACCTCGTCAAGGGCGTGCTGCGCCCGCGTCACCGCGTCGTCGGCGACGGCCACGGCGGCTTCGGCCTCGGCGAGCCGCGCTTCGCTGTCGCCGAGCGACGCCTGACGCGACTCGAGCTCGAGCTGCCACCGCGCCATCTGCTCCGCGAGCACGCTGTCCGCCTGCGCGAGGGTGCTCAACTCCTCGCGCAGGGCCGCCAGGCGCGCCGCGGCGGTTTCGGATTCCTCGGCCAGGCGGCGCTCGCGATCCGCGGCGACTTGCAGGCGGGCCTGCGCCTGCGCCTGTTCGACTTGCGCGGCCGTCCGCAGCTCGCGCACCTCGTCCTGCGCCCGCTCCGCCCTGCCGAGCGCGTCGCGAGTGGCGGCGGCGCCGGCCTCGCGTTCAGCCAGCGTCGCGGTGAGGCCGGCCGCCTGCTGTTCGAGCTGCGCGGCGCGGGCGGCGAGCGCCTCGCGCCGAGCGAGGAGCCGCTCGGCGAGCGCCTGCGCTTCGACCAGCTCGCGCTCGGCGCGCTGCCGGCGACGCTCGAGCTCCCCGCGGTGCTCGTCGGCGCGGCGGGCGGCCACCTGCGCGGCGTTGGATGCCTCGGCCGCGACGGTCGCGGCGTGGTCGGCCGCCTGGAGCGCCGCGCGCTTCGCGTCGGCGGCGGTGGTCGCCACGCCGCGTGCGGTCGCCAACGTCTCCAGCTCCGCCCGCAGGGCCCGGAGCTCCGCGCGGCGGCGCAGCGGGCCCGGACCGCCCTCGCCGCCCGGCAGGAACACGGCGCCCCTCGCGTCCACGAAGGCCGCGCCGTCGGCAACGCTCCTCACGTGTCCGAGCAGCGCCGCCGCCCAGTGTCGTGCCGGGCCAGCCACGTCGACGAGGGCCGCCAGGTCGGCGGTGCCCGCGTCCGCCGCGTCGGCCGCGACCGCCTCGGCCACTGCCTCCGGCGCCGGTGCGTCGAGCGGCAATAGGAGGAGCGGCCCGGGCTTGGCCGACGCGTGCCACCCGCGCACCGCCTCGGCCACGCCACCGTCGCGCACGACGACGGCGTGCACGGTCGGACCGAGGTACCGCTCGACGAGGGCGGCGGCGGCCGGCCCCGCAGAGATGAAATCGCTGAGCGGGCCGAGGATGGCGCCGTCGCCGAACCGGTCGCGCGCTTTCAGCACCGCAGCGGCGGCCGGCGCGAGGCCGACGCGCTCGCGCTCGAGCGCCTCGAGCGCGCTGACCTTACCCTGCAACGACGTCACGGCCTGGTCCGCGCGCAGCAGCTCGGCGCGCGCCGCGGCGTCCTCGTCGCGCGCCGCCTTCGCCGTGGCGCGCGCCGCGTCGAGCGCGCGCTGCGTCGCGGCGACGTCGGCGCGGGCGAGCGCGATGGTCTCTTCGGCCGCCGAGCACTCGCGGCGCACCGCGTCGAGCCGGTCGGCGAGCTGTGCGCGCTCTTCGTCGAGCGCCGCCGCACGCTGCGCGACGTCTTGGAGCTCGCGCCCCGCGGCGTCGCGGTCGAGCTCAGCGCGGCGGAGCTGATCGCGCAGCTCGCGCACGCCTCGCTCGGCCTGCTCCACCGCGGCGCGGGCAGCCGCCACGGCGCCGCGCGCCTCCTCTTCGAAGCCGACCCGTTCCTGCAGGGCGTCGGCGGCGGCCCGGAGCGCCCGCTCCAACTCGGCGCGCTCGTCGGCCGCCCGCGCGCGGTCCTCGCTCACCCGAACGCCGGCCGCCTCACCCTCGCGGCGCTCGGCGTCCGCCCGTTGGCGCCGCGCCACCGCATTGCGCTGGCGCTCCTCGGCGACCTTGATCTCCCCCTCGAGCTGCAGCGCGGCCTGTCGCTGCGCTGCAACCATGCGGGCGAGCTCGGCGCGCCGGGCTTCGGCGGCGGCGCGCCCGTTCTGCGCCTCCTCGCGCGCCTGCTCGGCCGTCTGCACCGCGGCCAGGGCCGCCGGCGCCTGCTCGCGCAGTGACACCAGGCGGCCGTCCAGCTCGGCGAGCTCGCCGGCCCACGCCGCCATCTCGCGCGAGGCCAACGTCAGCTCCACCCCGAAGCGGCGGGCGGTCAGCTCGGCGTGACGCTCGGCGCGCTTGCGTTGGCGCGCGAGCGACCGCACCTGGCTCGTGACCTCGTTGATCAGGTCGTCCAGGCGCGACAGGTCGACGGTGGTCTCCTCGAGCCGGCGCTCCGTGCTGCGCCGCCGGTCGCGGTAGAGTCCGACTCCCGCGGCCTCCTCGAAGAGCTCGCGCCGGTCGTCCGGCCGGTCGGAGAGCAGGGCGTCGATCATCTTGCTCTCGATGACCACGCCCGACTCCGCCCCGAGCCCGGTGCCGCGCACCAAGTCCTGGATGTCGCGCAGCCGGCACGGGGCGCGATTGAGGAAGTAGTCGCTCTCCCCGGAGCGTGAGAGCCGGCGCGTGATCACGACCTCGCGGAACGCGAGCGGGAGGGTGCTGTCGGAGTTGTCGAAGTGCAGTGAGACCTCCGCGACGTTCACGGCCCGCCGCGCCGAGGAGCCTTGGAAGATCACCTCTTCCATCTTGGCACCGCGCAGTGCGCGGGCGCGCTGCTCGCCCAGCACCCAGCGAACCGCGTCCGACACGTTCGACTTTCCGCAGCCGTTCGGGCCGACGATCATCGTCGCCCCGGGCTCGAAGGCGAGCTGCGTGTGGTCCGCGAATGACTTGAACCCGTGCAGCTCCAGCTTGGTCAACCGCAATTAGAACACTCTCCCGGTACGGTACACGAGGGTCGGCGAGATCCCCGCGGCGCGCAGGGTGCCCGCGAGGAGCGCCGCGCGCTCGGGTCGCTCGAACGCCCCGGCGTAGAGCTGCGCGCTTCCGTCGGGCTGAAGCAGCGCGTAGACGGGGATTCCGCGGCCGGCGTAGCCGCTTGCCAGTGCCTTGGCCGCGTCGCGCGACACGCTCCGCTCCACGAGTAAGGCGTACGGGGCACGGACCACGCCGCCGGCGCCGGGTGCGACCAAGCGCTGGCTGCGCAGGGCCGCCAGGAGCGAGTCCGCCTGCCGGCTCGTCGCATATGCGCCGGCGAACACGCGGTACCAGCGTGTGCTGTCGCTGCCGAGCAGCACGGGGGCGACGGTCGCCGCGGGGAACCGGGCGCCCCCCTGCGCCACCTTGGAATTCGCACTGGTGACCGAGTTCGCGGTGAGGACCAGCACGGCGTAGGCGGCGGCCGCCGCCGAGTCGCCCGGGTTGGCCGGGGTAATAGCCGCACGTGGGTCGCCCGCTGCCGCGGCGGCCCCGGCCGCCGCGGCCGCGCCGGCCGCCGGTGCGCTGCCCGGCGCCGCGATCGCGCCGGTGGTAGGAGTGGGTGCCACGGCCGCGGTGTCGGCCGCGGCGGCGGCGGTATCGCGCGAGGACCGGCCCTCGCGCAGCTCGCGAGTCGCCGCCCGGGTCAGCCAGAAGCCGAGGAGGGCGAGGATGATGGCGGCGAGGATCGTCGGCAGGATCCAGCCGCGGCCCTCGCTCTCCTCCGCCGCGGCCGCGGGGGCAGTCGCTCCGTCAGCGTCGTCGGGGCGGATGATCCGCTCGCGCGACGGAACGAGATCGAGCGCTCTGGGCGGGGTGGCTGCCCGGGCGAGGCGCCGGGGCGTGGGAACCGTCGCGAGCACGCGATCCGCCGGCAGGACCACAGTGCCCGCGTCGCCGACGACGATCACGCCGTCGACTGCCGCCGCGAGATCCTCGACGCCGGTAGCGGAGGCCGGCGCCACGAGGAGGAGGAGCGCGCCCGCCTCACGGAAGCCGATCGCCAATCGGCGCCACCGATCGTTGCGGAAGACGTCTTCGGTCAGCACGGGCTCGGTGCCGCTCGGCAACACGAACAGGTTGCCTCCGTCGCCCACGGGCCGCGCGATCCGGTTCAACGAGATCCCGTAGAGGAAGCTGTCGACAATCCCGTGCGGGTCGTCGCCGGTCACGAGGCTTTGAAGCGGCGGCACCTCGCCGACCAGGTCGCCGACGGCGACCCGCCGCGTCTCCGCCTGGGACCGCGCAATCCCGATCGCCGCGTGGGCAGCTGCGACGGAATCGCTGCCGATCACGAGGACGGCGTGCGCGCCAGCCACGGCGGGCGAGGCGTGGCGGCCGGCAGCTTCCCAGGCCGCGCCGGTGTGGGTGAAAGTCGAGTTCAGGGGATTCCCTCGTAGACCCAGAAGTCGCGCCCGGAGCTCCGCCCGACGCGCTCGGCCTCCTGCCGCGACGGATACGGACCGAGAACGACGCGGTAGATCATCAGCCCTTCAGTCTCTGAGGTGATGACGCGCGCCGACTGACCGCCGACCTGGATGGGCGCGGCGGCAGCGCGCGCTGCCTCCTCCGTGCGTACGGCGGCAAACTGCACGGTGAAGCCGGCTGCCGTTGCCCGCGGTGGCGGCGGGCCGTTCTCGCCGCCGCGTCGCGTGCTGTCGACCGGCGGCGGCGTCGTCGCGGCGACGGCGGTGGTGTCGCGGGCGGCGAGTGCAGAGTCCACCGGGTCGGTCGCGGAGTCACTCCCGCCGGTGCCGAACGTCACCGGCTCGTCGATGCCGGCCGCGCGCGGGCGGAAGCCACTCCAGAAGATCAGATGCCAAAAGTCTTTCGCACCGCCCTTCACGGTGCGTCGCGGCCGGAGCGTCTCGCCGTCCACCAGGGTCACGTCGTCGCCGGTGACGAGCGCGACGAGGCCGTCGGGGGTGACGAGGGGGAGGTCGGACCGCCAGGCCGTGGGCACGCTCCCGATCACGCGGCCGGTGCCGACGGCGACGACCCACGCGGAGTCGCCGCGTGCCGCGCGGGCGAGCACGTAGCGGCCGAGGGGATCCATCCGGAGGTCGGTCACGCCGCCGCCGAGCGCGATCGTCGACCCGACGGCGTCGGTGTAGCGGTCGATGACGCTGATCCCGCGCCCCGAGTCGGTCGTCACGTAAACTCGGTCACCACTGGGGGTCGGCGCGACGGCGCGAACCGGCGAGTCGAAGTTGATGGGCGGGGTGGGGGCGAAGTCGCGGCTCCGAAGCCCGATCAGCCCTCCCTCCGCCGTGAAGTAGACTCGATCCCCGACGGCGGTGCGCACCCCGTGCTCGGTTGGGGGCAGCATCACAGTGTCGACGAGCGTCGTGTCCGGCGGCCGCAGCCGCCACACGACGGTTCCGTTGGGCCGGGCCGCGGCGACGAGGACCGAGCCGTCGGGCTCCGGGAAGACTTCGCGCGCGCCGGCGGGTGGGGTGAAGCGCCAAGGGCGGGCATCGGTCGGCGTCAGCCGGGTGACGGTCCCGTTGGCGACGCCGAAGATGCCCGACCCGTCGGCCGAGGCGAGCGAGGCGAAGCGGGTCTTGGAGGCGCCCACGACACCCCCCAGGCGCAGGTCGAGCCGGCCGGGCAGCCCCTTCTCGTCCACGAAGGCGACGAGGCCGAGGTCCTGGTCGAAGGCGAGCACGCGCGCGAGTGCCGGGAGGCGCCCCATGGAGCGCCAGACGACGGAATCCAGATCGGGATAGACGTATGCGCGCGCGACCCCGCCGCCACGTGGGACGCGGAGTACGACCGGATCGGGACCCTTAGAGGTGGCCGCTGACGGGGCCGCTGAAGAGGCGTCGTGGACCGCGGCATCGTCGCGCCGGTCGGCGGAGTTACAAGCGGCGAGCACGAGCGCCAACGCGAGAGGCGTGCGCACGCGGGAAAGCTACAGGGGGCGGAGGCGAGCGTCTAGCGGCGGGGACGAGCCGAACGGCGCCGCGTTCCTGCGCTCGCCGCCTCTCGACGCGCGACGGGCGTGCGGTCAGCGAGGAGCGCGGAGGGGCTCGGCAGCCTTAGAAGCTCGGTCCCAAGGACCAGGTCCAGAAGCCCTTCCGCACCGGCCGGTCGAGCGGGATCGCATAGTCCCAGCGGACGAGCGCGAAGCCGAACAGGTTGAGTCGGAGGCCGGCCCCGTAGCTGCGCAGTACGTAGCGCGACTTCATCTGGTCGTAGCCCTCGGGCGGCCGGCGGAAGTTGAACGACTGTCCCCCACTCCACGCCGCGCCCGCCTCGGCGAACACCAGCCCGTCGAGCGGCGGGAGTGAAATCGGCAGCAGCCCGAGGTCGAAGCGCCGTACCAGAGGGAAGCGGAGCTCGGTGCTCGCCACGAACGCGCGGCTGCCGACCAACTCGGTCGCCGTGCAGCCGAAACCCGCCGCGTACGGGTTGCAGGCGCTCGAGAACGCGTTGGAGCGGTCGTACCCGCGCAGCCAGAGCAGGCTGTTCGCGTTCCCGATGTACTGCGGCAGGCGCATCTCGTCCCGCCCGACGCGCACGAGCGACGTGGCCCGCGTGGCGACCGTCAGGAAGTTGAACAGGATCGGGTCGTACCGGCGGTAATCGGCCAGGTACTCGATCCACCGGAACGAGCCGATCGTCGGCTCCACCTGGAAGCGGAAGCGCCGGCCCATGATCGGGCCCGTGTAGCCGAAGAGCGTGTTGTCGGAGACGTACGCGGCGAACGGCGCGAAGTAGTTGAAGCTCGGCAGGTTCTCCGGGTCGGAGACTCGGTACGGCTCCGCGCACGCCCCGCCGCACCCGATCCTGCGGGTGAAGGTCAACGTCGCCAGGTCGATGTTGTTGAACTGCGCGCCGAGCTCGTACCGGGTGAAGCGGTTGCGCGGCCGGAGGCCCACGAAGTACACCTGCCGCATGATGTACCGCGTGATGTCGGTCTGCTCTTCGCTGTTGACTTGATCCCAGCGCTGGTCGGACAGGATGTAGAACGGCACCTGCGAGATCGCCGTGCTGTACTGGAAGCGACCGCCCAGGTTCGTGTAGCCGGCGAAGAGCTGCGCCTCGCTGACGCGCCCGTTCACCTGGCCCGCGAAGGCGAGCCGATTGTTGCCGAGCAGGTCGCTCAGGACGATGGTGGTCCCGCCGAAGACGCCGCGGCCGAAGTTGTCCTGCGCGTAGCCCACGCTCGGCCGCGCGACGTACTCGGGCTGGAAGCGGACCTTGTAATTGGTGTTCTTGAAGCGGGTCGTGTCCGGCAGCGCGAGCTGGGCGTTCTCGAGCAGCGCGGCGACGCTGATCACGGAGGTGTCGTTCTGCGGCGTCGCGGGGAGCTCGTGCGAGACGCGAAGCCCGTCGGGCGCCCGATAGAACGACCGCTGCTGCGCGGCCGCACTATCGGAGGCGGGGAAGAGCGGCGCCTTGCCCGGCGGTGCGCTGTCGGCCGGAATCGAATCCGTGCCGCGAACGACGAAGGTCGAGCCCGCGCCCCCACCCGGGGGCGGGAGCAGTGCGCTGTCAGGCGACGCCCCGGGGCCCGCTGGGCGCGGGGCCGTACCGCCCGCGCCTGCTGCCCGCGGCGCGGGCACGCCGCTCCCCGCCGCGGCGAGGCTTGGCGTGGGCGCGCTGGTGACGGGCCGGGCGGTCGCAGCCTGGGGCGCGGCCGCGGCGCCGCTCGTGCTGGCGACGACCGACGGCTGCGGTGTCTTCTCGGGCGCCCGGTACGGCGTCTTCTTGAGGAGTCTCGGGTTGTCCACGGACCAGACGGTGTAGTCGCCGTTCTCGTAGTACGAGAACGCCAGCCGATCCGCCTGGTGCGCCCAACTGATGACCGGGCTGTACTCCGTGGCGGCGAGCACGCCGCCGATCACGTTCGTGAGCTGGTAGTGGTCGCGCGCCGCCAGGTCGTACAGGAAGGCGTTCTGAATGCCCGTCCGGTCCGACACGTACGCGATCGATCGGCTGTCGGGCGACCACTGCGGGTTGAGGTTCAGGCCGTCCTGGTCGGGAAGGACCGTGATGCGGCCGCTCTGGAGGTCCATGAGACAGATGCGCCACTTGCTGAAGCGCAGCACGTCGAAGTCGGTCGTCTCACCGCGGTCGCTCGCCCAGGCGATCGTCTTCCCGTCGGGCGACCACGAGGGCTGCATGTCGCCGTGGCGGTCCTTCGTGAGATGGCGGAAATTCTTCCCGTTGGCGTCGACCATGTACAGGTCGGTGATCCCGCCGACGTTGCCGCTGAACACGATGCGCTGGCCGTCTGGCGACCAGGTGGGGCTCAGCACCGACTCCAGAGGCAGGTCGAAGCGTCGGACCGTCTTGCGCCGCTTCACGTCGAGCAGGTACAGCACGTCCTTCCCTTGCCGCTGCCCGGTGAAGGCGAGATAGCGGCCGTCGGGGGAGAAGCTGCTCTGCGAGTACAGGAAGCGAAGCTCCTCGAAGTCCGCGTTCGTCGTGCTCTTGACGAGGCGCTTGATGCGCTTGCCGGTGCGGGCGTCGCCGAGCCAGAGGTCGATGAACACCTCGCCGCGGAGGAAGCTGCCGTTCGAGAGGAACGCGATGTGATTGCCGTCGTTCGACAGCGCCGGCGCGAGGAAGATCTGCCCCCCGGAGCGCCGCTCGGACAGCAGCGGCTGCGCGAACTTCCGGGCGCGCTCGAGTTGGGCCACCTGGGGCAGGTGCTCCGTCTGCATCGTCTCGCGCCACTCGTCGCTCAGCTCCTCGAGCGAGAGGCCGAGCTCGCGCTTGAAGGCGCGCTCCACGCCGATGTTCGGCACGGCGTTCATGATCTCGCCGATGATCTCGTCGCCCCACCGGTGCCCCACGTATTCCCAGAGCGCCTCGCCGTAGCGGTACGGGAAGTACTTATCCGGGCGGAGGGTCATCTGCTCGATGGACGGCAAGTTGCCGTTGATCGCCGCGTCGCGCACCCAGGTGTCGGTCAGCCGGTGGTCGGGCCCGAGCGACAGGTACTCGGCCATGCCCTCGGCGAACCAGAGTGGCGGCGTGTTCTGGGCGAGGTTCTGCAGCCCGTTCCCGGCCTTCCCGCGCGCGAAGATGTCGTACTGGAACTGGTGCACCATCTCGTGCGCCAGCACGTGCTCGAAGCTGCCGTAGTCCCCGGTGAGGGGGAGGATGTTGCGCTGCCGGAGCGCGTCGGTGACGCCTCCCGTGCCCTCGCCGAGGTCGCCGGTGATGTTGTTCTGGCCGAAGTCGGTGCGCGAGGCAAAAAGCACGATCGGCTTCTTCTCACGGAACACGTGCCCGAGCACGCGCGACAGCCGCGCGTACGCCCGCTCGGCCATCCGCGCCGCGTCCATCGCCGCCACCCGCTCCTCGGGGTAGTAGTGGACGAGGAAGTGTTCCGTCTCGATGACCTTCCAGCGGAACCGGTCGTACTGGACCTGATTCTGGCCGAAGTAGCCCTGCGCCTGGAGCGGCGTCGCGCCGCCAACGAGTGCGACCAGGGCGGCACCCGCCACCCACGCCCCCGCGTGTCTCATTTGAGTGCCCCCTGCCGATCTACGGCAATGACTTCGGCGTCGCTCCACAGGCGCTCCAATTGGTAGAACTGGCGCAGCGTCGGGTGGAACAGGTGAACGACAAAATCGACGTAATCCAACAACACCCACCGCCCCTGCGCGAGCCCCTCGACGTGCTGCACCCGTGTCCCCTCGCGCCGCATCTCCTCGACCACGTGCTCGGCCATGCTCCGCACGTGCGTGTCGGAGGTCCCGCTGGCGATGAGGAAGTAATCGGTCATATCGGAGACCGTCTTGAGATCCAGCAGCGTCACATCCTGGGCTTTGAACTCGACGCAGAGCTGGGCGGCGCGTTGGGCTTGAACGAGGGCGTCGGACGACTGCGAGGTGGGCGATTCGGGCATTCGGTCGGGCAGGGCTGGTGTGACAGCGTGTAACGCCGCGCGCGCCAGAATGTTCCGCGCTCCCGGACAGGGTCGCCAGGAGAACGGTTTTGGCCGGCGTAGGGCTCCCGCTAGCATAATGCATCTCGCCGGAACTGCATAAGGGGGGTCGCAAAGCCGGGGCCAGGGTGGCCTCGGGCGGCGCGCCGCGAGCGCCGAGGGACGGGCGCAACGAACATGTGGTGGCGACACACCGAAAAGACAACCGCCCCGCGGCCAATCGTCGACCCGGGGCGGTGAGCGACCGCGAGGGCCGAGTGGGGAGGGACGAGGGACGAGTGTCCGCAGCACTCGTCCCTCGTCCCTCGCCCCTCGTCACTGCTTGATCACCCAGACCTTGATCTCGGGCTTGACGTCGGCGTGGAGTCGGACCGGCACCCGGTAGACCCCGAGGGTGCGGATCGGCTCCTGGAGGTCGATCTGCCGCTTCTCAACCTTGAAGCCCTGCGCCTCGAGCTGCTCGGCGATGTCGGCGGCCGTGACCGAGCCGAACAGCTTGTTCTCCTCGCCGACCCGCGCGGAGAAGGTGAGGGAGACCTCCTCGAGCCTCGTCGCGAGCTCCTGGGCGCCACCGCGCCGGTTGGCCTCGGCGGCCTCCAGTCGCTGCTTCTCCTGCGCGATGCGCTTCCGGTTGCCCGGCGTGGCTTCGAACGCGAACCCGCGCGGCAGGAGGTAGTTCCGGGCGTATCCCGGCGACACCTTCACGATGTCGCCCGGGTGTCCCAAGTTCTCGACCGCCTGGCGAAGAATGACTTCCATGTGTACGGCTCCGTGAATGAAAGACTAGGGAGTAGGGAGTAGGGAGTAGGTCTACTCCCTACTCCCTACTCCCTGTAGTTCCTGTAGTTCACGTCGACGTCGATCGCGGCCGGCTGCGCCAGTCGAGCCAGGTGTCGCCAACGCCGACGAGGCCGAGGGCGAACGCGCCCCGTTCCCCGAGGAGAAGAAAGAGCGCCACCCCCACCAGGAGCCCGGCCACCGGCCGGGTCGGGTTGAGGAACCACGCGAGCACGCCGAGTCCGCGCAACGCGTAGAGGGCGCCGAAGAAGACGAGAAGGTTGAGCCCCAGCGCGTGTATTCCGCGGAGGCTCGGTAGCACGAGCACGGTAATGCCGACGATCAGCCCCCAAACCAACTGATCGCTGAAGCGAAAGTCGCGCAGGGGGGCGAGCGGAGGTCCGATGCGGGCGCGGCTGACGCGGTGGTAGAGCGACCAGGCGAGGGCGAGCGCTGCGAGCGACTCGAGGGCGAGGAGCGCCGGGTAAACCACCGCGACGCTCGCCGTGGCGGCGGCTATCCGTTCCTCGCCCTGCTCCAACGTGGCCTTGAGGCTCGGGTACCGGCGAAGCACCCCGGTCTGTTCCAGTTCGGCGCGGCTCGCGCGCTGACTTTCGACCTCGGCGGCCACCCGCCGCTCGACCTCGGTGCGGACGATCCGACGAACGCGCCCCGGCCCGGATGGAGACGCGAGCACCAGCGCGCCCGCCAGCGCGCCGGCGAGCGCGACCGCCGCCAGCGCCCGCCCGAAGAATGGGCGCGCGCCCGCGACGAGCGAGACGACGCCAAATGCGCCGGCGGCGAGGAGCGCCCAGCCACGCGCCATCCAATCGTGCGGACTGTGACTCAGGCCCGGTTGCACGACGACCCAGCCCGCCAGCGCACACCACACGAGCGCGAGCGACGCCCGGCCGCCGCTCCACCAGCCGAGCAACGTGCAGGCGGCGAGCGCCGTCACCAGCAGCGGCAACGACTCGGGGATCGGCACCGCCGTCGAGACGAGCGGCAGTGCCGGCAGGAGAAGGAACGCCGCGAGGGCGGGAAGCAGACGCCGCCACCCCCGCTCGCGCGGTGCCGGCGTGGCGGCGTCGCTCATGGTTACGCGACGTGTCCCTTGATGTAGGGGATCAGGGCGAGGAAGCGGGCCCGCTTGACGGCGGTCGAGAGCTGGCGCTGGTGCCGCGCGCAGACGCCGCTCAGTCGGCTCGGCAGGATCTTCCCGTGGTCGGTAATGAAGCGGCCGAGCGTGCGGTCATCCTTGTAATCGATGAACCGGACGCGGCTCTCGCAGAATGGGCAGGTCTTGGTTGGACGGCGCATGGTTACTCCTCGTCCTCGTCGTCTTCGTCGCGGCGCCGCGCGGCGGCGAGCTCCTCTTCCGTCATCGGCGGCGCCCCGACCTCGTGCTCGAACAGCGTCAGGAGGTAGCGCAGCACGCCGTCGTCGAGCCGGAGGGCGCGCTCGTACTCGGAGAGGCCCGCGGTCTCGGCGTCGAAGCGGGCGATGACGTAGTAGCCGTTCTCGCGCCGGGCGATGGGATAGGCGAGCTGGCGCCGACCCCAGTGGTCGACCTTCGCCTGATCCTGGCCGAGGCCGAGCAGGCCGTGAAAGCGCGTGAGGCGGTCGTTGATGGCGGTGTCTTCGAGCGTCGAGTCGAAGATGTACACCGCCTCGTAATGGCGAGACACGAGTCGGCAAGCCTCCCTATGGTCGTGAGATCCGCCCCCCGCTGGTTGCCGGAGCGGGAGGAGGGGATAAAGGCCGCCGGCGAGCTGTCGCCGGGCGGCCGTTGTGAGGAACTACGAATATTAAGCGCGCGTTGCAGCAGGGACAACCGGCCCCGGTCGTCAGCGTGGCGCGGGGGATGCGCCGCCCAACTCGTACTTCATCACCCAGGGGGCTGTATGGCGGAGCGTGACAGCAACGATCGGCAAGGCGACTCTGAGGCGGACCTCGAGCGCGCTTTGGACCGCGGGCCGCGCCCGGACCTGCTCGGCGACATCGAGGAGAACCGGAACCTGAGCGGCTCGACGACCTACGAGACACTCCCGGAGTTCAACGACGAGGCGTCAGGCGCCGAGGGCGGCGCGCGGCCGGACCAGGCGTAGCGCCTGTAGAGACGGCGGTTGCGGTTCCGCCGCCAGGACGAGAGAGCGGGCACACCCAGGTCGGCGTGTGCCCGCTCTCTCGTCCCGGCGGCCGGTGGCGGTCAGCGGATGTTGGGCACGGTGTTCTTGATCGTGTCGTCTCCGTCCTGCGGCTTCTTGGTGCCGCCGCGGGTCTGCGGGTCGGACGCGGCGGTCGACTGCTGCCCGCCGGCCGCCGGCTCGCTCGCCGGTTGGCCGGCAACGACGTTCTGACGAGCGGGCTCGGAGGGCTCCCCACTGGCGAGGTTCTCCGGATTGGCGTCACGTGGATCGGACATCGGGTCGCTCCGAGGCTGGGATGCCAAAAGCTACCGAGCGTCGTGAGCACCGGCGAGTGCGGGCCTCACAGCCGGTACCTCCAGGAGAGGCGGCCCTCCCGCTCGCGATATCCCTGCGGAACCTCGAGGCGCGAGTGGTCGACGTCAGCCGATCGGACGTCACTCACCTCGATCGTCGTCGTCGACGCCCTCGGCCTGGCGCCCGACTTGGGCTTCACCGCGCCGGCCTCGTCGGCGGTGCCGGCCACGACGATGATTCGCAGCGGGGTGCCGCTGAACAGCCGATCGCGCGCGGCCGTGGAGCGGCGCACGAAGTCGCGGTCCTGCTGCGCGAGCGCGGTCTGCGTGGTCGAAAGCATCTCGATCACCGGATTCCGCATCAGTCGGAGGCTCGGCGCCACCCAATATTCGGTCATCACCACGTGATACTCCGGATCTCCCTTGAAGCCGAAGGCGCCGACGCGCACCGAATACTCCTGCTTGAGCCGATATCGCTCGGTGGGGTGGCCGGCGATGGTGTCACCGGGGCCGAGCCGGGCGCCGGAGACGTGCGCGTCACTCAGCTTCGCGTCGATCGTCGCCAGGTCGAGCGCCTGCATTACGGTCGCGACGATTCGCTCGAACGACGCGGCGTCGGTCACGGAGTACTCGCGCTCTCGCGGATTCACGATGGTCACGGTGCGCCCGTTGTCGGTGACGAGCAGGTAGTCGCCCGATTGCCCGACGCCGCGCGCCTCCGCCATGTCGATTCGCGCACGGTCGCCGGAGACCTGCACGGTGCCCGTCGTCGCCTCGCCGCTGTCGGGGGATACGCGGAAGGTGTAGGTGTACGCTCGCGGCACCTGGGCGCCCGCGTGCACTGGTAGTACGGGGGCCGCCAGTACCGCCGCGGCAGCCGCCGCGGCCAGCGTGCGCCGGGCGCGGCCCGCGGCGGACGCGATGTGCGCGACGACGCGCGGAAGGTTGGACGTCACTCGAGACTCCTCTCCTGTTGGGTCGGACGATCCACGCCAGACGTTTGCCCTACGGGCGGTGGCCGGCCGGGTTTCGGGCCAGGCGGGCCTGGGCGGGATTGGGACCGGTGAGGCGGGACTCGGCGTCGGGCGCCGGCGCGGTGATCGAGATCACCAGCGCGCTCGGCGGGGGCTCGGATGGCGCCGGGGTCCGGTGCCGGCGTTGCCGGGAGTCACCGCCAGGAGTCTCCCTTGAGGATCGTGCGCCCTGTTTCACCCGCGGAGCCCGCGGAGGCGCCCGTCGGACCACCACCAGGAGCCCTAATGGGAATGTCTCGCCTCGTTCTCCCCGCCTTCGTGCTCGCTGTCGCCGCGTGTGTGCCGGCGCAAGCCGCCCACGCCCAGGGGAAAGGGCACGGGCGCGGTCAGGGCGCGCCGCCGGGCCACGCCAAGAAGCACGTCGTCACCACCGACCGGGCGATCGTCGTCACGCGCGAAGTGCTCGTATCGCACGGGTACGAGTTCGTGCGGGTCGAGCGACTCGGTGAGGCGCGCGTCATCTACTACCGCCGCGGCAACATGGGGCGCGGGAAGGGGAAGGGGCCGATCGAGCGCATGGTGGTCCGCCCGGCCCAGGAGCTGGTCGTGTTCGAGGCGGCGCCGCGGCCGCTGCTCGTCGACATCAACGTCCGGCTCGGGCTCTAGGCAACCGGGCGCCCCCAGTGCGGCGGGGCCGCGGCGCGAGACAGTCTCGCGCCGCGGCCCCGCATGCATTCCCGGATCGTCCCGCCAAGGACGCGAGCCGAACTATCGCGGCTGAACGAACCGGACTGGCACCACGACGATCTGCCGCACCTTGCGGCCCTCCAGCTCGGCCGGCGCGTAGCGCGCCCGGGGGAGGGCGGCGCGAGCCGCGCTGGCGAAGAGAGCATGGGTGGCGCTGACGATGCGCAGCGACTTCGGATCCACGCGGCCGAGGGTGTCGACGACGAACTCTGCGACTGCCTCGCCCTCGATGCGCTGCCGCCAGAGCATGGGCGGATATACGATCGGCGCCTTCCCGATTGGCCTCGCGACCCGGTCGACGTCCAGCCATCGGTACGGCTCGTCGAATTCCACCTCGCCGCCGGATGTGTCCGCCGATGCGGCCGACACGGAGTTGCGGCCGCTCGCCTCGGCCGCGCCCGATTGGTGCGCCGCCTGCGCCGGCAACGGGAGCGCGCCGATACCGGCGGCGAGCAAAGCGCCCAACACGAGGCCGAAAGGTGCACGCATGAGGATTCTGCCAGTGGGAGTCAGTTCACGCGATGTGATTGTGCGCTGATGACGCCTCCGGCGGAGTCCGCGTTACAATTTCTTCCTTTCGGTGATAGACGCTCCGTACCGTCGGGCTCGGTGAGTCGCCGCGTGGCCCGGGCACGTCAGTTGCCCCCGTGATCCGGGTCGGGATACAGCTACCCTCACGCGGGAGAGGCAATGGCGTTACTCACTTGGCTGATCGTAGGGCTCGTGGCGGGCGTGCTCGCGTCGCTGGTGATGGGCGGTACCGGCTACGGCCTGGTGGGCGACATCATCATTGGCATCATCGGCGCGTTCGTCGGGGGGTGGCTGTTCGGCCAGCTCGGCGCCGCCGCGCCGTTCGGCGGGCTCGCCGGTACGATCTTCGTGGCCTTCATCGGCGCGGTCGTGCTCCTCTTCATCCTGCGCCTGGTCCGTCGCGGCAGTCGAAGAGTCTGACCGTTGTCTCCGGCGCGGCCTCCACGGCCGCGCCGGATGTCAGGGCGGGGTGCGGATCGCGAGGGCGAGGTTCTGGAGGCGAGCCCAGAGCTCGCCCTCCACGCCCTCCGTGGCGCGGACGATCGGGTGCTCCCGCCCGCGGACGATGCCACCTAACGAACGCTCGCGGTACGTGCCGGAGAGCGCGACCCGCGACGTGCCGCCGGACGCCGTGATCACGGCCCGGAAGGTGGCCTCGATGTCGTCTGTGTGCGCGAACGGCTCCGTCACGATCTCGGTGCCCGACGTCAGTGATTCCTTGACGCGGTAGCCCTGGTCGCGGAACGCCGCGAGCGTGCGGCGGACGGCGTCGGGCCGCTGGGCCGACAGGCCCACGGTCACGATGCGGTCCTCGGCGCGCCGGCCCCCGAGCGACGCGCACGACGCGCCGGACGCCACGGTCGCCGCCGCGAGCGCCAGCCGCGCCAGCCGCGCGACCCGCGCCGCGCGCGCACGGTGCCAGACGGCCCGTGCGCCTCCCGTCGGCCCGGCACTCATGCGGCGCCTTCCCCGACGCGTCGCTGCTCGAACCAGGCGACGGCCTCGCGCACGATCGGACCCGGAATGGCGTGACCGCCGTCGAACTCGCGGTAACGGACGTCGTATCCCGCGCGCTGCAGCGGCGGAACGATGCGGCGACTGCACACGTCGATGGGCAGGACTCGGTCTCGCGTGCCGTGCGAGATGAAGAGGCGGGGTGTGCCACGCTGCCCGGCGGGCACCATGAAGCCCGGCGAGAAGGCGATGACGTGCCCGAGCAGATCGCCATTGGTGATGCCGAGGGAGAGGGCGTACGACGCGCCGTCCGAGAAGCCACTCACGGCAACGCGCCCGGGGTCCACGGCGTAGCGGGCGAACGTGTCGGCGAGCGCCCGGTCGAGGAAGGACACGTCGGGACCGTACGAGCCGCCGACGGCGTCCCACGTGACGTCGCGCGAGTCGGGCGCGAGGAGCAGCAGTCCGGCAGCGTCCGCGTAATCCTCGAGCACGGGCAGGATGTCCTCGCCGTCGGCGCCGGCGCCGTGCAGGAGCACGAGCAGCGGCGCCGCCCGGCCCCGATGGTACGAGGGGGGCACGTACACGAGCCCGTCGCGCCGCCGGCCGAGGCCGATGCGGCGCCGCCCGAGCGGCCCCGCTACGCTCGGCGCCGTCGGCCGAGCCGTGAGCCGCCCCTCGCGGGCCGAGCCTGTCCTCGCCCTTCCCTGTCTCTCAGCCGTCATCCATACCTCCCCGAACCTCCCCGAGAGGTGACACGCCGGATGTGTACCACGGCCATCGGCGTCTTGCGGAGGTTGCCCCCATCTGGCCAGCGTGCTTCGCGGGGCGAGCCCGCGACAGTGGACAGTCTGCCCGGCACGCTCGGGCTTCCGCTCGACCACCGTGCCGACTGGCCCCGATCTCGCGGGACTTCCGGGCATGGCACTGCGCTCATTTCAGGACGCCGACGGCGTCGAGTGGCAGGTGTGGGACACGATCCCTGCCAAGCTGGTCAGCACGACGTACGAGGGCGGGTGGCTCACCTTCCAGTCCGCGGCGGAGAAGCGGCGCCTGGCGCCCATCCCGCTCTATTGGATGAACGCTGACGTCGAGGAGCTGAGTCGGCTGTTGCGGAAGGCGAAGCCTGTCGCGGAGCTTCTGGGCCCGCGGACGGCGGAGGATGAAGGACCCTCGTTACGTCCGTAGTTCCGGAGCTCCGGCCGCGCCAGGCACACGCCGCCGACATGGGCGCGGCGGCTCTTCGTGTCCATCGTGGCCCGCCGCGCGTCATCCTTGAGGAGGGCACGCTCGCTGTCGAGGGCATTTTGCCCGAAGCGCGGAGCGCGATGTCCCGAACACGATCCCCGAGCCCAAGGATGCCATATGCGAGTGCCCGAGCACGTCACCAGCGCGTGGATGGATTCACTCGACGACGGCGACCTCCTCACGGCCGAGTCCCGGCTGCACACGGCGTTCTCGACGCTCGAGACGGAGCAGCGGAGCCTCCGCGGTCAGAGCTACCAGCTGCTGCGCGGCCCCGCCGAGTTGCTCGCCGCGTGGGCCAACTGGTCGCGGGTGAGCACCGAGATCCGGGAACGCCGGCTGCACGCGCGGCGCAGGCGCAGCGCGGTAAGGGTTCGTGGCGCCGACTAGACGTTGAACCGGAACAGCATCACGTCCCCGTCCTGCACCACATACTCCTTCCCCTCGCTCCGCACGGCGCCCTTCTCGCGCGCCCCCTTCCAGCCCCCGTTCGCGACGAATTCGTCGTATGCCGCCGTCTCGGCGCGGATGAAGCCGCGCTCGAAGTCGGTGTGGATCACGGCGGCGGCCTTCGGGGCCGTGTCGCCGCGGTGGATAGTCCAGGCGCGCACCTCCTGTTCGCCGGCCGTGAAGTACGTCTGCAGGCCGAGCAGGTGGTAGCCGGCGCGAATCAGGCGGTCGAGGCCCGCGCTCTCCAGGCCGAGTGAGGCCAGGAATTCCGCGCGGTCTTCCGGCGGCAGCTCGGCCAGCTCGGCCTCGATCTTGGCCGAGAACGGGACCACTTCCGCGTGCTCGCCGCTGGCGGCGATCGCCTGGCGCAGGGCGCGGAGGTGCGGCCCCTCGTCGCCCGTCAGCTCGCCGTCGGTGACGTTGGCAGCGTAGAGCACGGGCTTCACGGTGAGCAGGGTGAGCGGCGCGAGCGTGGCGAGCTGCTCGGGCGTCAGCTTCGCCTCCCAGAGCCCCTTGCCCTGACTCAGGAACGCGTGGGCGTGCTCCAGCACGGGGAGCTCGGCGAGCGCCTCCTTGTCGTTCGACTTGGCGGCGCGCCGCACCCGGTCGAGGCGCTTCTCGACCGTGGCGAGGTCGGCGAGCGCGAGCTCGAACTCGATCACCTCGCGGTCGCGCACGGGGTCGACCGACCCCATGACGTGCGTCACGTCCTCGTCCTCGAAGCAGCGCACGACGTGCACGACCGCGTCGGTCTCGCGGATGTTGGCGAGGAACTTGTTGCCGAGCCCCTCGCCCTCGGCGGCGCCCTTGACGAGGCCGGCGATGTCGACGAACTGCACGGCGGCCGGCACCGTGCGCTTGGGCTGCACGACGTCGGCGAGCCTGCCGAGCCGCGCGTCAGGCACCTCCACCATACCGACGTTCGGCTCGACCGTGCAGAAGGGGTAGTTCGCGGCCTCCGCCTTGGCGGCGGTGAGCGCGTTGAACAGCGTGGACTTGCCGACGTTCGGCAGGCCGACGATCCCGAGCTTCAGCATGAATTGACCAAGTACGAGGTACGAGGGACGAGGTACGCGTACGGAAGTCTCGTACCTCGTACCTCGTCCCTGCCGTTAGCTGTCTTTGTTGTGCTTGTTCATTGCCGCCTCGATGCCGTCGTCGAGCCAAGTCTCGACGGCGTCGGTGAGGCGGGGCAGTAGGGCGACCACGTCCTCGCGCTCGGCCTTGCCGAAGGGCGAGAGCACGAAGTCGGCGAGCTGGCCGACGTCGCGCCGTTCGTCCGCTGGCTTGATGCCGACGCGAAGCCGGCCGTACTCCTGAGTCTTGAGGTGGTGCTCGACGCTCTTCAATCCGTTGTGGCCGCCGGCGCTGCCGCGCGACCGCAAGCGGAAGCGGCTCAGCGGCAGCGCGACGTCGTCGACGACGACGAGCAGGTCGGTCTTCGGCGCCCAGAACGGCCGCCGCGCGTACGGCTTCAACACCTGACCGCTGAGGTTCATGTACGTGAGCGGCTTGACCAGCCGCACGCGATGCGCGCGCACCTGGCCGGTGGCCGTCAGCGCCTCTCCGTCGCGGCGCCAGCCGTCGAAACGCCAAACGTCGGCCAGGTGGTCGAGTACCCACCAGCCGACGTTGTGGCGCGTCGCTTCGTACTGGCGGCCGGGATTGCCGAGGCCGAGAATGACCTTCACCGGCTCGGGCGTGCGGCGCTGAAAGCGGTGGAGCAGGCGTGCGAGCAAGCCGGCGAGCCGGCCGGAGCGGCCTACTGCTCCTCCGCCTCCTCGTCCTCCTTCTTCTTGCCGATGACCTCGGGCTCGGCAACAGCCTCGGCCTCGGTCGGCGCGGCGGGCGCCTCCTCCACGACCTTCGGGGCCGAAACCACGGCGACGGTCGCGTCCGGATCGTCGAGCACCGTGACGCCCTCCGGCAGCACGAGATCGCTCACGTGCACCGAGTGGCCGATGGTGAGGCTCGTCACGTCCACGTCGATGTGATTGGGGATGCTCGCCGGGTCGACCTCGACGCTCAGCTCGCGCATGATCTGGTCGAGGATGCCGCCCTCGCGCACGCCGGCGGCGGTACCGACGATGACGATCGGCACGTCGACGGTCACCTTCTCGCCGGCGACCAGCTCCTGGAAGTCGACGTGAATGATGCTGCGCTTGAACGGGTGACGCTGGATCTCGCGGATCAGCGTGCGCGTGGTGCGCCCGTCGAGCGAGAGCTCGATGACCGTCGTCTCGGCCGAGACGCGGCTGAGGAGGCGCTCCAACTCGCGCGTGTTGATGGCGAGGGACTGGGATTGACGGGCGTGGCCGTAGATGACGGCGGGGATCTGCCCGTCGCGGCGCAGCGAGCGCGCGGCGCCCTTGCCGGTCGCGGTGCGCGGGGTGGCTGCGAGGCTTGCGGTTGCCATACGAATGCCCTGATTCCGGAAAGGAAAAACGCTGACCTGCTACGGGTTACCCTCGGCCCGCGGCACCGGAACGCCGGCGGGACCGCCTCTCACCCGGTGAACTACAGTGGTGCGTGAAGAGTGGAGAGTTGCGAGCGCCGTCCACTCGCCACTCGCCACTCCTCACTCGGTCCAACAACAAACCTCAATCGAACAGGGAGCTCACGGACTGCTCGCTGTGCGTGAAGCGGATCGCTTTCGACAGCAGCTCGCCGACCGAGAGGACCTGGAGCTGCGGCGGGCGGCGATCCGCCGGGATGGCGATGGTGTCGGTCACGGTCACCTCCCGGATGGGGGCGGCCGCGATCCGCGCCGCCGCCGGCCCGGAGAAGAGCGCGTGCGTCGCACACACGTACACGTCCTTCGCGCCCAAGTTCTTCAGCGCGCGCGCGGCCTCGGAGACCGTGCCCGCGGTGTCGATCATGTCGTCGGCGATCAGGCAGTCGCGCCCGTCGACGTCGCCGACCACGTTCAACACCTCGGACACGTTCGCCTTCGGCCGCCGCTTGTCGATGATCGCCAGCGTGGCGTCGAGGCGCTTGGCGAAGCCGCGCGCCATCTTCGCCGCGCCCACGTCGGGCGCGACCACCACCAGATCCTTGAGTTGCTTGCGGCGGTAGTGCGCCGTGATCACCGGCGCCGCGTAGAGGTGGTCGACGGGAATGTCGAAGAACCCCTGCAACTGGTGCTGGTGGAAGTCGATCCCCAGCATGCGGTCCGCGCCCGCGGTCTCGATCATGTTGGCCACGAGCTTGGCGCCGATCGCCACGCGCGGCTGGTCCTTCCGGTCCTGCCGCGAGTAGCCGTAGTACGGCATCACGCACGTGATGCGCGCCGCCGACGCCCGCCGCGCCGCATCGATGAGGAGCAGCAGCTCCATCACGTTCTCGGCGGGCGGGTTCGTCGGCTGGATGATGAAGATGTCCGACCCGCGGATGTTCTCGTCGATCCGTACGAAGATCTCGCCGTCGGCGAAGCGCGACAGCG
>Ga0307411_10000111_pt1 | contig 25501 bp, 23 predicted proteins | sample DK1Ometagenome_2_FD_203712 | JGI IMG/M metagenome (GOLD analysis project Ga0307411, IMG submission 203712) | Maize rhizosphere microbial communities from greenhouse at UC Davis, California, United States - DK15-O-1 | ecosystem: Host-associated > Plants > Roots > Rhizosphere > Soil | place: USA...
TGCTGCTGCGCATCGGGGGCGATTCGGCCGGCGCGGACGCGATGGTGAAGGCGGCGCTGGCCCGCGGCCTGCCCGTTCGGTATGGATTGCAGAGCCTGCACAACCTCGCAGTCGCCCGAGTCACCGGGGCTGCGTAGAATCAATCACCGGGCCCAAATTTTGGCGTCCGGTTTTTTCTGCCCGCTTCGCATGCAGGCAGAAAGCCGGCAGAGCCAAGTCAAGCGCTCGCAGCCCAGGTCGCGCACTGCCTAACGCGCGCCGCAACTGTGAACACCACTGACATGGAAATCTTCGACTACGACAACATCCTGCTGCTGCCGCGCAAATGCCGCGTGGAAAGCCGCTCGGACTGCGACACCTCGGTGCAGTTCGGCCCGCACCGCTTCCGCCTGCCGGTGGTGCCCGCCAACATGAAGACCGTGGTGGACGAGCCCATCACCGAGATGCTGGCCCGCGAGGGCTATTTCTACGTGATGCACCGCTTCGACCTCGACAGCCTGGCGTACGCCAAGTCGATGCGCGACAAGGGCTTGCTGGTGTCCCTCAGCGTCGGCGTGAAGACCGCCGACTTCGAACTCGTCGACCGCCTCGCGGCCGAAGGCGTAGGCGCCGACTACCTGACCATCGACATCGCCCACGGCCATGCCGAAAGCGTGCAACGCATGATCGGCCACATCAAGCACAAGCTGCCCGAGGCCTTCGTCATCGCGGGAAACGTCGGCACACCTGAGGGCGTCATCGACCTGGAAAACTGGGGCGCGGACGCCACCAAGGTCGGCGTTGGTCCGGGCAAGGTCTGCATCACGCGGCTGAAGACCGGCTTCGGCACCGGCGGCTGGCAACTGTCGGCGCTGAAGTGGTGCTCGCGCGTGGCGACCAAGCCCATCGTGGCCGATGGCGGCATCCGCCATCACGGCGACATCGCCAAGAGCGTGCGTTTCGGCGCCGCCATGGTCATGATCGGCTCGCTGTTCGCCGGCCATGAGGAGTCGCCCGGCACGACGGTCGAGGTCGACGGCAAGCGCTACAAGGAGTACTACGGCTCGGCCTCGGACTTCAACAAGGGCGAGTACCGCCACGTCGAGGGCAAGCGCATCCTGGAGCCCGTCAAGGGCAAGCTGGGCGATACGCTGCGCGAGATGCAGGAAGACCTACAGAGTTCAATCTCCTACGCTGGCGGCACGCAGCTGGCGGATCTGCGCAAGGTGAACTATGTGGTGCTCGGTGGTGAGAATGCGGGAGAACATTTGTTCATGTGATCGCCTGCCAACGGCGGGCGGGCACCGAGCGCGCAGCGCGAGACCCGCTTTCCGGCGCAGCCAGAACGCGGGCAAGCATCTGTTCATGTGACCCCATGGACTTCGCCAGCTACCGCCTGCATGACGCCACCGCCCTGGCGGCCGAGGTGGCGGCCGGCCGCGTCGACGCGCAGACGCTGCTCGCCCTGGCGCTCGCCAGGCGGGCGGAAGTCCAACCTTCGCTGAACCCGGTGTGCCACCTGATGGAAGCCGAGGCACGCGCCCAGTTGGCTGAGGGCACGTTCACCGGCGCGCTGGCCGGCGTGCCCTTCCTCATCAAGGACGCCGCTCAGGACTACGCCGGCTTGCCCACCAGCTTCGGCAGTCGCGCCCTGGCCGGCTTGGCGCCCGCCCGCGAGCACGCGCATGTCGTGCGGCGCTTCCTCGGTGCAGGCCTCGTCATCTTCGGCAAGACCAACACGCCGGAGCTGGCCCTCAAGGGCGTCACCGACCCGCTGGCCTTCGGCCGCAGCAGCAACCCCTGGGACGTGAAGCGCACCACCGGTGGCAGCAGTGGCGGCGCGGCGGCGGCCGTTGCCGCGGGCGTAGTGCCGATGGCGGCCGGCAACGACGGCGGCGGCTCCATCCGCATTCCCGCCGCCTGCTGCGGTCTGGTCGGCCTGAAACCTTCGCGCGGTCGTGTGTCCGTCGGCCCCGGCCAGGGCGAGGTGTGGTTCGGCGCCAGCAGCGAGGGCGTCGTCTCGCGCAGCGTGCGCGACACGGCGCTCGCACTGGACGTGCTCAGCGGCCCCGAGCCCGGCGACCCCTTTGCCCTGCCCGCACCGGCAACGTCTTTCAGCGACCAACTGCGCGCCCCGCTGCGCCGCCTGCGAATCGCCTGGTGCGCCGATTCACCCATCGGCGAGCCGGTGCACGACGAGGCGCGGCAGGCCGTCGAGCGCACGGTTTCACTGCTGCGTGGCCTGGGCCATGTCGTCGAGCCGGCGCGGCCGGACATCGACGGCCGCGCCTTGGCGAACAGCTATCTGCACATCTACTTCGGCCAGGTGCCCGCCGCGCTGGCCCGCGCGGTCACGCTCGGCGGCCGCGAGGCCGACTTCGAGCCGCTGACCCGCGTCATCGCCACGCTCGGCCGCGCCACCAGCGCCGAGCGGCTGACGCTGGAGCTGCAGCGCTGGAACGACTACGCCCGCGCCCTCGGTGCGCTGCATGAACGCTACGACCTCTACCTGACGCCCACGCTAGCTTCGCCGCCCGTACCCCACGGCACCGGCGACCCGCCACCGCTGCAGATCGCCGCGCTGTGCCTGCTGCGGGCCTCGGGGCTGCTCGGCCTGCTCAAGCGCGCTGGCCTGCTGGACGGCGTCGTCCACCGGATGGCCACCGACAGCCTGCGCCATGTGCCGTTCACGCAGCTCGCCAACCTGACCGGCACGCCGGCGATCTCGCTGCCGCTGCATTGGACGGCCGATGGCCTGCCGCTGGGCGTTCAGTTCGTTGCCGCGCCAGGGGCGGACGGCGTGCTGCTGCAACTGGCCGCCGAGCTGGAGGCCGCGCAGCCTTGGTTCGACCGGTTGCCGCCCGCGTTCAGCTGAAGCGCACGGCGACTTCGAAGCCAGGCTCCGCGTTGCGCATCTCCAGCCGGGTACCGTGCGCCTCGGCCACCAGCCGGCACAGGCACAGCCCGAGGCCAACGCCGCCTTCGACGCGGGTGCGCGCCGCGTCCGGCCGGTAGAAGGGCTGGCCCAGCTGCGGCAAGGCCTCGGGCGGCACACCGGGCCCAAAGTCGCGCACGGTCAGCCGCACGCCTTCACCGGCCCGCGCCAGGCTCAGCTGCACCGCCCCCCGCGATGCGTCGTTGTGCCGCAGCGCGTTGTGCACGAGGTTGCGCAGCAGCAGCTGCACGCGCAGGCGGTCGAGCCGCAAGCCGGGCAGGCCCGGCTCGACATGCAGCTCGACGCCGGCCTTGGCCTGCTCACGCGCCAGTTCGGCCAGGTCGCAGTCCGACAGCTGCAAGGCGCTGTGCCCGCTGCCCAGCCGCTCGCTCTCCAGCAGCGCGGTGATGAGGTCGCGCATCTGCGCGAGCTCGTCCAGCAGCGCGTCGCGTGATGCGCCCTCGCCCACCAGTTCGGCATGCAGGCGGGCGCGGGTCAGCGGGCTGCGCAGTTCGTGGCTGATGGCCAGCAGCAGCGCGCGCTTGCCGTCCAGCATGGCCTGGATGTCGGCGGCCATCTGGTTGAAACGCATCGCCAGGTCGCCGATCTCGTCCCCATGAATGACGGGCACGCGGTGCGAGAACTCGCCACGGCGGAACGCCTCCGCGCCCAGCGCCAGCGCATGTAGCGGCTGCACCATGTGGCGGATGACGCCGAAGGCCACGCCGGTGACGAGCAGCAGCGCCGGCACGGCCCACAGCAGCCCGTAGGCGCTGCCCATCGACGCCCACAGGATGGCGCTGCTGGCGAGCGCCAGCACCAGGAAGACGGCGATCAGCCGCGGGCCGAGCGAATACTTGAAGCGCGCGTGATGGCGGTGCCAGCGCTGGTGCCAGCGGTGGCGCAGTCGCCAGCGGTAGTCCCAGTCGCGCCGCATGCGCTGGGCGCGCTTCTTGTGCTTGCGCTCCCAGCGCTCGCGCCAGCGGTGATCGTAGGGGTGGTGCCTCAAGAAGCCCGCTCCGGCAGCGCAAAGCAGTAGCCGGCGTTGCGCAGCGTTTTCAGCGCGGCCAACGGTTCCAGCTTGCGGCGCAGGCGGCTGACGAGGATGTCGACCGCGCGGGTGTACAGCTCGGCCTCCTGGCCGCGCAGCCGGTTCAGGATGTCGTCGCGCGAGAACACGCGGCCCGCCTCGCGGGCCAGCATCAGCAGCAGTTCGTACTCGGTGCCGGTCAGCTCGACGAGGCCGTTCGCGCAGCGCACTTCCCGGCGCGCCGTGTCGATCTCCAGCCCCTCGAAGCAGAGCCGGTGGGCCGGCTGCGGCGCGGCTGGGGCCGCAGGCGCAAGGCGCGCACGCCGCAAGATGGTCTGCAGCCTCGCGGCAAGTTCGCGCGGCTCGAACGGTTTGGGCAGGTAGTCGTCGGCGCCCAGCTCCAGGCCGACGACGCGGTCCGTCAGGTCGCCGCGCGCCGTCAGCATCAGCACGGGGATGTCGCGCCAGGCGTCGCTGCCGGCGCGCAACCGCTTGCAGAACTCGAAGCCATCCATCTCGGGCAGCATGCCGTCCAGGATGAGTGCGTCAAAGCGCTCGGCGCCCAACCGCGCCAGCGCCATGCTGGGCCGGGTCACGGCTTCGAGCTGCAGGTCGAAGCGGGCCAGGTACTGCGTCAGCGGTCCGGCCAACGCCTCGTCGTCGTCAATCAGCAGCAGTCGGTGCATGTCGCGAGGGATTGTGCACGGGGGCTCTCACGAGCGTGATGGCCTTCTCCGGGCAGGCACTGACGCAATGGCCGCAGGCCTCGCAGGCGCCGGCATTCGGCGTGAAGGCCTGCTCCCAGCCGTGCGCCATGCCCCTGAGCCTGCCGAACAGGCTCAGCCCCTGGCGGTCGGCCACCGGCAGCTTGCCGAGGCTGAACACGTTGAACGGGCAGACGGCGATGCATTGGCCCTTGCCCTCGCAGCGGTTGCGGTCGATGTGGGGCATGAAGCGGCCGCGCGGCTGGGTGCCGCAGTGGGCGTCCATCAGGCGCTGCCATGCGCATGCCGGCCACGGCCGAGGCGGCGCATCATGAAGCGCAGCGCCTGGCGCTGCTCGGCATCCAGCGAATCGAAGAACTCTGCAAAGGCGGTGACCAGGCCAGGCCCGGCGGCGCGCAGCGCGTCCAGCTTGGCGTCGAGGAGCTGCCGCGCGGCGTCGCTGGCGAACCGCTCGCCATCGAGAAGCCCGGCCAGTTCCGGCCCGCGCACCAGGCCCTTCAGCGCGTCGCGCTGCCGTTGGAGCTGGTCGAACCAGGCGCCAAGCCGGCCGTACTGCTCGTCGTCCAGGTCGAGCCTCGCGCCGACCCGCTCCCACAGGTGGCGGGCGAAGTCGTCACCGTCGGCATGACGGCCGAACGGATGGCCGTGGTGTCGGTGGCCCATCGATTGGCGGAACTCGGCGTGATGGCAGGCATGCCAGGGGCGGAAGAAGCGCATGGGGTGCTCCGAGAAGGCGGCTTGCGCGCCGGGGTTGGGATGGCGGCAATGATTCCGGCCACCCCTGGGCAGAGCATCTCGGCGCGGTATCGCCGGGTTTCGTTTTGTATCGGGGCCGCCCCCTAAAATCGCCGGCTTCCCCCTCTGACGACACCGCTCCGTGCGCATGGAGCGCCAGCCGAGATCGCCCCGTGACCGAACTTGCCAAGTCCTTCGAACCCGCCGCCCTGGAAGCCCATTGGGGCCCCAAGTGGGAAGCCAGCGGCCTGTATGCGCCGACGCTGGACCGGGCCAAGCCCTCCTTCTCCATCCAGCTGCCGCCGCCGAACGTGACCGGCACGCTGCACATGGGCCACGCCTTCAACCAGACGGTGATGGACTCGCTGACGCGCTACCACCGCATGAAGGGCGACAACACGCTGTGGGTGCCGGGCACGGACCACGCCGGCATCGCCACGCAGATCGTCGTTGAGCGCCAGCTGCAGGCCGCGGGCCAGAGCCGCCACGACCTGGGCCGCAAGAACTTCGTCGCGCGGGTGTGGGACTGGAAGCAGGAATCCGGCAACACCATCACCGGCCAGATGCGCCGCCTGGGCGACTCGGTGAGCTGGGGCCATGAGTACTTCACGATGGACGAGAAGCTGTCCACCGTCGTCGTCGAGACCTTCGTGCGGCTGTACGAGGAGGGCCTGATCTACCGCGGCAAGCGCCTCGTCAGCTGGGATCCGGTGCTGCAGTCCGCCGTGTCGGACCTCGAGGTCAACTCCGAGGAAGAGGACGGCTCGCTGTGGCACATCCGCTATCCGCTCGCGGATGGCAGCGGTTCCGTCGTCGTCGCCACCACGCGCCCCGAGACCATGCTGGGCGACGTGGCCGTGATGGTCCACCCCGAGGACGAGCGCTATGCGGCGCTGATCGGCAAGCTCGTCAAGCTGCCGCTGACCGACCGCAAGATCCCGGTCATCGCCGACGACTACGTGGACCGCGAGTTCGGCACCGGCGTCGTCAAGGTCACACCGGCGCACGACACCAACGACTACGCCGTCGGCCAGCGCCATGGGTTGGAGATGATCTCGGTGCTGGACCTGCAGGCCCGCATCAACGACAACGCCCCCGAGACCTACCGCGGCCTGGACCGCTTCGTCGCCCGCAAGCGCATCGTCTCGGACCTCGAGGCGCAAGGCCTGCTGGTCGAGGTCAAGAAGCACAAGCTGCAGGTGCCGCGCTGCGAGCGCACCGGCCAGGTCATCGAGCCGATGCTGACGGACCAGTGGTTCGTCGCCACCACCAAGCCCGGCGCGGACGGCAAGAGCATTGCCGACAAGGCCATCGCCGCCGTCGAGACCGGCGCGGTCAAGTTCCACCCCGAGCAGTGGGTCAACACCTACAACCACTGGATGGGCAACCTGCAGGACTGGTGCATCTCGCGCCAGCTGTGGTGGGGCCACCAGATCCCCGCCTGGTACGGCACCGGCGGCGAGCTGTTCGTCGCGCGCAGCGAGGACGAAGCCCAGGCCCGCGCGAAGGCGGCCGGCTACCTCGGCGAGCTGACCCGCGACCCCGACGTGCTGGACACCTGGTATTCGTCGGCGCTGGTGCCGTTCTCGACGCTCGGCTGGCCCGAGCAGACGCTGGAGCAGGAGTTGTTCCTGCCGTCGTCGGTGCTGGTGACAGGCTACGACATCATCTTCTTCTGGGTCGCCCGGATGATCATGATGACGACCCATTTCACCGGCAAGGTGCCCTTCAAGGACGTCTACATCCACGGCCTCGTGCGCGACTCGCAGGGCCAGAAGATGAGCAAGAGCGAGGGCAATGTGCTGGACCCGGTGGACCTGATCCAGGGCGTCGACCTCGACACGCTGATCCAGAAATCCACCACCGGCCTGCGCAAGCCCGAGACGGCGCCCAAGGTGGCCGCGCGCGTGAAGAAGGAGTTCCCCGAAGGCATGCCGGCCTACGGCGCCGACGCGCTGCGCTTCACGATGGCCAGCTATGCGAGCCTGGGCCGCAACATCAACTTCGACACCAAGCGCTGCGAGGGCTACCGCAACTTCTGCAACAAGCTCTGGAACGCGACCCGCTTCGTGCTGATGAACACCGAAGGCCAGGATTGCGGCCTTGCGCACGATCAGGGCCAGTGCCCGCCGGGCTACAACAAGTTCAGCCAGGCCGACCGCTGGATCACGAACGAGCTGCAGCGCGTGGCCGCCGCCGCCGCCCAGGGCTTCGCGGAGTACCGCCTCGACAACGTCGCCAACAGCGTCTACAGCTTCGTCTGGGACGAGTACTGCGACTGGTACCTGGAGATCGCCAAGGTGCAGATCCAGACCGGCGACGAGGGCCAGCAACGCGCCACGCGCCGCACGCTGATCCGCGTGCTGGAGACGACGCTGCGCCTGCTGCACCCGATCGCCCCCTTCATCACCGAGGAGCTGTGGCAGACCGTCGCGCCGGTGGCGGGCCGCAAGGCGACCGATTTCATCGGTCAGGCGGCCTACCCCGTCAGCCAACCGGATCGCATCGACGCCAGCGCCGATGCGTGGATCGCGCAGCTGAAGGACGTCGTCGGCACGACGCGCAGCCTGCGCAGCGAAATGGCCCTGAGCCCGGCCGAGCGCGTGCCGCTGCTGGTCGGCGGCGACCTGGGCTTCCTCGCCGAGGCGGCCAGCGTGCTGAAGGTGCTGGCCAAGCTGAGCGCCGTCGAGCTGATCGCCGACGAGGCCGAGTTCGCCAAGCAGAGCGCCACCTCGCCCGTGCTCGTGCACGGCGCCGCCAAGCTGGCGCTGAAGGTCGAGATCGATGTCGAGGCCGAACGCGCCCGTCTGACCAAGGAAGCCACGCGGCTGGAGGGGGAGATCGTCAAGGCCGAGGCCAAGCTGGGCAACGAGAGCTTTGTCGCCCGCGCGCCGGCCGCCGTCGTCGAGCAGGAGCGCGCCCGCGTGGCGGGCTTCAAGGAGACGGTGGCCCGCCTGCGCGAGCAGCTGGCCCGGCTGCCGGCTCAGTAAAAGTCGACGGTGGGCGCGGCGATCGGGCTGCGCGTCGCCGGCGGCAGCAGCAGGCCGTCGATGGCCCGCGCCACCGCCCACGCGGCGCGCACGCGCGATTCACGCGTCGTGCCGGCCAGCCGCGGTGTCACCTGCAGCGAGCCGATGCCGTGCAGCGGCCGGCTCGACTCCAGCCAGCCCGGTTCCAGGCAGTCGAACCAGGCGGCGCGCAGCCTGCCGTTGCGCAGCGCCAGCGCCAGTGCCGCCTCGTCCACCAGGCCGGACTGACTCAGCCCCACCAGCACCTGGCCGGCACGCGCGTTCTCCAGCTGGCGCTCGCCGAGCAGGCCACGGTAACGGTCGAAGTAAGGCAGCAACAGCACCAGGCCGTCGCTCTGCGCCACCAGCTCGGCCAGGCTCACGGCCTCGATGCCCCAGCGCGCCCAGGTCGAGTCGCTCGGGTGCCGCGCGGGGTCGTAGCCGATCACACGCGTGCCGAACGCCTGCATCAGCTGCGTCAACACGCGCGCCGTCGGCGTCAGGCCCAGCAGCCCGACCGTCGAGCAGCCCAGTTCACGCCCCACCTTGAGGCCATCGCTGCCCTCGATGGGCACGCGCCGCAGCAGGCTCAGCAGCGCGCCGATGGCGAACTCCGCCTCGGCGCTGGCCGTGGAGGTTTGCGAGCGCACGACCTCCACACCGGCCTGGCGGCAGGCCTCGACGTCGATGTTCTCCGCCCCGCCGCTGGCCCGGCCGATGGCGCGCAGCATCGGGGCGCTGCGAACCAGCCCGGCGTCGATGCGCACCTCGGGCGGCGCCACCAGCGCGCGGGCGTCCTGCAAGGCCTCGACGAGGCCCTCGAAGTCCCCCACCAGCTCAGGGGCGAAACGTGCATCGTGGCGCTCGGCGAGCCACTGCACGACATCAGCTTCCAGGGGTTCCAGGATCAGGACGGACATGCTCTCTTTGTGGCCAACTCAAGGGTCAGAACCGTCACAACCCGCGTGACACAATCGCCGCGCCCTTGTTCAAACCAGTGTACCCATGGCCTCTTCGCCCAAATCGCCGATCAATAAAGCCATCTTCCCGGTCGCCGGTCTCGGCACGCGTTTCCTGCCGGCCACCAAGGCCCAGCCCAAGGAAATGCTGCCCGTCGTCGACAAGCCGCTGATCCAGTATGCGGTGGAAGAAGCCTACGAGGCCGGCGTGCGCGAGATGATCTTCGTCACCGGCCGCCATAAGCGCCCCATCGAAGACCATTTCGACATGACCTTCGAGCTGGAGGTGGCGCTCGAGAACGCCGGCAAGCAGGAGCTGCTGGACGTGGTGCGCAGCGTCAAACCTGACGACATGCAGTGCATCTACGTGCGCCAGGCGCAGGCACTGGGCCTGGGCCATGCGGTGCTTTGCGGCCAGCGCCTGGTGGGCAACGAGCCGTTCGCCGTGCTGCTGGCCGATGACCTGATGGTCGGCCCGACGCCCGGCCGCGGCATCCTCAAGCAGATGGTCGAACAGTTTGCCGACTGGCGCGCCTCCATCCTGGCCGTACAAGAAGTGCCGGCCGAGCACACGCGCCGCTACGGCATCGTGGCCGGCAGCCACGTCAACGACAAGCTGATGGACGTGAACCGCATCGTCGAGAAGCCCGCGCCCGAGGAAGCTCCGTCACGCCTGGGCGTGGCCGGCCGCTACATCCTGACGCCGGGCGTCTTCCACGAGATCGCCAACCAGCCGCGCGGCGTGGGCGGCGAGATCCAGCTGACCGACGGCATTGCCGGTCTGCTGCGCCGCGAAAAGGTGTTTGCCTACTGCTACGAGGGCAAGCGCTACGACTGCGGCAGCAAGGAGGGGTTCCTGCAGGCCAACGTCGAGTTGGCCTTGTCGCACCCGCAACTTGGTCCGGGCTTCAAGGAATTCCTGCAGGGCCTCGAACTCTGACCGGTGCCTTCAACGGCGCCGCAGCACGTGGATGAACTCGTTGGCAGCGCTCTGCTGATCGACGAGTTCGTTGCCCGTCTGGCGCGCAAAGGCCTGGAAGTCGCGCATCGAACCGGGGTCGGTCGACACGACCCGCAGCAGCTCGCCTGACTGCATTTCGGCCAGCGCCTTCTTGGCCTTCAGGATGGGCAGCGGGCAGTTCAGGCCCCGGGTGTCGATTTCGCGTTGAACATCCATCACTTCATTCTCGTTTGAGATCCAGCCACTGCGGCTCGATATCTTTCGAGCGCAGCCAAGTGGCGAGCGCCTGGCCGGTACCCTGCGGCCAGCACTTCACGTCCTCGGGCGCAATCAGCTTGTACTCGGCCAGCTCCGGCGACAGCCGGACCTCGCCCCGCGCCGCCGCGTGGTAGGCAATGATGATCTGGTTCATGCGCTGGAAGTCCCAGACACCGAGCAGATCAAGGCTGTCGACCTGCAGCGACGTCTCCTCGGCGATCTCGCGGCGGATGCCCTCCTCCGGTGTTTCGCCGGCCTCCAGAAAGCCGGTGATCAGCCCGAAGAAACGCCCCGGCCACGCGGCATTGCGGGCCAGCAGCACCCGGCCCCCGCGGTCCGTGCATTCGATGACCGCCGCCAGCACCGGCGTCGGGTTGTTCCAGTGCGTGAAGTCGCAGGCGGTGCAGCGCAGGCGCTCCTTGTCGCCGCCATCCTCGGCCATCGTGATCAGCGCCAGCTCGCTCGCGCAGACCGGGCAGAACTTGAAAACGGTCATGCGGGAAACACGCCCGTGGACAGATAGCGGTCGCCGCGATCGCAGACGATGAAGGCGATGGTCGCGTTCTCGACGTTGCGCGCGATCTGCAGCGCCACCCAGCAGGCGCCGGCCGCCGAGATGCCGGCGAACAGGCCCTCTTCGCGCGCCAAGCGGCGTGCCATGTCCTCCGCATCGCTCTGGCTGACCAGCACCAGCTCGTCCACGCCACTCGGGTCGTAGATCTTGGGCAGGTAGGCCTCGGGCCATTTGCGGATGCCCGGGATGCGCGAGCCCTCGGCCGGTTGGGCGCCGACGATGCGCACGGCCGGGTTCTTCTCCTTCAGGAAGCGCGACACGCCGGTGATGGTGCCGGTCGTGCCCATCGCGCTGACGAAGTGGGTGATCTGCCCGTCGGTGTCCTTCCACAGCTCGGGGCCGGTCGTCTCGTAGTGCACGCGCGGGTTGTCGTCGTTGGCGAACTGGTCGAGCACGCGCCCCTTGCCCTCGCCGGCCATCTGCTCGGCCAGGTCGCGGGCGTACTCCATGCCCCCGGTCTTGGGTGTCAGGATGAGCTCGGCGCCGAAGGCCTTCATCGTCTGCGCCCGCTCGATGGACAGGTCCTCCGGCATGATCAACACCATGCGGTAGCCACGGATCGCCGCAGCCATCGCCAGCGCGATGCCGGTGTTGCCCGAGGTCGCCTCGATCAGCGTGTCGCCCGGCTTGATCTCACCGCGCTCCTCGGCGCGCTTGATCATGCTGATGGCCGGCCGGTCCTTCACCGAACCCGCCGGGTTGTTGCCCTCCAGCTTGGCCAGGATCACGTTCCCGCGGGCGTCGGCGCCGAGCAGGCGCTGCAGGCGCACGAGCGGCGTCGCGCCGATGATGTCTTCGAGGGTCGGGTAGTTCATGGACGCGAATTGTGGCAGCGAGCTCAAGACACCAGCCTTGGCGAGTGCATAATCCAGCCCCTCGCCGCCAATGGCGGGATTGCAGTTTCCGACGGGCCCGGGTGGCGAAATCGGTAGACGCAGGGGACTCAAAATCCCCCGCCGCAAGGTGTGCCGGTTCGAGTCCGGCCCCGGGCACCAGACGAAACAGCAGCCGGCTTGTACTGGCATACTCAAAACGGTAAGCACCGGCCCTTCCGATGCAAGCGCCCTCTCAGGGCGCATCACCGTACCCTCATGCCCCCGCTGCCTCCGGTCACCAAAGCCTTCCTGCTGGCTTGCGTCGGCTTCTTCTGCTTCTTCGAACTCCTGCCCGGCCTGGCGCCCTGGTTCGAGCTGTGGCCGCTGAACTCCGGCGTCTTCATGCCCTGGCAGCTGCTGACCTACGCTTTACTGCATGGCAGCTTCACCCACCTGCTGTTCAACATGCTGGGCCTGTGGATGTTCGGCGGTGAGCTGGAGCGCGTCTGGGGCCCGAAGCGCTACACGCAGATCCTGGTGGCCAGCACGCTGACGGCGGCCATCGTGCAGCTGATCTTCACCTTCGTGATCGGCTCGCGCTCGCCGACGGTCGGCGCATCCGGCGCGATCTTCGGCCTGCTGCTGTCCTTCGGAATGCTGTTTCCCAACCGCATCATCGTGCCGCTGATCCCACCCATCCCGATGAAGGCCAAGTACTTCGTCGCGATCTTCGGCGGGCTGGAGCTCATCCTCGGCTTCAACGGCGCCAGCGGTGTCGCCCACTTCGCCCATCTGGGCGGCATGCTGGGCGCCTGGCTGCTGATCCGCAGCTGGCGCTCGCCGCGGCGGCGCGGCTAGAGCCCTTCGCGCGGCGTGGGGTAGCGCAGCCGCAACCGCAGCTCGCGCTTGAGCCGCGAGTTGCGCAGACGCCGCGATTCGCTCCAGAAGCTCAGCTGCATGGCGCTCATGCGTTCGGCCGCCTCCGCACGCGTGATGCGCTCGGGGCGCGGCAGGCCGGCCAGGTCGGCCGCCAGGTCGAAGTAGTCGCCCATCAGCAACTGGCTGTCATCGCAGACATTCAGGGCGCGCTGCGGCAGGCCGCGCAGCAGCGCGAGCACGCAGGCACAGGCCAGGTCGTCGGCATGGATGTGGTTGGTGAACACGTCGTCCTCGCGCCGCAGCACCGGCGTGCCGCGCGCCAGGCGCTCACGCGGATGCCCGCCCTCGCGGTCGCGGGCGTAGATGCCCGGGATGCGCAGCAGGCACACGCGGGTGCCATGGCGGCGGCCGAAGGCCCGCAGCTGCGCCTCGGCATCGACGCGGCGCTGCGCGCGGTCCGTCGCGGGGTTCAACGCCCGCGTCTCGTCGATGAAGTCGCCCTGGCAGTCGCCATAGACACCGGTCGTGCTTGCGTAGACGAGCGCCCGCGGCGGCCGGCGCGCCAGCGCCGCCAGCAGGTGGCGGGTGCGGGAATCCGCAGCGCCGTCGCGCGCGGGCGGCGCCAGGTGCAGCACCAGGTCGGCCAGGCCGGCCAGCCGTGCGAGCGTCGCCGCGCCGTCCAGGTTGCCCACCAGCGGCACCGCACCCGCCGCGCGCAGCACGGCCGCCCGCGCCGGGCTGGACGTCAGCGCAAACACGCGCCAGCGGCCGGCCAGCACACGCAGCACGCGCAGGCCGACGTCGCCGCAGCCAATGATCAACAGTCGTGGGGTCATGCGCAGCGCCGCCCGGCCGCCCGAAGGCGCTGAACGCCCCCTCGGGGGGCAGCGAGCAAAGCGAGCGTGGGGGCCATAAGGTCTCTCGGGCAAAATGGCGGGCAGTCTACGGCCCCGGAACCTCGTGCGGGGCCGCTGCTTTTTGGAAGCCATGTCCCACCAGATCACCATCCAGCCCGCCGGCCGCGTCTACCACACCGAGGGCGACGACACCCTGCTCGCCGCCGCCATCCGCAATGGCGTGGGCCTGCCCTACGGCTGCAAGGACGGCGCCTGCGGCTCCTGCAAGAGCAAGCTGCTCGAAGGCGCCGTCATCCACGGCAACCACCAGCCCAAGGCGCTCTCGGCCGAGGAGGAAGCAGCCGGCTTCGTGCTGACCTGCTGCGCCCGGCCGCAGACCGACTGCACCGTCGAAGCGCGCACCGTACCGGGCGCGGGGGAGTTCCCGGTGCTGAAGCTGCCCACCCGCGTGTCCGCCATCCTCAAGCCCGCGCCCGACGTGGCCGTGCTGACGATGCAACTGGCGGCCAACCAGAACTTCCAGTTCCGCGCCGGCCAGTACGTCGAGTTCATCCTGCGCGACGGTTCGCGCCGCAGCTATTCGATGGCCAACGCGCCGCACACGCTGCCCGGCCAGATCGAGCTGCACATCCGCCACATGCCCGGCGGCAAATTCACCGACCACGTCTTCGGCGCGCTGAAGGAGAAGGACATCTTGCGCATGGAAGGCCCTTTCGGCAGCTTCTTCCTGCGCGAGGACAGCGACAAGCCGATCGTGCTGCTGGCCAGCGGCACCGGTTTCGCGCCCATCAAGGCGATCATCGAGCGCGCACGGCATCTCGAATCCACCCGGCCGATGGTGCTGTACTGGGGCGCCCGCAAACAGGCCGACCTCTACCTGAGCGACTGGGTGGCACGCATCGCCGCCGAATGGCCGCAGCTGACGTATGTCCCCGTGCTGTCCGAGCCCGACGCCGACTGGACCGGTCGCACCGGCTTCGTCCACCGCGCCGTCATGCAGGACCTGCCCGACATGAGCGGCCGTCAGGTCTATGCCTGTGGCGCGCCCATCATGGTGGACTCGGCGCAGAAGGACTTCGTCGAGCACTGCAAGCTGCCCGCGGAAGAGTTCTACGCCGATGCCTTCACGTCCGAGGCAGACAAACATGGCGCTTGACGCGCGAAGCCTGGGAAGGCCCTAGATGTTCGAACCGCCCTGGACCGATCCGGCCGACCTCGTCGGCTCGCTCAAGCGCGACGGCAAGGCCGTGCTCGCACCGGCCACGCTCGGCGCTCTGGGCGTGTCCGCCGCGGCGCTCGACGCGCTCAAACCCTGCTGGGACGAACTGCCGCCCGACGGCTACCTGCGCGACGGCGGCCGCTACCGCTTCCGGCGCCACGGCTGCTTCGTCGCCGACGGCGACTCGCTGACGCTGGCGCCGCACCGCGCCCATTGGCAGCCGCTGGACTACAACGCGCTGCACGGCGGCCTGCAGCGCTGGTATGTGCCGCTGGAGCAGGCCATGGTGGCCTCGCCGGTGTGGTCGGCCCTGCTGCTGAGCCTGGCGCGGGTCACTTCGGCGTTGCGGGGCGAGCAGCCCTGGTTCATCGAAGCGCACCCATTCCGCATCGACACCAGCGACGGCATCGGCCGGCCGACGCCCGAGGGCGCGCATCGCGACGGCGTCGACCTGGTGGCCGTGCTGATGGTCGGCCGCCACAACATCAAGGGCGGCGAGTCGCGCGTCTTCGAGGCCGCCGGCCCGGCCGGGCAGCGCTTCACGATGACCCAGCCCTGGACGACGCTGCTGCTGGACGACCAGCGCCTCATCCACGAGACGACGCCCATCCAGCCCGTGGACGCCGGCCAGCGCGGCTGGCGCGACACGCTGGTGATCACGTTGCGCAGCGGCGGTTTCCAAGGCCCCTGAGGCCGCTGCCCGCCGATAAACTCCCTGACGGCCACGCCACAAGCGTGGCCGTTCTTCCAACTGCCGCGCTCACCAAGCGCCCGACGCATGAATCCCACCTCCCTCTTCGGCCTGCCCGAGCAAGCCGCCCATGAGCGCGTGCTGCTCGCCACCGACCCGGCCACCGGCCTGAAGGCCATCCTCGCCGTGCACAGCACCGCGCGCGGCCCGGCATTCGGCGGCTGCCGCCTCTGGCACTACGACTCTGAACTCGCCGCGCTGAACGATGCGCTGCGGCTGTCGCAGGGCATGAGCCTGAAGAACGCGCTGGCCGACCTGCCCTTCGGCGGCGGCAAGGCCGTCATCCTGAAGCCTGAAGGTGCCTTCGACCGCCCCGCCCTGTTCGCTGCCTTCGGCCGCGCCGTGCAGTCGCTGAACGGCGCCTACATCACCGCCGAAGACGTCGGCACCACCACCGCCGACATGCGCGGCATGCAGGCCGTGACGTCTTATGTGAGCGGCATTCCGCGTGAGGCCGCCTTCGGTGGCGACCCCAGCCCCAAGACAGCCTGGGGCGTGTTCGTCGCCATCCAGGCCGGTGCCAGGCTGGTGCTCGGCCGGCCGTCGCTGGACGGTGTGCGCGTTGCGCTGCAAGGCCTGGGTGCGGTGGGCTGGCATCTGGCCGAGTTTCTGCACCGGGCCGGCGCCAAGCTCGTCGTTGCGGACGTGGATGCCGCCAAGGTGGACCGCGCCGTGGCGCAGTTCGGCGCCTTGGCCGTGCCCGTGGGCGAGATCCTCGCGGCCGACGTTGACGTGCTGGCGCCCTGCGCCCTCGGCGCCTCGTTGAACGAACAGACTGTGCCGGCCGTCCGCGCCAAGCTCATCGCCGGCGCCGCCAACAACCAGCTCGCCACGCCGGCCGACGGCGACGCGCTGCAGCGCCGCGGCATCTGCTACCTGCCCGACTACCTGGTGAATGCCGGCGGCATCATCAGCGTCGCCCGCGAGTACCGCGGTGAAGGCGAGGAAGCGGCCGTCATGGCCGAAGTCAGCAAGATCGCCGAGCGCGTCGAGGAGTTGCTGCAACGCGTGCAGAAGGCCGACTCGACACCGGCCCGCGTCGCCGACGACTGGGCCCGTTCCAAGCTCGTTCGCGCCGCCTGAGTCAGCCCCTAGGTTGGCGGGGCGGTTGCGCCCTGCCAACACTTCGGCGGCCTGCAGGGTTCAGGATGTTTCTTGTCCTGCGGTTGACATGGCCGCTGCTGAGAATCGGTGCGATCACCGCACGATGACAGGAGATCCTCCCATGCGTCGCCCACCCTGTGCAGCGTTTCCGCTGCGACCTTTGCTGGCGGGCCTCGCGTTGCTGCCGCTGGCCCTAACCGCCCATTCGGCCGGCTACCGCTTCGGCACCCAGAGCGCCGCCGCCGAAGGCACCGCCAACGCCAATGCCGCCGAGGCCGCCGATGCCAGCACGCTGTTCTCCAACCCCGCCGGCCTCACGCGGCTGAGCGGCTGGAACGTCTCCGGCGTGCTCGACCGCGTCGACCCGAAGGCGCGCTTCACGGACCAGGGCTCGACCATCTTCCTGCCCGGCACCGGCCTGCAGCCGCGCCCGACCGGCACGGTCGGCGACACGACCGACTTCACGAAGCCGGTCATCGTGCCCCACTTCTACGCTGCCTACCGGGCATCCGACACGCTGGCCTATGGCCTCGGCGTGTTCGTGCCCTGGGGCACCAAGCTCGACTACGGGCCCGACTGGGGCGGCCGCTACAACCTGCAGAAGGTCGAGCTGCACTCCATCTCGCTGAATCCCAACATCGCCTGGCAGGCGACGCCGGCGCTGTCGCTCGCTGGCGGCCTGAACCTGCAGTACATGCAGGGCAAGCTGCGCCGCGCCGTGCCCTACGCGTCGGCCTACGCCAAGGGCCTGCTCGGCGCCGCCCAGCAGGCGGCCGCGGGTGGTGCGCCGGGCCTGGCGCTGCAACTGCAGCAGCAGGCGGCGCAGGTGTTCGGCAACGCTGCCTATGACGGCACCATCGCCGTCGAGGGCAAGGACTGGGGCCTGGGATTCAACCTCGCCCTGCTGTGGGAGCCCGTGGCCGGCACGCGTGTGGGCGTGACCTACCGCAGCAGCGTCAGCCACAAGCTCAAGGGCAGCGCCGACTGGACTCAGCCCGCCAACCTGCCGCCCGAGGTGCTCGCCGCCATCACGGCCCAGCCCTACAACGGCACGACGGCGCTGGACCACAACGACTCCGATGCCAGCCTGGCGGTGCGCACGCCCGAGTCGCTCTCGCTGCACGGCTTCCAGCAGCTGACGCCGACCGTCGCCGTCATGGCGGACTTCATGTGGACGCGCGACTCGCGGCTGCAGCAGCTGCGCATCGACTTCGCGAACACGACGCCCGACTCCATCACGCCCGAGCACTGGAAAAACAGCACCAAGCTTTCGGTCGGCGCGCAATGGCAGGTGTTGCCCGCATTGCTGCTGCGCGCGGGCTTCAGCCGCGACTTGTCGCCCGTGCCGTCCAGCACGCGCAGCCCGGCCCTGCCCGACGCCCACCGCAGCTGGGCCGCCCTCGGCGCCAATTGGGCGCTGAGCGGCAGCAGCAGCATCGACGTGTCCTATGGCCAGGTGAAGCTGAAGGACGCCGCGATGAACGCCACCGACGACGCCGAAGGCGAGACGCCCTGCAACTGCTCTTACGCCACCGCACGCGGCAACTACAACACCAAGGCGACCCTCTTCGGCGTTCAGTTCAACCACAAGTTCTGAGGACGCGGACATCATGGACAGACGCAGTTTTCTACGCCGCAGCGCCGCGCAAGCCGGCGCGCTGATCACCGCCTCCACGGCCTTGTCCAGCCTCGTCGGCTGTGGCGGCGGTGGGGATGCCGGCACGCCCATCCAGCCGCTGCCCGAGACCTTCCCCGGTTCGACGACACCCTTGCCGCCAACGCCGGCGGCGACCGGTGCCTACAAGTTCCCGCAGTCGGTCGCCTCGGGCGACCCGAAGCCCGATGGCGCGGTGCTGTGGGCGCGCGTCGTGCCTAACGCTGCAGATGACGTGACCAGCCCGACCGGTGCTGGCAGCTTCTCCGTCAAGCTCAGCATCAGCAGCGCCGCCGGCAACGCCGCGCTGCTGGGCACGACAGCGGCCTTGACCGGCACCGCCGAGGCAACGGCCGACGTGCCGGTCTACGAGTTCTACGACCACACGCTGCGCCACCGTATCGGCGGCCTGCAGCCGGCCACTGTCTACTACTACCAGTTCACCGCCGGCGACAGCCGCTCGCGCGTCGGCCGCTTCAAGACCGCGCCCGCCAATGACGCCGACAACGCGGCACTGAGCTTCGCCTTCATCTCCTGCCAGGACTGGAGCGTGAACCACTGGGCCGGCATGGAGGCGCTGGCGGCGGAGAACGTCGACTTCGTCGTCCACCTCGGCGACTACATCTACGAGGCCGTCGGCGCCGACTACCAGGCCGGCGGTGTCGAGAGCGCGCACACCGCACTCGCGTTGCCCAACGGCACGACGCTGCCCGGGGGCAGCAAGTACGCGACGACGCTGGCCGACTACCGCTACCTCTACAAGCGCTACCGCACCGACCGCCGCCTGCAGGCGCTGCACGAGCGCTTCGCCTTCGTCGCGATCTGGGACGACCACGAGTTCAGCGACGACTGCTGGCAGGACCGCGAGACCTATGACAACGGCACGTTTAACCCGGCCACCCAGGTCGGCGACAACACCGCGCAGACCTCGCGCCGTGTCAGCGCCAACCAGGCCTGGTTCGAGGCCATGCCGGCCGACATCTCGTTCACGCTCGACCCCGGCGCCGGCATCACCGGCATCCGCATCTACCGCGATTTGAAATTCGGCAAGCTGCTGCATCTCGTCATGACCGACGAGCGGCTCTACCGCGCCGACCACCTCATCCCCGAGGCGGCGCCCAACCCGCAGACGGGCCAGCCGCTGGGCTCCATCGGCGCGCGCTACATGGTGCCGCAGGCGACGCTGGCCGCCGTCGAGGCTGCCAAGCTCAACGCCGGCGCCACGCTGCCCGATCCGCTGGCGCTGGCCAGCATCCTCGGCGGCGCGCAGCGCCAGTGGTGGGTGCAGACGATGACGACATCCACCGCGCAGTGGAAGGTCTGGAGCAACGAGGTGTCGCTGCTGCGCATGGGCGTGGACGGTGCCCGCATCCCCGTTGCGCCGGCCGCTTTCAGGACCCGGTTCGTGCTGAACGCCGACCAGTGGGACGGCTTCAACGCCGAGCGAAAGTACCTGATGGGCGAGCTGCTGGCCAAGGGCGTCAAGAACGTCGTGGCCGTCACAGGCGACATCCACGCCTTCTATGCCGGCGTCGTCATGGCCGACTACGACGCCGCCACGCCCGTGCCGGCGATGGTCGACCTCGTCACCGCCGGCGTGTCCAGCAACTCCAACTTCAGCTACTTCTACGGCGCGGCGTCGCAGCCGTCGTTCGCCGCGCTGAAGCCGCTGGTGGCCACTAGCGAGGCCGAGGCCGAGGGCATCGCCATCCAGATGCTGAGCGCGGCCATCGCCATCGCCGCCGGCGTGACGGACCTGAGCAACACGGCCGCCGTCCAGGCCGCAGTGCAGGCCGCCATAGGCGCCGGCCAGGTGCCGGCGGCCGCCTTCGCGCCGACGGCCGGGCTGTCCACAGCCCTCATCGTGACGCTGGACGAGACCCAGGCCGGCACGATGGGCGGCATCGTCTCGAACACGATCGCAGGCCTCGCCGGGGCCAGCCGGTCCGTGGCGGCGATGACGCTCTACGGCCTGATCCGCCAGCGGCTGGCGACCGCGCTGGGCATCCCGACGTCGGCCGTGCCGGTGGCCGAGATCGTCAAGCGCCTGAACCCGTTCGCCGACGCGACGACGGCCGTGCCGCCGCCAGTCAACAACCCATGGATCAAGCACGTCGACAGCGATGCGCAGGGCTACGCCGTCGTCAGCCTCAGCAAGACGGAGCTGCTGTGCGACTTCAAGAAGGTGACCCGCCAGGTCGGCGGCGTCGCGCCGACGACGCCGGTGGCCAGCGTGAAGCGCGTGCGCGTGGCGGCCGGCGCGACGGACGTGACGGTCGTCTGACCCACACCGCAAACAAAAACGCCTGGCATTGCCAGGCGTTTGTTCATCCAAGCCGGCGTGCCGCCTACTCGCCGAGATAGGCCGCGCGCACCTTCGGGTCGTTCAGCAGCGCCTGGCCTTCGCCGTCCATCGTCACCTCGCCGGACTCCATCACGTAGCCTCGGTTGGCCAGCTGCAGCGCGCGGCTGGCGTTCTGCTCGACGAGCAGCACCGTCACGCCCTGCTGGTGGATGTCGTTCACGACCTCGAAGATCTTGTCGACCATGATGGGCGACAGGCCCATCGACGGTTCGTCCAGCAGCAACACCTTGGGCCGCGCCATCAGCGCCCGGCCCATGGCCAGCATCTGCTGCTCGCCGCCGGACATCGTGCCGGCCAGTTGCTTGGCGCGCTCTTTCAGGCGGGGAAAGAGGCCGAAAACCTTGTCGATGTCGGCCTGGATCTCGCCGTCCTTGCGGTTGTAGGCGCCCATCAGCAGGTTCTCGACGATGGTCATGCGCGTGAAGGTGCCGCGGCCTTCCGGCACCATGACGAGGCCCTGCTTGGCCAGGTCCCAGGCGCCCTGGCCCTTGATGGCCTTGCCGAGGTATTCCACGCTGCCGGCCGCCACCGGCTGCAGGCCGGTGATGGCCTTGAGCGTCGTCGTCTTGCCCGCCCCGTTGGCGCCGATCAGCGACACCAGTTCGCCCTCGCGCACCTCGAAGCTGACGCCCTTGACGGCCTGGATGCCGCCATACGCCACCTTGAGGCCGCTGACTTTGAGAAGGGTTTGTGCCATGTCGTTCGTCCCTCTCAGTGGTTCTTGTGGCCGGCGCCGAGGTAGGCCTCGATCACCTTCTCGTTGCGCTGCACGTCGTACGGCGTGCCCTCGGCGATCTGCTTGCCGTAGTCCAGCACCGTCACGCGGTCGCACAGACCCATGACCAGCTTCACGTCGTGCTCAATGAGCAGGATGGTGCGGCCGTCGTTGCGGATGCGGTCGATCAGCTCGCGCAGCACCACCTTCTCGGTCGCGTTCATGCCGGCGGCCGGTTCGTCCAGCGCGATCAGCTGGGGGTCGGTGGCCAGCGCCCGCGCGATCTCCAGGCGGCGCTGGTCGCCATAGCTCAGCGTGCGCGCCTTGTACTCCGCGTACTTGCCGATGCCGACGTAGTCCAGCAGCTCCTGGGCACGCGCCTTGATGGCGGCTTCCTCGGCCTTGAACTTCGGCGTGCGCAGCACCGCGCCGATCAGGCCGGACTTGGTGCGGATGTGGCGACCGACCATGACGTTCTCGATCGCCGTCATGTCGGCGAACAGGCGGATGTTCTGGAAGGTGCGCGCGATGCCGGCTTTGGCGACCTGGTGCACGGCCTGCGGCGTGTACGGCGTGCCGCCGAGCGCGAAGCTGCCGCCGTCCGGCGTGTACAGGCCGGTGATGACGTTAAAGAAGGTCGTCTTGCCGGCGCCGTTGGGGCCGATGAGGCCGTACACCTGGCCGCGCTGGATCTGGATGCCGACGTCGGACAGGGCCTGCACGCCGCCGAAGCGCTTGGACGCGCCGCTGACGTTGAGAACGATGTTGTCGTGGGTGGTCATGGTCAGTCCTGCCCTCACTTCGCGGCCACGGGGGCCGCCTTGCCGTGCTCCGGTGCCGGCCACAGGCCGCGCGGACGGATCAGCATGATGGTGATCATCGCCAGCGCCACCAGCAGCTGGCGCAGGATGGACGCGTCGATGCGGCCATCCGTCAGGCTCTGGATGTCGCCGGCGACATAGCGCAGCACCTCGGGCAGGGCCGCCAGCATCAGCGCGCCCAGGATGACGCCGGGGATGTGGCCGATGCCGCCCAGCACCACCATGGCGACGATCATGACCGACTCCTGCAGGCTGAAGGACTCGGGCGATACGAAGCCCTGGAAGCTCGCGAACATCGCGCCCGCCACGCCGCCGAAGGTGGCGCCCATGCCGAAGGCCAGCAGCTTCATGTTGCGGGTGTTGATGCCCATCGCCTTGGCGGCGATCTCGTCCTCGCGGATGGCCATCCAGGCGCGGCCGATGCGCGACTGCTCGAGGCGGTAGCAGATGATGACGCTGGCCACCACCAGGGCGAGGAACAGGTAGTAGTACAGCGTCACCGAGGGCAGCGTGTACTCGCCGATCTGCAGCGGCCTGCCGAGGTCGATGCCGAAGAACCGGAACGAATCGATCTGGCCGATGCCACGCGGGCCATTGGTCACGTTGACCGGGTGCTCCAGGTTGTTCAGGAACACGCGGATGATCTCGCCGAAGCCCAGCGTCACGATGGCGAGGTAGTCGCCGCGCAGCTTCAGCGTCGGCGCACCCAGCGCGACACCGAACAGCGCCGCGACGCCCGCCGCCAGCGGGATGACGATCCACAACGGCGAATGCAGGCCCGTCGGGAAGGCCGCACGGAAGGCCTCGAAGTTCTCGCTGAGATGCGGGCTGGCCATCAGCGCGAACAGGTAGGAGCCGACCGCGTAGAACGCAACATAGCCCAGGTCCAGCAGCCCGGCGTAGCCGACGACGATGTTCAGGCCCAGGGCCAACAGCACGTACAGCAGCGCCAGGTCGATGATGCGCACCGGGCCGTTGCCGAACTGCTGCGCGAACAGCGGCACGACCAGCAGGCCGACGGCCGCGAGGAGGAAGGTGACGAGTTTCTTGGTTTGCATGGTGGCGTTCCTCCGTCAGGCGCGATCAGCGACACGCTCGCCGAGCAGGCCCGAGGGTCTCAGGGTCAGCACGAGGATGAGGGCCACGAAGGCGAAGATGTCGGCGTAGTGGCTGCCCAGCACGCCGCCGGTCAGGTCGCCCAGGTAGCCGGCGCCGATGGCCTCGATGAGGCCCAGCAGCACACCGCCGACCACGGCGCCCGCGAGGTTGCCGATGCCGCCCAGCACCGCGGCGGTGAAGGCCTTCAGCCCGGGCATGAAGCCCATCGTGTGCTGCACCGTGCCGTAGTTGGCCGCCCACATCAGGCCGGCCACGGCGGCCAGTGCGGCGCCGATGACGAAGGTGGTCGAGATGATGAAGTCGGGCTTCACGCCCATCAGGCCGGCCACGCGCGGGTTCTCGGCCGTGGCGCGCATCGCGCGGCCCAGCTTCGTGAAGTTCACGAGGTACATCAGCGCCGCGAGGATGCAGACCGTCAGGCCCAGGATCAGGCATTGCGTGACCGTGATGACGGGCCCACCCAGGTCGAACGGCGTCGTCGGCAGCAGCAGCGGGAACGGCTTGGGATTCGGCTTCCAGATGATCATCGCCAGCACCTGCAGCAGCAGCGACATGCCCATGGCGGTGATCAGCGGCGCCAGGCGTGGCGCGTTGCGCAGCGGCCGGTAGGCGATCTTCTCGACCGCGTAGTTCAGCATCGCGCAGACGACCACGGCGGCGGCCAGTCCGATGAGCATCAGCATCCAGCCGGGGATGCCCGAATCGGCCAGCAGCGTGACCAGCGTCCAGCTCACCATCGCGCCCACCATGAGGATCTCGCCGTGGGCGAAATTGATGAGGTTGATGATGCCGTAGACCATCGTGTAGCCCAGGGCGACCAGGGCATACATGCTCCCCAGCACCAGGCCGTTGATGATCTGTTGAATCAGAGTCTCCATGAGGGCTCCAGACAAGTTTGTTGGGCGCAGCATGCGCCAGGCGACCCGGGATGAATCGCAACCCTCGTGCCAAAACACAGAAACCAACAACGTTTCAAGGGTATTCACCGACGGTCTGAAACAGCCAGCGGTTCGATCCGTCCCGAGGGGGCGGTCAAGGTCGGATTTCACGAGTGTCGGCCAGCGTCTGCTGGGCGGAAATCCGCACAAACCGCACGCGCGCCGGGCGGTTCTCCGCCAAGCGCGAAAAAACCGTCGCGGCCTCTGCCATCGCGGGCGCGGCATGGGCACACTACACGGCCCCGCTGCCATGGTTGTTGCCGAATCCCTCCGCCCACGCGCGCTGCGCCCGCTCCGGCTGCTGAGCCGCCCAGGCTTTCATCTCTTCTTGACCGGCCTGTTGATGGTGCTCGGCTTCGTGCTGGCGCACCGCCTCAGTGAGCGCAGCGGCCGGGAGCAACTGACCGCACTGAGCACCGAGCGGCTGGAGCTCTACGCCTCCAACCTCGCCGCCGAACTGGGGCGGCACGCTTCGCTGCCCAGCCTGCTGGCGATCGCCCCGACGCTGCAGGCGCTGATGCAGGCGCCCGGCGACGACGAGCGTCGCCGCGCCGCCAGCCAGATGCTGGCCCGCGTCAACGTGCGCGCCGGCACGCACCAGATCTTCGTCGCCACGCCCGAGGGCCAGGTCTTGTCATCCAGCGAGGCGCTGGCGCCGCCGGCCCGCCTCAGCGAGGCGCTGGCTCAGGGCCGCAGTCACTTCTTCGCCGCTGACCCGCACACCGGCAGCACCGACTTCTACCTGCTGCACCCGCTGCGCCAAGCCGCCCAGGCGGTCGGCGTCATCGTCGTGCGCTTCAACCTCGCGCCTCTGGAGGCGACGTGGATCGACCTTGGCCTGCGCTCGCAGAACGAACGCATCCTCGTCGCCGACGACCAGGACGTCGTCATCATGAGCTCGGTCCAGGCCTGGAAGTACGCGGTGCTCGGCCATGCCGACCCGTCACGCCGCCTGGCCCTGCAGGCCAGCGCGCGCTATCCGCAAGCGATCGGCCCCGACCTCGACCTGCCCGCCTCGCTGGAGGTGCACCAGGGCCTGCAGGTCAGGCTGCCGCTGCCCGGCAGCCGCTCGATGCTGGCCCAGCAACGCCAGATCGTGC
>Ga0307411_10000112_pt1 | contig 25459 bp, 19 predicted proteins | sample DK1Ometagenome_2_FD_203712 | JGI IMG/M metagenome (GOLD analysis project Ga0307411, IMG submission 203712) | Maize rhizosphere microbial communities from greenhouse at UC Davis, California, United States - DK15-O-1 | ecosystem: Host-associated > Plants > Roots > Rhizosphere > Soil | place: USA...
GCTGCGGCCGGCCGGGTCCACTGCAGGCCAAGCTGTTCGCCGATGCGCGCGTGCAGCGTCTCCAGCGAGACCGGCTTGGTCAGGAACACATTCACGCCGGCCTGCAGGCAGGCGGCGCGGTGCTCGGCGGTGGCCGAGGCCGAGATGGCGATCACCGGCACGGCCGCCAGTTCGGCATCCCGCCGCAGCCGCCGCGTCGCCTCGACGCCGTCCACCGACGGCATCACGCTGTCCATCAGGATCAGGTCCGGCCGGAAGCGCCTCGCCGCGGTCAGCAGTTCGCTGCCGTCGCTGGCCTGTGCCACCTCGAAGCCGGCGTCCGTCAGGAAATCGCACATCAGCGTGCGGTTCGCCGCCACGTCGTCGACCACCAGCACCCGCCGCGCCGGCCCCTGGTAGCGCGCCACGCCGGACGCGCGTGGCGACACCGCCTGCGCCGCCTGCGTCGGTTGCGCCACCGGCAGCGGCAGCTCCACGCGGAACCGCGTGCCGCGGCCGAACTCGCTGCTCACCTGCACCTGCCCGCCCATGTCGTTGACCAGCGCACGGGTGATCGCCAGGCCCAGGCCGGTGCCGCCGCTGCGGCGCTGCACGTCGCCCACCTGCTCGAAGGGCTCGAAGATGCGTTCGATCTCGCCCGCGTGCATGCCGACGCCGGTGTCCTCGACCTCCAGCCGCAGCAGCACCTGCGCCGGGCCTTTCGGCTCGGCCGAGGCGCGCAACGTGACCGTGCCGTCGTCGGTGAACTTGATCGCGTTGCCCAGCAGGTTCAGCAGCACCTGGCGCAGCCGGCGCTCGTCGGCCAGCACGGCCTCGGGCAGGCCGGCCCCGGCCTCGAACACGAAGGCCAGATGCTTCTCGTCGGCCTTCACCCGCATGAGGTTCACGACCGTCTCCAGCAGCTCGGACACGGCCACCGGCGCCACGTTCAGCTCCGTGCGGCCGGCCTCGATGCGCGCCAGGTCCAGGATGTCGTTGATCAGCGCCAGCAGGTGCTGGCCGCTCTGGTGGATGGTGTCCAGGCCGCGCGCCTGCCGCGCGCTCAGGCCGCCTTCCATCGTCAGCAGCTGGGCATAGCCGAGGACGGCATTCAGCGGTGTGCGCAACTCGTGGCTCATGCCGGCCAGGAACTCGCTCTTCGCGCGGTTGGCGGCCTCGGCGGCATGCCGCGCGGCGCGCTCGGTCTGCACCATGCCGCGCTTGAGTTCGGCCATCGCGGCGTGCGTGCGCTCCTGCGCATCCAGCTTGGCGAGGATGCTCCGCACCTGGCCTTCGACCGTCTCTTCGCTGAGCGCCAGCGCCTTGGCGATCTCGGGGTAGGCGTTGCCCTCGGCGATGAATCGCAGCACGCCGATCTCGGCCGGCGTGAGGGACTCGTCCGTGACCTGGCCGGCCAGTTCAAATGACCCTTCCGAGGGCAGCGCCTTGCGGCCGGTGTGCACGGCGCGGATGGCGTCCAGCAGCTCCTTGTGCAGCGCGTTCTTCAGCAGGTAGCCACGCGCACCGGCCTGCAGCGCGCGCTGCGCCTGGGCGTCGCCGGCGTAGGTGGTGAGCACGATGATCAGCGCGTCGGGGAACTCGGCGCGGATCGCGCCGATCGCGTCGAGCCCGCTCATCCCGGGCATCTGCAGATCCATCAGCGTGACGTCCGGGCGGTGGGCGCGGAACTGCTGGATCGCCTCGCGCCCGTTCTCCGCTTCCGCCACGAGGGCCATGTCCGGCTCCACGGACAGCAGCGTCGCGATGCCCTGGCGCACGATGGGGTGGTCGTCGACGCAGAGCACTCGAATGCGGGTCAGGTCTTCTGTCATTCGCCGATCTCGCTGGGTGCCGGCTTGTTGTGGAGGAGCCCCCGTCGGGCCGGCGATGTTCGACTGTACGCCCGCGCTCCGGGAACGCTGAACACCACTTCCGCACCCCCATCCTGATGATTGCCGACGGTGAGCTCGCCGCCGGCAAGCTCGGCGCGCTCCCGCATCCCGGGCAGCCCGAAATGCCCTTCCTTTTCGCCGGCGCGCAGCACGTCGGCGTCGAATCCCTTGCCGTCGTCACGCACCCGCACGCGCAGCTCGCACGGGTCGTAGCGGATCTCGACGTCGATCCGCTTCCCGCCGGCGTGGCGGAAGGCGTTGCGCAGCGCCTCGCCGGCGATGCGGAAGGTCTCGTCGCGCACGAGCGGATGCAGCGCCTGCGGCGCGCCCTGCGCGCTGACCTGCGCCGACGCGGCATGGCCGTTCTCGTGGGCGAGATCCTCGGCGAGCGCCCGCAACGCGTCCGCGAGGTTGTTGGTCTCCTGCGTGGAGGCCCGCAAGCCTTGCACGGTGTCCCGGCCTTCGGTGATCGCCTCGGCCGCCCGGTCGATGGCGCTGGCGAGGACCTGCTTGGATTCGCGCGGGCGGTCGGGCAGCAGGTTGAACGCGGCCTGGAACTGCAGCAGCAGCCCGTGGAAATGCTGCAGCAGCGTGTCGTGCAGGTCACGGGCGATGCGCGTGCGCTCGGCGACGCGCCCCTCCAGCGTCGCCTCGAACTGCCGATGCAGCCGCCGCAAGCGCATGCGCAGCCGCAGCTGGAAAGCGCTCCACGCCAGGCCGGCGAGCAGCGCCGCGACGGCGAAGCGGAACCAGACCGTCTGGTAGAAGGCCGGCTCGATGGCGAACGCCAGCTGCGCACCCTCCTCGTTCCACACGCCGCTGTTGTTGGACGCCTTCACGTGGAAGTGGTACTGGCCCGGCGGCAGGTTCGTGTAGGTGGCTTGGCGCCGGTCGACGGCCTCCTGCCAGTCGTTGTCGTGCCCTTCCAGCCGGTAGCGGATGCGCGTGGTCTTGGGGTCGACGAGGCTCAGCGCGGCGAACGCGATCGTCACGTCACGGACCAGCGGAGGCAGGTCGAGGTCGCGCGTGACCGGATAGGGCTTCTGATCGGCGACGAGCGCCTCGATGTGGACCGGCGGCGGCAGCGGGTTGTAGGGCAGGTGATCGGGGTCGATCACCTGCAGGTCGGCGCCCGACACGAACCACAGCTTGCCGTCCGGGCCTTTTGCCACCGGCGGATTGAAGTAGGCCGGCGTGAAGGCCAGCAGCGGGACGCCATCCGCAGCGCCCCAGAGCTTGGGCACGACCTTGTGGCTGGGATTGGCGATCCAGGCCGCGAGGTCGTCACGGCCGATCTGCATCAGTCCACAGGACGTATGCATCCACAGCGCCCCGTGGTCGTCCGGCATCGACCAGTGGATCGTGTCGCAGGGCAGGCCGTTGCCGACCGCCAGCGTGGCGACGCGGCCATCCTTGATGCGACTGAGGCCACCATCTTCGGTGGCCGCCCAAACCGCACCGTCGGCATCGATCCCCAATCCGGCGACGTGGCCCGCGCCCAGCCCTTGCGCGGCCGTGTAGGTCGCCTGAACCTTGCCGTCCTTGAAATACAGCACGCCGCCGTCCTGCCAGAAGGCCAGCCACAGACCGCCCCGGTCTGCGACGATGACCTTGGCTTGCTGCTGGCGGCCGAGCGCGCTCCACGGGATGTTCTCGACGAAGCGGCCCTCGTGCAGCCGCGCCAGGCCTTCGTTGCCCGACAGCCAGAGCGTGCCCGCCGCGTCCCCGGTGATGGAGTAGATCTCCTTGCTCGGTCCCGCGCCGACGGCGACAAAGCGGTCGCGCGCGAAGTAGGCAAGGCCGCGGCGGGTGCTCGCCCAGAGTCGCCCGCCGGCGTCCTGATACAGCGACTGAATGCCCGCCTCCGGCAGGCCGTCGCGTTCCTTGTAGACCGTGGGTGTCCCGTCCCTCCATCGCGCGAGTCCGTCGTTGGTGGCCACCCAGACGCTGCCGTCCGCGGTAGCCAGCACGGACTTCGTCCCCTCGTTGGGCAGGCCCTGCGGTGTTGAGATGGTGGTGACCGGCAGCTTGCGGAAACGGTCCAATCCCTTGTCGCTGCCGAACCAGATGTTGCCTTCGCGGTCCTCGAAAAGGCTGCACGCGATGTTGCCCGAGAGGCCGTCCGCGCGGGTGAACGTGTCCGCCTTGCCGTCTTGCAGATGAAGGAGGCCGAGGCCTTCGGAGCCGATCCACAGGCCCCCATCGCGGGCCCGCAGCAGCTTGTTGGACTTGACGTCGCGGTCCGCGATCAACTGATGGGGCGGGGTGGCGCTTCGCACCGGATAGGGCACCAGCTTGTCGCCAGCCATCCGCTTGATGCCCCCACCGCGAATGCCGACCAGCAGCTGTCCGTCGGCCGTGGTGGTCAGGTCGCCCACGCGCATGCCGGGCGTCTCGAACCGTTGGGAGGCTCCCGGCTTCCATCGCCACAGGCCGGAGTCCGCACCGGCCCACAAGGTCCCGGCGCCGTCCTCGGCCAGGCTCCAGACGAACTGGCCGAATCCGCCATCCGGCTTGAAACACTCGCCCTGCCCTTTGCGAATGGCACACAGCCGGCCCTTGTCCGCCAGCAGGCCGGCCCAGATCGTCCCGTCGCGGTCCTCGAGCAGCGACGTCACGAAGCCATCGCCGATGCCGGGATGCTGTCTCAGCTCGGTCCCGTTCCAGCTGGCCAGGCCATTGAAGGTGCCGATCCAGAGCGTGCCGTCGCGGGACACCAGCAGCGTGTAGGGATTGCTGGGCAGCGATTGCCCCTTCGGCGGTTGCCAGGGCACGAACCGAAGGCCGTCGAAGCGAAACAGTCCAAATGACCCGGCGACCCACAGGTAGCCGTCGGGCGTCTGCGCCATCGCGAAGACGAGGCCGAGCAAGGCGCCGTCCCGGGCTGCCCACGAGGTGTGCGCGTACTGGGCGATCTGCAGCGGCGGGTCGACCGCGAGGACCGGGGTCGGCGACACCGACAGCGCCGACGCCAGGAGCAGGCCTGGCACGAGGCGTCTTCTACGTTGGCCTTCCGGTCGATTCACGTGAGAATCCTTCGCCGCCTGTGGCACGGGCAGCGTATCGCTAAAAGGCGCAGCGTCGGTTGCATCGGCGCGCCATTGCGGATTGGGAAAACCCGCAAGGTCCGCGACGTGGCCCGAGCGGTCAGGCGTCGACCGACGTTTGCCGAAGCCGCCCTGCGTTCGCCAGAATGGCCACCGCGGGTGCCACAGCTGTTGACAGCTTTGCGCCGCTCTTCTTGTCGAATCCGCCCGTCGCCGTTCGTCGTCCAGGACACGGCAGCGAGCCGTGCCAAGCAACCGGAGAACCGCAATGAACTATGTCGATGGCTATGTGATCGCCGTGCCCACCGCCATGCGCGAGGCCTATCTTCAGCTGGCGCAGGACGCGGCAGCCGTGTTCAAGGACCATGGCGCGCTGCAGGTCGTCGAGTGCTGGGGCGACGACGTGCCCGAGGGCAAGGTGACGTCGTTCCCGATGGCCGTGCAGTGCAAGCCGGACGAGACCGTGGTCTTCTCGTGGATCGTCTGGCCGTCGCGCCAGGTACGCGACGAAGGCATGAAGACCGCCATGGCCGACCCGCGCATGGACCACGACCCGGCCAACATGCCCTTCGACGGCCAGCGCATGATCTTTGGCGGCTTCCAGGCCATCGTCGAGGCCTGAGTACCCCGTAGCCGCTGGCTGCATGACGTCGCCTTTACCCCATCGCCTGCGCATCGCGCCGGCCACCCCGGACGATGCCGAGGCGATCGCGACGGTCCATGTCCGTTCGTGGCAGGCCGCCTATGCCGACATCCTGGCCGCGGAGTTCCTGGCGCAGTTGTCCATCGCGCAACGCGCCACGCGCTGGCGCGACATCCTGCAGAAGGCCGATTCCACGACGCTCGTCGCCCGCCGCGAGGCGGACGTCGCCGGTTTCATCAGCCTCGGCCGTTGCCGCGACGAGGGCGCCCCGGCCGACCAGGGCGAGATCTGGGCGCTCTATGCCGCGCCGCAGGCGTGGGGCCAGGGCGTGGGCCGGGCGCTGCTGGAGAGTGCCATCGACGCGCTTCGTGCCACCGGCATGAAGTCGGTCTTGCTGTGGGTGCTCGGCCAGAACGAGCGCGGCATCCGCTTCTACGAGCGCTGCGGATTCACGCCCGTCGCCGGCAGCGCCAGGCTGTTCGAGTTGGGCGGCCGGCAGATCGACGAAGTGGCGCTGGTGCGGCAAGCCGACGCCTGACGCCGGGCGGCTGCGCGGCGGGCGCCACCGACAATCCGGCGCCCATGCCACGCCGCACCGCCCGCGCCCACCACCACGTCTATGTCGTGCTGCTGTCCGAGCGCGTCTGGAACGAACCGGCGTTCCGCAAGGCCAACCCGCAGCACGACATCGTCAAGCCCTGCGTCTACGTCGGCATGACCGGCCTGGACCCCGACCTGCGCTTTGACCGCCACATGGCCGGCGTGCAGGCGAACCGCTTCGTGCTGAAGTACGGCGAACGGCTGATGCCCGAGCTGTACGAGTTCTACAACCCGATGCCCTACGACGCCGCGCGCGACATGGAAGTCGAGCTGGCCATCGGGCTGCGCGAGGCCGGCTATGCGGTGTGGCAGGCGTAGCGCCGCCCTGCAATCCAGCTATCGCAGCGGCCGGTACGCCACCGCGTCGATCTCCACCTTGGCCGGGATCATCAGGCGCGACTCGACCGTGGAGCGTGCCGGCTTCGGGCCCGGCAGGCAGTCCATGTAGACACGGTTGAAGGCGCCGAAGTCGCGCGCGTCTTCCAGCCAGACCGTCGTCTTGCAGACATCGGCGAGCGTCGCGCCGGCGAGCGCGAGGGCGGCTTCGAGGTTGGCGAACACCTGGCGCGTCTGCGCCTCGATGCCGCCGTCGACGATGTGGCCGTGGGCATCGACCGGCACCTGGCCCGAGACATAGATGAAGTCGCCCGCGCGCACGGCCGGCGACAGGGGGCGGGTCTGGCGGTCGCTGGCGGTGGGCTCGGCGCCGAAATGGATGAGCTGGGAGGTCATGGCGCGGCAGTCTGCGATGCCGCCACGCCCGGCGCAAGCGCCGCCTTTAGACGCCCTTCAGACAGCGGCGCGATGATCGCCGCATGGCACAAGACGACACTCCGCGCCCGGGCTGGCTGGGCCCGTGGCTCAAAGGTTTCCCGGCGCTGCAGCCGCCGCTGCCGCTGGCCGACGTGACGCAACGCGGCTGGACGCTGCGCGACGCCGCGCTGCCGATGCCGCTGGCCGTCGTGCGGCAGGAAGCGCTGGCGCACAACATCGCCTGGATGCAGCGCTTTGCCGCCGAGCGCGGCGTGCAGCTGGCACCGCACGGCAAGACGACCATGAGCCGGCAGCTCTTCACCCGCCAGCTCGAGGCCGGCGCATGGGGGCTGACGTTCGCCAACGTGCACCAGCTGCGGCTGGGCCTGGCGGCCGGCGCACGGCGGGCGCTGATCGCCAACCAGCTGGTCGGTGCGGCCGATCTGGCCGAGCTGCTCGACCTGCGTCGCCGCCACGCCGGGCTGGAGCTGGCCTTCTTCGTGGACTCGCAGGCCCAGCTCGACCTGCTGGCGGCGCACTGGGCGCAGCTCGGCGCGGGCGAGGCGCGGGTGGACGTGCTGATCGAGCTCGGCACCTCGCGCTGCGGCGTGCGCGAGCATGCGCCCGCGCTGGCGCTCTCCCGGGCGCTGAAAACCCACCCGGCGCTGCGGCTGCGCGGCGTCGGCTTCTACGAGGGACTGCAGGTCGTCGGCGAGACCGCGCCGGACCGCGCGCTGATGCAGCAATGGCAGGCGCGTGTCGAGGCGCTGCTGCAGGCCATCGAGGCCGAGGGCCTGCTCGACGACGACGCTGGCCCGCTGTGGCTGAGCGGCGGCGGCTCGGCGCTGTTCGACCTCGTCGCGCCGGTGCTGGCGGGCAAGCCGGGCCAGGCTCGTCGAGTCGGCCTGCTGCGCTCGGGCTGCTATGTCTGCCACGACCACGCGCACTACGGCCGCTACATGCAGGCGATGGACGAGCGACTGCGCACGCCGCTCGGCGAGCCCAGCCTGCAGCCGGCACTGGAGGTGTGGACGCAGGTGCTGTCCTGCCCCGAGCCCGGCCTTGCGCTGCTGAACGCCGGCCGGCGCGACGTGTCGTTCGACCAGGGCTGGCCGGTGCCGGTCTGGCACCTGCAAGGCACAGACCGGCGCGAGGCCCCGGCGGCATGGCAAGTGACAGGGCTGAACGACCAGCATGCCTACCTGCGCTGGGACGCCGACGCCTGCGACGGCCCGGCGGTGGGCGACCGCGTCGCGCTCGGGCCGTCGCACCCCTGCACGACGTTCGACAAGTGGGCCTGGATGGCCGTCGTCGATGCGGACGACCGCGTCGTCGACGCGCTCACGACGCAGTTCAGCTGATGCCGCTGCTGCTGCAGGGCGCGCTGATCGTCGACGGCAGCGGCGCCGACGGCTGGACCGGCGACCTGCTGATCGACGACGGGCGCATCGCCGCGCTGGGCCCCGCGCTGCCGGTCGACCCCGCCGTGCCGCGGCGGGACTGCCGCGGCCTGGTGCTGACGCCGGGCTTCATCGACGTCCACAGCCATGACGACGCCGCGCTCATCGCCGCGCCCGCCATGCTGCCCAAGCTGAGCCAGGGCGTGACCACGGTGGTCACCGGCAACTGCGGCATCTCGTTGGCGCCGCTGGTGACGGCCGAACCACCGCCGCCGATGAACCTGCTGGCGCGCGAGCAATTCCGGCACGCATCCTTCGCCGACTGGCGCGCGGCGGTGGACCGGGCGCAGCCGGCCGTCAATGCGCTGGGGCTGGTGGGGCACACGGCGCTGCGGCTGCGCTGCATGGGCGATGTCGGCCGGCCGGCCACGCCCGCCGAACGCGACGCCATGTGTGCGCTGCTGGACGAGGCGATGCAGCAAGGCGCCGCCGGCCTGTCCTCCGGCACCTTCTACGCCCCGGCCGCCGCCGCGGACGGCGCCGAGCTGCTGGCGCTCGCGCGCGTTGCGGCACGGCACGGCGGTGTCTACGCCGTGCACCTGCGCGACGAGATGGCCGGCGTGCTGGACGCCATCACCGAGGCGGCCGACTGCGCGCATGCCGCCGGGCTGCCCCTCGTGATCTCCCACCACAAATGCGCCGGCCGCGCGCAGTGGGGGCGCAGCCTGCAGACGCTGGCGCTGATCGAGCGCCTGAGCGAGCGCCAGTCGGTGGGGCTGGACGTCTACCCCTACCTCGCCGGTTCCACGGTGCTGCGCGAGGACCTGGCCGACGGCCTGACGCCGATCCGCCTGACGTGGAGCGAAGCGCACCCGGAACTCGCCGGCCGCTGGCTGGCCGACATGGCGCGCGACTGGGGCGTCAGCGAGCCGGAGGCCGTCGCGCGGCTGCAGCCCGGCGGCGCCTGCTACTTCCAGATGCACGAGGAGGATGTCGACCGCATCCTCACCCATCCGCTGGCGATGATCGGCTCCGACGGCCTGCCCCACGACCGCTTTCCGCACCCGCGGCTGTGGGGCGCCTTCCCGCGCGTGTGGGCGCACTACGGCCGCGAGCGCGGCCTGCTGACGCTGGCGCAGGCGGTGCACAAGATGACGGGGCTATCCGCCGGGCGTTTCGGGCTGCAGGATCGCGGCTTGCTGCGCGAGGGCTTCGCGGCCGATCTCGTACTCTTTGATGCCGACGGTCTGGCCGACCGCGCCGACTACGCGGACCCCTGCCTGCCCGCGACGGGCGTCGCGGCCGTCTGGGTCAACGGCGAACTGGCGCTGGAGGCCGGCATGCCCCGGGCACGCGCCGGACAGGTGCTCGGCCGCCGCGGAGACTGCAACATCAACCGAGGAAGTTCATGAGCAAGGAAGCATTCGAGCGTTCCGCCGCTGCCGGCGGCGTCCACCATCGCCTGGCGGCCATGGCGGGCGATTGGGAAGGTCGCTTTCGACTCTGGTTCGAAGCTGACAAGCTGGCGGATGAATCGCTGCAGCGCGGGCGGATTCGGGTTGTCGGCGGTGGCCGTTTCCTTCTGCACGAGTACGAGGGACGCTGCGGCGGCGAGCCGTTCGAAGGGGTGGCCTTGTGGGGCTACCACCTCGACGAGAGCGCCTTCGAATGCGCCTGGGGTGAAAGCTTCGGCACCGGCACGTCGATCATGTTCAGCACCGGCCAGCTGCGTGATGAACGCTTCGATGCGCTGGGCAGCTACGGCAGCGGCGCGGGTGGCGAACGCTGGGGCTGGCGCACCGAGCTGTCGCAGCCCGACGCCGACCACCTGGACATCCGCATGTTCAACATCTCTCCGGCCGGCGACGAAGCGCTCGCGGTCGAAGTCAACTACCGCCGCATGCTGAAGTCGCCGGGCTGATCGGCGTCAGCAGCCGCTTCGCCGGCATCGCTTCACCGCGCCTGCATCACCCAGTGCGTCATGCCGCTGAGGGCGCACCACAGCAGCGGCAGCAGCCAGGCCAGACGCCAGGTCAGGCCCGGCCTGGCGGGCGCGAGCAACAGCAGCGCGCCCAGGGTCGCCAGCGCTGTCGGGTCGGGCGCCAGTCCAAACACCTCGGCCTGTGTCCAGGGGCGGCCGAAGGCGAGCCCCACGAACGGACACAGGAGCAGGGCCGAGACCAGCAGTGACAGGCCGGTGCGGGACGCGGCCGTGCGCTCATCGGCCAGCCGTGGCCGAGACGCGGCAAGCGCGACCGGCATGTCGATTTGCGCAGCCTGAATGGCCCGTTTGAAAGAGCGCGCAAAGGTCGCCGCGATCAACCTCAGTTCGGCAGCCCGGCGGGTGGATTGAGCATGCGAACCCCAACAACTCGGCGCCGCATGCCGTTGGGATTCCCACCTCAACCTGCCGAGTTCGAGAATGTCTAGCCGAACGGCGGGCGCCAGTCCTCGTGCCGGGCGATGGCAACTCCGCGTGCTGCTTGCCAGCGGCACGGCTCAACAACGCGTTTGTCCGCATGTTCAAGAAGCTCGCCAACTGGATTGCTCAGAAGCGCAAGCAACGCGCCGACGCGGTCATGTTCGAGCGCGAAGTCGTTGTGCGGTTCGATGACGAGCGCATTTCGTCGACCTTCCCAGACGGAACCGTTCAGTCAATCGCCTGGCATGAGATCGACCGCGTCGCTATTGAGACCAACGACAGCGGGCCTTGGGACGCGGACGTATGGTGGTTGCTTGAGGGCTCGGACAAGCGTTGCGTTTACCCGCAGGGCGCCACCGGGGATGCCGAGGCCCTCGACGAGTACCCGAAGCGCCTTCCCGATTTCCGCGACCATGCCGTCATCAAGGCCATGGGCTGCACTTCAAACGCGCGGTTCATCTGCTGGGAGCGGCGCAATGCGGCGTAACTGAGGCGAGCACCGCGTCGCGCCCGTCCACCGCTGTCGTGCAGCAGCGCCTGTCAAGCTTCGCTCAGCGGAAAGCTGACCTTCACCATCAGCCCCCTGCCCGCCGGCCCATCCAGCAGCTCCACCGTCGCGCCATGCTGCGCCGCGGCCCGCTCGACGATCGTCAGCCCCAGGCCGCTGCCGTGGCAGCCGTCGTCGCCGTGCAGCCGCACGAAGCGCTCGAACACGCGCTCCCGCAGCTCGGGCGGGATACCCGGGCCGGCGTCGCTGACCGTCAATGTCACGGTCTCGCCCTCTTCCGCCAGCGTGGCCGTCACGTGCCCGCCGGCCGGGGAGTACTTGATGGCGTTGTCCATCAGGTTGTCGACCAGGCTGCACAGCGACTCGCGGTTCAGCCACATCGTGATCTGCTCGGGCGCCACCAGCTCCAGCTCGATGCGCCGCTTCACGGCCAGGCCGCTGGCCAGCGCGATGCGCTCTCGCACCAGGTCGACGAGGTCGTGGCGCACCTTGCTGAGGTCCAGCGTGTCGGCGCCCGAGCGCGCCAGCGCCAGCAGCTGGTGCACGGTGTGCGTGGCGCGCTGCACGCCCAGGCGCAGCCGCTCGCGGGCCTCGTCGCGGGCGCGCGGCTCGGGCTGGTCCAGTGCCTCGGCGCCGAGCTGGATGACGGCCAGCGGCGTCTTCAGCTCGTGGGCGGCATCGGCGAGGAATTCATGCTCGCGGTCCAGCCGCTGCTGCAGCCGCGCCATCAGCGAGTTGACGGCGTTGACCAGCGGGGCCAGCTCGACGTAGGGGGTGGCGGGCAGTGGTGTCAGGTCTTGCGCGGAGCGCTGCGAGATCTGCGCGCCGATGCGCTGCAGCGGCGCGAAGCCGAGGCGGAACAGCAGCCACAGCGGCAGCGCCAGCAGCGGCAGGCCGTACAAAAGCGGGCGCGCGTAGTAGCTGAGGCCGGCGAGGCTGAAATGCCAGTCGCCCGGCCGCTCCTGCCAGCGGCGCACGACCAGCTCGCGGGCGTCGTCGCGCACCTCGGTGTAGAGCCAGCGGTCGTCCTGGCCGGGCACGGCCTCCCGCGGCAGCTCGCGGTCGCGGCCGGTCAGGTCGGGCTTGAGCTCGGCCAGCACCGCATCGCGCTTGAGCACCTGCAGCAGCCGGAACGGCGTGCGGTGGCCCTTCAGCCGCCATTCGCGCTCGCGCATGCCTTCAAGTGCCTGCAGCGCGGCGGCCAGGTGCGCGGCGTCGGCATGCGTGTCGCGCGCACGCTCCAGCGCCAGCTCGGCCCACAGCATGTTCTCGGCCTGGCCGTTCTTCACCTGCAGCACGCGGATGTCGATGAGCTCGCGCGCGACCAGGAACAGCCAGCACAGGAAGAGCACCGCGAACACGGCGCCCAGGCTGCGGCGGAACAGCGAACGCGGTGCGTCCTGCGGACTCATTCCCGCTCGACGAGGTAACCCACGCCGCGCACGGTGCGGATGTAGCCCTCGCCGATCTTGCGGCGCAGGTTGGAGATGTGCACGTCCAGGCTGCGGCCATCCATTTGGCAGGGCGCGCGGTTTTCCAGCTGGCGGCGCGTGACGACGCGGTCCGGCAGCTTGATCAGCGTCAACAGGATGCTGAACTCGGTGCGCGACAGCGGCACCCGCTCCACGCCGCGGCGCACCTCCATGCGCGGCTCGTCCAGCACGAGGTCGCGCAGCTGCCATTCGGCCGGGCCGGCGTCGGCGTCGTCCGCCAGGCTGCGGCGGGCGACGGCGCGCAGCCGCGCCAGCAGCTCCGAGCCGGCGAAGGGCTTGACGAGGTAGTCGTCGGCGCCGCCGTCCAGGCCGTCCAGGCGGTCCTCGATGGCGTCGCGTGCCGTGATGACGAGCAGCGGCAGCTTGCGGTGGTTGCGGCGCAGGTTGCGCAGCAGCTCCATGCCGTCGCCGTCGGGCAGGCCCAGATCCATGACGACGGCGTCGAAGCCACCCTCGCCGATCCACAGCCGCGCGTCGGCGATGCGCCGCAGCCACATCACGTCGTGGTCGGCGTTCTGCAGCACGGCCTGCAGCGAGCGGCCGAGCTCCAGGTCGTCTTCAAGGAGGCAGATGCGCATGCCGCGGACTTTAGTGACATCCGCGTTAAGACGGTCTTAACAAGCCGTTGAAGCAGCGCATAGGCACCCCGGCAGACAGTCCGTTACATGATTCGCGCCCTTGCCACCCTGTCCGTCCTGTTGCTACCGCTGAGCGCCGCGGCCGACTCGCCTTTCCTGCCCAGCCGCGCGCAGTTCGATGCGCTCTTCCCCGAGCGCATCGCGTTCTACAGCTACGAGGGCTTCGTCGAGGCCGTGCGCCAGACGCCGGGTTTCGCCGACTCGGGCAGCGACACCGAGCGCCGCCAGGAGATGGCGGCCTTTCTCGGGCAGATCGCGCACGAGTCCGACCAGCTGCGCGCGCAGCGCGAGTACAAGCGCGAGAACTGGGGCAAGTACTGCCGCGACGACGCGCGCCTGTCCTGCGCGCTCGGCCAGCAGTACTACGGCCGCGGCCCCATCCAGCTGAGCTGGAACTACCAGTACAAGGCGGCCGGCGACTTCCTGGGGCTGGACCTCTGGAGCGACCCGGACCGCGTCGCGCGCGACTCCACCGTCGCCTGGCGCACGGCGCTCTGGTACTGGATGACGCAGCCGGGCGAGTCCCGCCAGCCGGCGCACGCCGCCGTGCGCAGCGGCGCCGGCTTCGGCGCGACGACGCGCGCCATCAACGGCCCGCTGGAGTGCGACAAGCCGAACGACCCCGAGGCGCGGCGCAAGAACGACCGCCGCGCCCAGTTCTACAAGCACGCCAGTGAGCTGTTCGGCGTCCCCCTCATGCACCCGCTCGGATGCTGACCACCCGGAGAACCCAGACCATGCCAGAGAAGAAGACGATGCACAGACAGTCCGCCATCGCAGCCGCCGTGCTGCTGAGCCTGAGCCTGCCCGCGCTGGCGCAGGAGAAGCCCGCCAAGCCCAACACCGACGAGCTGGAGCGCGTCGTCGTCACCGGCATCCGCGCGAGCCTGAAGAAGGCGCTGGACACCAAGCGCGAGGCCGACGCCATCGTCGACGTCGTGACCGCCGAGGACGTGGGCAAGTTCCCGGCCACCAACGTGGCCGAGGCCATCACGGTCATCCCCGGCGTGACCATCGACAAGGCGTTCGGCCAGGGCGAGAAGATCTCCATCCTCGGCACCGACCCGGCGCTGAACCGCACGCTGCTGAACGGCCAGGCGATCGCCTCGGGCGACTGGTTCATGTCCGAGCAGCAGGGCCGCACCTTCAACTACTCGCTGCTGGCACCGCAGCTGGTCAGCAAGGTCGAGGTCCACAAGTCGCCCGAGGCGCGGCTGGACGAGGGCTCGGTCGGCGGCACCGTCAACATCACCACGCGCAAGCCGCTGGAGCTGAAGGGCCTGACGCTGAACGGCTCGGTCAGCTACCTGCACAACGACCGCGTCAAGGAAGGCAACCCGACGATGTCGGCGCTGCTCGGCTGGAAGAACGACGCCAGCACCTTCGGCGTGCTGCTGTCGGCCCAGCGGGCGGAAGAGCGCATCCGCCGCGACGGCGTCGAGTCCTATGGCACCGTGTCCGGCCGCGACTACATCAACGGCCGCGGCGGCTCGCCCAACTCCATCACGACGACGACGACCGACTGGTCGCAGAACCCGCCCGCGACGATGCCGCCCAGTTGCGTCGGCGGCTGCGCCACCACGCTGCTGGCCAACCCCACCGCCATCGCCCCGAACTCGGTCAGCGCGCACTACTTCGACCAGAGGCGCGAGCGCGACACGCTGTCGCTGGCCGTGCAGTTCAAGCCGCACAAGAAGGCCGACATCGAGTTCAACGCGCTCGACGTGAAGGCCAAGTACGACAACATCACCCACTCGATGTTCGGCTTCAACGGCAACCCGTGGAACTCGCTGAACGCGATGACCGACCTGACCGTCGACGGCGGCGTCATCACCAAGGCCTCGTTTCGCAACGCGTTGACGGTCTATGACCTGATCAACCGCCGCGCCACGGTGGACACCAACGCCTACGACCTGAAGGGCACCTGGAAGGACGCGGGCTGGTTCGTGTCGGCCCATGCCGGCACGTCCAAGGCCACCGGCGGCACCGACCGCCAGGTGTTCGGCGAGTTCCTCGGCAAGGCGCACTACAGCTACGACCTGTCCGGCTCGGTGCCCAAGCTGAACTTCAGCGGCTACCAGACCGCGCCGATCAGCGACATCGCCGCCCACATGGCCCCCGCCAAGACGGGCAGCCCGATGGCCGACCCGCAGGGCTTCCGCCTCGACGGCGGCGGACCGGCCGGCGGCTGGCATACCAACCCGCCGACGGCCACCAACTGGGCCGCGGGCTGGGGCGGCAACATCGTCGCCAAGCCGACGAGCGACGAGGAGAAGTACGCGCAGGTCGACTTCGGCCTGCAGTTCGACTCGCCGATCTACCAGCTGCGCTTCGGCCTCAAGCGCCGCGAGCACACCACGACGCAGTCGATGTCCGGCGTGTCGCTGGCGTCGATCAAGGGCTACGGCGACCTCAGCGCCACGCAGTTCAGCCCGACGTCGGTGCCCGGCAACTACCTCGCCGGCTTCGGCGACGTCGGCGGCCTGAACAAGCGCTTCATGATCGACGGCTGGGCGCTGGCCGACTACATCAACAGCGGCAAGTGGCTGGCGCCGTGGCAGACCATGCCGACGCCCAGCACCTTCAGCGACCCGTCCTATGCCTCCAACACGTGGGCGGTGGAAGAGACGGTCAACGCCGGCTACGTGCAGGCCGACTTCGCCCACGAGCGCCTGCGCGGCAACTTCGGCGTGCGCCTGGTGCAGACCGAATCCGACAGCCGCGGCTGGGCCTGCACGGTCAACATCAGCCCCTGCCCGGCCACGGCCTACGGCCCGACCAGCGTGCGCAAGAAGTACAACAACGCGCTGCCGAACATCAACGTCGTCTACGACCTGAGCAGCAGCGTCGTGCTGCGCGGCTCGGCCGCCAAGGTGATGGCGCGGCCCAACTACGGCGACATGTCCAGCTACCTGTGGATCGGCGACGCGACGCTGACGGGCGGCGGCGGCAACCCCGACCTGGACCCGTACAAGTCCACCAACCTGGACGTCTCGGCCGAGTGGTACTTCGCCAGCAACTCCATCCTCGCCGGCACGCTCTTCCACAAGAAGGTCGATGACTACATCCTCGTGACGACGCGCAAGGAAACGCACTACAACCAGAACCAGCAGAAGGACACCGAGTACGACGTCTCGCGCCCGAGCAACGCCGGCAGCGCCACGATCAAGGGCTTCTCGGTCGCGTTCCAGACCAGTTTCGGCAACGGCCTGGGCGTACTGACCAACTACACGCACGCCGACGCCAAGGCCAACAGCGGCTCGCGCCTGCCGTTCAACTCCAAGCACCAGCTGAGCCTCAGCCCGTTCTACGAGAACGACCGCTGGAGCGCGCGGGCCACCTACGCCTGGCGCTCCAAGTACTACACGCAGGCGGACCGCGGCAACTTCCTCGTCACCGACGACTACGCCTCGCTGGATGCCAGCCTGAACTTCAAGCTCACCAGTCAGCTGACGCTGGGCATCGACGCCATGAACCTGCTGGACAGCGAGTACCGCTCCTACGCGGAAGTGCCCAACGTGGCCAACACGGAGAAGCTGACCCGCGGCATCTACCGCACCGGGCGGCGCTACATGGCTTCGCTGCGCCTGGCGTTCTGACCGGTCGAGCCTCGATCCTCCCGTCCCTCCTCGTTGTGGCAGCCTGTCTGCCTCAACTTGGGCGACCCTTCACCGGGTCGCCCTTTTTTGCTGTTGAATCCCGGCCCATGACGACGACACCCCCGCCGCCCCGCTGGCCCGCCATCGACCTGCTGCGCGGGCTGACCGTCGCCGTGATGATCCTCGTCAACGAATGGGCCGGCGTCGCCGGGCTGCCGGCGTGGATGAAGCACATGCCGGCCGACGCCGACGCGATGAGCTTCGTCGACATGGTGTTCCCGGCCTTCCTGTTCATCGTCGGCATGTCGCTGCCGTTTGCATTGCAGACGCGTCTCGACAGCGGCGGCCGAAGCGGGGCGCTGCGCCACGCGGCCGAGCGCTGTGCGGCGCTGCTGGTGCTCGGCCTGTTCATGGTCAACGCGGAGATGGCGCCTGCCGGGTTCGCGGCCCCGGCCTGGCTGCTGGCCGCGTTCGCCGGCGCCTTCCTGCTGTGGGGCAGCGTGAGCGGCGGGCCGCTGCTCGGCGCGCCCTGGCGCGCGGCGGGCGCGCTCGTGCTGGTGGCGCTGGCCGTCGTCTATCCCGGCGGCATGGGCGTGCACTGGTGGGGCATCCTCGGCCTGATCGGCTGGGCCTACGGCCTGGCGGCACTGCTGTTCATCGCCGCGCCGCCAGCGCTGCGCCTGCCGCTGGCGCTGGCCGCGCTGCCGCTGTGCGTCGGCTGGTTCCTCGCGCTGCACCCGCTCGTCGGTGGCGGCAGCCATGCGACCCACACGCTGCTCGTGCTGGTCGGCATGGCCACGGCGCTGCTGCCGCACGGACGCGACGCATCGCCGCAGGCCGTGCGCTTCGCGCTGCTGCTGGCCTTCATGCTGCTGGCCGCCGGCTTCGGCCTGCGGTCGCACTGGCCGCTGTCCAAGATCCACGCCACGCCCAGCTGGGGCCTGGTGTGCGCGGGCGCGACGCTGCTGCTCTACCTCGCGCTGCGCCCTGTCGCCGGCGGCGGCGCTGGCCATGCGGCGATGAAAGTGCTTGGCGACGCCGCGCGCCATCCGTTGCTGGCCTACCTGATCCCGTTCGTGCTGGGCGCGCTGATGGCGCTGCTGCCGTGGCGCGGGCCCGCCGCGCTCGGCGCGGGCTGGCCCGGCCTGGCGGCAGGCGTGGCATATCTCGCCGTCGTCCTGGTGCTGCTGAAGCTGGCGCTGCGCACCGGGCTGAGGATGCGCCTGTGATGATGAACCGCCGCCACCTGCTGCTGCTGCCCGCCGCCCTCCCATCGATGCCCGCCTTCGCCGCCCCCTCACCCGCCACCTCACCCGCCCTCGTCCGCTTTCTTCACGTCGGCACCTACGCACCGCTGGGCCAGGGCCTCTACAGCTTCGCCATCGGCGCCTACGGCGACCTGCAGCCGCTGCGCATCACGCCCAATGCCAACAGCCCGACCTGGCTGGCCGGCGTGGGGCGGCGCGTCTATGCCGCGGAGGAAGGCGGCGACCACGTCGCCGTCTACGCGCAGGACGACACCGGTGCGCTGGAACTGCTGCAGCGCGCGCCCAGCGGCGGGCGTGGGCCGGCGCATCTGTCGGTAAGTGCCGGGCGCGTCTGGGTCGCGCACTACGGCAGCGCGCACTTCGCCGCGTTGCCGCTGCAGCCCGACGGCCGCCTCGGCAAGGCCGACAGCTGGCCATCCTGCCTGGGCACCGACTGCCGCCCCGGCCCGCAGCCGCCCACCAGGGCGCCGCGCGGCAGCCAGGCCAACAGCGGCCATGACGCGCCGCATGCGCACATGATCCAGGTCAGCCCCGGCGGCCGCTGGATCCTCGGCACCGACCTCGGCCGCGACCGCCTGCTGGCCTGGCCGCTCACCGCCGCAGCCCCAAGCGACGCGGCCCGCGAGCTGGCGCTGAGCCCCGGCTCCGGCCCGCGCCACTTCGCCTTCCATCCGCGCGACGCCAACCTTGTCTACGTGCTGCAGGAGCAGTCGTCGACGCTGTCAACGGTTGAGTTAGGCCCCGACGGCCCGCGCCTGCTCGACGAGATCTCCGCCCTGCCCGCCGGCTTCGCCGGCACCAGCTACGCGTCCGACCTGCTGGTCGCGCCCGGGGGGCGGCACCTCTATGCCTTCAACCGGCTGTACGACAGCCTGGCCGTCGTCTCCCTGGCCGATGCGCGCAGGCCGCGCCTGCTGGACCACCACTGGGTGCACGGCAACTACCCGCGCAGCGCCTGCATCGCGGGGCAGCACCTGTACGTCTGCAACCAGCGCAGCGACCAGCTCAGCCACTTCGACCTGAGCCGCCCGGAGGCACCGCGCTTCACCGGCCGGCAGACGCCGGTGCCCACCCCGGCCGGCGCCTGCGCGCTGTAGCCCGCCAAAAGAAAAGGTTCTTCGCCGATGTGCGGGGATCAATAGGACGCGGCCAGGTGCCACCTGCTAAGTTGAAGTTGTCGAGACTCTGCTTTTCAGGGGGCAGCCATGGCCGCATCCCAGTGTATTTCTCGCCTCGGAGCCTGGGAAGGCTATGAGATTGAGAGCGATGAGGACGTCCGCCGTTCCGGCTTGAGCTGGTGCCTCATACGCCTGCGTTGCATCAGGTCGGCGCGGCACTGTTGCAGCGGGTGCGGCGAGTGGGTCGCAGCAGTTCACGATCTGCAAGAGCGGCGCGTGCGGGATTTGCCCATCTTCGGCATTCCGATTGAACTGATCGTGCCGCGGGTGCGCGTGCTTTGCCCGCGCTGTGGTCCCAAGCTGGAACAGCTCCCATGGCTGGAGCCCTATGCCCGGGTGACGGTGCGTCTGGCCGACAGTGTGGCCCGGCTGTGCAAGCTGATGTCGATCCGCCATGTGGCGCAGTTCTATGGGCTGGCCTGGACGACGGTCAAACGCATTGACAAGCGACATCTGGAGCGCGAACTCGGCCCGGTCGACCTCGAAGGTGTTCGCGTGATCGCGATGGACGAGTTCGCGATCCACAAGGGCCATCGCTACGCCACGGTCATTGTTGAGCCCTACCGCAAACGCGTGCTGTGGCTGGGCCTGGGGCGGGGACGAGCCGACGTGCGTCCGTTCTTCGAGCTGCTGGGAACTGAAGGCCGAGCTGCGCTGCAAGCCGTCGCGATGGACATGAACGCCGGCTACGCGCTGGAAGTCCAAGCACAGTGCCCAAACGCAGAGATCGTCTACGACCTGTTCCACGTCGTGGCCAAATACGGTCGTCAGGTCGTCGACCGGGTCCGCGTCGATGAAGCCAACCGTCTGCGGCACGACAAACCGGCACGCAAGCTGGTCAAGAGCGCGCGTTGGCTGTTGGCGCGCAACCCTGAGAACGTGACTCGGCCCGAAGACAGGATCCGGCTGCGCGAGTTGCTCGCCGTGAACAAAGCGCTCTTCACCGTCTACGTAATGAAGGACGACCTCAAGGCGCTCTGGGACTACCGCCACAGCGGCTACGCCGAGCGCTTCTGGAAACAGTGGCACCACCGAGCAATGAGGAGCCGCATCGAACCCCTCAAGGCCTTTGCCCGCAGTCTCAAGAATTACTTGCCAGGGATCCTCTCGCACTGTCGCTGGCCGCTCGGAACGAACTTGGTGGAGGGCATCAATAACAAGATCAAGGTCATCAAGCGTATGGCCTACGGCTATCGCGACGACGACTACTTCTTCCTCAAGATCCGCGCAGCGTTCCCCGGAAATCGGCGATGAACCAAAGAAAAAGGCATGGCCCCACGGCCACGCCTTGTCCAAAGAGGCGGGCGGCGATCAGCCGCGGCGACGGCGCAGCGCGCCCACACCGGCCAGCGCCAGGGCCACCAAGGCCAGCGAAGCCGGCTCGGGCACCGTGGCGGCCGCGGGACGGTCGAACACGAAGTTGTCGTAGGCCTGGTTGCTGTTGCCGGCAAACTGCACGCGGCTCAGGTTGGACCAGGAGGACGACAGCGCCAGGGTCTGGATCGAGTCGGTGAAGGTCAGCACCTGGGTGATCGTGCTGTTGTCGGCGTAGAAGCCCGTCAGCGTGACGCTCGTGGCGCCGGTGCGGCCGTAGTGCCCGTAGTCGAACTGCGACAGCGCAAAGAGCTGGTTGCCCGTGCGGTTGATGCGCATCACGCCGGTGCTGTCGTGCATCAACCAGTCGCTGCCGTTGTTGAAGGCATAGACACCTGGCGCGTAGGCGCTGTCGATGGCATGGCCGTGATCCAGCAGGAAGCGGAAGCTCTGGTTCGTGAAGCCGTTGTTGTCGTAGGAGGTGACGTTGGACGCGTTGGCGATGTTCTCGAAGCCCACGGTGACGGGCGCGGCGAAGGCCTGGGCGGCGGCGAGGGCCAGAACGCTGGCCAGGACGGTTGTTCTCATGAAGTCTCTTCCTCACTGCAGGCATTGCAGCGGCGCGACTCTAATGAGCGGACTCCATGCAATGCCCCCCGTGAGTCGAGGGGCCGAGCGGTGCTTTGTCACGCCTGCAAACCACGGGCAGCAACGCCGTGGAATTTGCACGGTCGGCCGGCTGCGTCAGGCCACCGCCGGCGCCTTGCGCCAGCGCTTCGGCGTCATCTTGCGGATGCCGTCATCCACCAGCGTGAACAGCACCGGGATGACGAGCAGGCTCAGGAAGGTCGACGTGATGAGCCCGCCGATGACGACGATGGCCATCGGGGCGCGGAAGCTCGGGTCGGTGCCGAAGCCCAGCGCGATCGGCAGCATGCCGGCGCCCATCGCGAGGGTCGTCATGACGATGGGCCGGGCGCGCTTGTGGCAGGCGTCGATGAGGGCCTCCAGCCGCGTCATGCCGTGCTCGCGCTCGGCCATGATGGCGTACTCCACCAGCAGGATGGAGTTCTTCGTCGCGATGCCCATCAGCATGATCATGCCGATCATGGCCGGCATGGACAGGTCCGTGCCCGTCGCGAACAGCGCGAGGATCGCGCCCGGGATGGAAAGCACCAACGCGCCGAGGATGGTGACCGGCTGCACCCACGCATGGAACAGCAGCACCAGCACGACGTAGATGCACGCCACGCCCGTGCCCATGGCGAGCAGGAAGCTCTGGCTCAGTTCCGCGAACGCCTCGGCGTCGCCGATCTCCGTCTTGATGATGCCGGGCGGCAGGTTGGCGACCGACGGCAGCGCCGCCACGCGCGCCTGCACGTCGCCCAGCGCCTGGCCATTCAGCTCGATCTCGAAGTTGACGTTGCGGGCGCGGTTGTAGCGGTCGATCTGCGCCGGGCCGGTGCCCAGCGAGATGTCGGCCACCTGCTCCAGCGGCACCGGGCCGCGGGCGCCGGGCACGCTGAGCTGACTCAGCAGGCCGAGGTCGGTGCGCGCCTCTTCGGGCAGCTTGACGACGATGGGCACCTGGCGCTGGGCGAGGTTGAGCTTGGGCAGGAACTGGTCGTAGTCACCGGCCGTGGCGATGCGCAGCGTCTCGGCGATGGCCGCGGTGCTGACACCCAGGTCGGCGGCGCGCGCCGTGTCGGGCTTCACGATCAACTCGGGCCGCTGCAGCGCGGAGCTGCTGGTGACCTGGCCGATGCCGGCCAGCCCGCGCAGTTCGCGCTCCACCTTGGCGGCGTGCGCCTGCAGTGCGTCGCCGTCCTCGCCGGCCAGCACCAGCACGTACTTCTCGGCCGAGCCGCCGAAGCCCACCGTGAAGCGCGCGCCCGGAATGTTCTCGACCGCCGCGCGCAGCTCACGCTCCAGAGCCTGCTTGCTCGTGCCCTTGCGCTCGCCGCGCGGCGTCATGTTGAGCGTCAGCGTGGCCTTGCGGGCCTCGGCCGCGCCGCCCATCGCAAACGGGTCGGAGCCTGCCGCGCCGCCGCCTATTGCCGTGTAGACCATCTTGACGTGCGCGTTCTTCGCCACCGCGTCGCGGGCGGCGACGGCGACCTTCAACGTGTCCTCGTAGGTGCTGCCCGGTTCGAGCTGGATGTAGACCTGGGTCTGGCTCAGGTCGTCCGGCGGGATGAAGGCGCCGGCGATCTTGCCCGCGAACAGCGGCGTGCAGCTGGCCACGGCGAAGACCGTCGTCAGCGCCAGCGTCTTGCCCCGGTGCAACAGGCACCAGCGCACCAGCCGCAGGTAGCGCGCCATCCAGAACGGCTCGCCGGGGTCGTGGTCCGGCTTCTTCAGGATGTAGGCGGCCATCATCGGCGTCAGCAGCCGCGCGACGATCAGGCTGAAGAACACGGCGATGGCCGCCGTCCAGCCGAACTGCACGAAGAACTTGCCCGGCACGCCGGCCATGAAGGCGGTAGGCAGGAAGACCGCAATCAGCGTGAAGGTCGTCGCGATGACGGCCAGGCCGATCTCGTCGGCCGCCTCGCGCGCCGCGTCGATCGGACTCTTGCCACCGGTCAGGTGGCGCATGATGTTCTCGATCTCGACGATGGCGTCGTCGACCAGGATGCCGATGACCAGCGACAGCGACAGCAGCGTCACGACGTTGAGCGTGAAGCCCATCCAGTGCATGACGGCAAACGTCGGGATGGCCGACAGCGGCAGCGCCACGGCACTGACGAAGGTGGCGCGCCAGTCGCGCAGGAACCACCACACCACCAGCACCGCCAGCAGCGCGCCTTCCAGCAGCAGCGACATGCTGCCCTTGAAGTTCTCCACCACCGGGTCGACGAAGTTGAAGGCCTCGGTGACGGTGATGTCGGGGTGCGCCGCCTTCAGCTCCTCGACGGCGGCGCGCACGCCTTCGGCGACGTCCAGCTCACCGGCGCCGCGCGTGCGCGTGATCTCGAAGCCGACCACCGGCTCGCCGTTCAGCAGCGCGCCGGCGCGGCGCTCGGCCGTCGTGTCGCTGATGGTGGCGAGCTGGTCCAGCCGCACGCGGCGGCCAGAACCATCCCCCAGCGTGATCTCCAGCGCGGCCAGCTCCTGCGCGTTGCCCACCGTGGCGATGGTGCGCACGCTCTGCTCGGCGCCGCCGAGGTTGGCGCGGCCGCCCGGGGCTTCCTGCTGCACCTGGCGCAGCTGGCGCGACACATCGGCCGCGCTCGCCTGCAGCGCCAGCAGCCGGGCCGGGTCCAGCTCCACGCGCACCTCGCGCGTGACGCCGCCCACGCGCGCCACCGAGCCCACGCCGCGCACGGCCAGCATGCGCTTGGTGACCTGGTTGTCGATGAACCAGGACAGCGCCTCGTCGTCCATGCCCTTGGCGGCGACGACGTAGGTCAGGATCGGCGAGCCGCTCAGGTTCATCTTGGTGATGACCGGGTCGCGCAGGTCGGCCGGCAGGTCGGCCCGCACGCCCTGCACGGCGCTGCGCACGTCGTCCAGCGCCTCCTGCGTGGGCTTTTCCAGGCGGAACTCGGCGGTGATGGTGGCCGTGCCGTCCTGCACCTTGGTGTAGAGGTTCTTCAGCCCCTGCACGGTGGCGATGGCGTTCTCGACCTTGCGCGCGACCTCGGTCTCCATCTGCGCCGGCGCGGTGCCGGGCAGGTTGGTGGTGACGAGGATGGTGGGCAGCTCGATGTCGGGGAACTGCTGGACCTTCATCGCCTTGAAGCCCAGCAGGCCGGCCGCCGTCAGCATGACGAAGAGCAGCAGCGCAGGGATCGGCTGGCGGATGGCCCAGGCGGAAAAATTGAACATGAGAGGACCCCGCCTTACTTCGCTGCGCCGCTGGCGGCGCCGGCCGCTGCACCGGAAGCGGCGACGACGCGCACGCTGTCGCCATCGGACAGGAAGCCCACGCCCTGCGTGACCACCGGCTCGCCGGCCTTCAGCCCGCCGCGGATCTCGACACGGTCGCCCTGGCGCCGGCCGGTCTCCACCTTGGCCTGGCGCACCTTGCTGCCCTCGATGCGGAAGACATAGGCGAAGCCGTCGCGCAGCAGCACCGCGGACTGCGGCAGCGTCAGTACCGCCTGTTCACCCAGCACGAACTCGCCACGCGCGAACATGCCGGCGCGCGCCGCCCCGTGCGCGGGCACGTCGACGAGCACGCGGCCCATGCGGTTGGCCGGGTCCACCGTCGGCGCGACCAGCCGCACGCGGCCGTCGAGCGGCGCACCGCCGGCCGGTGTCACGCGCACCTTCTGGCCCGTCGTGACAGCGCCCAGGTCGGCGCCCGGCACCTCGGCGCGCCATTCCAGCCGGCCGTCGCGGATCAGCGTGAACAGCGTCTGGCCCGGCTGCGGCAGGCCGCCTTCGACGGCCTCCTTGGTCGCCACGACACCGTCCACCGGCGCGACGACGCGGGTGAAAGACAGCCGCAGCTCATCGGCCTTCACGCGCGCCTGCAGCGCCGCAACCCGTGCGCGCGCCGCGGCGTCCGCCGCCTGCGCCTGCTCCACCTGCTGGGCGCTGACGGCGTCGGTGCCGGCCAGGCTCTTCAGCCGGCGGGCCGTGGCCGCGCTGTCCTGCGCGCTGGCCTGGGCTTCGAGCAGGCTGGCCTTCGTGGCGGCCAGCTCGGCGTCCAGGCTCTCGGACGCCAGCTGGGCCAGCAGCTGGCCCTTCTTCACACGCTGGCCGATGTCCACCAGC
>Ga0307411_10000113_pt1 | contig 25186 bp, 18 predicted proteins | sample DK1Ometagenome_2_FD_203712 | JGI IMG/M metagenome (GOLD analysis project Ga0307411, IMG submission 203712) | Maize rhizosphere microbial communities from greenhouse at UC Davis, California, United States - DK15-O-1 | ecosystem: Host-associated > Plants > Roots > Rhizosphere > Soil | place: USA...
CCCCCTAAGGGCTTAGGGTCAAGATTTTTATGAGCCTAAGGGTAGCTTACTTAGCTCTACTCTCCAGGCGTAAATGTCTACCAACGAGCCGTCCGCTGCTGGAACGGCCTCCCCTGCTGCCCCCGCGTACTTTTGGCGCCCACACACACAAACAGATATTGTTGGATGTGCATCTCATGGAAACGGCCTCCCTACGCCAGATGATTACACTACATATAACAAATACGAGCCACACAATGGCAGATGTCTCTTCTATCAAACCGGGTTAAAGTATGCGTTTTGCAGGCCACGAACGGAAGTCGAGAAGCAACCCAAAACCAACCCCTCGACAACAGACACCAAGGACCCGAGTGACTGTCCTGGTCTTCCGTCCCTGAAGGAGCTCCAAGATATGCTGGATGGGTCTTCCATCGATGATCAGATTGCAGACTGGCTTCGTGCTGTGAAAACAGAGGATTTCCCTGCGGAGACTACGGCAGGCATTTGGCTGAGGCGTCATCTGTGGCAGCTTTTGAGTGGCAAACCAGCCTGTACCGAGACGTGATTTTTTATGTAAAACGTGTTAAGTGTCGACCCGCGGTCTGTTGTTAAATCCTTTTATGCTGGTATTGATCTGGCTTTTGCTCGTGAGTGTTCAATCATTTACACCTTTCCAAATCAGAGTTCTTCGGAACTTGTTTCGTCGGTATGATACCGGCGAAGGATTTACTGCTACAGACTCTGTGCTTTCGTCTGCGCTGGCTTATGCTGAGCCATGGCAGAACAAAATGTATATAGATGGCGCAAAATTGGGCAACACCCCCAATACATTCGCGAATGTGGCCCACCACGAAACGCTCCACTTGACAGGGGCGACGCATCGAAACGGACACCCTCTTATGAATTACACCGTCAGGCTTGATCCGAATGGGCGGGTGTTGGAAGACCCCTTTGTTCTGTAACAATTGTATATAATAAAAACGAGACACGCGGTCTTTTGTGTAGTATAGAGAAGACACGTATGTATTTTATTTGGGTATAGTGAGGCACTGTCTCGATTATACTGAGCTTCTATTCGTGACGGTTGTTTTGTATGGGTTTCCTTACAACAAGCTCACAACCACTATCTCGGTGCGCTCACGAAAAACAGGGGGGCGAGGGGGGGTTTGGTAGTATAGGAGAGGAGGGGAGGGGAGAGAGGAGTCGGGGACCCTCCGCAGCCAAAAGGGGCGCCTCTTCGGACCGAATCTCTGAGGGTCGAGACATAGAAGAAGGAGTGGGTCGGTATGTATGCGTGGGTATAACGGAGCTTTCTGGGGGGTTAGCCTCGTTGTGCCTGGGTGTATCTACTGGCTTAAGCCGGGTGCTATGGTTCTCGGTCCTTGCTTTAATTGCAAACGAGAGAGTTGCTGGTTTGTTGAACCGCAGAGCGTAGTCTTCGGCAGTCCATTCGTGGACTGTTAACCCCCCAGATGACTATTAGTATGCGTTTGACTTAGTCGGCATTTCTCGTTTAGTGCAATTGGCTAAAGTGTTGTTGCATGGGGGATGGAAAGCCAGTGGCAGTATGCGGGCTTGTTGCAGTGGTCTCTCTTGACTTCACATCTTTCATACATGTGCTGAGTGCCATTGTATGAATGATGTGGAGTTTGGGTTGATCACACAATTACTATTTATGGCAGCGGAAAACCGAGTTGTCACCCACTCATGGTGCTGCTGTTACGGGTTGGTGTCACAATGATACCAACCCAAGCTAAGACAACAGGTAGAATTAGAACAGCTGTCTTCTTTGTATGCTGTTCTAGTTCTTCGTGTTTGTTTTTTCTCTTCTTTGTGATTTTTTGTGGTGTCTTATCTTTTTTTTCTTTCTTTAGTCTTGTTTTTAACTGTGGTTTTGGATGTCTTCTCTCTAAACGAAAATCTCTAGAGAACAGAGTATATGTATATACGTGACATGTATTTTGTGTAGATGGCCGAACAAAAGACAAAGAAAGTGTGCACGCGTCCGGGCTACTCTCATCCAAGTGGATGCACTCGCTCCGACTTCAGTGGTGACGACGACGGCGATATTCCATCTGAAAGTTTCGCGCGTGGGGTCTCGAGACCCGATATCGTATGGCCTGCCTCTGCAGCGGCTATCGTCGAAGAGAAGAAAGACGCGGATGTTATTTCGTGGCATGCCCCTCTCTCATCTGGGCCGCAGCCCGAAGCGCCAAACCAGTTATTGAATGGCCGTCCTGATGATGTCTTTTGTGGCGAGCGCCCCCCTGAACGGTTCATGCGATATCGTTGGAATGAAGATTACGAGTTGGGATTTAATAGCTGGAGAAAACAATATCTAAATCGCGATAATTCCATCCGAGACATCTACGACATGGAATTGTACCGAGCGGGATTGAATGAATATCTATTTCGGAAAATTTATCTGTGCACACAAGACGAATCGGTCGAATCCATCAAAATGCCATTCATACAACGGCTAACGTTTCCGTCGGAAGTGTACTCGGAAAAACCCGAGAAGTGTTGTCTTGATATGGAAATAGTTAACACACGCATGTCCTGTTGCTCGGCGCTGCCTCTGTATTTTTTTGATACAAAGCACATTCGCGACGTACGGGAACTCGCGTTGGATTTACATTACGATCAGGATTGTGTATTTGCTCGCGTTGATACAATGCGAGAAATTTTCCAACAACTGTTCGATCACAAAGATCTACTTGAAGAGGTCTTTTCTTTTCTCACGCGGCGAGAAGCAGCATTTGCAGTATCGCCGTTGGTTGCATGCCGATGTGACGTTCATTATCCCTATTTAGACAAGTCTATTTTCGCGTCAAAGGTGATTGAAAGCACAAAATCAAACACGCGGCCCGTTCAAGTCGTGTATACAAGACCGCTTGTACGCATGGCTTTTTTCATGAATAAACTTCACAATCAAAACATGCGACACATTGAGAATGTTATCTTTATCAACCAGATTAGCGCGTTGGTGCGTTCTGATTGGGAGCGTGCGTTTCATAGATTGGCCATGACAACACGAACAGATTTATATATGCACCACGTTCATCCATCACTCAACGGGCTGTTTGGGGACGGTCTTTTGTATCACCTTCCCAGTGGCAGCAAACCAGCAGACGACTACTCGTTGTATGCGCTGCACTGTGTGAGGCACTGTCAGTATTTTCGAGATTGGTGTTTGATTTTTGCTTTGCGGTCGCGGAAGAGTGCACGCCTTGCGGCTGAGATGTACTTTGACAGGCATTTCAAGCGTTTCGCGCCTCATTACCTTCCCGGTTTTCGTGTGTCTTTGCTGATAGATCACATCGCAGATAGAATCTATCCTTGTGTTCATACATCCACCTTTGATATGTATGGGGGGCATGCGATTCAAATGAGAATGGGCTCGCCGCTGCCGGATGTGATTGTCCCCTCTCGTTGCGTAGAGTGCCCAGGGTATCCAGCTTTTTGGAATCACCTTGAGCGCTGGGTTGCCGAAGTTGTGTTGTCACCAGAGGCAATCAAAAACAAAAACCGCCCCAAAAAACCCATTCGCGCACGCATAGACACATCGGCAAGGCGCATTGCCGAAGTAGAGGAGGCTGTAAACGTTGCGTCGATCGTGGATCTGACGGGTGAGGACGATACAGTCCTGGCGCAGGATCCGGCATATGAACTCACAAAGGGATTTTTGGAGGAACTTGAAGCATCGCTAGATCGGGTTTTTGCGGAAGAAACCGAGACTCGTCCTGATTCTCCTTCTTACAGTCCCCCTTCGCCCTTGAGAACACCTAAAGAAGAAAAGGCAATTCCTACTGATGATCCTGTGTCTCGAGTCGAGAGAAGAGTACGAAAACGCACGAAAAAACGTCTTGTATAGTGTGGTGTGTTTGATATAGTATATATAGGGCGATTTTCGATGCTCCTTTGATCCGCCGATCGGTGAATCTGGGTGTATTTGCAAGTTCTGGGATGAAGCCACTGGGGCTGTCACATGTATTGGATTCGGCTTGTTTAAACAGTGCGTCGATGTGGTTAAGTAGCATGGTGTTGTTTCGCTATGGTGTGATTGTTCCACGTAATGCATCGGTGAATGTTGTGTGTGAGAGAATTGCAAAGTTTAATGAGGTGTATCCGGTGAGAGAAGGTGCGAAACACTTGGCGTGTGTTGTACACGAATCACAAACATCAATGCGTGGTTATCATTTGATCGGAGATGCCGATGACATAGCAAAACTCTGGTTTGATTTATATTCGGGTGTTTGTGGGCTGCGGATTTTTGACACATTCAGACGTGGTTTTTATTGGACAGGAATGGTATCTACAAATGTCTATGTGCCTTATATTGACTTAGACGAGAAGGGACTTGATGAACAATGTGAAACGAGAGTTATTGAAAATCGTTTGCTTCCGACCATCGCTGTTATCGAGAAGGCGTTTGCGAAATGTGGAATTTCTTCCCCTGCCGTTCAGATTTTTGCTAATATAAGAAAGCTGGAGGACACAGGGCTGTTTAAATTTTCTTTTCATATTCATTGGTATGAGCTCGGTGTTGAGAATATTGGCTCGTGGAAAGGCTTTCTCGCGAGATTAGAGGATCTTCCACGCAAACAGATCTGGAAAAAACAAGACACGAAAGAGAGCCCCCAATGGGCTGTAGGCGAAGATACGGAACGTGCGTTGTGGGATCCTGCTGTATACTCCGGTTCGAAGCAGTTGTTTCGTGGTCCTTGTTGTGGCAAAGAAGGCCGCGCTGATGCAGAAATGCACCCTGTCAGGGTCATACACACGGCAAATGGCTTTGTGCTTGAACGAGAAGCCAATTCGATTGAGAAGATACTACGTGCGCGGATTTCACGCCCTCCTCAAGGCCTGCGAATGGTTAAGTTTGACATCAACCCTGATCGCGCGCGCAGCTTCGTGGAAGAGGTACCAGCCTCTCAACAAGAGGAAGGAGACACAACAGGCGATATGATGCCGTTTTTTGAACCGCTGTTGTTGCATTCCATAATCCCTGCGTGGCAGACGTACCGTCGACAGCAGGTTATGAAAATTGCACATGTTAGCGGTGCAGTCGTTCCCGTTGACAAACTTGTTATCATCAAGAACGAGGTGGGCACACGCAAAGGTACACGCTTTCTTGCAATCGAAGGAGATACGTTTTGTATGATGGATCCTGCGCATTTCCACAAAACCGCCGGTTCACGAGTTATTGAATGCATAGTCGATCTTGTCGATTGTACTGTTCAGCAGTCTTGTTTTGCATGCGCGCGTGCATCTGAGCCTTTTTGTTTTTTGCATCTCGAAAATAGCATTCGTATTGTACCAATGAAAGAAGCGCGTTTTTCTTCACTTGATCACTTCACATGTGTAAAGAACATACATCAATTTCTCTTAGATTATTATTCAGAGCGTTTTCGTTACCACAAAAAAACCGAGCTTATGTGGGTATACGATGAAGACACGCGTTGTTGGAAGTGGGGCACGGCAGGAAACAAGATTGTAGGGATGTTAGTTGATACACTGAATAAAAAATATCTTGCGTATATGACAGCACGCAGGCAGATTCTTGTGAACAAACAACTAGGTCGTATCAACAGGAATCGAGGCATAGGAGAAGAGGAAAAGAAAAAGGCTGTGGCTGTGGTATATAAAGAAGCGAGGAAGTTTCTAGAGAAGAACAGCATCCTTATCAAAGCAACACCTGATGTCCGAAAGCGTTTGATTGACGACATGCGTTTTTTTTCGGCTCATCGCGAGGTGAAGGATTTCAATTGCTTTCCTCATCTTGTTCCTATGAAAAACAGTCAGTGTTTGAATGTCTTTACAATGGAAACAGAGGAGATGCAATGGTGGCACTTTTTCACAAGCGTGCTTGACGCAGAACTCTTGCCTACAACCCACCCGGACTGCGTGGTGATCAACGAGTGGTTCAAAGAAATCAGCAGTGGCTGTAAGGACAAAGCACAATACCTCAAACGAATTGCAGGTTACATGTTCACGATGCTCATTCATGACCGAAAGCTGTATGTCTTGAAGGGGACAGGTAAGAATGGCAAGGGTTTATATAAAGCGTTCATTTGTAACATACTGAACGGTCCCGAAGGATCAGAACCCCGGTGGAAGCCATTCAAGCAGTCGTTTTGGGAGAAAAGACCTGGAGGCGCAGAAAACGCTGAAGCACCGAGCCCTGAAGCGTACCAAATGCGCGACAAATCTGTCTTCTATACAGATGACATGGACCGTGTCTTAATCGACGCATGCAAAGTCAAGCGTATTGTAGCTGGTGAACCTCAGTCGGGTCGGACTCTTTGGGGGACATCCATTCAGATCAAACCAACAGGAAAAATTCTCTGGACTTCGAATTTCATTCCTGATGGCCCTGGGAATGATAATGCGTATTGGGAACGATTTTCGTTGATTCTCTTTTTAACGAAATACGTTGAAGACACACGAAAGGTGAACCCTGATCGTTTTGTGTTTGCGATGAATGATGTCGTATATCAGGACCTTCTAACAAAACTCGACGCGTTTTTCACTGTGAGCGTAACAGAGTTATTTGAGTACTATCGCACCCTGCCTTACAACCACGAAAAAAAAGAACCAGCGTCTCTCGCTGCTTTCCCCATCCCTCGAAGCGTTGAAGAGGCGAGTATCGAAGCTCGCGAAACGCAGTTCCCTCTGGCGTCTTTCATGAGAGAATACACAGCAGAAACGATACACCCTCTCGATTACACTCTCATTGACACTCTCTTTCAGAATTACATTGTTTATTTAGAAAATTCCAACGAACGGCGTCTCAAACAAGAGACGACCATTACTTCATTTGCGCGTCTTCTTTCGAGTGCATTAGACATTACTTGTACCAAAACAACAGTTGTGGGTATAAAGCTGACAAAATCAGTAGTGGCAACACGTGACAAACAAGAAAAGGAGAAACATGGGGCGTTTTATGTGACAGCCGACGCGGATTTGTCCGCGCTGCAATAGAAAAAAAGAAAAAAAAGAAAAAAAAAGAAAAAAAGAAAAAAAAGAAAAATAAAAAGGTGTCTTTTCATGGGCCAAAAAAAGCAGCCGTAAAAAAAAAAAAAAAAAAAAAAAAAAAAAAAAAAAAAAAAAAAAAAAAAAAAAAAAAAAAAAAAAAAAAAAAAAAATCTCAATGCAGCCAACGACAGTGGCAAGCCTGTGTGTAAGATGCAGAGCCAGAGAAAAAAAACCAAAGTCTGGTTTTCCCCTTGCGGGGTTTTTATTGAACATTTGGCACTCAGGCATCACGAACCCTTCACGGGTTTTTTTGGTGATTGAATTTTCACCGGTGTCTCTGGTTTGCGTTTTTTCGAAGGCGTCTTTTTCGGAGAGGGAGGGGTCGGCGGGCAGTCAGAACCGTCTTCGGTAGACCCCTCCTCTTCCTCCTCTTCTTCTTCTTCTTCCTTTTCTCCTTCTTTGTCCTCCTCTGGGCGTTTGAGGAAGAATTTGGGGTTTTTCTTCATGCAGTCATCGCATGCAGGTTGACTCCAGCGACGTCGAAGATGCGAGCTCTTCTCTTCAGGGCAGGTTGGACAAGTTGTGTGGGTTTTCGCGCGTTTCTCTTGCCAGCATGTGGTGCAGATTTTCACCCACTTCTGTGCATCAAGGCGAATCCCTCCTCCACACTCGTTGCATGATCGCACGACGGCTTTGTAACAGTCGAGGCAGTGCTTTTTGTATGGGCTGCCATCCCACTCAAATCGATTTTTGCAGCGCACACACTTGCGCGTTTGATAACCAGGTGTTGCTTCCGACTCCGTTGACATGACGAATGAGAGCCTTCTTCAAACCCAAACTGACTATAGTAGCACAAAAAATGAAATCTCGAGCAGTGTCAAAACTCCTGCTCGGTTGCTCGAAACTTTACGTCTAATTTCACTCACCCACAAGTTGTATTTTTCGTGCTAGGCACAATAAAACGACAGTTGCACAAAAAATGACAGACACGAGTATGTTTCACGTGCACTATGACTGTCAATCTCAACGACCTCCAAGTTTTTTTGGCGGTGGAGGTGTCTGCTATGGATCTCATGACGTTTCAGTTGGAGGCGATGGAGTTTTTGAAGGAGGAGAACTCGATCGATTGTGTGAAATACTTTCAGCAGCGCCAGAACTCCTTTCCGGTTTTGTGGAATGCAATGGATCGTTTCATGAAGAAGAGCCAGCAGGACCCGAGTACGACCCCGGTGTCTCTGACTGGAACATCCCAGAAGCGCAAACGAGGGTGCCCTGCGGAAAGGCCTGCACAAAGCCAGCGCCTCTGTTGGAGTACACACACGTGTCTGTGTTGTTTTACGACGTATCTTAGGTTGCCAAAGCGATCAAATCGTCGAGGATGTGACCGAGGGCTGTGTTGTGTGTATTCAATGTGGAATGATCCAAAGTGGTTCAATCACCGAGGATGCGTTCACCGGTGCTGTCGTGTGTCACAATGGCGTTTCCCCGTATGTGGTACACCGTTATTCCCGCTGGGTGTACATGAAATCGATCCTACAGTCCGCACAAGGCCTAACTGCGGTGGAAGTGGACCCTCTTCATCGCACACAGATCCAAGAGTTCTGCAAACAAAAGGACAGTTTGGATGCAACGGGGGTGAAAATGGCCATTCGCATACTCAAACTTCCATACCGCTTGATGCGCCACGCGGTAACAATCGCATGCGAACTGTGGCCCGATCTGCACAAGCACACGGTCGTCATCAGCGATCGCGAAATGCACGCACTGTGCCGATCGTTCAGAGGGTACGAAAACGCATGGGACAGAAGCGGTTCGGATGTCTGTAGGGCAAACCGTCGTGCTTTTTTGAACTACCGGCAGTTGTTCAGAGAAATGTGCAAAGACTTGGGGTATACCCATTTATTAGACGTGTTTCGTCCCATGAGGACAAAGAAACTGGTGGGACGCCAGAATGTCTTAATTTCAGCAATAAAGCTCAAAGTCTACGCTTGAGTGTTGTTTCTTTCGTGAGAGTAAGAGAGATTCTTCTACTTGAGATAAGTCCTTCGAAAAGCGCAACAATAAAAACAGGTCTGTCTGGGCTCGACTTGAGCCATCGTTGCAGCGGAAACGCTGTGAAGCTCTGTTCTTCCAGAAATGTAAATACAGCACATCCATCGGGACGCAAACCTTTCTTCGACTCCGCGAATAGCTTCTCTTGGATCATTAAGATCCGCGCTGGCATCTTCGCGCTTGTCCCCGTTCCTGCCCATGGGCGTTGAAATTCACCGTAATGCCATTGGATGGGGTCGCTCAGGAAACCAGTGGCAACGTTGTCAATGCTGCGTTTCATAGGATATCTTCGATCCACAACCGCGGGCAGGTCAAACATAACCGGACGATGTTCCATTTGCGTGATCATTTGCGTACTTACGGTTGCTGTCCCCTTTTCTTTAGGCGCACGAATGTCGCCATAGTGCTCTTCTGTAAAGAAGAACATAAGAATGGTGATAAGCTTTCCCTCTTCTCGTTTGGGCGACAGAGGAAAAAACACCGTCGACTTCTGTGCAGCGACACTGCTGAGTTTGAGCATTTGACCGTGGATCAACGTCAGAGCCAGGCCCCTTGGATGATAGGTATTATCAAAGATCGGCCGTCGCTTGATTTCTGGTGTCATTTCACTTTCACGTTTCTTTTCTTCTGTTATGTACTCTTCTGTGTAGTATTTTGTGTACTTTTCGTACTCCTTGCGTTTCTCTTCGCTCATGGGTTCCGTGTAGTACGGATTGTGTGGGATAACGGGCGTTAAATCGCGCCTGGCTGTAGGTGGTGGTGTGTGTGTGGGTTGCTCTTCCTTTTTCTCTTCCTTTTTCTCTTCTTCCCTTTTCTCTTCCATTTTCTCTTCTTGCTTTTTCTCTTCTTTCTTCTCTTCTTTCTGAAGTGTCGTGAATGGCAACACTATTTTTGCCTTCGGCGGGTTGCTACTTCCTTCGAGTTCTGTCGTTAGTTCGCGTATGCGTTTGCTGTTTTTGTTTTTGCGTTGTCTCTTCAGCGGACGTGTGACTGGCGGTGGCATCGTTGTTTCTTCTTGTGTCGTGTGTTCTTTCGTCTCGACATCATCGCCCTCCTCATCTCTATCCAAAAAGCTTGGTGTTACATGTGTACCGTTTCGATCAATGTAAAATCCGAGGTTTGGTACCCAACTCGCTCGTTGTGCTTCCCATTCACTGGCGCTGTCTTGATGTGGAAGAAGATACCGACTTTGGTAAAACACAGGGTCTTCTTTGTTGTATGCAAGTCGCACTGTTTTCTCTACAAAATCCTTGTCGAATTCAATCGCCTCGCGATTGTTTTCTTCTCCGTAGAAATCACTGCGAATTCCAGAAAACAACGCGTCTTCGTCTGCGACTACCGTGGCAAAATATGCAACGCGATGGATATTGTCTTTCAATTCTGGTATATACCTGAATCCGTCTGTGTCAAGCTTAACGACTCCACGTGTGACATCAGGGAGACTCAGAAGCGAGTGACGATAAAAACACAGTAGTCGAAGACGCTGAAAAACGAAGCGGATTCGGTCTGGGAGTTTGCTGTCAATGACTTGCATTGAACACATCTGATACATCCAAAAATGCGTATACGAGAAGAACTTGTAAAGGAAAAACTTTTTTGCCATGGGTGACAGTGGAAACACCCGCTGTATCGTTGCCGATGGCATTGTAAACATCCACTCTTCTCGTGGCCCTTGAACACTACGTGCTTTTCGTCGTTTTTCGATGATCAAAAGGTTGTTGTACTCCGTCGCCATGCCAAACAACAACCCGTAGTCATGACAGCCTGGCCATGGGTGGTACTTGAGTCCGTCTGTGTACTTCATCAACTCCTCTGTGATACAGTAATGATAAGCAAGCAACATGGCTCGTCGCCAAAAATCACACTCATCGTCTTTTTCGTGATCGTCTTTTGTTAGGACTTTCTCGTCTGGATGGTACTTAAACGTGTTAGTATATTGCATGATGTATGTAAAAACAACAAACCCTGGGAAAGGCGTCGTATCTAGACAGTACGTATCGATCATTTTTTGGACTTCATCTGCATCCCCTGGTGTGCGAGCTTTGTGGACCTCTTCAACGAGTCCAGGAAGCGCCTCGAAAATCGCAGACTTGCGTTCTCGACGGGCATAGATTTGGTATTGAGAACTCCGGGATTTTTTTATCGCCTGAAAACGTTCAGCTGGAACCCTGCCCTCGACGAGTGTAGGTGAATGCCATTCTTCAGGAGAAATTCCAAATTTCACAGAATACTTCTCAGCAATCGCACGCCACGCAGGGTTTTCTAATTCGGCGTGGTGTTGTACTTGTCGACGCTGGTGTCGTCGCGTGCCCTTCCCTAGCGGGTTGCGAATCGCTGCGATTATTGTTGGTGGTAACCTTGGAAGCAGATCTGCAAATGGATCACATGGCTGGAGTCCATGCGCAAATTCATCTGTCTGTTTTGTGTCGTCTTCCTTTTCATCGAAAACGAGAGGTGTATATTTAGAGCGCAACTCGTGACGATCCCACACTACGCGGTCGGGGCCAAACGTCCCAAAAAAGTCTGGTTCGTATTGCCTTTCTTTTGTTGTGGGTGTGGGTGTGTGTATTTTCTCTTGTTCTTCCATGACCTGTTCTGCTCTTTCGGGGTCGAATGGCAAAGGCGCATCGATGTTGGTATTCGACTCTTTGATTGTCTTTGCTCGTTCGTGTGTAAATTGTAAATCGTCTAAGGTCTGCTCGGGTGTCTGAGAGACAGAAGATATGGCACGTGGGCCCTGAAGATCTTCGTCTGTATCAGATGGCTGTGTGTCTCCCCCGAGTGGTCTGTCGAGCTCTCGATCGTGAGTTGCTTCTAGCTCTTCCATGAACCCCTCTGGGAATTCATAATTAGGATCTTGAGCTAATGTCATGTCTTCGTGTTTGTTTTCGTCATCGTCGTCAATAGACGTGTCAGCGATAGAGGATAGAGTCACAACAGCCGCTCGGAGGCTGTCAATGACGTGTTTTATCTCGTCTCGAGTTGTCGGGTGTAGAGATTGTGACTTTCGACCTTCTTGTTCTGCCATTCCGAAGAAGCTGGTGCGATTGTACAAACTAAACACACACGCATAAAAATACAAAGAGACATAGACTCGTCGACTTTTATTTGACGAACGTTAGATCCGTTCGATGAAGTCCTTGCGCATTTGTTCTTTCGCCTCTTCAGGCGTGTACATGTCTTTCCACTGGGGATTTCGATACCGCCACACCTCCTTCCACAAGCGTTCGTAGCTCTTCTTCTTACCAGAAGACGGTACATACCTTTTGCGTGCTTCCATTGTCACCTCACCACTGACCATTCCTGGGTGTTCCAAGCGAAATTTCTTCAGAAAGGCGTTCCATTCCGTGAGTTCAGCGGGGCCCTTCTTCTGTTTCTTTGGTGGGCACAGGGTGCACTCAGGATGCCGATCACCTGCTTTGAGCTCCAGTTCAGCGGCTTTCTTCTTTTTGTCTTTCTTTGATGGCTTCTTTGCTGTCTCGACGATGACAGCAGATGATTCTTCGGATTGCTCGTCGGGGACAGACAACGAAGAATCTGCGGGCGCTGGGCTGCGCGGGGGGTCTGTAAGACTGGATTGTGGTTGTTCCAGTTGCGTGGTTTCCATCTGAGAAGAAGCAGCAGACACACGTTGGTCTTTCGTCTTCTCTGCAACCGACTGCAACACAACTGCTCCGTTTGTCGGCCCCGTTGTTACTCCCACAGGTCGTGGCTGCTGAGCCACGGGTTGCCGACGTGGATGGAGCTCGAGATTCTTGAACCCCGGTGGTAATTGCCTTGGAACGGGCCCGAATCGAGGCTCGTCGCCTGGATGCACGCGTTGAAAACGGACATTTCCTCCTTTTCCTTCCTCCATTTCGAGTTTCCAATACCAGCTTCGTAGACGTCGCCACACGATTATTTATTGCATCATAAAAAATAAGAGAGAGTTGTAAAATGAATGCGGTTCGGTTTTTAGCGGTTATTATAAACCAGCTGAACGACCATGTGAACAGGGAAGTTTCGAGGCAACGAAAGCTGTCGAAAATTGCGGTCCTTCAGTTGCACTTTGAATCTTGAAACGTTGCGTGGGGCCGTAAAGCCAACCCCTTCAAATTCACCGTCGTGGACAAGTCTGGTAAACTCTCGACCAAAATCAACAGAGTCGATGTTGACAGTAGTGAGCACATCATACGCCACTCCCGTTCCAGCATCGATCGTTGCATTATCACCGAGATCCGTGATGATTACATGAATCACAGTCGGACCACTGAGATTGACCATGTTGAAGTCGGTGAGCCGATATAATACATTTGCACTCCATGTGGAATACTGATGTGCGAATCGATCGAATAAAGCCAAAACAGACACCGTCTCGAGGTTGGACCCAGTTGTGGCATCGAACGTGTTGGGGCTGCTTTGATTGAAGGCGAACGGATCGCTTCTTGTCGATCCGCGATCCGCGAGCTTTTGCAATCCAAGTGTATCGAATAACGCGCCGCCGCCACTCGTCACGTATGTCATGTTGGCATATGAAACAGCGGGGGTCACATGGCCCGGATCTAAAAAAGTTCCGAATGCAACTGGACCACCCACTGGTGTGGTGTCGATAATCAGCGTCCGCGCAGTGGAGTCGTAACTCCAGACTTCATCAGCTGGACACGCCGCGTTTATCAGTGGCAACAGCTGCTGGATATTGAAAATACCGACGGGTAAAGTAAGCTGATTCACGGCTGTCCACATTGGACTCACCGTTCGTAGCCAGTAATCAGGCACCGCAGTGGGAATTTCAATGACTTCTCGTTTCCACCACACAAGCCGGTTATTCGACTCGTCGATGTTCGGAAACATACGAGGGATAGTAACAGATGACAGACAGATGCGAGAGACGTTGTTGAGTTTCGTCGAGTTTGGGATCACGACATCAAAACTAGCGGAATTGAATGTCGCATTCTGGAATGCTGGGTCGGCTCGACTCGAAATGGAGAGATAGGATGCCTGTGTGCCAGCATCTTTGAGATCGGCCATCTCTTTTCTTGGTGTGTTTGCGTGATCTCTTTGCAAGCAAGCCCTCAACGAGTGTATTGAGACGAACATAAAAAACATAGAAACTGCGAATGCAGCAGCAGAGCTGTGTCAATGTCTACTGCTCGACCTCGACATTGATCAAAAAACAGCGTGCGAGGCGCACATACTTCAGAAAAGCATACAGAGTGCCGTTTCCAGAGGAACCTGGAAATACATACTCCCCGCGAATCGCCAGCACACGCGAGTTGTTGATGGGGATTCCACTGAGATCAAACATGGAACTGCGCTCGAGTGTCGTGCCGATGGAAAGACCACCATTGGCAAACGATCCGTACTTCCCATTGACACTCGCAGGGACAATATAAGAATCGGGAACACTTTCCTCGGGTGTCGGCAGAGTGTACTCCGGATAGCGATTCCAAGGAAACAAATCAGCTCCGCGAAGTGACATCATTGTCGGGGCTGCCTTCGGATGGAAACGATCCCAGCTGTCTGCTGTATATGCGTAACACAGCTGTAGCATATTGTCGTATTTTTGTTCGGTTGTGCTGCTGGTGTTGTCTGATATTCGCTGCTGTGGAAAATAGAGACTTCCTAGCTGGAATTGCACGTCATTCCACACCCCTCCGGTGTAATTCTGAAATGAATTACGGGTGTATCCATTGGCTTCCGAATTGGTGACAACCGCGAAGCATTGCAAAGCACGACTTGCGGATTTGCGGATTTCGGTGTAGACTTTCACCGACTTTCCTTCGACTGGCTGTGATGTTCGATCCCAGTCTGCATATACGAGCTCGAGGCCGTTGGTGGCTGAATACTCGTTGAGGTGTCGCTGGACAGCGTCTGTGAGCTGGACACTGCACAGGCGAAATGTAGGGCTGATGATGTTATAGCCAACAAGTGGAGTTTCGGGTGTGAGGCCTTGTCCGGCTCTGTATAGATGGCCAAATCCACGCGCCTTGTCATTCGGGTACGGCAGATACGTCGCGCGATACATACCAGGGTTGGTTGCTGGCCAGCGCCAATTCGTATTTGCTGCGAGCGTGTGATCAACTCCATCAAACCACATCCGTTGGTCGGTGAGATCAACACCGTCGTTGTCGAGTGCCGGGTGTGGATCGAGCAGTTCAACCCAAAGCGAAATCGCGCTGCGAACACCATGAACCAAAAAACGTCGAATCCAGGCAGGGTGTGGATTGTTAACGGCGTGTTCGTTGCTATTAGCACCCACGACTCCATTATCCAAAAAACAGATCACCTCTTGCCCATTAGGATAGAAAGAGGGGCGATCTTCGCCTGGGAATGGTTCTGTGAAATTTGGTGCTGGGTTGCCACCGACTCGTTGGAGAATACCGTGTGGGGCATCCCATTGCCAGTATCCTGACAAGCGATCCCCCTCGGGCATCAAGGCGTACTCCGGAAGGACATTGTTTGTTGCAGGCAGCCCTTCTATGTACTGCTTTCCCTCTGTCATATACGCAGTTGCGTCTTCTGTCGCCGTGGAATCTGACGGCCAGTTGCGAGGAACACCTTCCCAGTATTGTTGCAGCGCGGAGTCCAGGCTTTTCCATTTGATTTCAACGCGAAGTCCACTCATGAGCATGGAAGGCAAGAGCCGGCCGTACGCGAAAACGGGGCTGAGAAGGTACAATGGAATTTCATACTGCCGGCGGTTGTACTGAGGATCTTTCACTCCTCCGCTGTTGGAACCACCCACATACGAACCATATCCAATACACTGTCCAATGGTCTTGGCCCAGTCATTGCCAAATGTCCATGGAATGTACGTATACATGAGTTGGGCGAAATCGTTGATACGACTCAGCTCGTCGCCGCTTCGGGTGCTCACAACAACAGAGTCGATGAGATTCAAAATACTCCCATTTGGGCCAAAGTAGCCATTGATGTAACCGGTGGGAATGTTGGCATCGGTGATCTTTGTCTCAGGAAAGTCGAGTGTCAACGAGAGAAAACTGCGACGAGCGTCGATGTAGTCAGCGCCGCTGTTGAAGATGGCGATTGATGTTTGTGTGTTGCTGTATTGCAGATTCTGAAAGAACCCGTCTTTGAATGTACGGTTGACTGCACAGCTCAGATCGGGCTCGAGTTTGTACACCAAGTTGTTTATTTGAATAATGCCCATTCGAGTGTCAGCACCTTCGTTTTTGCTGCCCATGTCTTGCTGTGGAGCCGCCATTTTAAAAACGAGCTTGTAGAGTCCTGGGACAAACTTATGTCAGTTGTCACAAAAATTTCTCTCTTTTCAGAACGACTAGACACCAACAGCATTGATTACACCCAATTTCGATCGACTCTTTTCGTAGTTTTTAGCAGCCGTGATAGCCAATCCCATCTGATTAGCAAGCATTTCATGGGAATGCTTTTTGTACACCTGTGGAAGCGAACTGCGCTCCGACTCTTGTTCAAATGCTTTCTCCCATCCCATACGTGGGTTGTTGCCATTGCTGAGAGCACTCGAGTATTGTCCAAGTGTTGAAAAGGGGTGTCGCCGGCGAAATCCTTGTCGAATGAAGAATTTCTGGTTCTGTTCCAATGCCTGTGATTGCCAAGATGTCAAATCAGTAGTTACATCGCGTCCTGCTTCCACACTCATAGCGTTTGTCTGTGCTTGCATCTCACCAGATAGTTCGTCCTCGAGCTCCTTGGTGCGCCCATTCACCGAAGACCTTTTTCGTTTGTTCATCTGAGCCATCTCGTTGCGTTCGAATTCCAATCACAACTTGGTAACTCTCCTCAAGCTTACGAGGATCTTCATAAAATCTGGCCTCTTTCTGGGTTTTTTCTTCGGGTTTCTCTTCTTCCTTCGGTCGTTGTTCAGGCTTGGCGACCTCGTCCTCTCCGTCTAAACGAGTCAGGTGAATAAATTCATCGAGGTTCTTACGAAAGCGGTATCGCCATCCAACTTTCATGCAAATAGTCAAAAACGAATGATCGCCTTTGGTTGCGTCGTGGACCAGCGAAATGAATTCTCGCTTTGTGTATAGCGGGGGAGCAAAATCCTCAACGATGATATCGACCTCAGCAGCGCTTCCTGCAAAAAAGAATATAAAACTTGCCTGAAGTCGACAGACCTTGGGTACTCGTGTGTAATGCTGCGTCGAGATAGCTGTGGTGCAATTCAAATGACGCACCATGTAAAACATTTTTTTGAATTCCTTGGTGTTCATGAACTGTGTTTCACCAATACAATCTTCAAATATAACAAGAAATTGCTCCACGACATTTGCTTTTTTGCCACCGTCGAGTTTCCGTGCCTGGGAATCTTGAATAACTTTCAATAACTCAGGGGCCTCGGATAGATCAGTAAAAACGTGCTTGGACGGAATGCCCAGAGCTCGAAGAACGTCATCTGTTCCTGCCGTCGGGGAAAAAATGAAGATCTTATCGAACCACCCATTCGGACGAAGCTCGCTTTTTCCGTAGAAACGAGGATCAGTCACAAGGTTTTGTAACAAGGTCGACTTGCCACTACCAGATTTTCCACATATGATAATACTCGATCCCAATGGCGGAATGATCTTTCGATCGTCTTTCGCGAGTGGTGGCTGTGCGATTTTATCTTTAGATGTCTCCACCTTTCGGATTTGCAGGTCCATACCAAGTGGCTCAGTCGAGAAGCAGCCTGCGGTGTTTTGACTGCAATCTGTCGCTTGTGGTGCTTTGCGTTTGCGCATTTTTTCTGACATGATTGAGAAGTTGTGCTGAGGACCACGAAAGTTGTCTTTCCCGTCAGAAAAAAATGCTACGTGGATTCTTTAAAAAACCAACGGTGACTCGTACAGTTCACTCCTCGAAACGCAGCATGCCTCATCCGACCCCTGCACCACTCGAACAAAAACTCCCGGGTGAAATCATCCGCGCCAGAAAGACAGCACGAGCAGCAGCACAGAAAACACGAGAAGCGGCAATCGAAGCACAAAACGCAAACGATCCCGTTATCAAGGACTGGGATGCGCGTTTTGGAACGGGCAATGAAAACGAACCAAGAACGCCATCCAAAAAAAACGCCCCCCGCAAAGCTGGCTTTTTCGGGAAAAAGGGATGGTTTGGAGCATCCGAGGAACAAAAAAGGATTCAAGAAGCAACAGCTGTTGCTGATGCGGACATCGCACTTCGCGGTGAGGCTATGAGCATGGAAGTAAAAGAACGGCCAAGTTTTCCAGGTGCACCCGCGGATCCCGAGCGTCCGCTGTCCCTAACCGACCGCGCACAAGGCCAGCTGCCCTTTTCAGACAGTGATTTCGAAACTGTCAGGAGTGAATATCCCGGGTTTCGTAGTTTTGACGTTGGAGCAAGAGCCATGAAAGCAGGGACATACGAACAGCTGATTCGAGAACGCGCACCACAGGGAGTGGATGCAATAACAGGAGAAAAATACGCATTTCTGGAAGACGACTATCAATTAAACGACGTTCTTAGAAAAGAAAATGCGTATGTCCGCTTTGCACAAGAACGAGCCGTTCAACCAGATCCGTATCCAGGAGTTGAGAATCCACACCAAGTCGCAGCTGGCGATTTCGAGACTTACTGGCGCGAATCCGAAGCTAAGCTCCCCCCGGAACTTAAGAAGAGGATCGAGAAATACAACTCTCGATTTGGAATCTCCGACCGAAACCATAAAATGGCACGTATAATCGAAAATATCAGGAATGAAGATATCAATTATATCAACACAGGCAAAGCAAATCGTGATTTGTTGACTCCGATACGAGAAAATCCACCCAGCCGAACCCCCTTCCGAAAGCGACTGGAAGGCCGCGGCCCTGAAGGACGCGACACTCCAGCACCAGGACCAGGAATGCAACACTACACACAAGCTGGCTTTGCTGCTGACTTTCAGGAATCCAGCGCGTTTATCGACAAACTCGAAGATGCCGCTCGACAATCAGGCCTATCCGCAGGTGATGTGTATCAACAATCCGGCACCGAGATGAGGTTGCGTGGACGTGTATTCCAAAAAACGCGACGTTTCTGGGGAAATGGGCGATATGACAACGAAGGACTACTGCGAGAAGGACAGATTGACATAAATGAAGGCGCATGGGCCAAACGATCGTCGGGCGCTGAATTTCCTTCGAGAGGTCCGATGTCAGCAATGACAGTAACAACCGAGATCATGGAACGAGCAAAACGAGAAGGCAGAAATTCAATGCGAGCAGTACGACTCATGAAAGCACTCGGTGGAAAGTTCATGCGTCTTGCCGTAAAAGCAAAGCAAGCAAATCCAAAGTACAAAACAGCCGCCGGAGCTGCTCTTCTAACCGCCGCCTCGTACGCAACATATATGGCCGTCGACGATGCAACGCAATCAGAAGACGCATTAATGTCGATCGAAACAGCGAACGCTATGCGAGGAGACGACGATGCCAACACAGCGAGTGATGCACCAACAAGCGACACACAAACACCCAGCGACAGAGCAGCGAAGCTCAGATCGATACTTGATACACTCAATCCACTACCAAAAAAACTCCAAAAAAAATTCGAATCACCAGCCGAACGAGCAAGCCCCGATGACCCAGCCGGCCAGCTCCTTGACAATGCAATCGACGTGGCGGGAGGGTATCTCGATCCTATTGGAGTGAGTGTTTTGAACCCAAACTCGATTCACTACAAGACAACCGCGTCTAAAACAAACGAGGCCGAGTACGATTTCGCCGACGAACCATCGCCAAGAAACATCAACCTAGAAGAAATCTTCTTTCGTGCATTGCAACAAATGGAAGTGGAAAACGATGTTGGCCTTGGTGTTGACTACGAGTACGAAACAGGAGCAAGATTGCAAGGTTCGGTATGGAACATTCCATTTCCAAATCAACCATGGAACGAGCATTCGTATATTATTCGAAACAACGAAGCCCCGATCCCAGTCGTTGGACTGTCGAAGCAAGATCTCGTTGAAAGAAAAGCGGCAATGCGAAATAACCGCGTGTTCATGAAAGGCGACCCCATCCTCAGTGAACGTCTCAACGATCCTCGCGCCCGTGTTCTAAAAACAGCAATTCCAGTCGACACAGGAGTCGAGACATATGACGGAGGCGACCCGAATGCATACTATCCAACAGGTTTCCAGCCACGTCAGATGTGGGAAGACGTCGCTCGAAAAACACCTGCTTTTTCAGACCCAGAAAAAGAAGCACGAGCAGAGTATACAACAGCAGGGCGACAATGGCGAGGCGATAGAGGAACCGAAGTATCGATCGCATACGACTATGACACCACACATGTAGTTGGCGTGCCTGGAAACATGAACCCGACAACTGCAAGAGGGGGCGGCAACTTAGAAACAACAACCGGCGCTCCTCTTACATCAGCACCTAACATAGTCGAATTGTATCCAAGCGAAGATACATACGATAACATCATGAGGAAGTCAGAGACCACCAGAACAGAAGTGCAAGGAAATTCACCCAACGAAGAAACAGGAGTGCCCAAGCCCCCCCAAGGAAGTGAAAGTGTACCACCAGCGACAGGAACAAGTACAAAACGAAAAGCCCCGTCGCTCAACGCGGCAAACCAAGGAAACTCGCGTTTGCGATACTCCTACGAACAAGCATTGCCAGAAAACACCAAAAAACGCCAAAGAGATTTACAATCTGGAAGACAAGGAATCCCTGGTGCCATTGGCACGTCGTAGACTTTTTTTGTGCTTAAATAAACAGGTTCTTTCGCCACGTACCTTGTGCGATATGTCACAACAAACGGAAGACACATCAGAAAACACGCAAGCTTGTGTCCCCGATCTTGACGGAGTTGGCTGTTACAAATTTCATTATTCACGTCCAGAATGTTCATGCGACACGAAAACCGTGAGTACAGAAGACGCCAAAGAAACCAAGCAACCGAGCGCTGCATTGTTGACATCCCCATTGCCACCGAGTACACCAGATGAATTCGAGCGCTTTCTTGGAGAGCAACGTGTGTTGTTTGGCCATGCATTCAAAGACCCGGAACAATTCGAGTACTTTGCGATGCTACCACTGTCGAACACTCAAAAACAGGCTCTTATCGCTTCACTTACACAAGAAAAATCCAACGTTCCATCGGACGGAACACCTGGGCAAAAACGAAAACAAATCAAGGACTGAACAAATGTGCTTTTTGTGAACAAAAGTACAAGTTTGCGGACCTGTCTCTGTCGTCAATACATCATGGCGCAAAAGATGCACGATCCAACCTTACACTTCTTTGGCACCCCACCAACGCAACTTTCCCCTACGCCAGCCCCAAGAAAGAAGAAAGAAGTGACACCCGAAAAACAGAAAAAAAAACGTGTACGTTTTAGTGCCAACACCCCCCCTGTGCAAGCAGAAAACAAAGAAAACAAAGAAAACAAAGAACCAAAACGACCCCGATCGATCCTCAAAACACCAGCACATCTCGTCAAAGGAACTAAAGAATGGGGATGGGACAGAATGGAAAGAGTATTTCCTGGAGTCACCAAGAACCTCGACCCACCAGAAGATGTCAATTGGTTAGAACTCGACAATGTGAATTGGTGGGCACTCTTCCACGACAAAATACGACAAGAAAACGATGCGAGCATCCAGATAACGGGATGGCGACGGCGACTCAATTCAATCATCGCACACGACAATAAATTAACGAACGTGGGAAAACCACCTGCCAACGAACAAAAAACCGGACCGATTCACGCATCCCCACCAACACCAAAAGCAGACGACGAAGTGCATGCAGCTGGAGGAGCCGAAAGAGGAATCGATCCAGACCAAGCAGATGCGATCACACCATTGATGGCCGCGCCTAACACAGGAACGTTAGGAAACACACCCAAAAAACCACACCACCCAAAAGACGAGGCGCCGCCCCCAGAGCCACCAAAAGCGTTTTTCGGCTATCTGGGCTCGCGAAATCTTGAGAATTCGGATATTCTGAACGCACCCACAAACCCAAGAGGCGATGCAATCACACCCGCGAAAGGGGTGGTGAATGCACGACAAGACACGCTACGTCCGCAATATGGCATTGCCAACCCCATGGACGCGATCCCTTCCCAACGCGAGCAAATCAAGAGTGACATCATCTTCAGTGACTTTAGCCAAGTGGCACCGGGATTTGGACTCGGGGTGACGAATGCGATGTTTCTTCAAGAGCAGAAACGCGACGCTAAAATCGTCTACGCTGAACCGATGTCAGAACCACGACGCGACGACGGGCCAACTGGAACCGTGCTCCCTCCTCCATTCGAATGGCAACCGCTGATCTCACGCAGTGACAGAAAACAAGAAGAAGAGTACACAGAGAAATGCGAAGCTCGTAAAATGCTTGCTGTTCATTTGGTTGGAACAGGATCGCTCAACATTCTTGGGGATGACTACGGACAATTCCGTGCCATCTCGGACAAGGGACTCCACCGCCCAGCAGATTCGCCGTTTGAACCCATTGTTATGAGACCGAGCGTGTTAGAAAAGTTGCGTGTTCCCGCCGGACAACACCTACAGTACAGAGACATGCGGCGTCTCTTCGATGGACTTCGCCATCCTGAGCACTGGAAAGAAACAGCCGCTCAGAGCGGAGGACCGACAATTGACAAACAGAAAGGATACGCTCTCTTGCCTTTTGCTGTTTCGATGGCATGAACAAATGCATTTATTGTAATAAAGGCCGTTCTCGCCAAACTGTCACACATTGAAATACGTCTCGATGTGGAAACCTACAACAGTAATGTTGTTAGGCCCCGCTGCGTCCATCTGACATGTGTACGACCACGTATTTGTAGCCGTTCTGTCGTATGTAACGAGCTGTGTGTTTATCGCAGGTGCTTCACCGTTGAGTGTGTATGTGGATGTCATGCGCATTTCTGTGCCAGAGCGAATAACCGCAATCACTTCCTGAGTGATGACCTCGTCATTCAAACCACCCGCAAACGTGGGCTGGTGTAGCACAACTTGTGTTCCGTTTAGCTTCAAACGCAACCACAAACCAACACCGAGAGTTGCATTAGCAACCATACTAACACGAAAACGCAACGTCATTCCAAGAGGCTGGGTTGGTGCAAACACCAAAGAGCCGACACTGGCCCCAACCAACATAGACACTTCAGCCGTCGTTGCAGACAGTGTTATCGGGCCATACATCGAATAACGACACCCAACCGCGGGGTGGGTATCTTTTAGATACACCGCATTTGTATTGGTAATATTATACCCACCAGCATTGATGGGTCCACTCAAAGTAACTTCGCTGTCCTCGGGCCCGAACGTATCACAGCGGATCACAGCCGACACCAATTGAGTGTTGACATTCACACTGTCCGCGTTTAGTGTACCGGCGCTGTTCACTGAATGCCCATCTGCATCGACATCGGACACCAATATTATATCACCAGAACCAGACCCGAGCGTTCCGCATGCCAGCGCGTCGCATATAACATTTGTGGCATCGACACTTGTGGCAGTCATAGTTCCGCATTGTTTTATGTCGTTGCCGTCTGCGTCGATGTCAGTAGTCAGCTTGACTTCAGTCGCAGGAGCAAGCGCTCCGAGTGTCGCGCATGTCGTGGCTGTACCTGCTAGTGCGTCACATGCAACATTTGTAGCATCGACATTCGTAGCAGTCACAGTTCCACATTGTTTTATGTCATTGCTGTCTGCGTCGATGTCAGTAGTCAGCTTGACTTCAGTCGCAGGAGCAAGTGCTCCGAGTGTCGCGCATTGCATGTCGGTGCTGTTGATCTGCTGTGATTCCACGCTGCCCACGCCAGTGATATCATACCCGTTTGCATCCACAGGTGAAACCAGTTTTACTTCAGTTGCAGGGGCAAGAACACCGACTGTTTTGCATCGGAGATCGTCCGTATGAATACTGACAGCGTGGACTGTCTTGTAGCGTTTAGTTGCCGAGCCAATGTCAGTCTCGTTGTCAAGATCAGGCTCTTCGACGATGACATTGTCTTGCACAGGAAAATTTGCAAAGGGACCCGTGAAAGGCGAATAGTAGAACGACATAACTATTGTCCGTCCGAATCGTCCTCCGCAATTACACGTTGATTCACAAAATCCCGCTTGTGTCGGGAAATGAAATTCAGCCCAAATCCAAGCCGATTCAGATCGGAATCGCTTAGCTGTATCCCCATGCGTTCTTGCATTTTCAGCACAGAACTAAACTCTGCAAGTACCTGTTCGGGGCATTCTCGACGACGAGGAAAAACAGGAAAAACACAACAGTTTCCATCCGGTTGTTGCACAACACACCGAGGTCCACGACTACCCTCCAATGAAACACGGACATGAAGATAGTGAGTTGCAGTCGACATGCTCTCATGATTCAATCCCAGCTGAGCTGCTCGAATTGCACTTTTCTTGTTGTTGTTTGCATCAAAAGCACACATCGCAGCATAGATCGTGCGATTGATATGCGTGCCGAACTGACCATCACATTCAAGCGGAAAGTAATGACGCGTCAAGCGACTCAAAGGGGCATTTAAACTCGTGTATTTCTCGGGTCGAGCTCGGATGTTAGTCAAAAGTACCATAAACAACGAATTTTGAATACCGTAGAGTTTTTTCACAACAACCACTACTTCACCACGTTTTTTCGCGATTCCCTCGACTGTGATCAAATCAGAGGATACACCAGGAAGAATCTTACACTCAGGCTTTAAAATTTCACATTGTCGCAATCCCGAAGACAACTCGAGAGCAATAAACCAATCGCGAAAATCTAAACTAGACGAACAACGACCAATCACATCTAAAATATAGTCGTAAGCAAATGTCGTTATGTTATCATTCCTTGCCTCCACTCTACTCCTTGCAATTCGCTGGTTTCTTTGAAATTCTTCTTGTGTCTGACGAAACACACGTTTGATCATATCGATCTCAGCTGATGGTCTCTCAGGTGTGATTAACTGTCCTTTGACCCAGCAATACATACTAGCCGGTCGAACATACTGCCTTTGGACCCAACGTTTCACAGCAATCAACTGATGCTCGGTGAGCGGCTGTCCTAAACGAGACAAAAGACGACGAAGACGAGGAAGAAGAGGTTCTGCTGGTCGACGTGCGCGTTCCGGCGCAATTGTTCCAGCAGCGGACGGCTCGTTGGTAGACATTTACGCCGGGAAGAGTAGTGCTAAGTAAGCTACCCTTAGGCTCATAAAAATCTTGACCCTTAGCCCTTAGGGGGG
>Ga0307411_10000114_pt1 | contig 25159 bp, 29 predicted proteins | sample DK1Ometagenome_2_FD_203712 | JGI IMG/M metagenome (GOLD analysis project Ga0307411, IMG submission 203712) | Maize rhizosphere microbial communities from greenhouse at UC Davis, California, United States - DK15-O-1 | ecosystem: Host-associated > Plants > Roots > Rhizosphere > Soil | place: USA...
TGCCGCGGGTTCAGCGAGGCTGCATCCAGATGATGCAGCGCTGGGCATCCAGGCCTGGTACCGCCAGTTGTTCCACGTGAAACACATCCACGTCCGCGGGCAGGGCGGCAATCTCGTCGACCGGGTGCTGGCCCTTCATGGCCATCCAGACGGCCCCGTCGGCGAGGTGCTTGCGGGTCAGGTTGGCGAAGTCGGCCAGCGACGCGAAGGCGCGGGACGTGATGACGCCGAAAGGTTCGGCCTCCAGCGCTTCGACACGGCTGTGCACGCCGTGCAGATTCGGCAGCTTCAGCTCAGCGGCCACCTGTTGGATGAAGGTCGCCTTCTTGGCGACGGCATCCACGCAGCTGACGTCGGTGGCCGGGAAGCAGATCGCAATGACGACACCCGGGAGGCCGCCACCTGCGCCGACATCCATCAATCGGGCCGGCGCGCCGTGGCGTTGCAGCGGCGCGATGACCGACAGGCTGTCGATCAGGTGATGACTCAACATCTGCGCCGGGTCGCGCACGGCGGTGAGGTTGTAGACCTTGTTCCACTTCTGCAGCAGTTCGAGGTAGGCCAGCAGCTGATCGAGTTGGGCGTCGCCGAGGGTCAGGCCGAGTTCGCGGGCGGCGCTTTCAAGCTGAACCTTCATGCGGCCTCGACCTCGGCCGCGAACCCCTTGAACTTGCCTTTCTTCAGGTGCACCAGCAGCAGCGAGATCGCAGCGGGCGTGATGCCGGAGATCCGCGAGGCCTGGCCCAGCGTCTCAGGGCGATGGGTGTTCAGCTTCTGGCGCGCTTCGAAGGAGAGGGCGTGCACAAGGCCGTAGTCCAGATCGTCGGGCAGCTTCAGATGCTCGAAGTTGGCCGCGCGGGCCACGTCGTCGACCTGCTTGTTGATGTAGCCCGCGTACTTGGTGCTGATCTCCACTTGTTCGGCGACAAGGTCGGCAAGCTCACTACCGAGTTCAGCGGACAACGTTTCACGTGAAACACCTGCCTCGGGTCGCGCGATCGCAGCGACTTCTGCGACCGTGTCGAAACCGACGCCGGGTCGACGCAGCAGGTCGGCCAGGCTGTACTCGCGTTCGAGCGCCTTGCCGACCAGCCGTTCCGCGTCCGCGGCCGGCAGGATGCCGGGATGCACCCAGGTGCTCTTCAGCTTCTCGGTTTCACGTGAAACCGCGTCGCGTTTGCGGTTGAAGGCAGTCCAACGAGCGTCGTCCACCAAACCGAGCCGGCGGCCGGTTTCGGTGAGGCGTACGTCGGCATTGTCCTCGCGCAATTGCAGCCGGAATTCGGCGCGGCTGGTGAACATGCGGTAGGGCTCGGTGACGCCCTTGGTGATGAGGTCGTCCACCAGCACGCCCAAATAGGCCTGGTCGCGCGCAGGCGTCCAGGACGCGTCGCCGCGCACCTGCAGCGCCGCGTTCAGGCCGGCGAACAGGCCTTGCGCCGCAGCCTCCTCGTAGCCCGTCGTGCCGTTGATCTGGCCGGCGAAGAACAGGCCCTGGATGACCTTGGTCTCGAAGCTGCTCTTGAGCCCGCGCGGGTCGAAGTAGTCGTACTCGATGGCGTAGCCGGGGCGCAGGATGTCGGCGTTCTCCAGGCCCGGGATGCTGCGCACGGCGGCGAGCTGGATGTCGAAGGGCAGGGACGTGGAGATGCCGTTCGGGTAGAACTCGTTCGTCGTCAGGCCCTCGGGTTCCAGGAAGATCTGGTGCGAGTCCTTGTCGGCGAAGCGGTTGACCTTGTCTTCGATGCTCGGGCAGTAGCGCGGGCCCACGCCCTCGATGACGCCGGTGAACATCGGGCTGCGGTCGAAGCCGCTGCGGATGATCTCGTGCGTGCGCAGGTTGGTGTGCGTGATCCAGCAGGGCACTTGTTGCGGGTGCATCTCCGCGCGGCCCATGAAGCTGAACACCGGCACCGGCTGGGAAGGAGGCGTGCCGTCTGCCGAGGGCACGCCGTCCCCGGGTTGCGCCTCGCACTTGGAGAAGTCGATCGTGCGGCCGTCCAGGCGCGGCGGCGTGCCCGTCTTCAAGCGGCCCTGCGGCAGCTTCAGCTCCTTGAGCCGGGCCGACAGCGACACGGCCGGCGGGTCACCCGCGCGGCCGGCGCTGTAGTTCTCCAGGCCGACATGGATGCGGCCATCGAGGAAGGTGCCTGCCGTCAGCACGACGGCGCGCGCGCGGAAAGCGATGCCCGCCTGGGTGACCGCGCCCACGACGCGGTCGCCCTCGACCATCAAGTCGTCCACCGCCTGCTGGAACAGCTGCAGGTTCGGTTGGTTCTCCAGCATGCGACGGATGGCGGCCTTGTAGAGGATGCGGTCCGCCTGCGCGCGGGTGGCGCGCACGGCCGGACCCTTGCTGCCGTTGAGGATGCGGAACTGGATGCCGCCTTCGTCCGTCGCCAGCGCCATCGCGCCGCCCAGCGCGTCCACTTCCTTGACGAGGTGGCCCTTGCCGATGCCGCCGACGCTGGGGTTGCAGCTCATCTGGCCCAGCGTCTCGATGTTATGGGTCAGCAGCAGCGTCTGCGCACCCATGCGCGCACTGGCGAGCGCCGCCTCGGTGCCGGCATGGCCGCCGCCGACGACGATGACATCGAATTCCTTGGGGTAGAGCATCTCGGTCCTGGAAAGAACGGTGCCCGCGCGAGCGCGCGGGCGAACCGCGAATTTTACGAAGTGGCTGTGGATAAGTCACCCCGTCGGCCGCGGGCGGCAAGGACAATTCAGCGATGGAATGCCGCCCCATGGACTGTCGACCCCGTTGCGCCGCCTGCTGCATCGCGCCGTCGATCAGCTCGCCCATCCCTGGCCATCCGAACGGCAAGCCGGCCGGCGTGCGCTGCGCGCAGCTGGACGCTGACGACCGCTGCCGCATCTTCGGCCGGCCCGAACGCCCGGCCGTGTGCGGGTCGCTGGCGCCGCATGCAGAGATGTGCGGCACCAGCCGCGAGCAGGCCATCCGGTGGCTGGACTGGATGGAGCGGGAGACCGACCCGTCCCGGCAGCGGCACGTTCCATCGCCTGGCCTCCCTATGTCGTCGGACGAGCCCACCGGCCCGGCCTTCTAGACTGCTGTGGCACCGCGTGCATCCGCGGTTCACAGACACAGGGAGCGTCATGGAATTCCTACCCCGCCGGCTCGCCGGCCAGCTGCCGCTTGCCGCCTTGCTGCTGGGCTGGGTCGTTGCCCAGGCCCAGGAACTGCGACCCTACCCGCGCGCCGAGGAGCTGGCCCGCTACGACAACCCGCTGGAAGCGGGCGCACTGCCGATCTCGCCGCCCGAGCGGACCCAGGGCAAGAACGAAAGCCGCTGGCGCCTGCCCTACGAGGGCAAGGTGGCCATGCGTCAGTTCAAGCACCCCGCTGACGACAGCCCGTTGCTCATCGCCCGCCATTACGCCGACCAGCTGCGCGAGCAGGGCTTCGAGCTGCTCACCATCTGCGACATTCCCTGCGCAGGCCGCCCCGACAGCCCGGACGCCTCCGTCCACTGGTTCCATGAACTGGACCTGGCCAAGCGGTTGCAATACAACTACTTCGGCGATCACGGGCTTTACTGGATCGCGCATCGACCCGACGCGGTCGTGGCCGTCCGTGTGGGGCCGAGCTATGGCGGCTATGCCTCGGTCGTCAAGACCGTCTCCGCCGGTCAGCTCGACCGCGGGCCGCTGCTGGCCTATGTCGAGCAGCGGCGCGCCCGACCCGCCGAAGCGCCGCAACCGACACCGGCAGCCCGCGCCAGCGCCGTGCCACCGGCGGCGGCGGCGGCGTCCAGCCCTGGCGTGCGGGACGTCGGGCCCGCCGCGCTCAGCGCCCTGGTGCGGCAGAGCAAGGGCTGGTTGGTGGTCCAACTCAGCTCCCACGACCCGAACTGCGGCTACTGCGTGCGATCCAATCCGGCCTTCAACGCGCTGGCTGCCGCCGAAGCGCCCAAGGGGATCACCTTTGCGCGAGTGGCCTTTCAGCCCTGGACGACGGTGAGTCAGAACGACTTCGCCAGCCAGTTCGGCGTGACCGGGCTGCCGTCCTATTTCACCTTCAAGGATGGCCAGCTGATGCGCCGCCTGAACGGCATCGCCGACGAAGCGACCTTGCGCGGTGCGCTGCTGGACAGCCTGCGCTGACGGGCGTTCCGTCAGGCGGCCGGCTGCGGCGGACGTGCGCGGCCGCCGCCCAAACGCGCCCGCCACGCCTGGGCGCGCGGATGGTCCCAGTACTTGTCAAAGAAATAGTGCAGCACCGTGTTGGCCAGCGGCTCGATGAAGGTGACCGCGCCGGCCACCGTGACGCTGCCCGTCAAAGCGTACGTGACCGTGAACGAGGTGCCGAGGTGCAGGACGCCGAAGCTGACGGTCTTGGTCATGATGGCTATCGAATCAGAAGTGCGAATAGGCAAATGCTAATCATTCGCGTGCACCCGAGCCAATCATTTGCCGCTATCGCGGCGATGGCCCGCGGCGCCGTTAGGCTTCGCCGCCATGACGCCTGAGACCTGCCCACCCCCGCCGGACAGCCTGCTGGCGCAGCTCGCCGAAGCGCGCGGCGCCTTTGCCGACGCCTACCGGGTTCGCGTTCCACGGCCGGTGCCGCTGGCGGCGTTCGTCGAAGCCTTCTACACGACGCGGCTCTTCAAGGTGGAGCGCGCCTTGATTGCGCTGCTGGGCCGCCCGTCCAGCGACGCGATGGCGCGGGCTGTGGCCCATGGCGATGGCGAGCGGCTGGCGGTGTGGACCGTCGAGGCGCGCCGTGCCGACGAGCTGCTGATGCACGAGGACAGCGGCGCGACGCGATCCTGGTTCAAGGCCGAGGCGGGCGAGGGCGGCGCAACGACGCTGTGGTTCGGCTCGGCCGTCGTGCCGCGCCGCCGCGGGCCGGGCGGGGAAGCGCGCTTCAGCTGGGTGTTCCACGCACTGATGGGCTTTCACCGCGGGTACTCGCGCGCGCTGCTCCGGGCCGCCGCGCGCAAGCTGGGCTAGCGCACGGTCCCGGGGCCGCTGACCTTCTCGGTGACCGCCTGCTTGCTCGTGACGTCCTCGATCCAGACTTCGCAGGCGTCGGCGCCGATGCGGCCGTTGACGACGTAGCGTCGGCCTTCCGCCGGCGTGAAGTCCACTTCGCCCACCGTGCGGCAGTGCGGGTTGGACAGCCCCAGCACCGGCGAGGCGTACTGCGTCGCGGCCTGCAGCCGGACGCGCGCCGCCCCCAGGGGCAGCTCGTTGGTCAACGCCACCGGCGTGACCGTCATGCCGCTGCCCTGGCCGGCGCGCGTGGTGGCCACGCTGCTGCTGGCCAGGCGGCGCCCGTCGACCTGCGTCATCTCGAAGACATGCAGCTGCTGCGGGCTGACGGCCACCACCTGGTCGGCGACGTTGGCCGTCGGGCCGGTGTAGTCGGCCGGGGCGGCGGGCTCAAAGGCGCTGAAGCTCTTGAAGCTGGTGCAGCCGGACAGCAACAGCGCCGTGGCGGCCAGGAAGACGATGCGTTTCATGCGGCGCGCAGCTTACCGCGCCACCGCCGCGCGCATGGACCGTGCCACGTAGACCAGCGCCACGGCCGCCAGGCCGAAGCCGATGACGACGCCAGGCATCACCTGGCTCCAGCGCAGCGTCTCGCCCTTCAGCACCGCCAGCATCAGCGTGTTCTGCGCAAGACCTGGCACCCACAGGTACCACGGCGCATCGCCGCTGGGGTTCAGCAGGCTCACCATCGGCGCCAGGCTGACGGCGGTGATGACCAGCGTGCTGCTGGCCTGGGCCTCCTTGAAGGTCTTGGAGCGGATGGCCAACGCCATCAGCAGGGCCGACAGCCCCGCGGCCAGCGGGAGCTGCAGCAGCCAGAACGCCAGCACTTCGCCCATGCCGAACTGGAACATCGCCTGCAGGCTGTCGCTCCTCAGCAGCCACTGCGCCGGCACGAAGCTCAACGATGCGAGCAGCGCCACCGCCATGCCCAGCAGCGCCACGGCGCCCCACTTGCCGGCCACGATGGCGCCATGCGGCGCAGGGTTCATCAGCAAAGGCTCCAGCGAGCCGCGCTCGCGTTCGCCGGCGGTGCTGTCCAGCGCTGCGGTCAACGCGCCGTAGAGCACGGCCATGATGATGAACATCGGGATGATGCTGGTGATGCGGGCCGCGCGCGCCTGCACGCTGGCCAGGTCGCGCTCCTCGATGTCGACCGGCTCCAGCAGCTCGACGGAGACGCCGCGCATCGCCAGGTTCAGCGATGAACGCTCGCGGTTGAAGCCCCAGAGCAGGCCCTTGATGGCGCCGACGCCGGCGTTGGCGCGCTGGTTCGCGCTGTGGCTGATGACCTCGACGGTGGGCGCCTCGCCGGACAGCAGCTTGGCCTCGAAGTCCTTGGGCACCACCATCACCGGCTCCAGCAGCGTCGTTGCGCGCAGCTGGTCCTCGTAGTCGGCCGGTGCGGCCTTGATGGTGTAGGTCTGGCGCTCGATGAAGTTCTTCAGCGTCGGCGCGTTGTCGATGCCGACGGCCATGACCTCGCGGCGCTCCGCGCGTTCCTCGAACGAAGCGATCAGCCCCGACAGCGCCATCAGCAGCAGCGGCCCCATCAGCACCGCGGGGATGAGGATGCGCAGCAGCGTGCGCCGGTCACGCAGCGCGTCGGCCAGTTCTTTTGCAAAGACGATCCATGCGTGCTTCATGCCGCGACCTCCTCGGGGAATGCGAGCTTCACGAAAGCGTCCTCGAAGCGGTGCTCACCCGCCAACTCCAGCAGCGCCGGCACGCTGCCATGCGCGACGCTGCGTCCGTGCGACACGACGACGACCTCGTCGCAGAGCTGTTCCACCTCTTGCATGATGTGGGTCGAGAAGACGATGCATTTGCTGCCGCCCTCGGGGCTGCGCAGCCAGCGCAAGGCCTCCCGCAGCGCGCGCGTGGCCAGCACGTCCAGGCCGTTGGTGGGCTCGTCGAGCACGATGTTGGCGGGGTCGTGCACGAGGGCGCGGGCCAGCGCCGTCTTCATGCGCTCGCCCTGGCTGAAGCCCTCGGCGCGGCGGTCCAGGATGGCCTGCATCTCCAGCAGCCGGGCCAATTCCTCGGCGCGCGCGTTGGCGGCGTCGGGCGCCATGCCCTGCAGCCGGCCGAAGTAGGCGATGTTCTCGCGCGCGCTCAGCCGCGGGTACAGGCCGTGCGCATCGCCCAAGATGCCCATGCGGGACAACGCCTTCAGGGGTTGGTCCTTGACGACGATGCCGTCGCAGGCGATATGGCCGCTGTCCGGCGCCAACAGGCCGGCCAGCATGCGCAGCGTCGTCGTCTTGCCGGCGCCATTGGCGCCCAGCAGGCCGGTGATGCGGCCGTTGGCGGCCGTCAGGCTGACGCCTTGGACGGCATGGACGGTGCGCTTGGTGCCGCGCTTGAACAGCCCCGCGCCGGTGCGGGCGACGAACTGCTTGTGGACGTCTTGGATCTCGATCATTTGCCTGGCCCTCCCTGGACCGGCTGGAAGGCGGGCGGCCGCGGGATGCGCACGGCACAGGCGGCGTCCTTTTGGAAACTCTCGGGCAGTGCGGCCGCATCGGTCTTGGCGTCGATGAAGCGGAACATCACGTCGCGCACGCAGCCCACCGCCATCACGCCATGGCCCGCCTCGGGCACGACCAGATGCTGCACGCGCGCCGGCTGCCCGGCGCCCAGCGCCTTGGCCATGCGCTCGCCGTGGCGGGCCGGTGTGGCCGGGTCCGCGCCGCCGCTCATGATGAGCACCGGGCTGGGCGCAGGCGGGACCTTGTAGAAGTCCGCCGGCACGTCGCCGCGGGGCCAGGTCTTGCACACGCGGGCATACATGTCCAAGTCGATGCGGCCGTAGTCCGCGCCCGGCGCATCGGCCGCCTGCGCGAGGCGCGGCACGTCTTCTGCGCACATGACGGCGAAGTGCATGCCCATGGCCAGTTCCATGCCTTTGCCGCCGCCGAAGGCCGTCGTCAGGCCGAACAGCCCTTCGAAACGACCCTCGTGCGACGCCAGGCGGATGGCGGCCGGCAGTGCCGCGGCCAGGGCCGGCTGGTACAGCGGCGGGCGCACGGCACGCAGCAGCAGCTCGCGGTCGACCGTGAAGCGCTCGGGCACGCCCGTCAGCGGCTGGGCCACGGTCACCTGGCGCGGCAGCGAGGCCAGCAGCCGCGCCCAGTCGGCGCGCAGCGCAGGATGCGTCTTGGCATGGGCGTCGAACAGCTTGTCCAGCGCGGCCTGCGTGTCGGTCGAGAAGCTGGCCGGCAGGATCATGTCGGGCGGCGCCACGCCGTCGATGATGGTGCGCCGCACTTTGGCCGGGAACTGGCGCAGGTACTCCAGCGCGGCGCGCGTGCCGTAGCTGCCGCCGACGAGGTTCCACTGCGGCACGTCCAGCGCCTCGCGCACGGCCTCCATGTCCTGCATGGCGATGGTCGTCGTGAAGAAGCGCAGGCCGCCGTCCTGCCCGTACGGCAGCGCCGCCAGCGTGGTGCGGCAGGCGTCCAGGCGGCGCATCTGTGCTTCGGTGTCCAGCTGCTCGGTGATGGGCAGCTTGCTTTCGTCGGGGCATTCCAGCGGCGCGGACTGGCCGGTGCCGCGCTGGTCGATGAAGACCAGGTCGCGCCGGTTGTTCAGCCTTGAGAGCCGCTGCAGCACACGCGGCGCCACCTTGATCGCGCTCTGGCCGGGGCCGCCGGCCAGCATCAGCACGGCGTCGGGCTGCTTGTTGCGCGCCATCGCCGGCACGACGACGTAGCGGACCTCGATCTTCACGCCGTCGGGCCGCGCCGGGTCCAGCGGGCGTTGCAGGCTGCCGCACAGCAACTCGTTGGGAATGCCTTCGATGCGGCAGGGCTTCAGCGGCGATGCCGCCATCCCCGTACCGCACAGGCCGGCCGTCGTCAGGAGCGCCAGCAGGCGTCCGCGCCAATCACGCATGCCATTCACTTGTCGTCGTTGGAATGGCGTGCAGTATGCGGCGCGGCCCGCGACCGGAAGGCCGCAGAGGGGCGAGTGGCGCCGGGGTGCGGGCGAGTGGCAGGAAACCTGGGGCGAACGTCAGCCGACGCGGGCGACAACCAGGCGTGCGAGCGCCGCCGTCGCGTCCACGACCGGCAGCCCGCAGGCCTCGGCATCGAGCACCAGCGGGATCTCCGTGCAGCCCAGCACCAGAGCCGCAGCGCCGCGCAGGCGCAGGGCACGGGCCGCTTCGGCCAGCAGGGACTGCCCGTGCGCGAGCTGGCCCGCCTTCACGGCCTCGATGCCCGGCATGACGTGCGCCAGCATCTCGCTGGCCGTCGGCAGCAGCCATTGCACCGGCGTCGCGTCGGCCAGCCGGCGGTTGATGTACAGGCCCGAGGCGATGGTGGCGTCCGTCGCCAGCAGGCCGACGCGCGCCTGCGGCCCGGCCAGCGCCATGGCCTCGCCCACCGCCGCGTCGACGAGATGCAGCATCGGCCGCTGCAGCTGCTCCTGCACTTCGTCGAACCACAGGTGGGCCGTGTTGCACGGCATGACGATCACGTCCGCGCCGGCCGACGCCAGGCGCCGCCCGCAGGCGACGATGGCCGCCAGCGGCGAGCCGCCCTCGCCGCGGAAGGCGGCCGTGCGGTCCGGGATCTGCGGCACGCAGCTGACGATCATCGGCACATGGTCCTGGTCGCACGCGGCAGGCGTGGCGTCCAGCACCTTGCGCATGAAGTCGATGGTGGCCAGCGGGCCCATGCCGCCGAGGACGCCTACGACCTCCATGTCACCGGACCCATACAACGCATGAAACTTGCGGGCCGAGCGCCGGGCCGCTCCCAAGCCGGACCGCGCTGGCGATGTGCTTGCCGGTCGATCCGGCAAGCATCGCCGTCCCCGCGGGGGCTGAGCCCGGACACATTGCGCCCAGTGGGCGCGATGTGCCTGGCGAAGGGCTGCGGCTCAATCCGCAGCGCGGTCTGCAAGACCGGCCAAGGTACTCCTTCGACGAGGGGCGCCATGTCACACGGCAGGCTTGTCGGACAGCTGCTTCAGGTTGTCGCGCAGCTCCGGGCTCATCGGCGCGCTCAGGTTGATGCCGCGCGGCGGGATGGGTGACTGGAACCACTTCTTGTAGAGCGCCTCGAACTCGCCGCTTTTCATCAGCGTGGCGACGGTGTCGTCCACGAGCTTCTTGAACGCCGGGTCGTCCTTGCGCAGCATGATGGCGTAGGGCTCCACCTGCAGCGGCTCGCCGACGATGGCCAGCGCCGCCGGGTCCGCGCTGCTGGCGCGCAGGCCGAACAGCAGGATGTCGTCCATGCCGAAGGCCTCGGCGCGCTCCTGCTGTACCAGCAGCGCCGATTCGGCATGGTCCTTGGCGCCCAGCAGCTCGAAGCCCAGCTCGCGGTCCGCGTTGACCTTGCGCAGCACCTGGAAGTTGGTCGTGCCAATCGTCGAGACGACCCGCTTGCCCTTCAGGTCCGCCAGGCTGCGCACCGGCGAGCCGGCCTTCACGAGCAGCCGCGTGCCGGTGTAGAAATAGTTCACCGAGAACGCGACCTGCTTGCTGCGCGCGCTGTTGTTCGTCGTCGAGCCGCATTCGATGTCGATGGTGCCGTTCATCAGCAGTGGGATGCGGTTCTGCGACGTGACGGCCTGCGTGGCCACTGCCAGGTCGGCGCGGCCGGTCGCCTTCTTCACCTGCTCGACGATGCGCACGCAGATCTCCCAGCCGAAGCCGGTGGGCCTGGTGTCCGCGCCGAGGTAGGAGAAGGGGATGGAGGACTCGCGGTAGGCCAGCGTGATCGTGCCGGAGGCCTTGACCTTGTCGAGCGTGCCCGGTTCCGCGCGGACGCTCGGGGCGACGAGGCTGGTCAGCGTGGCGGCGGCGATGGCGGTGGCGAGATGCTTCATGAGGTCCTCGGTCGTGACGTTGATCGGTTGGACGGGATGCTAGGAAAACGCGAGCCGGTCGTGCATCGTGTTTGACCGCCAGTTCATAAGCTGAGCTAATGAAGCCGATGAAGATCAAGCACGTCGAAGTCTTCCACGCCGTCATGCTGACCGGCAGCGTCGGCGCCGCCGCCAAGCTGCTGCACGTCACGCAGCCCGCCGTCACGCAGACCTTGCAGCATGCCGAACTGCAGCTGGGCTATGCGCTCTTCACACGCCAGAAGCGCCGGCTGGTGCCGACGCGCGAGGCGCAGGTCCTCTACCCCGAGGTGCAGGCGCTGATGCTGCAGCTCGAGTCGCTGCGCCGCATGGCGTCCGCGCTGCGGGAGGGCCAGGACAACCCGTTTCGCATCCTCATCGTGCCCTCGCTGGCGGTGCGCGCGCTGCCGGACGCGCTGCGGCTGTTCCGCAAGGCGCATGCCGGCATGCCGGTGTCAGTGCGCACGCTGCATTCCAACGACATCGCCCGCGCGATGGCGCTGCAGGAGGCCGACGTCGGCATCGTCTACGGCCAGCTGCCGCACCCGGCGCTGCAGGACGAGCTGGTGGCCACCGGCCGCCTGGTCTGCGTGTCCGCCCGCAAGGCGCGCAGCGACAAGCGCACGACGGTGACGATGCAGGAGGTGCTGCGCGAGCCCTTCATCCGCATCGACGAGCGCGACCCGCTGGGTGCCGTGCTGGCCGACCACTGGGCGCGGCTGGGCCTGAGCGCCAAGGCCGGCATGACGGTGCAGACGCATCACATCGCGATGGTCATGGCCGAGCAGGGCTTCGGCCCGGCCATCATCGACTCGTTCACCGCCCAGGCCGCCAGCGGCGAGGGCCTGCACGTGCGCACGCTGCTGCCCGAGGTGCGCGTGGAGGTGCACGCGCTGCAGCCGCAGGGGCTGCGCTCCCCACGCGCGGTGGCGGACTTCATCGCCGCCTTCCGGCAGGCGGTCGCCAATTGACCGGCGCGGACTTGCGGCATTGTTTGGCGCGGGCGAATGCCCCGAGGCGCTGGGAGAGCCGCGGCCTATGTTGGAATGCGTCCCCAGCAGCGGCCCCGCCGCGATGAAAGGCAGCCCGTGCAGACACTCGACGAGATGCGTGACCGTTGCCTGCTGACCCACGAGCAGCATGCCGAGATCGGCGCCTGGGTCAGCCAGGCGCGCACCCCGGAGGCCATCCTGGCGATGCCCGAGGGGCTGTGGCGCACGCTGGAGCTGGCCAGCGTGCTGATGGACGTGGACGCCGATCTGCGGCGCGAGCCGCTGATGTCGGACTCCTGAGGCCTGCGACGCGCCATCCACCGTCCCCGCGGGGACCGGCCAAGGTGCTCCTTGGCCGCGGGGCTCGGTTCACGCCTTGCTGGCCGGCTTCATCAGCCCCAGACAGGCGGACCGGGCCTTGGCGTCGCTGCCATCGAGCTTGCCGCAGACGCCGTCGAGCTGGGCCTTGAGCCGGCCCACGACCGCGGCCTGGCCGGGGCCCTGGTTCCAGCCGGCCAGCAGGCTGGCCACCTTCTTCAGCGAGCGCTCGCTGCGCTCATAGAACGCGCCGGGGTCCTTCTCGGCCTCGGCGAACAGCTGCGACGCGGCCTTCTCGATGCGCGGCGTGTCCTCGGGCGACAGCTCCACCAGCGCGGCCAGGTAGCTCGACCCCCACTGCAGCCGCGTGGCCGGGCCCTCGCTCTTGTTGAAGGCCTCCTCATACCAGCGCAGCGCATCCGCCTTGCGGCCCTGCTTCTTCGCGTTGCCGCCCAGCTGGCTCATGAGGTAGTAAGGCGAGTGGCTGCGTGCCAGCGCCGACTTCAGCAGCTCGTCGCTCTCCTTCCACAGCCCCGCGCGGCCGAGCAGGTAGGCGGCCTGCGTGACGACGGCCTGGCGCTCGAAGCCGTCGGTGATCTCGCGGTTGGCGCGGCCGGCCTGCTCGCGGGCTTCGGCCAGCAGCGCGGCGGGGATGGCCTTGGGATGCGGCTCGTCCTTGGCCGCGTCCAGGCGGGCCAGCTCGATGCGCGCCTGCAGCGCGTTCAGGCGGTCCGCGCGCGACAGCGTGGCGTCCTCGTTGAGCCGCTTCAGCGCGGCGTCGAACTCGGCGACGAGCTGGTTGCGCGCCTCGCCGGCGGCCGGCGCCAGTGCCTTGACGAGGTCGGGTGCCTCGTTGGCCAGCACGTCCATCTGGGCGCGTGACTGCGCCGCGTCGCCGAGCACCGCGCGCAACCGCGGCAGCTGCGCCGGGTCGGCCGCCTTGCCTTCGGCCAGCGCGCCGATGGACTTCAGCCACAGCCGCGTCGTCGTCTCGGCGTCAGGCGGGTTGGCGCCTTCGCTGGCCTTGGCCAGCTGGGCCAGCGTCGCGGCGTGCTGGTCGGCCGGCAGCAGTTGCTGCTCGTCGGTCTCCCAGCCGTAGAAGCCCAGCAGCCGCCACTCATTGGCGCCGAGCTTGCGACCGGCCTTCGCGTCCGCCAGCACCGCCTTGACCGGGCGGCCGCTGGACAGCCCGAGCTGCAGCACCTTCATGACCTGCGCCGCATCGGCCTCGCCGGGCAGCCGGGTGACCTCGGTGCCGTTCGGGCTGAAGAGGATCAGCGTCGGGTAGCCGCGCACCTTGAAGCGCGAGCCCAGCTTCTGCGCGCCGGGCGCGTCGCCGTCGATGCCGACGGCCACGAAGGCCTTGCTCTGCTCGATGAAGTCCGCGCGGTTGAACAGCGTGGCCTTGAGCTGGTTGCAGGGCGGGCACCACTTGGCGCCCCAGTACAGCAGCACCGGCTTCTTCTCGGCCTTGGCCTGCACGAAATAGCGGTCGATGTCGGCATCGGCCGCGGCGGCCTGCCAGGAGACGCCCGGAGCGGTCGCTGCCGCGACGGCGTGGGCGGCCGGTGCGGCCAGGGTCAGCGCGAGGGCGGCGCTCAGCGCCAGCAGACGGAAATTCATGGCATGGGTTCGCAATGGCGAGGGCCAGATTGTGCGCAGCCGGCCAAGCCTTGCTGTTACAGGGTTTGTGAGGGCGGTGGCTCGCCCAGCACGCGGCAGGCCAGGTCGGTGTCCATGTACTCGGTGACCGAGCGCAGCCGGCCGCCGTCGATGCGGAACACCATGCAGTAATGGTTGTCGTAGGCCTCGCCGGCCGTGGTCTGCACCTCGCCGCGGCATTGCACGACGACGGTGTCGCCCTCGGCGACGAAGTGCTCCGCGCGGCTGCGATAGCGCGTTGCGAAGCGCTGGAACAGCGGCGCGAGCAGCTCGCGCTGCACCGCCTCGCGGCCCTGCCAGCGGCGCGACCAGGCGGAGTGGCCGGCAATGGTCCAGCTGAAGTCCTCGGCCATGGCGTCGCGGAAGGGCCGGCCATCGCCGTCGGCCAGCGCGGCGTAGATGGATCGCAGCAGGGCCTTGTTGGCGGCCGTGGCAGCGGTGGTGGCGGTGTTCATGTCGATCTCCTGGGTTGGAGCGGGTCGCGTGCCGGGCGTTGGCCGGTGGCGATCCAGTCGTCGTAGAAATCCAGCTTCTGGTCCAGCGCCGCCAGCGCCTCCTGCCAGCGGGCCATCGTCGCCAGCACCTCGGTGCGGTGGGCGGCCAGCATGTCGCGCCGCTCGGCCAAGCTGCGCCGGCCCTGCGCCACCAGCTCGGCGTAGCGGCGCATCTCGGCGATGGACATGCCGGTGATGCGCAGCCGCTCCATCAGCGCCAGCCAGGCGACATGCTGCTCGCGGTAGCGCCGCCGGCCGCCGGCATCGCGCGCCACGCCGGGCACCAGGCCCTGGGCCTCGTACCAGCGGATGGCGTGGACGGATTTGCCGCAGCGCTCGGCCAGCGCGCCGATCAGCAGCAGGGGAGGGTTGTCTGGGGATGCCATGCGGCCATTGGACGACCTAGAGTGCACTCGAAGTCAAGCACCGTTTTGCCATGCCTCACACCCTGCTTCACCCCGTCCTTGACCGCCTGCGCGCGCTGGCCCGCCCCGACCAGCTCGACGCCATGGCCCGCTTCGGCCTGACCGGCGATGGCCGCCTGGGCCTGGCCGTGCCGACGCTGCGTGCGCTGGCCCGCGAGTTCAGGCGCGACCACGAACTGGCGCTGGCGTTGTGGGACACCGGCATCCCCGACGCGCAGATCCTGGCCGGCATGGTGGCCGACCCGGCCCGGCTGACCGTCGCGCAGATGGACCACTGGGTGGCCGGCATGCGCGCGTGGGACGTCTGCGACCAGGCCTGCCTGAACGCCTTCGTCAGGAGCCCGTTGGCCTGGGACGCCATCCCGCGCTGGGCGGCACGCGAGGCCGAGTTCGAGAAACGCGCCGGTTTCGCGCTGCTCGCCATCGCCGCCGTGCACCAGAAGACGCGGCCCGATTCGGACTTCCTGGCCTGTCTGCCACTCATCGAAGCCGCTGCGGGCGACGACCGCAACTTCGTCAAGAAGGCCGTCAACTGGGCCCTGCGCCAGATCGGCAAGCGCAGCCTCCTGCTGCGTGAGCATGCGCTCACTGTGGCCGAGCGGTTGAGCCGGAGCGAGCAGAAGCCGGCCCGCTGGATCGGCAGCGACGCGCGCCGGGAGCTGACGAAGGCGGCGCCCTAGTGTCAGCCCTGTCCCAGCTGCTCCTCGATGGAGCGCGTCTTCTCGTTCGGTGAGTCACCGCTGTGCAGCGTCGTCTTGCGCTCGACCAGCATCAGCAGGCACTCCGCCTCGGCGACCGGGCAATGCTCCACGCCCCGCGGCACGACGTACATCTGGCCGGCCTCCAGCGTCACGGCGCCATCGCGCAGCTCGATGCGCAACCGGCCGCGGAGGATGTGGAACAGCTCGTCCTCGTCCGGGTGGCGATGCCAGCCGAACGTGCCCTGCACCTTGGCGACCTTCACGTAGTTGTCGTCGAAGGCGCCGACGACACGCGGCGACCAGAGTTCGGTCAGCGCCGCGGCGATGTCGACCGGGCTGACGGCGGTGGCAGTGGGGTTCATGGGCGGTGGGCGTTGCCGTGGTGGAGGGCGGCAGCCTAGCGCAGCACCCAAGCCCGCCTGCACTTGAACCGGTGTGCCCGGGCACCGCCCGCGGGCTTTGCCGCTGAGGAGTCGGCGTTAATTGACTCTGACCCCATATTTAATCCCCCTTTTGGGGGAAGCGCGGGGGATGCGCGGAGCGGGCATCCCCCCTCGCTCCACCCTCTGGGTGATGTCCGAGAAAAGGCCCGGCGCCGATGCTGAGGGTGTGACGTTCTTCACGACGTCGAACCCCTCAAACTCCGGAGCCCGCCATGCAATTCTTCAGCTCTTCCCAGCAGTCCTGGTCGACGTCCAAGCTGCCGGTGCCGATCGTCCTGCAGGCGCCGGCACGGCCGCGTGGCATGGGCAGCAACGGCAAGCCGGAAATCTGCGGCTGGTACGACTCCAGCTTCGACCTGTCCACCGGCCTGGAGGTGTCGGAGCAGGACAACGACACGCTTTACCAGCTCTGGGAACTGTCCCAGAACTGACGGGCTTCGGCCGGCGCCGCGGTCAAAGCGTGCAGGCCAGGCGCGTGCCCTGCAGGATGGCCCGCTTCGCGTCCAGCTCGCCGGCTTCCAGCGCGCCGCCGATCAGGTGGACGCTGACGCCCGCCGCCCGCAGCGGCGCCTCCAGCTCGCGCAGCGGCTCCTGGCCGGCGCACAGCACGATGGTGTCGGCCTCGATCAGCTGGGCATCCGCCCGCTTCTCCCCATAGCTGACCCACAGCCCCTCGGGCGTGATCTGCTCGTAGTTGACGCTGGCCAGCATGTCGACGTGCTTCATCTTCAGCGCCGCGCGGTGGATCCAGCCGGTCGTCTTGCCCAGGCCCGCGCCGGGCTTGCCGGCCTTGCGCTGCAGCAGCGTGATCTGACGCGTCGGCGCGTCGGGCGCTGGCCGCAGCAGGCCCGCCCTCACCTGCTCCGGGTCGCCGACGCCCCAGTGACGGCGCCACGCGGCCGGGTCCAGCGTCAGCGAATGGCCCGCTTCCAGCAGGTACTCGGCCACGTCGAAGCCGATGCCGCCCGCGCCGACGATGGCCACGCGGCCGCCCACCGGCTTGTCGTGCCGCAGCACGTCGATGTAGCTCAGCACCTGGCCGCGCGCCGCGCCCTCCGCCTGACCCTTGATCTTCGGGTCACGCGCGCTGACGCCGGTGGCCAGCAGCACCTCGTCGAAGCCATTCAACGCGTCCACGCCGGCCCGGCAGTTCAGCCGCAGGTCCACGCCGGTGATCTCGATGCGGCGCCCGAAGTAGCGCAGCGTCTCGCTGAACTCCTCCTTGCCCGGGATGCGCTTGGCCATGTTGAACTGGCCGCCGATCTCGGCCGCCGCGTCGAACAGCGTCACCGCATGGCCGCGCTCGGCCAGCGTCGTCGCGGCGGCAAGGCCGGCCGGGCCGGCGCCGACGACGGCGATGCGCTTGCGGGCGCCCCCGGTCGAGCCCAGCGGCCGCACGACGATCTCCTGCTCATAGGCCGCCCGCGGGTTCACGAGGCAGGTCGAGATCTTCTGCGCGAAGGTGTGGTCCAGGCAGGCCTGGTTGCAGGCGATGCAGGTGTTGATCTCGTCGGCGCGGCCCTGCCTGGCCTTCTTGACGAACTCCGCATCGGCCAGGAAGGGCCGCGCCATCGACACCATGTCGGCCGAGCCGTCCGCCAGCACACCTTCGGCCACGTCAGGCATGTTGATGCGGTTGCTCGTGATCAGCGGCGTCGTGATGCCTTCCTCGCGCAGCCTGGCGCGAAGTTTGGCCGTCACCCAGGCGAAGCCCGCGCGCGGCACGCTGGTGGCAATCGTCGGGATGCGCGCCTCGTGCCAGCCGATGCCGGTGTTGATGATCGTCGCGCCGCCCTTGGCCACGCGCCGCGCCAGCTCGACGACTTCCTCCCAGCTGCTGCCGTTGGGCACCAGGTCCAGCATCGACAGGCGATAGATGATGATGAAGTCCGGCCCCACGGCCTCGCGCATGCGGGCGAGGATTTCCAGTGGCAGCCGCATGCGGTTCTCGTAAGAGCCGCCCCATTCGTCGCTGCGCTGGTTGGTGTGCGTGACGAGGAACTGATTGATGAAGTAACCCTCGGAGCCCATCACCTCGACGCCGTCATAGCCCGCCTCGCGGGCCAGTCGGGCGCAGCGGACGAAGGCGCGGATCTGCCGCTCGATGCCCCGTGCCGACAGCTCGCGCGGCGTGAACGGCGTGATCGGGCTCTGGATGCGCGACGGCGCCACGCACAGCGGCGAATAGCCGTAGCGCCCCGTGTGCAGGATCTGCAGCGCGATCTTGCCGCCCTCGGCATGCACGGCGTCCGTGATGATCTTGTGGCGGCGGGCCGCGCCCGACGTGGCCAGCGTGCCGGCGAAGGGCTTGGCCCAGCCCTCGATGTTGGGCGCGAAGCCGCCCGTCACGATCAGACCCACCTCGCCGCGCGCCCGCTCGGCGAAGAACACGGCCATGCGCTCGAAGTGCTTGCGCCCGTCCTCCAGCCCGGTGTGCATGCTGCCCATCAGCACGCGGTTCTTCAGCGTCGTGAAGCCGAGATCCAGCGGGGCGAGGAGGTGGGGGTAGTTCATCGGGCGGATGCTAACCAGCACCATCCGCCCCGGATTGGAGTCGTCTCACCAGTGCGGCGCTGGTCACAGCAACAGTTCTTCACCCGCCGCCAGACGGCGGAAATCGTGACATCCTCCGCTTGAGTTCTAATCGCGAGTCCGCGTATCTGGGATCGGCCCGGCGGTTTGGATTTTTGGAGAGTTCTCGATGCGATTCACCCCCTGGGCCACGCGACTGGCCTTGACGCTGAGCCTGTCGGCCACTGCCTTCCTGACCGCCTGCGGCGGCGGTGGAGACGGCGATAGCAACACGCAGGTGCGCCTGCTCAATGCCACGCGCTCCTACAACTCGCTTGACCTCGAAGTCGACGAGAAGAAGGTCAACACCGCGGTGGCCTACGCCAGCGCTGGTGAGTACGCCAGCGTGAACACCAACGCCACGGCCACCAAGGTCACGGCCAACCCCGTGGGCACCAGCATCTCGGCGACCACGCCGACGCTGAAGGGCGGCACGAACTACACCTACATCACCTACGGCTTCTCGGGCGCCATCCGCACCTCGCTGCTGGAGGAGTCCGAGGAAGTGCCCGCCGCCAACAGCGCCAAGCTGCTGGTCCTGAACCTGGCCCCGGACGCCGGCGCCATGGACGTGTACGTCACTGCGGCCGCCGACCCCCTCGACACCGCTACCGCGCACACCACCAACCTGCAAGGCGGCGCGGGCAGCGGCTACATCAAGATCAACTCGGGCACCTTCCGCGTGCGCGTGACCGGCTACAACAAGCGCAGCGACCTGCGCCTGGACATCCCGGCCGTCACGCTCGACTCGGCCAGCGTCAACACGCTGATCCTGACGGCATCTGATGGCGGCGTGCTGGTCAACGGCATCACGCTGGTCCAGAAGGGCGCAGTCAAGAACTTCGCCAACACGCAAAGCCGCGTCCGCACGGTCGCCGCGCTGGCCAATGCCGGCACGGTGGTCTCCAGCATCAACGGTCAGTCGATGTTCGGCACCGCCACCGCGACCAGCCCGCTGATCAGCGACTACGTCACCACCGCCTCGGGCGCCCCGACGCAGTTCAGCGTGACCGTCAATGGCACCGCCCGCACCTTCACCGCGCCCACGCTGGCGGCCGGCAAGGACACGACGCTGCTGGTCTGGGGCGACGTGGCCGACCCCAAGCTGTCCGTGCTGGACGACGACAACCGCCTGCCCACCGTGGCCGGTGACGTCAAGGTCCGCCTGGTCAACGCGCTGCCTACCTCGGGTGCTGGCCTGAACGTCGCCTTCGGCTCCATCGCCTCCAACATCGCAGCCGGCAGCGCCTCGACGTTCGGCACCACGTCGTCCTCGACGACCGGTGTCCAGGTCGACCTGAGCGTCCCGGCGGCCGGCACGATCTACACCAACACGGCCCTGGTCTTCCCGGCCAACAGCGTCTGGACCTTCTTCGCGGTGCCCACCACCACGGCGACCGGCACGACGACCTCGCCGGTGCCGTTCTTCGGCGCCGTACCGAAGCGCGAGCGCCCGTAAGCCTGACGTCTCACGCCCCCTGCAAGGCCCCCGCGCCCACCGGCCCGGGGGCCTTGTCCTTTCTGGCGGCAACATCACGCCCGTGTCCCAGCCCACCCGCATCCATGTGCAGCGCCTGCGCCAGCTCTGGCGCAGCGCCGGCTGGCCGAGCCAGGACCTCGTCGAGGTCGAGCTGCTGGCGGCCGGCTGGGTCGAGCGCCTGGCCGAGCCCGACGGCCGCGAGCGGCTGCGCGTGACTGATGCCGGCGTGGCGCTCATCGCCGCCTCGCTGGTCCGCAACCGTGCCGCGCGCGACGCCCATGAGCTGCTCGTCGAGCGCGTCGCCGTCGAGATGCAGCGCGCCGGCCGCATCGCCTGGCGCGGCCTCGCGCTGCGCGCCGGACTGCCACAGGAGGACGGCAAGACGCTGTGGGTCAACGCCATGCCCGACGTTTATTCCATCCGCCACAGCACCGTCGAGGACTACCTCGAGCCCGCCATCCACGAGATCAAGGTCAGCCGCGCCGACCTGCTGGGCGAGCTGCGCCGCCCGGCCAAGTCCGCGGCCTACCGCGCGCTGTGCGGCCAATGCTGGTTCGTCATCAAGGCGGGCATCGCCCAAGTCGACGAGATCCCGCCCGAGTATGGCGTGCTGATCGGCCACGGCAGCCACCTCGAACTGGCCCGCCCGGCACCGCGGCGCGCCTGCAAGCCCGACTTCGCGACCTGGATGGCGCTGGCCCGCGCCACGCCACTGCCGCCTCCGGATGACGATCCACAATCGCCGCTCTGAACGGAGCCCGCCATGGCCACAGCCAACAAGACCGTGCCCACTGATGCCGACGTCGAGGCCTTCTTCGCCGCCCAGCCCGAGGCGCGCGCGGCCGACTGCCGGGCGCTGGCCGTGCTGATGCAGCGCGTCAGCGGCCACCCGCCCGTCATGTGGGGCCGCATGGTCGGCTTCGGCCGGCGCCACTACGTCTACGACAGCGGACGCGAGGGCGACACCTTCGAGATCGGCTTTGCCAGCGGCGCCGGCGGCAAGGGCGACATCAGCCTGTACCTCAGTTGCGCCGACACCGAGCGGGCCGCGGTGCTGGCCCGGCTGGGCAAGCACCGCGAGGGCAAGGGCTGTGTCTACATCAAGCGCCTCGCCGATGTGGACGAGGGCGTGCTGGGCGAGCTGTGCGAGGCGGTGTTGCGCGAGGCGCGCCAGTGAGCCAGGCCCTGCAAGCGGCAACCTGCCCGCGCTGTGGCGGCGGCTTCGAATGCGGCGCGAACGCCGGCCATTGCGACTGCTTCGGCATCCGGCTGACCGACACGCTGCGTGCCGACGTCGCCGCGCGCTACAGCGGCTGCCTGTGCCTGCGCTGCCTGCGCGAGCTGATCGATGCCGAGGCCCGACGAGCCGGCAACGGCGACAACGCGCCACGCTGACCGAACGGCGCACTTCACCGGCATGGCCGCCGTCTTGGGCATGATGCGCGGCAATGAGCCTCCTCGACCGCTTCGCCCCACCGCTGTTCATCTTCATCTGGGCCACCGGCTACCTCGTCGCCAAGCTCGCCGCGCCCTATGCCGACCCGCTGACCTTCCTCAGCTGGCGCTATGCCGGCGTGGTCGCGCTGATGCTGGCCCTGGCGTTGGCCGCACGTGCCGCCTGGCCATCGCGGCGCGAGATGCTGCACCTGGCCGTGGCCGGCATCGGCATCCAGGCGCTGTACCTCGGCGGCGTCTGGGTCGCCATCCGCCAGGGCCTGCCGGCCGGCACGGCGGCGCTCATCGTCAACCTGCAGCCGGTGCTCGTCGCGGCGCTGGCGCCGCTGGTCGGTGAGCGGGTCTCGCCGCGGCAGTGGCTGGGCGTCTCGCTCGGCCTGGCCGGCGTGCTGCTCGTCATCTGGCACAAGCTGACACTTGGCACCAGCTTCGGTCCGCCGCTGCTGCTGTGCGTGATGGCGCTGCTGGCCATCACCTGCGGCACGCTGTACCAGAAGCGCTTCGTGCCGCATTTCGACCTGCGCACCGGCCAGGTCGTGCAGTTCGCGGCCTCGCTGGCCGTCACGCTGCCGCTGGCCTGGTGGCTGGAGCCGATGCGCATCGAATGGAATGCGCCGGTGCTCGTCGCGATGGCCTGGAGCATCCTCGTGCTGACGGCCGGCGGCATCAGCCTGATGTTCTACATGCTGCGCCACGGCCGCGTGACGGCCGTGTCCAGCACGATGTACCTCGTGCCGTCTGTCACCGCGGTGATGGCGTGGTTGCTGTTCGGCGAGACACTTGGCGCCCAAGCCATCGCCGGCATGGGCGTGACGCTGCTGGGCGTCTACCTCGTCGTCGCGAGGAAACAGGAGACGCCCCCCACATGACCCGAGTGCACCATCAGTTCTGGCCGGCCCGCGTGCCGCATGCCATCGAGCCGCCGGCCACGGCGCTGCCCGACAACCTGCTCGTCAGCGCGCGCCGCTTCCCGCGCCGGCCGGCGCTGGTCTACCTCGGCCAGACGACCACCTATGCCGAGCTCGCCGAGCAGGTCGCGCGGCTGGCCGCCTGGTTGGCCGAGCGCGGCGTCAGGCGAGGCGACCGCGTGCTGGTGGGCCTGCAGAACTGTCCGCAGCTCGTCGTCGCGCACTGCGCCATCCTGAGCGCCAACGCCGTCGTCGTGCCGGTCAATCCGATGAACCGCGCGGCCGAGCTGAAGCACCTCATCGAGGACAGCGGCGCCGTGCTCGCCATCACCAGCGCCGACCTCAGCGCCGAGTGGCTGGCCGCCGGCATGGCGGCGGGCGACCTGCTGGTCACGCGCCTGGCCGAGGTGCTGCCCGGCGGTCGCACCGATGACCGCCATCTGCTGCCCGCCGGCTGGGCCGACTGGCTCAACGCCGACGTCGCGCTGCCCGCTGGCGCCACCTGCTGGGCCGACGCCCTCGCCTGCACGGCCGCGCCGCCGGCGCTGGAGGTCGGCGCCGGCGACCTCGCCGTGCTGCCCTACACCAGCGGCACCACCGGCAACCCCAAGGGCTGCATGCACCGGCACCGCAGCCTGCAGCACAACGTCTTCGCCGGCGGGCTGTGGGCCAACGTCTGCCACGAAGACGTCGTGCTCGGCGTCGTGCCGATGTTCCACATCACCGGCATGGTCGTCGTCATGCACGGCACGCTGGCCGCAGGTGCCTGCCTCGTGCTGATGCCGCGCTGGCAGCGCGAGTACGCCGCCCGCCTCATCAAGGAGCACCGCGTCACGCGCTGGACCAACATCCCCACCATGGTCATCGACCTGCTCGCCAGCCCCGAGGTCGACAGCTTCGACCTCAGCAGCATGGTCTCCATCGGGGGCGGCGGCGCGTCCATGCCGCAGGCCGTGGCGGAGCGCCTCTTCAGCCGCTGGGGCCTGCGCTACATGGAAGGCTACGGCCTGACCGAGACGGCCGCGCCCAGCCACAGCAACCCCTACGACGCGCCCAAGCAGCAGTGCCTGGGCGTGCCCTACATGAGCTGCGACGCCCGTGTCGTCGACCCCGACACGCTGCGCGAACTGCCGGCCGGCGAGTCCGGCGAGATCATCGTCCACGGCCCCATGGTGTTTGACGGTTACTGGCGCCGACCCGACGCCACCGAGGCCGCCTTCCTTGAGCTCGACGGCAAGCGCTTCTTCCGCACCGGCGACATCGGCTACGCGGACGCCGACGGCTACTTCTTCATGACGGACCGCCTCAAGCGCATGATCAACGCGAGCGGTTTCAAGGTCTGGCCGTCCGAGGTCGAGAACCTCATGCATGCCCATCCCGGCATCGCCGAAGCCTGCATCGTCTCCGCGCCCGACGCCTACCGCGGCGAGACCGTCAAGGCCATCGTCGTGCGGCGCGCGGGGCACGCATCGCTGACCGAAGCCGAGCTGCGTGACTGGTGCCGCGCCCACATGGCCGCTTACAAGGTGCCCGCCCGCATCGAGTTCGTCGACAGCCTGCCCAAGAGCGGCACGGGCAAGGTGATGTGGCGGGCGCTGCAGGAACGGGAGCGGACGCAGGCGTGACCGACGTCGAGCGGCTGACCGGCATCGTCCGGGGTGCGCCCTGGTTCATGGCGGCGCTGGGCGCCGGCCGCCAGCTGGGGCTGGCGCAGTGGTGCATCGGTGCGGGCGCGTTGCGCAACCTCGTGTGGGATGCGCTGCATGGCCGCGCCGGGCCGCCACAGCTCGCCGATGTGGACTTCGCCTATTTCTGCTGTGACGACCTGGACCCGGCGCGCGACGCCGCGCTGCAACGTCGCCTGGCCGAACACTGCCCCGGCCTGCCCTGGGAGGTCACCAACCAGGCCGGCGTGCACCAATGGTTCGAGGCCCATTTCGGCCACGCCGTCGAGCCGCTGCTGTCGCTGGACGATGCGGTCGCCAGCTGGCCCGAGCCGGCCACGGCGGTCGGCGCCTGGCTCGACGACACGGACCGCCTGCACGTCATCGCGCCGCTGGGCCTGGACGACCTGCTCGGCATGCGCGTGCGGCACAACCCGCGCCGCGCCAGCGCGCACACCTACCGCGAGCGCTGCGCCAGCAAGCGCTATGCGCAGCGCTGGCCCCGCGTGGTCGTCGAGGAGCCGCTGTGTTGAGGCATGCGGCGCGGCACTGTTGACGCGTGACGCCGAGCCCGCTCAGGCCGTTGCCTGTTGCCGGCCGTGCGCCGGCGCTGGTGACCGGCTCAGCAGCAGGTACAGCAGCGGCCCGAACGATCCGGCCGCGATGGTCAGCAGCGCGAACGGCCAGACCGTGCGGCCCGTGCGCTTCGCGTCGCGCCAGATGAAGCCCAGCGTGATGAAGGACATGACGACCAGATCGAGCAGCACCTGCCAGGCGCCGACGCTTGCCATGCCGGCCTGCCAGATGCCGAGGTAGCCGACCTGCCACATCGCATACAGCGAGAAGGCGCCGAAGGCGGCGAGGACGATGAAGAGGATGGTGCGCATGGCGTTTCTCCGGTGGGTTGGGACGTTGCCATCGTCGGCAGCGGCCCGCAGCGCCGCAATGACCTCGGAGGTCATCGCCGGCGTGACCGGCTGCGCCTAAGGTGGCGCCATGAGATTCATCGTTCCCACCACCCTGCTGCTCGTGGCCCTGCTGCATGCGCTGCCGCTGGCCGGCGTGCTCGGCGCCGCACGCCTGTCAGTGCTCTACGGCATCGACGTGCACGAGCCCAACCTCGCGCTGCTGCTGCGCCATCGCGCCGTGCTATTCGGCCTGCTGGCAG